>Ga0326597_10000726_pt1 | contig 56597 bp, 50 predicted proteins | sample RVTome_12_FD_203789 | JGI IMG/M metagenome (GOLD analysis project Ga0326597, IMG submission 203789) | Soil microbial communities from uranium-contaminated site in the Upper Colorado River Basin, Wyoming, United States - RVT100D185 | ecosystem: Environmental > Terrestrial > Soil > Contaminated >...
GCTTCGTCGGGCTAGGCGAGCCGTGCTCAGCGGCCAGAAAGGCCGCTTCCGCCTTCTCGCCGTCGCCCTCCTCGCTTCCGCATCGCCCGCTTTGCCTCGCGACGGGGTTTTTCCGACAGGCTCTGAGGCGATCGACATGCCAGTTCCTTTCACGGACGGGGAGTGTTCCTACCTCCACACGGCGTGCCGGCTACGGGGCGCGCGGCACGTCCCCGGCCGCCCAGCGCAGCGGCCCAGCGCGCGCCGTCGAGGCCCAGGGGATCCCGCGCCGCTCCAGCTCGTCCACGGCCGGGGGGTCGAAGGCGGTGCTGATCCAGGCCGCGCGCGGCCGTGCGTGCTCCAGGAGCCGCCCCAGCCAGTCCGAGTCCGAGCCGTGGTGCGGCACCAGCAACAGGTCGTAGGGGCCGTCCAGGGCGCCCGAGCGCACCAGCCGGGCCAGACCCTCGCCCTCCGCGTCGCCGCACAGGAGCACCCGCGCCGAGCACCAGGCGAGCTCCAGCGCGCGCGAGCCCTCGTTCGACTCCTCGTCCAGGCCGCGCAGGAGCGCCAGCCGCAGGTCCGAGGCCCCCGTGCCCGGAGCGGCCACGCGCGCACGGCCCGGCTCCAGGTCGAAGCGCGCCGGACCGTGCGGCAGGCGCACGGCCAGGTGTGCGGGTAGCGCACCCGCCCAGGCCACGGGCGGCCAGCGCTCGACGATCCAGCCCAGGGCCCCGTCGTGGTCGCGCTCGGCGTGGGAGAGGCAGACCGCGACGCGCCCGGCGTCCCACGCCCGCAGGAGCGGCGCGACCGCCCGCCGCGCGACGCCCGGGCGGTCGCGCGAGCCGGCGTCGAACAGCCACACCGGCTCGCCCGGCGCGCGCACGACGACCGCCGTGCCGCTGCCGACGTCGAGGGCGTGCACCTCCAGGCCGCGCGCTGCGCGCGTCCACGGCAAGAGCAGGATCCCTCCCGACACCAGCGCCGCGCGCCGCGCGCCGCGCGCGCCCCGCCCGCCGCGCAGTGCCCACAGCGCCGCCGCCGCGGCCGCCGCGCACAGGAGGAGCGGGCGCGGCGGCAGCGGCACCGGCGTGCCGGGCAGCCGGTCGCACAGCTCGAGGGTCGCGAGCATCGCCCGCGCGCAGAGCGCGAGCAGCGCTTCGAGCGCTCCCTCCAGCGGCCAGGTCGGGAGCGCGATCCAGGCCCAGCCCGCGACCAGGAACAGCGCCATCGGCGCCAGGATCAGGGGCGTCGCCACGACTCCGGCCGCGCTCCACTCGCCGAAGCGCGACCACACCAGCGGCAGGGTGGCGACGTTGGCCGCGATCGAGAGCCCCGCCGCCGCCAGCGCCAGGTCGAGCGCTTTCTGGGCCAGCACGCGCGCGAAGAGCGGGCGCGGCCGCCCGCTCGCCCCGACCGGCGCGATGCGCCCGCCGCCGGGGAGCGGCGCCCGCAGGAGCGCGATCGCGCCGCGGGCGCCGACGATCAGGCCCAGGGTGGCGACGTAGGAGAGCTGCAGCGAGAGCGAGAACAGCGAGCGCGGCGCGGCCAGGCACTCGAGCAGCGCCGCCAGGGCCCACAGCGAGAGCGGGTCGGCGCGCCGCGCCGCGCCGCCCGGCAGGCGCGGGGCGAGCTGGGCCAGGGCCAGGGCCAGGGCCGCGCGCGCGACGGGCGCGCCCGAGCCCGCCAGCGGTACGAGCAGCGCGAGCAGCAGCGCGCGCCACAGCTCGCGCGCGCCGAGGAGCGAGCCGACGGCGCCGAGCCGCAGCCGGCCGAAGAGGCGCGCGAGCAGCGCGCCCAGCGGCCACAGCACGAGCGCCGCCACGAGCCCGACGTGCAGGCCGCTGACCGCCAGGGCGTGGCGCGTGCCGGTGCGCGTGAACAGGTCCGCGCTCTCGGCCTCGAGCTGCGAGCGGTCGCCGAAGCACAGCGCCGCGACGAGCGCGCGCGCGGGCGGGTGCTCGAGCTCGCTCACCCGGCGCAGGCCGGCGGTGCGCAGCCGCGCCAGCGCGCGCCGCGCGCGCGCCGCCGCCCCGTCGCGCGCCGGCGCCAGGCGCACGATCTCGTCCGCCAGCGGCTCGCGCGGCGGCTCGTCCAGGCCGCTCTCGTCGCCATCGGGCGCCGGCGAGGCCGGCCCGGCGGCCGGCGGCGTGGGCGGGCGTCCGAAGAGGATCAGCGCGCGCTCCCCGTCGCGCAGCGTGCCCGGCTCGAGCGCGAAGCGCGCTGCGCCGTCGAGCCGGCCGCGCCCGTCGCCGGTCTCCGCCCAGCGCCCGACGGAGTCCTCGCCGCCGGCGCCGGCCGTGCTCCCCTCCGCTCCGCGCGCGCGCAACGCCGCCAGCGCCGCCAGCAGCACGAGCACGGCCGGACCCGGCCTGCGCGCCGTGCCGGCGAGGACCGCCGCCGCCACCAGCGCCGCCGCCACCGGCGCCGCCGCCGGCGCGCCCGTGCGCGCGCCGATCCACGTGCCGAGCGCGACCGCCGCCAGCACGCCGAGCAGCGGCCGGCGCGGCCGGCTCTCGCCTGTGGTGGGGCCGTCCACCCGGACAGGACCGCCGGCGCGCGCACCGGTTGCGGGCGGATCGAGAGTGCCAGCGGTTAGACTGTGCGCCATGGCCGCCTCCCGCGCCCGTCACGCGCTCTTCCCGGGCACCTTCGACCCCTTCACCCTCGGCCATCTCGACCTCGTGGGCCGCGCCTGCGCGCTGTTCGGGCGCGTCACCGTGGCCGTCGCGGCGCACCCCGACAAGCAGCACCTGTTCGGGCCCGGCGAGCGGCTCGAGCTGTGCCGCGCGGCGACGGCCGGGCTCGACGGCGTCGAAGTGCGCGCGGTCGAGGGGCTGCTCGTGCGGGCCTGCGAGGAGCTCGGCTGCGACGTGATCGTGCGCGGCCTGCGCAGCGGCACGGACTTCGACTACGAGCTGCAGATGGCGCGCACGAACCGCGACATGCTGCCGCGCATCGACACCGTGCTGCTCGTGCCGGCGCCGGCCACGGCCCACGTCTCGAGCACCCTCGTGCGCCAGATCGCCTCCATGGGCGGCGACGTGTCGCCCTACGTTCCGGACGCCGTCGCGCGCGCGCTGCGCGAGCGCTTCGGCGCCTGATTCCCCGACCGCCGCGAGTTCCCGCGCCATGAGCGACCCGCACCCCGTCCGCACCCCGCACGCGCCCGGTGCCATCGGCCCCTACAGCCAGGCGATCGTGGCCGCCGGCCTGGTGCACTGCTCGGGCCAGATCGCGCTCGATCCCGAGAGCGGCGAGGTCGTCGCCGGCGACGTCGCGGCCCAGACCGAGCGCGTGCTCGCGAACCTGCGCGGCGTGCTCGCGGCCGCCGGCTCGGGCCTCGAGCGCGTCCTCAAGTGCAACGTGTACCTCAAGGACATGGGCGACTTCGCGGCCATGAACGCGGTCTACGCGCGCCACTTCGACGGCGCGGCGCCGCCGGCGCGCGCCTGCGTCGAGGTCGCGCGGCTGCCGAGGGACGTGCTGGTGGAGATCGACTGCGTCGCGCTGGCCTGAGCTCGAGGAAGGCACCCCCATGACCCTCGCCTGCGGCATCGTCGGCCTGCCCAACGTCGGCAAGACGACCCTGTTCGAGGCCCTCACGGCGGCCGGCTCCAAGCCCGCGCCGTACGCCTTCAGCACCACCGAGCCGCACCTGTCGGTCGTGGCGGTGCCCGACGAGCGGCTCGAGATCATCCACCGCTACATCGAGACGAAGCAGATCGTCCCGGCCGACCTGCACGTCGTCGACATCCCGGCCCTGACGGCCGGGGCGTACAAGGGCGAGGGGCTCGGCAACAAGTTCCTCGGCACGGTCAAGGAGACCGACGCCATCCTGCACGTCGTGCAGTGCTTCGAGCGCGCCGACCTCGGGCGCGAGACGCCGGTCGACCCGCAGGGCGACATCGAGACGCTCGAGCTCGAGCTGGCCATGGCCGACCTTGACACCGTGACGCGCAACATCGAGCGCGTCTCGAAGAAGGCGCGCTCGGGCGACGAGGGCTGCATCTTCGAGCGCGACACTTTTACGCGCGCGAAGGAGCGGCTCGAGCAGGGCGGGCAGGCGCGCTCGCTCTCCTGGAAGCCGCGCGAGCTCGAGGCCCTGAAGCCGCTCTTCCTCCTGACCATGAAACCGGTCCTGTACGTCGCCAACGTGGCCGACGACGACCTGCAGGGCACAGGGGAGCACGCGCGCGCCGTGGCCGCGCACGCCGCCGAGAGCGGCGCCGGCTCGATCGCCCTGTGCGGCGACATCGAGTGCGAGCTGCGCGGCATGGACCCGGCCGACCGCGCCATGTTCATGGAGGAGCTGGGCGTGGTCGAGCTCAGCCTGCCGCGGCTGATCCACGCCGCCTACGACCTGCTCGGCCTGCAGACCTTCTTCACCGCCGGCGAGAAGGAGATCCGCGCCTGGACCATCCGCCAGGGCGACACGGGGCCGGTCGCGGCCGGCGTGATCCACACCGACTTCGCGAAGAAGTTCATCAAGGCCGAGGTGTACTCCGTGGACGACCTGGTCGAGCTCGAGAGCGAGGCCGCGATCAAGGCCGCCGGCCGGCTGCGCATCGAGGGGCGCGACTACGTCATGCGGGAGAGCGACGTCGTGCACTTCCTGGTAGGGCGTTGAGCGGCGCGGCGTCGACCCGGCGCGCGGTGATCGCGCGCGTCGCCCCGGCGCTCCTGGCGGCGCTCGCCGGCGGCTGCGACGCGCCGCCGGCGCTCGACGTGTACGCCGCCGCGAGCCTGGGCGACGCGCTGCGCGAGGTGGTGGCCGTGTACGAGCGCGAGGCGGGCGTCGAGGTGCGCCTCAACCTGCGCGGCTCGGGCGACCTCGCGCGCCAGATCCTGGCCGCGCGCCGGGCCGACGTCTTCTTCAGCGCCGGACGGGCCGAGATGGAGCGCGTCGCCGCCGCCGGGCTGGTCGTGCCGGGGAGCGAGCGCGCGCTGCTGACGAACCGCCTGGCGGTGATCGCGGCGCCTGACGCGCCGGCGGTGCTGGCGCGGCCGTTCGCGCCCGAGGCGCTGCTGGACGCCTCGATCGGGCGCGTCTCGATCGCCCACCCCGGGATCGTCCCGGCCGGGCGCTACGCGCGCGAGTGGCTCGAGCGCGCCGGCGTGTGGGCGCGGCTCGAGGCCAGGATCGCGCCGGCCGTGCACGCGCGCGCCGCGCTGGCGGCGGTCGAGTCGGGCGCGGCGCCGGTCGGGATCGTGTACGCCAGCGACGCCGCCGCGAGCGCGCGCGTGCGACTGGTGCACGTCGTCGCGGGCGAGCTGGCGCCGCGCATCGAGTACCCCTGCGCGGCGCTGCGCGGCGGCGACGAGCGGCGCGCCCTGGACTTCGTGGCGTTCCTGGCGGGCGCGCGCGCGCGAGCAGTGTTCCGGGCGCACGGCTTCGCGCCGGCCGGGGCGGAGGAGCGCTGATGGACGGCTCGGTGCTGCCGGCGCTCTCGGTCACGCTGCGCGTCGCGCTGGCGGCCACCGTCCTGTGCGGCCTGCCGGGCGTGGCGCTCGGCTACTTGCTGGCGCGCAGGAGCTTCCCGGGCAAGATTGCAGTCGAGACGCTCTCCGCCCTGCCGCTCGTGCTGCCGCCGACGGCGGTCGGCTTCCTGCTCCTGCGCCTCTTCAGCCTGGACGGGCCGCTGGGCGCGGCCGGGCTCTCCTTCGACGTGCTGCTGACCTGGAAGGGCGCGGTGCTGGCCTCGGCCGCGATGGCCTTCCCGCTGGTGGCGCGCACGGCGCGCGTGGCCTTCGAGGGCGTCGAGCCGCGGCTGGAGACGATGGCGCGCTCGCTCGGGTTCTCACGCACACGGGTGCTCGTCGCCGTGACCCTGCCGCTGGCGCGGCGCGGGCTGCTGGCGGCCGTCGCGCTCGGTTTCGGGCGCGCCCTGGGCGAGTTCGGCGCGACGGCCATCGTGGCCGGCAGCATCGCCGGCGAGACTCAGACGCTGTCGCTCCTGATCTACGAGGAGCTGAACCTGGGGCACGACGCGGCCGCGCTGCGGCTGGTCGGATTGACCGCCGTGCTGGCCTTCGGCGTGCTGTTCGCGGTCGAGCGGTTGTTGCGCGCGAAGGGGGTCGCGCGGTGAGCGCGGTCGCGATCCGGCTCGAGCTGGCGCTGGGCGCCTTCGAGCTCGAGTGCGCCCTGGAGCTCGACTCGAAGAGCGTCGGCATCTTCGGGCCCTCCGGCGCCGGCAAGACGTCGCTCCTGGAGGCCGTCGCCGGCTGGCGCCGGCCGCGCGCCGGGCGCGTCGCGGTCGGCGGGCGCGTGCTGTTCGACTCCGCGGCCGGCGTCGACCTGCCGCCGGGCGCGCGCGGCGTCGGCTACGTGCCCCAGGAGGGTCTGCTCTTCCCGCACTGGGACGTGCGCCGCAACGTGCGCGCCGGGCGCGGCCGCGGCGGCGGCGAGGAGCTCTTCGAGCGCGCGCTCGACGTGCTCGAGCTGCGCCCGCTGCTGGCGCGCGGCGTCGCCACGCTCTCGGGCGGCGAGCGCCAGCGCGTGGCGCTGGCGCGCGCCCTGTGCTCGGCGCCGGAGCTGCTGCTCTTCGACGAGCCGCTGGGCGGGCTCGACCTGCCGTTGCGCCGGCGCATCCTGCCGTACCTCGTGCGCGTGCGGGAGGCGTTCGACGTGCCGCTCTTGTTCGTCTCGCACGACCCGACCGAGGTGCAGGCCGTGTGCGATCACGTCGTCGTGCTCGCGCAGGGGCGCGTGACGGCCGAGGGCGCGCCGCTGGCCGTGCTCGGCGGCCCGGGGGTGGGCGGGACCGACTTCGAGAACGTGCTGCGCGGCGAGGTGGCGACCTCCGGCGAGGCGACGGCGGAGCTCTGCGTGCCGCCCGGCCTGCGCGTGCAGGTGCCGTTGCGCGGCCTGCGCGAGGGCGACACGGCGCTCTTCGGCCTGCGCGCCGACGACATCCTGATCTCGGTCGCGCCCGAGCCGCCGCGCGGCCTCTCGGCCCGCAACGTGTTGCCGGCGCGCGTCGTGCGCCTCGACGCGCGCGGCGCCGACGTGGTGCTCTGCGCCGTGCCGCTCTCCGCCGCCGGCCCGGGCCCGGAGCTCCTGGTCGGCCTGACCCCCGGCGCCGTGCGCGAGCTCGAGCTCGCGCCGGGCCGCGCCGTGCACCTGGTCTTCAAGACCCAGTCCTGCCACCTCTTGACGGTGGTGTAGCGACGGAACCCTCGCCCGCGCAATCTCCACCACTTCGGGCATCCGTGGTACCCTGCGACCGGCGGCGCAGCGCTCGTGACCGGCGCGCCCGTGGGGGCGGCGGGCCGCAGGGAACGCGCCGCGCGATCCCGGACATACGGACACGAAAGGCGACCCATGGAGCTCGCTGCGTGCAGGAAGGGCCGCGTCCTGGCGGCTGGTGCTCTGGCTCTCACCCTGGTCGCGCCCGCGGCGGGGCAGGAGCCGCTCGCCTCCGTGCGCGTGGACCGTCCCCACGACACGGGGGAAGTCTGGAACGAGAGCGACCGGACGGCGGTCGTGATCTCCTTCCCGGTGCTGCTCTCGCAGGCCGAGTGGCTGCGGCTCTACTTCGAGCGCATCGAGCTCGGCGACGCTCTGCTGCGCATCACGGCCTACGAGGACGGCGAGGCCCAGGAGCTGCGCGCGCGCCACTGCGTCGAGTGGCAGAACTCGAGCTGCTACTTCAACGGCTGCTGCGTGCAGGTCGAGGTCGAGGCGCCGCCGCGCTCGGGCCCGTACCGGCTCGTGCTCTCGCACGTGGAGGCCGGAGAGCAGACCCTCCCGCCGGCCTCGCAGTGCGGCCCGACCGACGACCGCGAGCTCTCGAACGACCCGCGCGTGTGCCGGATCGTCCCGGTCGGTTGTACCGGCTGGCTGATCGACGACCGCAACCGCGGCCTGCTGAGCGCCGGCCACTGCGTGGTTCCCGGGCAATTCGACACCGTCTGGTTCAACGTGCCGCTCTCCGACGCCTCGGGCGTACCCCAGATGCCTTCGCCCGACGACCAGTACCCGATCGACCCGGCCTCGATCCAGTGGAGCGACGCTGGCATCGGCGACGACTGGGTCTACTTCGGCGTGTTCGCCAACGCGAACACGGGCCTCTCGGCCGGCCGCGCCCAGGGCTGGTGCGCCGAGCTGGCCGACCCGCCGGCGGGAGGGGGACATTCCGTGGAAGTGACGGGTCACGGTCGCGATTCCACGCCGCCGGAGCGAAACGCCGTTCAGCAGGCGCACACCGGTCCGCTGGTCAGCGCGACGCAGACCACCCTCGAGCACCAGGCCGACACCGAAGGCGGCAACTCGGGCTCGCCGATCATCTGGACGCAGACCGGCGAGGCGATCGGGATCCACACGAACGGTGGCTGCGACTCTCTTGGATACAACAGCGGTACGGCTCGGACTGCGCCGCCGCTGCTCGCGGCCCTGGCGAGCCCACAGGGAGTCTGCCGCGAGCCGAAGCTGCTGGCGAGCGACGGCGCGGCGTACGACTTCTTCGGCTACGCCGTGTCCGTGAGCGGCGACACGGCGCTGGTGGGTGCGGCAGGAGACAACGACAACGGGATCGCTTCCGGCTCAGCCTACGTGTTCGTGCGCAGCGGGACGAGCTGGACTCAAGAGGCGAAGCTCGTCGCCGGCGACGGCGCGCCGGCCGACCGGTTCGGCGTCTCGGTCTCCCTGAGCGGCGACACGGCGCTCGTGGGCGCGTTCGGGGACGACGACAACGGAAGCCTATCTGGCTCGGCCTACGTGTTCGTGCGCAATGGCGGCACCTGGACCTGGCAGGCGAAGCTCGTGGCGATCGACGGTTGGGCGGGCGACTTGTTCGGCGTCGCCGTGTCCGTGAGCGGCGACACAGCGCTCGTGGGCGCTCACGAAGACGGCGACAACGGATACATTTCCGGCTCGGCCTACGTGTTCGTGCGCAGCGGCAGCACCTGGACCCAACAGGCGAAGTTCCTGGCGGACGACGGTGCGGCGGGCGACGAGTTCGGCCACGCCGTGTCCGTGAGCGGTGACACGGCGCTCGTGGGCGCGTTCGGGGACGGCGACAACGGAAGCCTATCTGGCTCGGCCTACGTGTTCGTGCGCAATGGCGGCACCTGGACCCAGCAGGCGAAGCTCCTGGCGAGCGACGGTGCGGTGGGCGACGCCTTCGGCTACGCCGTGTCCGTGAGCGGCGACACGGCACTCGTCGGCGCCGGGTGGGACGACGACAACGGAACCAATTCCGGCTCGGCCTACGTGCTCGTGCGCAATGGCGGCACCTGGGCCCAGCAGGCGAAGCTCCTGGCGAGCGACGGTGCGGCGGGCGACGGCTTCGGCATCGCCGTGTCCGTGAGCGGCGACACGGCGCTCGTCGGCGCTGACTGGGACGACGACAACGGCAGCGATTTCGGCTCGGCCTACGTGTTCGTGCGCGATGGCGGCACCTGGACCTGGCAGGCGAAGCTCCTGGCGAGCGACGGTGCGGCGGGCGACCAATTCGGCCGCGCCGTGTCCGTGAGCGGCGACACGGCGCTCGTGGGCGCGCACCTGGACGACGACAACGGCTACCATTCCGGCTCGGCCTACGTCTTCAGCCTGCCCTGCAACACGGCCAGGATCTACTGCACGTCACAGATCAACAGCCAGGGCTGCCTGCCGGCCATCCGCTTCTCGGGCACGCCCAGCCTGACGGTGGCCTCGCCCTTCGAGCTGATCGCGACCTCGGTCGTGAACCAGCAGCTCGGGATCCTCTTCTACGGGACGGCCGGCCCGACGAGCCAGCCCTTCGGGGGCGGGACCCTGTGCGTGCTGCCGCCGATCCGGCGCACGCCCGTGCAGAACAGCGGCGGCCAGGTGGGACCGAGCGATTGCTCGGGCGTCTTGCGCTTCGACTTCAACGCCTGGCTGCGGGAGGGGAACGACCCCGCGCTCGAGGCGGGGACACGGGTCTGGAGCCAGTACTGGTACCGCGACCCGCAAGCCCCGTCCGGAACGGGCCTGACCAACGCCGTCGAGTTCGAGCTCCTCCCGTAGCCCGCGGGCTCGGTATCCCCGCTCCGCGGCAACGACTTCGACGGGACCGTGGCCCCGGCTGCGCTTCGCTTGCGCGCCTCACGGCGTGGCGTTAGCTTCGTGAATCGGAGGCCCGAGCCATGGAGCAGTCGATCACCACGGATCCGAACGTCGTCCTCGGGAAGCCCGTCGTGGCAGGGACCAGGATCACGGTGGAGCACGTGCTCGAGAGGTTGGGGGCCGGTGAAACCGTCGAGGAGTTGCTCGAGGCGCATCCCCGTCTCACGCGGGAGGGCATCCAGGCCGCTCTCAACTACGCCGCCGGCGTGTTGCGCAGCGACGTGCTCCACCCGACGGGAGGCTCGACTGCGTGAGATTCATCGCGGACGAGAACGTCGACTCCTCCATCGTGAGCGCCTTGAGGGACTCCGGCCACGACGTCTGGTACGTGGCTGAAGAAGCCAGGGCGATCGCTGGGGGAGTACTTCCAAGCGCACGACCCTGCGCTCCGGCCTCGCCCCGATGGCGGCCGGAGGCTCTTCGCATCGTTCCCGAGTTGCCCGGCGGGGTCGGAATCGGGCGTTCGGGCCAAGCGGGAGAGGACCGGATCGAGGGCGTCGGGTGGGTCCGGGTATTCGCTTGACGTGGAGCTGAACCCCGGCAGCTCCGGGCGCCACGGTCGAGGAGCCGATATGTCCAATCTGGACACTATCGGGCATACGTGCTAGGGTTGAACCATGAACGTCCATCTGACCCCTGAGCTCAAGAAGCTCGTCGAGGAGGAGGTCGCCTCCGGACAGTACGCCTCCGCGAGCGAGGTCATCCGGGAGGGGCTCCGGCTCCTCGTCGAGGAGCGCCGCTGGCGGGAGGAGGTCCGCCGGAAGATCGCCGAGGGCATGGCCCAGGCGAAGGCCGGGCAACTCGTCGACGGCGATGAAGCCTTCGGGAGGCTTGGGAAACGGGTCGACGCGCACCGCAAGAAGGGCGCGTGACGCGGTTCCGGCTCACGCCACTTGCCGAGCGCGACCTCGAGGAAATCGTCGACACCATCTCCGAGAGAAGCAGTCCCGACCGCGCCCATGCGGTCCTTCGGGAGATCCTCGCCGCGGCCGAGCGACTCGCGGGAATGCCGGGCATGGGGCACGCGCGAGCCGATCTCACCGACGAGCCAGTGCTCTTCTGGAGCCTCTACAGGTACCTCATCGTCTACCGGCCGGAGACCAGGCCGCTCGAGCTCCTTCGCGTACTGCACGGACGACAGGACGTCGAGGCAAAGCTCCGAGGCTCGCGATAGCTACTCCTCAGGAGGTGCCTGATCGGCTCGGGCATCGCTGGCCCCTGCGGAAACACGAGCCCCTCGCCCGGGAGCGGTTGCGCGAACTCGAGCTGCGTTGGCGCGCGGTTGCGGGCCGAAGGCTCACCGGTCGTCATCGCGGACACCCTCGTGTTCGTGGCGAGCCAGGGAGCGGGCCGGAGCTCCTGGTCGGGCTGACACCCGGAGCCGTGCGCGAGCTCGAGCTCGCTCCGGGCCGCGCCGTGCACCTGGTCTTCAAGACCCAGTCCTGCCACCTCTTGACGGTGGTGTAGCGACGGAACCCTCGCCCGCCCAATCTGCACCACTTCGGGCATCCGTGGTACCCTGCGACCGGCGGCGCAGCGCTCGTGACCGGCGCGCCCCTGGCGGCAACGGGCCTCAGGGAACGCGCTGCGCGATCTCGGACACGGGAACACGAAAGGGGAGCCATGAAACTCGCTGCGTGCAGGAGGGGCCGCGTCCTGGCGGCCGGTGCTCTGGCTCTCGCCCTGGTCGCGCCCGCGGCGGCGCAGGAGCCGCTCGCCTCCGTGCGGGTGGACCGTGCCCACGACACGGGGGAAGTCTGGAACGAGAGCGACCGGACGGCGGTCGTGATCTCCTTCCCGGTGCTGCTCTCGCAGGCCGAGTGGCTGCGGCTCTACTTCGAGCGCATCGAGCTCGGCGACGCTCTGCTGCGCATCACGGCCTACGAGGACGGCGAGGCCCAGGAGCTGCGCGCGCGCCACTGCGTCGAGTGGCAGAACTCGAGCTGCTACTTCAACGGCTGCTGCGTGCAGGTCGAGGTCGAGGCGCCGCCGCGCTCGGGCCCGTACCGGCTCGTGCTCTCGCACGTGGAGGCCGGAGAGCAGACCCTCCCGCCGGCCTCGCAGTGCGGCCCGACCGACGACCGCGAGCTCTCGAACGACCCGCGCGTGTGCCGGATCGTCCCGGTCGGTTGTACCGGCTGGCTGATCGACGACCGCAACCGCGGCCTGCTGAGCGCCGGCCACTGCGTGGTTCCCGGGCAATTCGACACCGTCTGGTTCAACGTGCCGCTCTCCGACGCCTCGGGCGTACCCCAGATGCCTTCGCCCGACGACCAGTACCCGATCGACCCGGCCTCGATCCAGTGGAGCGACGCTGGCATCGGCGACGACTGGGTCTACTTCGGCGTGTTCGCCAACGCGAACACGGGCCTCTCGGCCGGCCGCGCCCAGGGCTGGTGCGCCGAGCTGGCCGACCCGCCGGCGGGAGGGGGACATTCCGTGGAGGTGACGGGTCACGGTCGCGATTCCACCCCGCCGGCGCGAAACGCCGTTCAGCAGGCGCACAGCGGTCCGCTGGTCAGCGCGACGCAGACCACCCTCGAGCACCAGGCCGACACCGAAGGCGGCAACTCCGGCTCGCCGATCATCTGGACGCAGACCGGCGAGGCGATCGGCATCCACACGAACGGCGGCTGCGACTCTCTTGGATACAACAGCGGTACGGCTCGGACCGCGCCGGGGCTGGTCGCGGCCCTGGCGAGCCCTCAGGGAGTCTGCCGGGAGCCAAAGCTCCTGGCGAGCGACGGCGCGTCGGGCGACTGGTTCGGTCGCGCCGTGTCCGTGAGCGGCGACACGGCGCTCGTGGGCGCGTACCTCGACCACGACAACGGCTACTATTCCGGCTCGGCCTACGTGTTCAAGCGCGATGGCAGCACCTGGACCCAGCAGGCGAAGCTCCTGGCGAGCGACGGTGCGGCGAACGACTCCTTCGGCATCTCCGTGTCCGTGAGTGGCGACACGGCGCTGGTGGGTGCATGGGGAGACGACGACAACGGCACCGCTTCCGGCTCAGCCTACGTCTTCGTGCGCAATGGCGGCACCTGGGCCCAGCAGGCGAAGCTCCTGGCGATCGACGGTTGGGCGGGCGACTTGTTCGGCGTCGCCGTGTCCGTGAGCGGCGACACGGCGCTCGTCGGCGCGTACAAGGACGACGACAACGGAAGCGATTCCGGCTCGGCCTACGTGTTCGTGCGCAATGGCAGCACCTGGACCGAGCAGGCGAAGCTCCTGGCGAGCGACGGTGCGGCGCTCGACTACTTCGGCCTCCCCGTGTCCGTGAGCGGCGACACGGCGCTCGTGGGTGCGTACAGGGACGACGACAACGGCAGCGAATCCGGCTCGGCCTACGTGTTCGTGCGCAATGGCGGCACCTGGACCTGGCAGGCGAAGCTCCTGGCGAGCGACGGTGCGGCGGACGACCAGTTCGGCCGCGCCGTGTCTGTGAGCGGCGACACGGCGCTCGTGGGCGCCGCGTTGGACGACGACAACGGCGGCGATTCCGGCTCGGCCTACGTGTTCGTGCGCAATGGCGGCACCTGGACCTGGCAGGCGAAGCTCCTGGCGGGCGACGGTGCGAGGATCGACCTCTTCGGCATCGACGTGTCCGTGAGCGGCGACACGGCGCTCGTGGGCGCTGGGTATGACGACGACAACGGCAGCTTTTCCGGCTCGGCCTACGTGTTCGTGCGCAATGGCAGCACCTGGACCCAGCAGGCGAAGCTCCTGGCGAGCGACGGTACGCTGTTCGACTACTTCGGCGTCGCCGTGTCCGTGAGTGGCGACACGGCGCTCGTGGGCGCGTACCAGGACAACGACAACGGCGGCAGTTCCGGCTCGGCCTACGTCTTCAGCCTGCCCTGCAACACGGCCAGGATCTACTGCGCGTCACAGATCAACAGCCAGGGGTGCCTGCCTGCCATCCGCTTCTCGGGCACGCCCAGCCTGACGGTGGCTTCGTCCTTCGAGCTGATCGCGACCTCGGTCGTGAACCAGCAGTTCGGGATCTTCTTCTACGGCACGGCCGGCCCGACGATCCAGCCCTTCGGCGGCGGGACCCTGTGCGTGCTTCCGCCGATCCGGCGCACGCCCGTGCAGAACAGCGGCGGCAACGTGGGACCGAGCGATTGCTCGGGCGTCTTGCGCTTCGACTTCAACGCCTGGCTGCGGGACGGGAACGACCCCGCGCTCGAGGCGGGGACGAAGGTCTGGAGCCAGTACTGGTACCGCGACCCGCAAGCCCCGTCCGGAACGGGGCTCACCAACGCCGTCGAGTTCGAGGTCCTGCCGTAGATACCGAGCCCGCGCAATCCCCACCACTTCCGGCGACGCAGGGTCCGGAAGTGGTGGGGATTGCGCGAGCTCGGTGTTGTTTCTTCATTCCACGTAATGTAAAATGACGAAAGAGGACGAAATTGCCCCCGTGACCCGCCCCGAGCCGCTCGTCTGCCGCGTCGTGTGCTTCAACGAGGAGAAGGTGCGCGCCCTCGAAGCGCGCCTGCCGGCGGCGGGGGAGCTGGAGGCGGCGGCGCGGCGCCACAAGGCGCTCGGGCACCCGGGGCGCATGGCGATCCTGCACGTGCTGGCCATGGAGGAGTGCTGCGTGTGCGACCTCGCCAACGTCCTGCGCCAGCCGGTCTCGACCGTCTCCCAGAACCTGCGCATCCTGCGCGCGGCTGGGCTCGTGCGCTCGCGCCAGGAGGGCAAGCTCGTCTTCTGCTCGCTCGCGCCGGAAGAGGCCCGCGCGAGCGCCATGACCTCCCCAGCGGAGCGGACCGGATGACTGGGCGCGAGCGCAGCCTCCCGATCGAGCTCCTCGCGCCCCTCGCGCTCCTGGCTCTCCTCGCAGGCAGTTGCGCCGGCGGCGGGCGGCGCGCGCCCGCGCCCGCCCTCGACCCCACCCCGCCGGCGGCGGCGGCGACGAGGCAGGAGACGCGTCAGGCCGAGATCGAGCGCCTGACCGCGGGCTCCCGGCTCGGGTTGCAGGAGCTGGCCTGGATCGCCGAGCTCGCCAACCCCGACCTCGCCGCCGCGCGCGAGGACTGGCGCGCCGCGGGAGGCCGCACGCGGCAAGCGGGCCTGTACCCCAACCCGGCGCTCGAGCTCGAGGCCGAGGACGTGCCGGCCGGCGACCCGGGGCTCGGGCGCAGCAAGAACACGATCGCGCTCTCCCAGCCCCTGATCCTCGGCGGGCGGCGCGCGGCCGCCACCTCCGCCGCGCGGGCCGACGAGGAGGCGCGCGGCCTGGCACTGGAAGCGACGCGGCGCGAGGTGCTCGGCGCGCTGCGCGCGCTCTTCGTCGAGATCCTGCACCTGGAGCGCAACGCCGCGCTGCACGTCGAGCTGCTCGAGGTCGCGCGCCGCACCCACGCGATCGCGCGCGAGCGCTTCGAGGCGCGCGCGGCCCCCGAGGCCGAGGCCATCCGGGCCGAGCTCGAGGTGCGCGAGCTCGAGCTGGGCGAGCGGCGCCTGGCGCACGAGCGCGGCGCGCTGGCCGAGCGCCTGCGCGCCCTGCTGGGGGGCGTCGAGGTGCCGCTCGAGCGCGTCGCCGGCGCGCTGCCGGCGGAACTGCCGGAGATCGACCGCGCCGCGCTCGGCGCCCGCCTGCGCGATCACCACCCGGCCCTGGCCGCCGCCCGCGCGCGCATCGAGGCCGCCGACCGGCGCCTCGAAGAGGCCCGAGCGGCGCGCGTGCCCGACCTCGACCTGCGCATCGCCTACGGGCGCGACGAGGCCGAGAACGCGGACATCGTCGAGGCCGGCCTGCGCATCCCGCTGCCGCTCTTCGACCGGAACCAGGGCCGCATCCTGGAGGCGCGCCACCTGGCACAGCGCGCCAGGAGGGAGGCGGACGCGCTCGGCGCGCGCCTGGCGGCCGAGCTGGCCGGCGCCTGGGCCGCCTGGTCGATCGCGCGCGAGGAAGTGCTCGTCCTGCGCGATGGGATCGTGCCGGCCGCCGAGCGCGCCCTGGCGCAGGCGCGAGCGGGCTACGAGGCCGGGCACACGACCCTGCTCGAGCTGCTCGACGCGCAGCGCACGCTCACCCGCGCCCGCCTCGATCTGGAAGGCTCGGCGCGCGCCGCGCACCTGGCCGAGGCCGACCTGTGGCGCCTGGCCGGCCCCGCTCCCGAAACCCCCGAACAGGCAGAGAGACCATGAAACGCACGCAGCGCAGGCTCCTGATCGCGGCCGTCCTGGTGCTCGCCGGCGCCGGCGCGGCCGCCGTCGTCCTCACGCGCGGCGAGCTCCCCTGGAAGCGCGCCACGCCGGCCGCCGGCCCCGCAGACGAGATCTGCCCCGAGCACCAGATCGCCGAGCGCGACTGCCCCTGGTGCGACCCGTCCCTGATCGAGCGCAAGGGGCAGTGCGGCGGGCACGGCGTGCCCGAGGCGCTGTGCACGCGCTGCCTGCCGGCCCTGATCCCGGGCTTCAAGGCCGAGGGCGACTGGTGCGAGGAGCACGGCCTGCCCGAGTCGCAGTGCGCCCTGTGCAACCCCGAGGCCGCCGGCGGCGATGAGGAGGACGCGGCGCTCGACCCGCCGCGGCCGGCCGCGATCGAGCTCGTGCGCGCCCCCGAGCGGTTGCGCCGCTCGCGCGCGCCGTCGGTCACCTGCGCCACGGAGACCCTGCGGGTGCAGCTCGCCTCGCCAGCGATCGCGCGCGAGGTCGGCCTGGAGGTCGAGCGCGTCGTGTGGCGCGAGCTCGCGCGCCAGCTCGAGTGCAACGTCGAGCTGGCCTACGACGGCGGCCGCTACGCGCGCCTGGCCGCGCGCGCGCCCGGGGTCGTGCACGCCATCGAGCGCGACCTCGGCCAGGCCTGCGCGGCCGGAGACGTGCTGGCGGTGGTCGACTCGGCCGAGCTCGGCGCGGCCAAGGCCGAGCTGCTCCAGGCGCGCGCGCTGGTCGGCTTGTGGGAGAAGAACGTCGAGCGCGAGGAGGGCCTGCTCGCGCGCGGCGCCGGCACCGAGCGCGAGGCGCTCGAGGCCGGGACGCGCCTGGCCGAGAGCCGCATCGCCCGCGCGCGCGCCGCGCAGCGCTTGCAGAGCCTCGGCCTGAGCGAGGAGCAGGTCGCACGGGTGGCCGCGGACGGTGACGGCTCGTCGCTGCTGCCCCTGACGGCGCCCTTCGCGGGCGTCGTGGTCGAGCGCGACGCGGTCCTGGGCGAGGTCGTGGACACGCGCCAGCCGCTCTTCGCGCTGGCGGACACGTCGCGCATGTGGGCCGTGCTGGACGTGCGCGCCGACGACGTCGCCGAGGTGCAGGTCGGCCAGGCGGTCGTGCTCGAGCTCGACGGGCTCCCCGGCCGGCGCCAGGGCGGACGCGTCGAGTGGGTCGCGACGCGCGTCGACGCGCGCACGCGCACCCTCGCGGCGCGGGCCGTCGTCCCCAACCCCGACGGACTGCTGCGCGCCGGCATGTTCGGGAAGGCCCTGGTCGCCGTGCGCGAGCGCGCGCCGGCGCTGGTCGTGCCGAAGTCGGCCGTGCAGTGGGAGGGCTGCTGCAACGTCGTCTTCGTGCGCAGGAGCGACGTGCTCTACGAGCCGCGCAAGGTCCTGCTCGGGCACGAGAGCGGGCGCCACTACGTGGTGGACGACGGACTGCTGGAGGGCGAAGAGGTCGTGACGACCGCGAGCTTCCTGCTCAAGACCGAGATCATGAAGGAGAGCATCGGGGCCGGCTGCTGCGAGGTCTCGCCCGGGGGCGAGTAGCCCGCCGTCGCGCGCCGCGCGGAGCACGCATGCTGAACCGCATCATCACCTGGTCGCTCGAGCACCGCCTGCTGGTGATCGCGCTCGCGCTCGTGCTCGTCGCCGGCGGGACCGCCGCCCTGCGGCGCCTGCCGCTCGACGCCTTCCCCGACACGACCCCGACCCAGGTCCAGGTCAACACCGTCGCGCCGGCGCTGGCCCCGCTGGCGATCGAGCAGCAGATCAGCTTCCCGATCGAGCAGGCGATCGGCGGGCTGCCGGGGCTCGAAGAGGTGCGCTCGATCTCGAAGTTCGGCCTGTCGCAGGTGACGGTCATCTTCGCGGACGGGACCGACGTCTACTTCGCGCGCCAGCTCGTGAACGAGCGGCTGCAGACGGTCGAGCTGCCCGAGGGCATCGCGCGACCGGAGATGGGGCCGGTCGCGACCGGCCTGGGCGAGGTCTATCACTACGTCCTCACGGGCGAGGGCTGGAGCCTCGGAGAGCTCTCGACCCTGCACGACTGGGTGGTCGTGCCGCGCCTGCGCTCGGTGCCGGGCGTGGCCGAGGTCAACACCTGGGGCGGCGAGCTGCGGCAGTACCACGTGCTGGTCGACCTCGCGCGCCTGTTCGAGTTCGACCTGACCCTGGCCGACGTTGAGCAGGCTCTGCGGGCGAACAACCTGGAGGTCGGCGGCGGGGCCCTGGTCCAGGCCGGCGAGCAGCAGCTCGTGCAGGGCATCGGCCTGACGACGAACGTGGAGGAGATCGGCGACGTCGTGGTCGCCACCCACGCGGGCGTGCCGATCCTCGTGCGCGACGTGGCGGCGGTCGAGATCGGCCACGAGATCCGGCGCGGGGCCTGCAGCGCCAACGGCCGCGGCGAGGTCGTGCTCGGTCTCGGTTTCATGCTGATGGGCGAGAACAGCCGCGCGGTCACGCGCGCGCTCGAGGAGCGCATGGAGGAGGTGCGCGCGGTCCTGCCGCCGGGGGTCGAGATCCGCGTCGTCTACGACCGCACCGAGCTCGTCGATCAGGTCCTCGCGACCGTGAAGAAGAACCTGCTCGAGGGCGCGCTGCTCGTCGTCGCGGTGCTGTTCGTCTTCCTCGGCAACCTGCGCGCGGGCCTGATCGTGGCCGCCGCCATCCCGCTCTCGATGCTGTTCGCCTTCAACGGCATGCTGCGCTTCGGGATCGCCGGCAGCCTGATGAGCCTGGGGGCGATCGACTTCGGCCTGATCGTCGACAGCTCGGTGATCATGGTCGAGAACAGCGTGCGCCGCATCGCGCTCGAGCGTGGCGCGCGCCCCGTGCTCGAGATCGTGCGCGACGCCTCGCTCGAGGTGCGCAAGCCGACCCTGTTCGGCGAGCTGATCATCATGATCGTGTACCTGCCGATCCTGACGCTGGAGGGCGTCGAGGGGAAGCTGTTCCGGCCGATGGCGCTGACGGTCGTGTTCGCGCTGATGGGCTCGCTGGTCCTGTCGCTGACGCTCATGCCGGTGCTCGCCAGCCTGCTCCTGCCGGCGCGCGTGAAGGAGCGCGAGAACGTCCTGATCCGCGCCGCGAAGTGGTGCTACCGGCCGGTCGTGCGCCTGGCGATCCGCGCCCGCGTGGCGTTCATCGCCGCCGCGCTGCTCGTCTCCGGCGGGGGCCTGTGGCTGGCGAACGGGCTCGGCTCGGAGTTCGTCCCGCGCCTGTCGGAGATGGGCATCGTGATCAACACCGTGCGCCTCTCGGGCGTCTCGCTGGAGGAGTCGGTGCGCTACGGGACGCAGATGGAGCGGCTCGTGGCGGCGCGCTTCCCCGACGAGGTGCGCGACGTGTGGGTGCGCACCGGGACGGCCGCGGTCGCCACGGACCCGATGGGCATCGAGCTCTCCGACGTGTTCATCACGCTGGCGCCGCGCGAGGGGTGGACGCGGGCCGCGACCCAGGAGGAGCTGACGGCGCTCATGCGAGCGGAGCTCTCGGGGCTGCCGGGCATGCGCATGGTCTTCACGCAGCCGATCGAGATGCGCGTCAACGAGATGATCGCCGGAGTGCGCACGGACCTGGGGGTCAAGATCTTCGGCGACGACCTCGAGACGCTGAAGGCCAAGGCGGCCGAGGTGCAGGAGATCCTGGAGACGATCCCGGGCAGCGCCGACGTGTACGCCGAGCAGATCACGGGCCAGCCGCTGCTCGAGATCGAGGTCGATCGGGAGGCGCTGGCGCGCCACGGGATCCCGGCCCGGCGCGTGCTCGACGTGGTCGAGGCGATCGGCACGAAGAAGGTGGGGGAGATCCGCGAGGGCCAGCGCCGCTTCGACCTCGTGCTGCGCCTGTCCGAGGAGCTGCGCCGCGACCCGGCCGCGGTAGCGCGCATCCTGGTGCCGGCTCCGGACGGCCAGCGCCTGCCGCTGGCGCGCCTGGCGCGCATCCGCCAGGTCGAGGGGCCGTCGACGATCACGCGCGAGTGGCAGCGGCGGCGCATCGTGGTGCAGTGCAACGTCAGCGGCCGCGACGTGGGCGGCTTCGTGGACGAGGTGCGCGCGCGGCTCGGGCGCGAGCTCGCGCTGCCGCCGGGCTACCACGTCGAGTACGGCGGCCAGTTCGAGCACCTCGAGCGCGCGCGCGCGCGGCTGGCGCTGGTGGTGCCCCTGGCGCTGGGGCTGATCCTGCTGCTGCTCTTCGTGAGCACCGGCTCGCTCGTCGACTCGCTCCTGATCTTCACCGGCGCGCCGTTCGCGGCGCTGGGGGGCGTGGCCGCGCTGTGGCTGCGCGACATCCCCTTCACGATCTCGGCCGGGGTGGGCTTCGTGGCGGTCTCCGGGGTGGCGATGCTGAACGGGCTGGTGCTGGTCTCGACCGTGCGGCAGCTCTGCGGCGAGGGCGTGGCGTTCCCGGACGCGATCGAGAGGAGCGCCCTCTTGCGCCTGCGGCCGGTGTTGATGACGGCGCTGGTGGCGGGGCTGGGCTTCGTGCCGATGGCCCTCAACACCGGCGTCGGCGCCGAGGTCCAGCGCCCGCTGGCGACGGTCGTGATCGGCGGCGTGGTGTCGGACAACCTGCTGACGCTGCTCGTGCTGCCCGCGCTGCTGGCGGCCTTCGCGCGACGGCGGTGAACCCTCGCCCGCGCAATCCCCAGCACGTCCGGCGACGCAGGGTCCGGAAGTGGTGGGGATTGCGCGGGCGAGGGTTCACTTCATCCCCAGCAGTTACGGCGACGCCGACACGGTGTCAGACACCGTATCGTCAGTAGGCTTGGCGCGCGCTCGGCGGCTGACGGGGACCGCTACTCGTCCGAGGAGTGGAGCTGGACGACGTAGCCGTTGACGAAGTCGAGCTCGAAATCCTCGGGACCCAGCGTCTGGCCCTCGGGCCGCTCGTAGAACCAGTTCCCGTCGGCGTTGATCGTCGTCGGGGCTCCGAAGCGCTCGAGGACTTCGTCGAAGGTGAGGTAGCGGACCAGGGCGAGCCCCTCGTCGTGGTCGCGACACATCGCGTCGGACACTCGGGCGATCAGGGCCCAGTCGATCGCCCGGAGCGCGGCGCGGAGCTGCGAGGCCGCGGGGTACGTCACGAGCTGGCGGTGGGTCTCGATCGCCTTCGCCAAGCTCGCGAGACCCTGCTCGAGGCGGTCGAAGCGCGCCTCGAGATCGCGCCGGCCGGCGGCCTCGCCCCCGGTCTCCGGCGGGCGGACCGGCGCGACCGCCGACCGCTCGTGCGGCGTCGAGGAGCGCGCTGGAAGGGGGAGGGCCTCGACGTGCCGGCGCAGATCCTCGATCTGCCCGCCGATCCTCGCGGCGAGGCGGTCCCGGTCCTCCCGCAGCACGCTCTCGAGGCCCGGGGAGTCGCTCGCGCTTCGCGCCGGCTCCGCGGGGGACGCCCACAGCCCAGCGAGGAGCCCGATCCCAGCGCCGGCGACGAACGAGGCCGCGATCCTGAGCATGCCTCCAGGATGTGCTTTGCCCTTCCCAGCAACAAGTGGGGCGAAGGTTGTTGGCAGCCGACGCCGCGGACGTGGCCGCGTGGATACCGTTCCGCGACAGGAACCGTATCCCGCTCGCGGTCAGCGCCGCACCCACACGGGCGCATAGGCAGTCCAGTGCGACCAGGCAGTCTGGTCGGGGAGGATTGACGATGCGATGAAATCATGAAACCTCGTATGTCGTCCAGCGGGTGCGAAACCCGCTGGTCGAAGCGACGAAGCGCAACTGGCTCAAATGGCTTCGCCGTCGAAGCAACCGATCGCGTCTCACGTGGGAGAGGTACGCGGCGCTCCTGGAGCGTTTTCCTCTGCCCACACCTCGGGTCCGCGTGCGGATCTGGGGACCGTAGCCACGAGCCGCACCAGCGGAGGAGCCGGATGGTGGGAATCTCCAAGTCCGGATCTGGAGAGGGCCCTGGGGGAGCGGTCCCCCGGGGCTACTCGACAGCGGCCTCGCAAGCAGTGCCTTGCACGCGCGGGCTCGGTATCCCCGCGGTATCCCGCCCAGTGGGGCTCCCTACGCAGAGGTACGCATTCCGCCCTCGCGCCCGCTTTCCTACCCTTACGCGTCCGGCAGGATCCGCGTGGATCCGGCAGGGTGCGCGAGGACCGGACGAGAGGCACGCAGCGGGCCGCGGCCCGGGGAGGCGAGATCATGGGGCGCGCGGCGCCGGCGATCGAGGGCTACCAGTGGCAGATGAGCGCGCCGGGAGAGATCTCCCTGCGCGAGGCCGTCGCGTTCGAGCCGGGCCCCGCTGAGGCCGTCGTGCGCGTCGTCGGCTGCGGCGTGTGCCACACCGACCTGGGCTTCCTGTACGACGGCGTGCGGCCGCGCCACGAGCTGCCCCTCGCCCTCGGCCACGAGATCGCGGGCGAGGTCGTCGCCACGGGCGAGGGCTGCGCCGAGCTCGAGGGCAAGGCCGTGATCGTGCCGGCCGTCACGCCCTGCGGCGAGTGCGACGCCTGCCGCGCCGGGCGCGGGCCGATCTGCGCGCGCCAGGTCATGCCCGGCAACGACATCCAGGGCGGCTTCGCCAGCCACGTCGTCGTGCCGGCGCGCGGGCTGTGCGTCGTCTCGGCCGCGGGCGCGCTCGAGGGCCGCGCGCTCGCGCCCTGTGGCGCCACCCTGGCCGAGCTCGCGGTCGTGGCCGACGCCGTCACGACGCCCTTCCAGGCCGTGCAGCGCTCGGGCCTCGCCGAGGGCGGCGTGGCGCTCGTCGTCGGACTCGGCGGCGTCGGCGGCTACGCGGCCCAGATCGCGAAGGCGCGCGGCGCGACCGTGATCGGCTTCGACGTCGCGGCCGACAAGCTCGAGCTGATGCGCGCCCACGGCGTCGACCTGGCCATCGATCCCAGCGCGGCGGACGCGAAAGAGATCAAGCGCGACCTGCGCGCCTTCGCCGCCGAGCGCGGCCTGCCGAAGACGGGCTGGAGGATCTACGAGTGCTCCGGCACCGGCGCCGGGCAGGCGCTGGCCTGGAGCTTGATGGGCCACGACGCCTTCCTGTCGGTGGTCGGATTCACGCTGGAGTCCGTCGACCTGAGACTGTCCAATCTGATGGCCTTCGACGCGACCGCCCAGGGCAACTGGGGCTGCCTGCCCGAGCTCTACCCGGACGCGCTCGAGCTCGTGCTCGAGGGCCGCGTGGCCCTGTCGCCCTTCGTCGAGAAGCACCCGCTGAGCGAGGCGCGCCGGGTGCTGGAAGACGTGCACGAGAGACGAATCACCCGCCGCGCCGTGCTGTGTCCATGACCCTCCACAAGCAGTTCCCCGAGCCGATGGACCTCGGCTTCAAGGACCACGACCTCGTTCCGCGCGAGACTCCCTTCGAGGGCGTCCTGTACGAGCGCCGCCCGTGCCGCGACGCCGAGGGCGCCGACGTCGAGGGCCTGTTCACGGCCTGGATCACGCTCGACAACCCCGAGCAGTACAACTCGTACACGACCGCGATGGTCAAGGGCGTCATCCACGCCTTCCGGCGCGCCTCGAACGAGCGCGACGTCGTGGCCGTGGTCTTCACCGGCAGCGGCGAGCGCGCCTTCTGCACCGGCGGCAACACGGCCGAGTACGCCGAGTACTACTCCGGCGCGCCGGACGAGTACCTGCAGTACATGCGCCTGTTCAACGACATGGTCACGGGCATCCTGCACTGCGACAAGCCCGTGATCTGCCGCGTCAACGGCATGCGCATCGCCGGCGGCCAGGAGATCGGCATGGCCTGCGACTACACGATCTCGAGCGACCTGGCGGTCTTCGGCCAGGCCGGGCCGCGCCACGGGTCGGCGCCCGACGGCGGCTCGACCGACTTCCTGCCGCTGTTCGTCGGCGTCGAGCGCGCGATGGCCTCGTGCACGCTGTGCGAGACGTGGACGGCCTACGAGGCGCTGCGCTACGGCCTGATCAGCGAGGCCGTGCCGGCGCTGCGGGTCGCCGACGGCTTCGTCACGAACCCGCTGGTCGTCACCGAGCGCTGGATCGACGAGCACGGGACCATCGTGCACGGTAGGCCCAAGGCCGGCGCCGACCTGGCGCGCGGCAAGGAGCTCCTGAAGAGCGGGCGCGTCGACCTGACGTTGCTCGACGAGCGCGTCGACGCGCTCGTCGCCAAGCTCCTGTACACGTTCCCGGGCTGCACGCGCAAGACGATCGAGTCCGTGCGCAAGCACAAGCTGGCGCACTGGGACCGCAACCGCGAGAGCAACCGCAGCTGGCTCGGGCTGAACATGATGAACGAGGCCGCCGCCGGCTTCCGCGCCTTCCACGAGGGACCGAAGGGCGCGCGCGAGGTCGACTTCGTCGCGCTGCGCCGGCGCCTGGCGCAGGGCGAGCGCTGGACGCCGGAGCTCGTCGAGAGCCTGATCCCGCGCCCGGCCGGCGCCGACGGTTCCGAGGAGGGCTGATCGTGGAGGTCGCGAAGTGGAAGACGGTGCGGGCCGAGGAGCTCGACGACGGGCGGCTCCTGCGCGTCACGCTCGACGCCGGCAAGGGCAACGTCATCGGCGGCAGCGTCATCCGCGAGCTGCGCGAGGTGCTGGCGCTGATGGCGCCCGCGGCCGGCCTGCGCGCGCTCGTGCTCGACCACGCCGGGCCGCACTTCTCCTTCGGCGCCAGCGTCGAGGAGCACGCACCCGGCCTCGTGCGCGACATGCTGCCCGAGCTGCACGCCCTGGCGCGCGACCTGCTCGCGACCCACCTGCCCATCCTGGCCTGCGTGCGCGGCGCGTGCCTCGGCGGTGGACTGGAGCTCGCCGCCCTGGCGCACCGCATCTTCGCCGCGCCCGACGCACGGCTCGGCCAGCCCGAGTCCCAGCTCGGCGTGTTCGCGCCGCTCGGCTCGCTCTTGCTGCCGCAGATCGTCGGGCCGGCGCGCGCGGCCGACCTCTTGCTGTCGGGGCGCGCCGTCGATGCACAGGAGGCGCTGGCCATGGGGCTCGTGGCCGAGATCGCCGACGACCCGCTCGAGGCGGCCCTGGCCTGGGCGCGCGCGCACCTCGTCCCCAAGAGCGCCGCCTCGCTGCGCTTCGTGACGCGCGCCCTGCGCGCGACCTTCGAGCGCCGCCTGCTCGACGGCTTGGCGGAGCTGGAGCGCGTCTACCTGGATGAGCTCATGCTGCAACACGACGCCCGCGAGGGCATCGCCGCGTTCCTCGAGAAGCGGCGGCCCGCGTGGGAGGACCGGTAGTGAGCGCCGCCGACATCGTAGAGCGCTGCGAGCGGCTCGTAGCCGACCTCGACTTCGGGAGCGTGCGCGAGTGGAAGGCGCAGCAGCCCGGGCGGCGCGCGGTCGGCTTCCTGCCGGTCTACGTGCCGCGCGAGATCCCATGGGCCGCGGGCGTGCTGCCCGTCGGCATCCTGGGGGCCGACGACCAGCTCGAGATCGTGCGCGGCGACGCCTGCTTCCAGTCGTACATCTGCCACTTCCCGCGCTCGGTCATCGAGCTCGGGCTGTCGGGCCGGCTCGACGTCCTGGACGGGGCCATCTTCCCGTCCACCTGCGACGTCATCCGCAACCTGTCCGGCATCTGGAAGCTCAGCTTCCCCGGCAAGTACGCGCGCTACTTCGACGTGCCGCAGAACTTCGACCCGGCCGTGGGCGGGAAGTTCTACCGCGGGCTCCTGCGCGAGCTCGTGGACGACATGCGACGCCTGTCCGGCGCGCCGGCGAGCGACGACGACCTGCGCGCGTCGATCCGCACCTACAACGCCAACCGAGCTCTGGTGCGCGAGCTCTACGACCTGCGCGCGGCGCAGCCGTGGCGCGCGCCGACCAGCGAGTGCTACGTGCTGCTGCGCGCCGGCATGCTGCTGGCGCCCGACGAGCACTCGCAGCTCGTGAGGCAGTACCTGCGGGCGGCGCGCGAGGAGGAGCGGCCCGTGCGCGACAACGCGCGTGTCGTGCTCTCCGGAGTCTTCTGCGAGCAGCCGCCGCTCGACCTGATCCGCGTGCTCGAGCGCTCGGGCTGCTACATCGTCGACGACGACTTCATGCTCGTGAACCGCTGGCTGGGCAGCGAGGTGCCCGAGCAGGGCGACCCGATCGCGGCGCTGTGCGAGGCCTACCTGGCCTCGACCGACGAGACGGCCTCGCGCTTCGTGCGGGACGAGGCCGTGAAGGGCGCGCAACTGGTCGAGACCGTGCGCGCGCGCGGCGCCGAAGGCGTCATCTTCGCCGCCCCCAGCTTCTGCGACCCGGCGCTGCTCGAGCGCCCGATGCTGCAGGCCGCGCTCGAGCGCGCCGGCATCGGCTACACCGCCTTCAAGTACGCCGAGAACACCGGGCAACTGCAGCCGATCCGCGAGCAGGCCGGGACCTTCGCCGACACCATCAAGCTGTGGGGAGCCGCATGAAGCCCACCGTCGCCAAGGAGGGCTCGATGATCCAGCAGAAGGAGATGATCGCCGATCACTTCCACAAGCTGGCGCGGGCGCACGAGGAGGGGAAGAAGGTCGTCTACACCTTCGTGCCGGGCAACCTGACCGAGCTGATGCTGGCCTTCGAGGCACTGCCGGTGCACCCCGAGATCAACGCCTTGCAGGCCGGCATGCGCAAGCTGTCGGGGCAGTACATCGCCGAGGCCGAGCGCGCCGGGCACTCGGAGGACGTGTGCACCTACGTCAAGTGCGACATCGGCATGATGCTGAAGGGCAACATCGGGCCGACGGGCGAGAAGCTGCCCGAGCCCGACCTCCTGCTGCTCAGCTACACCGGCTGCTTCACGTTCATGAAGTGGTTCGAGCTCCTGCGCGAGCGCTACGACTGCCCGGTGGCCATGCTGCACGTGCCTTACCAGGGCGACGGCGACATCACGCCGGACATGGTCGAGTACGTCGTCGCGCAGCTGAAGACCGAGATCATCCCGAAGCTCGAGCAGGTCACCGGCCGCGAGGTCGACGAGGCGCGGCTGGCGGCCCTCTTGGCGAACTCGGCGCGCGCCGAGGAGGACCTCGTGGCCGTGCTCCAGTCGGCGAAGCACCGCCCTTCCCCGATCGACGCCTACTTCGGCGGCGTGTACTACATCGGGCCGTTGTTCACGGCCTTCCGCGGCACCGAGGCGGCCGTCGGCTACTACCAGACGCTGCGGCGCGAGGTCGAGGAGCGCCTGGCGAAGGGCGAGGGGCCGATCACCCCCGAGGGGCAGCTCGAAGAGGAGCGCTACCGGCTGGTGGTCGAGGGGCCGCCCAACTGGACCCACTTCCGCGAGTTCTGGAAGATGTTCTACGACGAGGGCGCGGTCGTCGTCGCCAGCACCTACACCAAGGTGGGCGGCGTGTACGACCGCGGCTTCCGGCACGACCCGGCGCGGCCGCTGGAGACGCTGGCCGAGTACTGCCTGGGCTGCTACACGAACCTGAACCTGCCGGCGCGCGTGGGGATGATCGCCGACTACGTGCGCGACTACGAGGCCGACGGTTTCCTGATCAACTCGATCAAGAGCTGCAACTCGTTCTCCGCCGGCCAGCTCGTGATCCTGCGCCAGGTCGAGGAGCGCTGCGGCCGGCCGGGGGCCTTCATCGAGACCGATCTGGTCGATCCGCGCTACTTCTCGGCCGCCAACGTCAAGACGCGGCTCGAGTCGTACTTCCAGATGCTGAGCCAGAAGGGAGCGAAAGGCGCGGAGGTCGCGGCGCAGTGAAGTGCTACGTCGGAATCGACCTGGGCTCGACGACCACCAAGGCGATCGTGCTCGACGAGCGCGGCGATGTGCTCGGCCGCGGCATCACGAACAGCCGCTCGAACTACGACGTGGCCTGCGAGGTGGCGCGCGACGAGGCCTTCGTCGACGCGCGCATGGAGCTGTTCCGGCGCGAGCTGCAGCGCGCGCCGGGGCCGGTGGACGACGTCGCGACGTTCCTGGAGGCCCTGCGGCAGGGCTTCCGGCACGAGCAGCACCTGCGCCTGCTGGCCGAGCTGGAAGGGGTCTGCCGCGACCAGGGCGGGCGCTCGAGCCTGGGCGCGCGCGCCGGCGCGGCCCTGGACGAGATCTTCGGCGAGCTGCGCCAGGAGGCGCACGAGCTGTTCGGGCCGGGCTCGCGCCCGCGTTCCGACTTCTTCCGCGACATCGCCGGCGGGCGCTACATGAGCCTGGCCGAGACGGTCGCGCCGCGCCACGGGCTCGAGTTCGAGGCGCTGCTGGGCCTGTACGACAAGTCGATCATCACGGTCGAGAACCACGTGCCCGACCTCGTCTTGCGCGAGCTCCTGGAGCAGGCCGTGGCGCGCGCTCTGGGGGGCGAGGGCCGCGCGTCGGCGCTGGCCGGGACGGTCGAGCGCTCGCTCGCGGTCGAGCTGGAGGAGGCCGCCACGGTCGGCACGGGCTACGGCCGCGCGCGCCTGCCGTTCGCGCGCGAGTTCATCCGCTCCGAGATCCTGTGCCACGGCCTGGGTGCCCACGCCACGTTCCCCGAGACGCGCACCGTGCTCGACATCGGCGGCCAGGACACGAAGGCCATCCAGGTCGACGGGCGCGGCGTGGTCCAAAGCTTCCAGATGAACGACCGCTGCGCGGCCGGCTGCGGGCGCTACCTGGGCTACATCGCCGACGAGATGAACATCGGCCTGCACCAGCTCGGGCCGCTGGCGATGAAGGCCACGCGCACCGTGCGCATCAACTCGACCTGCACGGTCTTCGCCGGGGCCGAGTTCCGCGACCGCCTGGCGATGGGACAGAGCCGCGAGGACATCCTGGCCGGACTGCACCGCGCGATCATGCTGCGCGCCATGTCGTTGATCGCGCGTTCGGGGGGCGTGCACGACGAGTTCACCTTCACCGGCGGCGTTGCGCGCAACGAAGCCGCGGTCAAGGCGCTGATGGAGCTGGTGCGCGAGAACTACGGCGAGCGCAAGCTCAACATCTCGCCCGACTCGATCTACACCGGCGCCCTGGGCGCGGCGCTGTTCGCCTTGCGCTCGGGGCAGGGCGAGGAGGCCCCGCCGGATCCGCTGGAGGCCGCGAAGAAGGCGAAGCCGGTGAAGAAGGCACAGAAGTCGAACGAGCCGAAGGCGTCGAAGCGAGGTGCGCGATGACCCTGGCGGGCGGCATCGACGTCGGATCGAACGCGGTCAAGGCGGTCGTGCTGGACGACGACGAGCAGAGCGCGCGCGTGCTCGGCAAGGCCACCTCCCGCCTGCGCGGCCGCGAGCTGCGCGACGTGGTCGAGAGCGCCTTCCAGCGCGCGCTGGAGGAGGCCGGCCTGGCGCGCGAGCGGCTCGACTACGTCGCGACGACGGGCGAGGGCGAGGGCGTCGAGTTCCGCACGGGGCACTTCTACTCGATGACGACCCACGCCCGCGGCGGCCTGTTCCTCGAGCCGGACGCGCGCGCTGCGCTCGACGTCGGCGCCTTGCACGGCCGCGTGATCCGCATGGACGCGCGCGGCAAGGTGCTCGACTACCGCATGACGAGCCAGTGCGCCTCGGGCTCCGGGCAGTTCCTCGAGAACATCAGCCGCTACCTCGGCGTGGGCCTGGACGAGGTCGGCGACCTGTCGCAGCGCTCGCAGCGGCCGGAGATCGTGTCCTCGATCTGCGCCGTGCTGGCCGAGACGGACGTGATCAACATGGTCAGCCGCGGCATCGCCACGGCGGACATCCTCAAGGGCATCCACCTCTCGATGGCGGGCCGGCTGGTCAAGCTGATCAAGGCGGCCAAGGTCTCCGGCGTGATCGTGGTCACGGGCGGGCTGGCGGCCGACACGGGACTGGTCGGCGCGATGAGGGAGATCGCGGCCGAGCAGGAGCTCGAGCTCGAGCTGCGCGCGCACCCTGACTCGGCCTACGCCGGGGCGCTCGGCGCCGCGATCTGGGGCGCCTTCCGCTCGCGCCGCGTGAGCCTGCCTGCGCCGTCCGCCGGGGCGTGATCCGGCGCTCAGTCCCGGTCGAACGGCCCGATCGCGTGCAGCCCCTCGTCGCAGGTCGAGTGCAGGTGCTCGAGGTGCCGCAGGAGCTCGTCTCCGCCGCCCCCTGAGACGAACACCGTCGCCGCCAGGAACAGGAAGAGCGACAGCACGCCGACCAGCGACAGACCCAGCACGGTCGAGACGCGCGAGCCGCCGCGGATCAGGTACAGCAGCAGGCCGCCGCCGGAGGCGGCCAGCATGCCGACCGGCAGGAAGAGCGCGAAGACGGCCAGCAGGTCGGGCGAGTGGCAGCAGCTCATGGCGGGCTCCGGGGTGGTGCCGGGAGAGAGCGGCCGCGTCCGTGCCGGCTCCGGGAGTCTATTCGGATTCTCCCGCGACTCCTTTCAGGTCGACGCGCGTCAGCCCGAGCGAGCCGAACACCAGCTCCTGGCGGTGCTCGCGCCGGGTCAGGATGGAATCCGTGCGCGAGCGCAGGCCGTGGAAGGACTCGCTGCGGCCGTCCTCATCGAGCACCTGCAGGCGGAAGGCGCCCGCGGAGACTCTCCCGTGCTGGCGCTCCTCGAGGGCGACCACGTACGTTCCGTCCCGCTCGGGATCGGCGTACACCGCGACCCGCAACCCGTAGCCGGCGAGCTCGTCCGCCACGACGGCGCTGTCGGCCAGGTCGGGGTCGAGGTGCCCGACGTCGATCTGCGGGTCGTAGAACCTCTTCAGCGCCGCCAGCGGCAGGGAGTGCGGAGTGCGTCCGAGAACTTCACCGTTGAGCAGCACGCGCTCGTTGCGCTCCGGCCATGTCTGGACGCGCAGCTCGACCCGGTACACGTTCGGGGCGCGCGCCAGGACGTAGAGTGCCCCCGCGCTCATCGCCGCGAAGCCCAGGACGGACAGTGCCAGGATCCGGGCGCGCGACTTGCCCCGCGCGAAGCGCCTCACGAGGAACACGCCGAGCAGGCCAGCCACGAGGAAGGCCGGTATGACGACGAAGAGCGGGAGCAGGAAGCCGTCCATCAGCGCCCCCGACGCCGGGGGTAGCGCCTGCGAGATCGCGCCGCGAGCATTTCCGGAATCCAGGTTCTCGTTCGTCACCGTCTCCGCGGGCACGGAGGGCTGTGGAGGGTAGGGCGAGCTCCAGGGGTGGAGATGGACACGAAGAACACGAAGGCACACGAAGAACACGAAGGGGAAGAAGGGGAAGAAGGGGAAGAGCAGGAAGGGGTGGGCGAGGGGGGTGTGCCGGGTGGGGGTTCACTGTCACAGGACCAGGCGTCTGATGCCGGTCTTCAGGACTGGCACGTCGAAGTTGATCAGCAGGCCGACGGCGATCCCGGAGAGTCTCAGGTACGTGAGCAGCTGGGCAGCGTGGACCGGCAGGATCCGTTCCACCGCCTTGATCTCGACGATCAGTGCGCGGTCCACTAGCAGATCGACCCGGTAGCCGCAATCCAGCCGTGCGCCCTTGTACTCGACGGGGATGGGCACCTGGAGGGCGAATGGAATGTTCGCCAGCGACAGCTCGCGCGCCAGGCACTGCTCGTAGGTCGACTCCAGCAGCCCCGGCCCGAGCGCTCGATGCACTTCCAAGGCACACCCGATCACCCGCCGCGAAAGCTCGTCGAACTCGACCACCCTCCCCCCGTGCTCCCCCCCACTCCCGCCCTCTTCTCCTCTCCCTCTCCCTCTCCCTCTCCCTCTTTTTTTCTTCTTCTTCTTCTTCTTCTTCTTCTTCGTGCTCTTCGTGTTCCTTCGTGCTCTTCGTGTCCCTTCTCGCCTCTCGACCTCGCCGTCCCCTCCCTGCTTGCCGAGTCCTTCCCTCCCCCCGTGCCTCCCTACACCCCTCTTTCAACGAGCTCCTAGACGCCGGCAGTCTCCATCCCGGGGCTGTAGGAGCCGCTGCGGGCGGCGCCGTTGCAGCGGGCGCGGTGGTAGTAGGCCTTCTGCCCTGCCGCCAGGCGGCCCGGGTCGCCGGCCCAGGCGGCGAGGGCCGACGCTTGCAGGGCGCGGCCGTAGGAGAACGAGAGCTGCCACGGCAGCCCCCGGTGGCGCGCGTTCATGGCGTTGAGGTGCGCCGTCGCCTCCTTCTCGCTCTGACCGCCGGACAGGAACACGATGCCGGGCACCGCCGCCGGGACCGACTCCAGGAAGCACGCGACCGTGGCGTCGGCCACCTCGTCCACCCCGGCCTGGCGCGGGCACTGCTTGCCGGCGACGATCATGTTGGGCTTGAGCAGCATGCCGTCCAGCGCGACGCGTTGGCCGTACAGCGCGTCGAACGTGAGCTGGTGCGTGCGGCGCGTCACGCGCCGGCAGGTCTCGAGGTCGTGGGCACCGTCCATCAGCACCTCGGGCTCGACGATCGGCACCAGGCCCGCTTCCTGGCACAGCGCCGCGTAGCGCGCCAGGGCGTGGGCGTTCACGTCGAGGCAGTAGTCGCTCGGGATGCCGTCGCCGATCGTGATCACCGCGCGCCACTTCGCGAAGCGAGCGCCCAGCTCGCGGTACTCGGCCAGCCGCTCGCGCAGCCCGTCGAGGCCCTCGGTCACCTTCTCGCCCTGCGCGCCGGCCAGTGCCTTGGCTCCCTGGTCGACCTTGATGCCGGGCTGGATGCCCTGCGCGGCGAGGATCGTGGCCAGGCGCTCTCCGCTCTTCGCATCCTGGCGGATGGTCTCGTCGAACAGGATCACGCCGCTGACGAACTCGCTCGCTCCGGCGGTGGTGAACAGCATCTCGCGGTAGGCGCGGCGGTTGTCCTCGCTGTTGGGCACGTCGACGCTCGCCAGCCGCTTGGCGATGGTGGGGGTGCTCTCGTCGGCGGCCAGGATGCCCTTGCCGCTCGCGACCAGCGCGCGCGCGATCTCGTTCAGCGTGTTCGTCATCGGAATCTCTCTGGGCCTGCGGGGGTTCTGCGGGACGGAGGAGCGCAGGATCTCCTGCTCCGCGACGTCCGAGCTCGGGGCCTGCGGGTACTCTGCGGGAGGTGGGAGTGCGGGATCTCCTGCCCCGCGACGTTCGAGCTCGGGGCCTGTGGGTGTTCTGCGGGAGGTGGGAGGGGCCGGCCGCCGTTCAGCGGCGGACCGCAGGTCCGTCCGCTGCAACGGCGGCGCGCCGGGCGGCGGCCCGCAGGGCCGTCCGTCCGGCGCGGTATTGTACGGCGCGGGGGCCGGACGCTCGACGCCGCTCAGCGCCAGATCCAGCTCGTGTCCACGTTCCACAGCACGGCCGTGAGGAGCAGGTTGAGCGCGCTGGCCGCCGTCCCGACGATCCCGCACACCTGGCCGGCCTGGGTCAGCGAGCGGCCGGCGGGGTCCATCTCGCCCGCCCGCATGCGCGCCAGGTCGCGCGCGCCCATCACCCACGGCACGACCCCGAACGGGACGTAGCAGCACGACAGGATCACGGCCGTGATCCCCATGGCCAGGATCAGCCCGCCGCGGTGGGGTTCGAGTGTCTCCGTCACGATCGTCCCGCCGTCCCCGGTCGCTTCTCAGTGAGCGAGCAAGAATTGCTCGCGAACGGGCGCCAACGCCGCCAGGCGTCGGGCCAAACGGCATCTGAGAGGCTGTATCATCGATTTCTGCTCAGCCTCTCAGTGCATCTCCGAGGAGAACGCCAAGGGGATCACGAAAATCAGGAGCAGCACGATCGTCGCCAGGTACACCACGGCGACGAGGAGGGTACCGACGACCCCGAGGATCTTGCCGGCGTTCGTCAGCTCGCGGCCCGTAGGGTCCATGCGCCCGGCGTCGATCTCCCCCAGGTCGCCGTTCGCCATGACCCAGGCGATGATGCTCAGGGGCACGCAGGTCATCACCAGTCCAAGGATGCCGAGAGCGAGGACGACGCCCCCGCGGTGCGGGGCGAGTTCGGTGGAGTTCATCGACGGCATTCCTTCCGGGTCGGGGACCTGCGGCTCAGCGAGAGGACAGCACCATCGCAAGGACCGTGAAGAACATGAAGGCCAGCACCACGGCGATCAAGAGCAGGGTCGCGACCATCCCGCAGATCTTGCCGGCCTGCGTGAGCCCGCGCCCTTCGGGGTCCATGCGGCCCTCGTCCATCTCTCGCAGGTCGGCGTTGGCCATGACCCAGGCCACGATTCCCAGGGGAGCACACGCGGCCACGAAGCCGAGGATCCCCAGGGTGAGCACCAGGGCGCCGCGGTGCGGTTTCATGCCGGGGCCTCGGTCATCTCTTCGAGCGGCGCGCGCTCTCGAGCGTGATGGGAGCGCACGGTCGCGGGCCGGATCCTACTTCCTTCCGAGGGCGCAGGACACCGCCGAAGGGGCGAGACCCCCCCGAGGGGAGGAGTCGCCGGACCGGGGAACGCGCGCGGGGCACGCAAGGGCCTGCGCCGCGCGCGTTCCGCCATTTCGGAGCGGGGCCGCGCGCGTCGTCCGTGTCGCCGGGTCGCTGCTAGTGGAGGCCCGAGAGGACCGCGGCGGCCAGGAAGAGCAGGAGCGCGAGGCAGCCGAGCACCAGCGGGAGCGCCAAGAGCGCGGCCGCGACGATGCCGCAGATGCGGCCGGCCTCGACCAAGCCGCGGCCCTCGGGGTCGATCGCGCCGGCGTCCATGCCGCGCAGCTCGCCGTTGCCCATGACCCAGGCGAAGGGGCCGAGCACCTGGCACACCACCAGGCCGAGGATGCCGAGCGCCAGGATCAGGCCGCCGCGGTGGGCCTGCGGTCGGATGAGGGTGTCCACGCAGCCCCCTACGGCGCCGAGCGGGTGACTATTCGCGATCGACCGCGGCCGGCCGCTCCTCGAGGTGGCAGGCCCACTCACCGCCCGCGCCGCCCGCGCGCAGGATCGGCGCCTCCCGGCGGCAGCGCTCGCCGGCCACGCGCCCGCGCTCCGGGCAGCGCGGGTGGAAGGCGCAGCCCGGAGGCGGAGCGTGGGGCGAGGGCACGTCGCCCTCCAGCACGATCCGCGCGCGCGCTCGCTCGCGGGCCGGGTCGGCGATCGGCACGGCCGAGAGCAGCGCCCGCGTGTAGGGGTGGCGCGGGGCGCCGAAGATGCGCTCGCGCGGGCCGAGCTCGACGACGCGCCCGAGGTACATGACCGCCACGCGCTCGCAGATGTGGCGCACGACCGCCAGGTCGTGGGCGATCAGCAGGTAGGCCAGGCCGAAGCGCTCGCGCAGCTCCGCCAGCAGGTTGATGATCTGGGCCTGGATCGAGACGTCGAGCGCGCTGACCGGCTCGTCGCAGATCAGGAGCTCGGGCTCGAGCGCCAGCGCGCGCGCGATGCCGATGCGCTGGCGCTGGCCGCCCGAGAACTCGTGCGGGTAGCGCTGCACGTGCCGCGGGTTGAGGCCGACCGCGTCGAGCAGCGCCATCGCCCGCAGCTTGCGCTCGCGCGGCTTGCCGAGGCTGTGGATTCTCAGCGGCTCGGCCAGGATCGAGGCCACCGTCTGGCGCGGGTCGAGCGAGGCGTAGGGGTCCTGGAAGATCATCTGCACGCGGCGGCGCTGCGCGATCCAATCGCGCCGCGAGAGCGACGTCAGGTCGGTCCCGTCGAGCAGCACCGCGCCGGAGGTCGGCCGCTCGAGCCCGACGATCATGCGCGCCGTGGTCGACTTGCCGCAGCCCGACTCGCCCACCAGCCCCAGGCCGCCGCCGCGCTCGAGCGCGAAGGACACGCCGTCGACCGCGCGCAGCCAGCCGGCCGGCCGGCCGAAGAGGCCCGCACGCCCGGCCGGGAAGTGCTTGCGGAGGTCGCGCAGCTCGAGCAGCGGGGCGCTCACGGGGCGCTCCCCGGGACGGCGTGCCGCGCGAGCAGGCGCTCGGCCTCGACGCAGGCCGCGCGCCGCGCGCCGCGCGCGGCCGGGTCGTCGATCTCGAGCAGGGCCGGCACGCCCGCACGGCACTCCGCGCGCACCAGCTCGCAGCGCGGCGCGAAGGCGCAGCCCGGCGGCAGCTCGCACAGATCCGGCGGCTGGCCGGCGATCGAGCGCAGCGGCGCGCGCGGGTCGCCTTCCAGGCCGGGCACGCTCGCCAGCAGCCCGCTCGTGTAGGGGTGCAGCGGCCGCGCGTAGAGGCTCGAAGTGTCGGCCGTCTCGACCAGCCGCCCGGCGTACATGACGTGCACGCGCCCGGCCGTGCCGGCGATGACGCCCAAGTCGTGCGTGATCAGCAGGATGGCCGTGCCGCGCCGCGCCTGCAGGTCGGCCATCAGCTCGAGGATCTGGGCCTGGATCGTCACGTCGAGGGCGGTGGTCGGCTCGTCGGCGATCAGCAGCGCCGGGTCGAGCAGCAGCGCCATGGCGATCATCACGCGCTGGCGCAGGCCGCCCGAGAGCTCGTGCGGGTACGCGTCGAGCCGCGCCTCGGGGTCGGGGATGCCGACGTCGCCCAGGCCCTTCGCGCAAAGCGCGCGCGCCGCGCGCCGCGCGAGGCCGCGGTGCACCTCGAGCACCTCGCTCAACTGGCGCTCGACGGTCAGGAGCGGATTGAGCGAGGTCATCGGATCCTGGAAGATCATCGCGATGCGGTCGCCGCGCACGGCGCGCAGCTGCGCGGGCGCGAGCCGCAGCAGGTCGCGCCCGCCGAACCAGGCCTGGCCCGACTCGACCACCCCGGGCGGAGAGGGGATCAGGCCCATGACGGCCAGGCTGGTAACCGTCTTGCCCGAGCCCGACTCGCCCACCAGGCCGAGCGTCTCGCCCTGCTCGAGGGCGAACGACACGCGCTCGACCGCGCGCACGCTGCCCTGGCGCGTGTCGAAGCGCACCGTCAGGTCGCGCACGTCGAGCACCGGCGCGCCCATCAGTCCTTGCCCCTGAGCTTCGGGTCGAGCGCGTCGCGCAGGCCGTCGCCCAGGACGTTGAGCGCGAGCAGCGTCGACGCCATCGCCAGCGACGGGAACAGCACCAGCCACCAGTAGATTCGCACCGGGTTGATCATCTCGCTGCCGTCGACCGCCAACAGGCCCCAGCTCACCTTGGGCGGCTCGATGCCCAGGCCCAGGAACGTCAGGAAGGCCTCGAACAGCATCACGGCCGGGATGGTCAGCGTCAGGTACACGATCACCACCGACAGCACGTTCGGCACGAGGTGCACGAACAGCACGCGCGCCGTCGAGGCGCCCAGCACGCGTGCGGCCTCGATGAACTCGGTGTTGCGCAGCGCCAGCACCTGGCCGCGCACGACGCGGGCCATCGTCAACCAGTAGATCGCGCCGATCACGACGAAGAAGACCACCTCGCGGTCGATGCCGAAGCGGTCCTCGAGCTCGGTGCGGTACTCGTTGACGATCGTGATCAGGAAGATCACCACGAAGATGAACGGGATCGAGTACAGGATGTCGACCACGCGCATCATCAGGTTGTCCACGCGCCCGCCGAGGTAGCCCGACAGGGCGCCGTAGGTGACGCCGATCAAGAGGCTGCACACGGCCGCCGCCAGGGCCACCAGGATCGACGTGCGGCTGCCCCACACGATGCGCGAGAGGAGGTCGCGGCCCTTGCCGTCGGTGCCCAGCCACGGCCCCGTCTGCCAGGTGCCGAACACGGCCCGGCGCGCACTGACGAGCGCCTCGTCGACGCCGGACAGCTCCCAGTAGTCGGGCTGGAAGCCGTGCGTGCCGAGCTCGACCCAGGGCGGGACCGGCGGCTGGGGCTCGATCGAGAGGTCGAGCGTGACCGGCGAGGGCAGCGGGAAGAGCGGCGCCAGGAGCGCCGTCAGGCCGAAGGCGCACAGGAACAGGAAGCTCCACCAGGCGGCGCGGTTGCGGCGCAGGCGCCGGGCGGCGTCGCGCCACAGGCTCTCGCCCTTGTGCACCAGCGATTCCGACAGCAGGCGCTCGTAGTCGCGCCGGCCGAGGTCCCAGCCCTCCTTCGCCATCAGCGCGCCGCCTCCATCAGCTCTCTCCCAGCTCGATGCGCGGATCGAGCAGCGTGTAGGCGAAGTCCACCAGCGCGTTGAGGGCGTAGACCAGCACCGTGTAGAGGATGGTCACGCCCATCGCCAGGGTGTAGTCGCGGTTGAGCGCGCTGTTCACGAAGTGCGAGCCGGTGCCGGGGATGGCGAAGATGCGCTCGATCACGAGGCTGCCGGTCAGGATGCCGGCCGTGGCCGGTCCGAGGTAGCTGACGACCGGCAGCACGCCGCCCTTGAGCGCGTGGCGCAGCAGCACGAGGCGCGCCGGCAGGCCCTTGGCGCGCGCGGTGCGGATGTAGTCCTGCGACAGCACCTCGAGCATGCCGGTGCGCGTCAGGCGCGCGATGTAGGCCGCGAACGGGCCGCCCAGCGCGAAGCCGGGCAGCACCAGGTGGCGCCACGAGCCGTAGCCCGCGACCGGAAGCAGCGGCACGAGGAACACGAACAGGATCACGAGGCAGCCGGCGATCACGAAGTTCGGCACGGCGATGCCGGTCGTGGCCAGCAGCCGGAAGGCGACGTCTGCGCGCGTGCCGCGCCGCAGGGCCGAGGCCATGCCGACCGACAGCCCCAGGGTCAGGGCCCACATCATCGCGATCACGCCCAGCCCGACCGAGATCGGCAGCGACTGGGCGATGATGTCGTTGACGGTGAAGTCGCGGTACTTGAACGACGGCCCGAAGTCGCCGGCCAGCACGCCGCCGAAGGGCCGCGTTCCGTCGCCGCCCAGGAAGCGTGGGCCGTGCTGGTCGAGGTTGAGCGGCCCGACGTAGTGCAGGTACTGCTTGAACGGGTGCCAGTCGAGGTGGTAGCGCGCCTGGATGTTGCGCTCGATCGACTCGTGCAGCGCGCGCTCGCCGTCGAACGGCCCGCCGCGCACGGCGCGCATCAGGAAGAACGACACGGTCACGACCACCCACAGCGTGATCGCGAACCACAAGAGCCGCCGCAGCAGGAAGCGCGTCACGTCGTCGCTCTCACTCGTCGCCGCGCGCCCGCCGTCGTGCGGGCGAGTAGAGCCCCGCCCGGGGTCCGTGCGCCTCGACCTGCTCGCGGCCGTCCGGCCGCGCGGCGCGCCTGGCCGCCAGCTCCGCGTCGTCCATCCAGTACCAGAACTTCGGGAAGTGCTCGTCCTGGACGTTCTCGTGGAACCCGCCCAGGCGCGGGTTCACGAGGTTGCGCGTGACGTAGTAGTAGATCGGCAGGATCGGCAGCTCCTCCATCAGCAGCGCCTCGGCCGCGGCGAAGTGCCGCAGGCGCGCCGCCGGGTCGCTCTCGACCGCCGCGCGCCGGATGGCCTGGTCGTAGCGCGCGTCGCCCCAGCCGGTGCGGTTGTTCTCGCCGCCGGTCACGAACAGGTCGAGGAAGGTGTTTGGGTCGGCGTAGTCGCCGATCCAGGCCGAGCGCGAGACGTCGTAGTCGAGCGTCTTCTGCGCGTCGAGGTAGACCTTCCACTCCTGGTTCAGGAGCTTGACGTTCAGGCCCAGGTGCCGCTTCCAGCCGTCGGCGATCACCTCGGCGATGTCCTTGTGGGTCTGGTCGGTGTTGTAGTGGATCTCGATCGTCGGCAGCGGCTTCGCGCCCGGGCCGTAGCCGGCCTGCGCCAGGAGCGCGCGGGCGCGCTCGACGTCGCGCGCGAAACCCTCGGCGTAGGAACCCGCGGCCCGCTCGCGCCGCGCCCGCGAGTCCATCTCCGCCGTCACGTAGGCGCCCATGCCCGGCGGGCACAGGCCCCAGGCCGGCTCCTCGCCGGCCTTGGTGACGTTCGTGCAGATCGTGACGCGCTCGATCGAGAGCGCCAGCGCGCGGCGCACGCGCGCGTCGTCGAACGGCGGGCGGGTCGTGTTGACGCGGTAGAAGTACGAGCCGAGGTAGGGCGCGGGGTCGAAGTCCTCGCGCAGCCGCAGGCGCGGCACCACGTTCGTGATCGGTCGGTCGATCCAGTCGACCGCGCCGGTCAGGTACAGGTTGAGGCTGGTGCCCAGGTGGTCGACCGCCAGGACGTCGATCGTCTCGAGCGCCACCTCGTCCGCGTCCCAGTAGTCCGGGTTCTTCACCAGGCGGATGCGGTCGTTGACGCGCCGGAAGAGCAGCTTGAAGGGGCCGTTGGTGACGATGTTCGCCGGCCGCATCCACTCGAGCCGCCAGCTCCCCGGCCAGCGCTCGCGCGCCTGCTCGAGGTTGCGCCGGTTGACCGGGAAGAGCGGGTAGAAGGCGACCAGATCGAGGAAGTAGGGCGTCGGCGCGTCGAGCCGGACCTCGAGCGTGTGGTCGTCGAGGGCGCGGATGCCGACCTTGTGCGGCCAGGCCCACTCGCTCCGGAAGCGCTCGCCCGGGATCAGCTCGCCGGCCGCGAGCTCGCGCTCCACCGACTCGGGCGATACCTCCAGCTCGACCATCCAGCCGGCCTCGTACGGATCCGCGCGCAGCGCGCCGGCGGTCGCCGGCAGGTCGCGGTTGACGGCGGTCACGCGGCCGTCGAGCGGGACGTGGAAGTGGCCCTGGCCGCTCCCGCCGGAGAAGTCCACGAAGGCCTCGCCGGCCTCGAGCTCGTCACCGACGGCTACGGAGATCGCCGGCCGCAGGTCGGGATCCATCTCGGCCAGCCGGTAGCCGCAGAAGCCGACGCGCCAGCGCCCCGGCGCGATCTCCTTGGCCCACACGTTGTGGATCCAGCTCGCGCGGTAGAGGCGGTCGTCGACGAGCTGCGTGTACTCGCGCGCGCCGCGCACGTACCAGAGCTGGTAGGCGTACTCGGCCGCGGTCATGGGGTTCAGGAAGCGCTCCCAGCTGAAGACGAAGTCGTGCGCCGTCAGCGGATCGCCGTTCGTCCAGCGCGCGCCGCGCCGGATGTGGAAGGTGTAGGTCTTGCGGTCGGCGCTGAGCTCCCAGCTCTCGGCCGCCCCGGGCCGCGGCTCGAGCGTGCGCGGGTCCTTGACGCACAGCCCCTCGAAGACGGCGCGCAGCACGCGTCCCTCCGGCACCCCGCTGACCGCGGCCGGGTCGAGGGTCGTGATCTCGGCCCCGTTGTTGAACGTGAAGTCGGCGCGCTCGACGCGCGCCCCGCCGGCGACCGCCACGGCCGCCGCCAGCACGCAGAGCAGCACGCCCAGAGCGGCCGCCTGCCGTGCGTGGCGAGGGCTCGCGAGGGGGCTCACGGAGGGATGCTAGCAGTCGCGTCGATCGACGCAAGTCTCGGCCGAGCAACGGCTTGTACGCTTGACGCACACCTCGTCGGGCGCTAGCCTGAGCCGCCTTGATCCCGGCCCGCCAGCAAGCGCGAACCCCGGAGGACACGAACGTCATGAGCTTCGAATCAACCGGCGCGGGCCGCGCGCTCCTGCTGGCCGCAGCGATCTGTTCGTTCTGCGGCTGCGGCGGCGGCGGCGAGAGCGGCGCCAGCGAGGTGGCCGAGGGCGCCACCGGCGCGGGTCCGTCCGCGGTGGGGCCGCGGCCGGCTCCGGCCGACGTGTTCCACCCGGACCGCGGCAAGCCCTACGAGCCGGCCTACGGCGGGCGCGCGATCATCCACCTCTCCGCCATGCCGGAGAACCTGTGCTACCCGGTCGAGAACTCGGCCTACACGCGCCGGCTCCTGTACGAGGTGCACGAGACGCTCGTGCTGCAGGACTGGGAGTCGTGGGAGTACGTGCCCGTTCTGTGCGAGCGTTGGGACACGGAGGACATGGTCGTCTTGAAGGCCGCGGCCGCGGAGCGCTACGGCGAACAGGCCCAGACCGTGCGCGTGAAGGTGCCGGCGGCTCCCGACGAGGAGCCGGCCGAGGCCTCGAAGCAGCGCGCGGCCCGGGTGGTGTACGGAGTGGTCTCGGAGGAGGCGGACGCCTGGCTCGTGACGCCGGTCTCGAGGGGCCAGCGCCTGTCGCAGCCCCTGCGCGTCCCCAAGGAGGACGTCGAGCGCGTCGAGCAGGGGACGGTGTTCACCTTCTACCTGCGCGACGACGTCGTCTGGCACCCGGCCGACGGCGTCGAGGGGCACAAGCTCGACGCGCGCGACGTGCTGTTCAGTTGGGGGATCTACTCGAACCCCGCGGTCGACTGCGACGAGAAGCGCTTCCAGTTCGAGAAGATCACGCAGGGCGAGCTGATCGACGATCTGACCGTGCGCTTCTTCTACGAGTCGCAGTACTACCTGGCGATCGACTCGATCGGCACCTCGATGACGATCCTGCCCGCGCACGTCTACGACCTGTCGGACCCCGACAACCCGGCTTACAAGCCCGAGGCCACGCCCGCCGAGCAGGCGCGTCACATCAACGAGAACCCCCACAACCAGATGTGGGTCGGTCTCGGGCCGTACCGCGTGACCGAGTACTCGCAGCAGTGGATCCAGGCCGAGCGCTTCGATGGCTACTTCGACGAGGAGAACGCCGGCTATCTCGACACGATCCGCTGGCGCTACATCCCCGATGACAGCACCGCCTACCAGGCGCTCCTGAACGGTGAGCTGGACTTCTTCGAGCGCGTGAAGTCGGTCGACTACTTCGGCGCCGCTACCGAGAAGCCCGAGTTCACGTCGAAGTTCTACAAGGGCTACTTCTACCTCGGGACGTACGGCTACACCGGCTGGAACCTGTACCGACCGCAGCTCGAGGAGCAGAGCGTGCGCCACGCGATCGCGATGGCCTTCGACATGCTCGAGTACCGGCGCACGAACTACAAGGACCTCTGCAACCAGGTGACCGGGCCCTTCCCGTACAACTCGCTGGCCTACGACCACGGGGTCGCGCCCATTCCGTACGACCCGGATGCGGCGATCGAGATGCTCGAGGACGCCGGCTGGTACGACCGCAACGGCGACGGCGTGCGTGACAAGGACGGCGTCGAGCTGGTGATCGAGTTCCTGATGCCCTCGGGCAACGACGCCAGCAAGAACTTCGGCCTCAAGCTGCAGGAGAGCCTGGGCGAGATCGGCATCAAGCTCGAGATCGCCCAGCTCGAGTGGGCCACCTTCCTGGAGCGCATCAAGACGCGCGAGTTCGACTCCTGCAACCTGGCCTGGGTGCCGAGCCTCGAGAGCGATCCCGAGCAGCTCTGGCACTCGAAGTGGGGCCGGTTCGAGGTGCGCGGCTCGAACAACGCCGGCGTGATGGACCCCTATCTCGACGAGCTGATCGAGCAGGGCCAGCGCGAGCTCGACAAGGGCCGGCGGCAGGAGATCTGGCACAAGATGCACCGGCGGATCTACGATCTGCAGCCGTACCTGTTCATGTACAACGTGCCGCACAAGTTCGCCATGTCGAAGCGCATCCGCGGCTTCCAGAACGTCGCCATCGACCCGGGCTACATCGTGCGACGCTGGCACTTCGCCGCCGGCGAGCCCGGGACGCGACCGACCGTCGAGAGGTAGGCGCACCCTCCCGTCGCCCCGGTGTTCGCCTACGTCCTGCGGCGCATCCTGCTGATGATCCCGACCACGCTCGGGGTCGCGCTGGTCGTTTTCCTCCTGTACCACGCCGCTCCCGGCGACCCGGCCATCGTCATGCTCGGCGCGGGCGGCGGCGGCGAGATGAGCCAGGACTCCGACGTCGAGGCGCGCATCGACGCCTTCCGGCGCAAGCACGGGCTCGACCGCTCGCTGGCGGTGCAGTTCCTGAACTACATCGGGCCGTTCAACCTGATGCGCGACGGCCACCCGTGGTTCTCGAGCCCGTACACCGAGCGCAAGACCACGCAGGTCGAGCTCGACGACGGAACCGTGCTCAGCGAGGGCGTTCCGCTGGCGATCGAGGCTGCGCCCGGGACCGCGGCCGGCGTGGTCGAGCGCAGCGGGGCCGCGGCCGGGCGGTTGCGCGATCCGGACGCCGGCGAGGAGGAATGGAGCGCGGCGGCCGACGAGCTGGCCACGGCGGGGCGCGACGCGCTGCCGGCCCTGCTGACGGTGCTCCACGACCTGCGCCTGGACCCCGTCGGCGGCGCGGCCGCTATCGCGCGCGTCAGCGAGGCGTTGACGCGCTGCGCCGACCCGGACGACACGTGGCGCGCGGCGCTGGCGCCCGTGGCCGACGCGGCCGGCCGCACGACGCTCGTGCGGCGCTGGTTCGGGTGGTACTACACCCACGGCGGGGACCGCGTGCGGAACTCGGGCGAGCGCTCGTGGGGCGGCCTGCTGTGCCTGGACCTCGGCGACGAGATGCAGCGCAAGACCTCCGTGGCCGAGGAGTTGGTCCGTCGCCTGCGGGTGACCGTCAGCCTGGCGCTGGTCTCGATCCTCCTCAGCTATCTCATCGCGCTGCCGTTGGGGATCTTCTCGGTGCGCAGCCAGGGGACGCGGCTGGACGCGGGGGTGACCGTGATCCTGTTCGTCCTCTACTCGATCCCGTCGTTCTGGGCCGGCCTGATGCTGCAGCTCACGTTCGGCGCGACGGGCTTCGATCTCCTGCCCGTGATCGGTCTGCACGACGTGGACGCGGGCAGGATGAGCACCGGCGAGTACGCCTGGGATCTCGTCAAGCACGGCATCCTGCCCGTGGCCACCATGACCTACGGCAGCTTCGCGTACCTCTCGCGCCAGATGCGCGCCGGCATGCTGGAGGTGATCGGGCAGGACTACATCCGCACCGCGCGTGCCAAGGGGCTGAGCGAGCGGGTCGTGATCTACAAGCACGCGCTGCGCAACTCGCTCATCCCGGTCATCACGCTGTTCGCCTCGATCCTGCCCATCCTGGTGGGCGGCTCGATCATCGTCGAGGCGGTCTTCGACGTGCCCGGCATGGGCCAGTATGCGTACGTCGGCCTGCTGCGGCGCGACTTCTACATCGTCATGGCCACGACCATCTTCGTGGGCATCATGACGCAGCTCGGCATACTGTTGTCCGACGTCACCTACTCGCTCGTCGACCCGAGGATCCGCTATGACTGATCCCGGCGTCGCACGTCGGGCGATCCCGGTGAGCGACGAGTGGGCCTCCGGGGCCGACAGCTACTCGAAGGACTACTGGGACCTGGTCTTCGAGCAGCTCGCCCGGCGCCGGCTGTTCAAGGTCGGCCTGGCGGTCCTCGCGCTGCTCTACGCCACCGCCATCTACGCGCCGCTCATCGCCAACGACCGGCCGTTCGTGCTCGAGGCCATCGACTACCGGAGCTACAAGGCCGCGCTGCGCTCGCTCTCGCCCGTGTCCGCCAGCCTGGCGGGTCTGTTGGAGCGCACCCCGCAGGAGTACGCGCAGAGCCGCCGCCCCGACTCGCCCGCGACCTTGCGCGACGCGCTGGAGCTCGAGCGGCAGGCCGCCGCCGGGCGCGTGCAGACTCTGGGCACGTACCTGCCGGCTGAGTCGCGCGCGCCGCTCGTGGAGCTCATGGAGCTCGTCGACGACGCACTCGCGGCGCGCGCGGCGGGCGAGGCGGAGGATGCCGTGCGCCTGGGCGACGAGGCGCGCGAGCGCACCCGGGCGCTGCGCACCGACCTCAAGCCGCTCGACCCGCTGAAGCCCGAGCAGGGCGGTCTGGCGCTGGTCGGGGCGAAGAGCTTCCCGCTGCTGGATGCGATCTCCCACTGGGAGGTGTTCTTCATGGTGCTGTGGGCGGCGGTGCTCACCTGGCCGCTGTGGAATCGCCTGATCAACCGGCGCCTGCTCGGTGGCGACCGGGAGCGGATCCGGCGCTGGCGCCGGCGCAAGCTCGTCGGCGTGCTCGGCCTGTCGGCCCTGGGGGCGACCGTGTGGAGCGCGACCGTCGGCGGGCAGAGCGCCACCTTCGACGTGGCGCCGTTCAAGGGCGCGCTCACATCGGGCGAGATCGCCCCGACGAGCGAGCCCGTCTTCGCGCTCCTGCCCTTCGGCTACGCCGAGACGCACCTGACGGAGAACTTCCGGCCGCCGACCTGGCGGCGTGACGCGCGACTGGACGACGATGGGCACTACGTCAGCGGCTTCCGCCGGCCGAAGGCCGACCCGGTGACGGGCTACGTCCCGCCCGCGACGCCGGTGGAGGTGCGCCAGGCCGAGCCGGGCGTGAACTCGCCCTGGCGCCACCTGGCCGGCACCGACGAGCTCGGGCGCGACTTCTTCGTGCGCATGATCTGGGGCGGCCGCGTCAGCCTGGCTGTCGGGATCCTGTCGGCCGTGCTGCTCACGCTGATCGGAGTCGTGGTGGGCTCGCTGGCCGGCTACTTCGGCGGTTGGGTGGACATGCTCGTGATGCGCGTGATCGAGATCCTGCAGTCGATCCCGGCCTTCTTCCTGATCCTGATGACGATGGCCTTCACGGACCCGAACGTCGTCCCGCCCATCATCGCCATCGTGGTCGTGATCGCGCTGATCCGCTGGACCGGAGCGGCGCGGCTCGTGCGCGGGGAGTTCCTGCGGCTGCGCGAGCAGGAGTTCGTGATCTCGTCGCGCGCGCTGGGCTTCTCCTCGCTGCGCACGATCTTCCGCCACATCCTGCCCAACGCGATGAGCCCGGTGCTCGTGAACGCGGCCTTCGACGTGGCGGCCGGCATCCTGATCGAGTCGGCGGTCTCCTACCTCGGTTTCGGGATCCAGCACCCCGGGGCCTCGTGGGGGTCGCTGGTGAACGAGTCGAAGAGCGCCGATCACTGGTGGATCCAGGTCTTCCCCGGCGTGCTGATCTTCCTGACGGTCACCTGCTACAACCTGGTGGGCGACGCCGTCCGCGACGCACTCGACCCGAAGATGAAGGTCTAGAAGCCCGCATGTCCTCCGAGCTCCAGAGCGCGCACCCGAGCGCGACGGCGCGTCGCGCGAACGAGCGCCCGCTGCTCGAGATCCGCGACCTCGCCACCCACTTCTTCAGCGAGGAGGGGGTGGCGCGCGCCGTCGACGGCGTGAGCTTCACGCTGTACGAGGGCGAGACGCTCGGCCTGGTGGGGGAGTCGGGCTGCGGGAAGAGCGTGACCGCGCTCTCGGTCATGCGCTTGATCCCGGATCCGCCCGGGCGCATCGTCGCGGGTCGCATCCTGTTCCAGGGCGAGGACCTCGCGCGCGCGTCCCAGGCGGACATGAGGCGCATCCGCGGCAACGAGATCTCGATGATCTTCCAGGAGCCGATGACGGCCCTGAACCCGGTCTACACCGTCGGGGACCAGATCCAGGAGGCGATCGTGCTGCACCAGGGCCTCGCCGCGAGCGCGGCCAGGGAGCGCTCGCTCTCGATGCTGGAGAAGGTCGGCATCCCCAGCCCCGACGCGCGCATCGACGAGTACCCGCACCAGATGTCGGGCGGCATGCGCCAGCGCGTGATGATCGCGATGGCGATGTCGTGCGATCCGCGGCTGCTGATCGCCGACGAGCCGAGCACCGCGCTCGACGTGACGATCCAGGCCCAGATCCTCGACCTGATCCGCCAGCTCCAGGAGGAGGAGGGCATGAGCGTGATGCTCATCACCCACGACCTGGGCGTGATCGCCGAGACGGCTCACCACGTGGCCGTGATGTACGCCGGCAAGGTAGTCGAGTACGCGGGCGTCGTGCCGCTCTTCGGGCGCCCGCGGCACCCCTACACGATCGGCCTGTTCCGCTCCCTGCCCGACCTGGTCGCACCCGGTGAGCGGCTGAGCACGATCCCGGGCATCGTGCCGAGCGCCTTCCACTTTCCCAGCGGCTGCCGATTCCGCACGCGCTGCCCGATCGCCACGGAGCGCTGCGCGCGCGAGGAGCCGCCGCTCACGCAGGTCTCCGACGGCGACGGCGGGCACACCGTGGCCTGCCACCACCTCGAGCAGGCGGCCAGGCTGTGAGCGCCACGGCTCAGACCGGCGGGCGCGACGGCGCGCCGCTGATCGAGGTCGAGGGCCTCGTGAAGCACTTCCCGATCCGCAAGGGCGTGTTCTCGCGGCGCGCGGGGGAGGTCAAGGCCGTCGACGGCATCGACCTTGCGGTCGGGCGGCGCGAGACGGTGGCGCTCGTCGGCGAGTCGGGCTGCGGCAAGACGACCGCCGGCCGCGCGATCCTGAGGCTCATCGAGCCCACCGCCGGCTCGGCCCGCTACCGGCCCGACCAGGGGCGGCCCGCGATCGACCTGCTGGCGCTCTCCCAGAGAGAGCTGCGTCCCTACCGGCGCGACCTGCAGATCATCTTCCAGGACCCCTTCGCCAGCCTGAACCCGCGCATCACGGTCGGCAACACGATCAGCGAGGCGCTGGTGGTGCACCGCGTGGCCAAGGGGGCGGATCTGCGCGAGCGCGTCGACTCGCTGCTGGAGAAGGTCGGCATGCGGCCCGAGGTCGCCAACCGCTTCCCGCACGAATTTTCCGGCGGCCAGCGCCAGCGCATCGGCATCGCGCGCGCGCTCGCGCTGCACCCGAAGTTCATCGTCTGCGACGAGGCGGTCAGCGCGCTCGACGTCTCGATCCAGGCCCAGATCATCAACCTGCTCAAGGATCTGCAGGCCGAGCTGGGGCTCTCCTACCTCTTCATCGCGCACGACCTGTCGGTCGTGAAGTACCTCTCCGACCGCATCGCCGTGATGTACCTGGGGCGCATCGTCGAGACGGGGACCACGCGCGAGATCTTCGCCCACCCGGCACACCCCTACACGAAGGCCCTGCTCTCGGCCGTGCCGAGGCCGGATCCGACCCGGAAGAGGATCCGCATCCCGCTCGAGGGCGACGTGCCCTCGCCGATCGATCCCCCCAGCGGCTGCCACTTCCGCACGCGCTGTCCGGTGGCCGAGCCGCGCTGCAAGGAGAGCTACCCGGCCGCGAGGGATCTCGGAGGGGGCATTCACTCCGCCGCGTGCCACCTGCTCTGACGCCGAGGAGGAAGACAGGCAGGGCGGGGAAGGCGGCCTAGACCGCGATGCCGTAGGTCGTGCGCAGCAGGGTGCGCAGCTCGCCGAAGTCGGCCACGGTGTGGTCGGGCTCGATGCCAGAGTCGGCCGGCCTGTGGCGCGCGGCACGCGAGGACCAGACGGCGATCATGCCCAGGCTCTGGGGCGGGGCGATGTCGTGCTCGGGGCTGTCGCCGACGTACATGGCCTCGGGGCCGGAGAGCCCGAGGTCGGCGAGCGCGACCTGGTAGAGCTTGGGGTTGGGCTTCGAGATCCCGATCTGGTCCGAGATGAAGATCGCCGCCGGGTCGAGGAAGCGCGTCAGGCCCAGGCGCACCAGCTTCTCGGCCTGCTTGACCGTCCAGCCGTGCGTTATCACGCCCAGCCGCAGGCCGGCCCGGCGAAGGTCCTCGAGCAGGGGCTTCACGTCGGGGAAGGGCGCGATCTCGAGGAACTTCGTGTCGTGGTAGGCGGCCACGCCCGCCGCCACGATCAGGGCCGAGTTGCGCTTCGAGAGCGAAGCCGGCCGCAGGCGCTGCAGCAGCTTGTCGAAGTGGTGCTCGTAATTGGACGAGAACTCGGTGATCACCTCCTCGAGCTCGCGCAGCACCTGCTCCTCGGGCAGCTCGAGCCCGGCCGCGATCATCGCCCGCACCGCGTTCTGCCGCGCCCGCCGGGCGAACTCGGTGGTCGGGAAGAGCGTGTCGTCGATGTCGAACAGGATCGCCTTCAGCACGGCCAGAGGATACGGGATGCGGTACCGCGACGAGAACCCCGCGGTGGAGCCGGGCTCCGGGGTTCTCGTCGCGGTACCGTATCCCTACAGCCGGCGCTCGATCTTCTGGACCTCGTCGCGCACGTCCGTGATCTGGGCCCGGATGAGGATCATCAGCGACTCGTTCTCGTCGTTGTAGCCCTCCTCCTTGAAGACGAAGCCCACGATCGGCAGGCGCGCCAGCCACGGCACCTCCGCCCGGCGCTCGATGTTGCGGATCTTGGAGAGGCCGCCGAGCAGGATCGAGCCGCCGTCGGGGATGGTGGCGGTCGTGAAGACGCTCTGCACCTGGAGCTCGGGCAGCTGGAACTCCACTGGCGATGTGTTGCCGCCCAGGGTCGAGGAGAAGTTGCGCAGGGCGACGACCTTGGCCACCGTCGGTTGCACCTCGAGCGTGAGGTACTTGCGGCTGTGGTGGATCGTCGGACGCACGTCGAGCACGACGCCCTCGGTCAGGACGTTGACCTGCGGGTCGGCCACGGCCTGGAACTGCGCCACCTCGACGTCGAAGTCCTGGATGTAGGCGCGCTGGTTGATGACCGTCACGTAGGCGCGCTGGGTGTTGTGGACCGAGAGCACCTGGTTGGTGATCAGCTCGAATTGCGAGCTCTTCTCGACCGCGCGCAGGATGGCGGACATCTGCAGGTCGTTCAACAGACGGTACTGGAACGTCAGGCCGCCGATGGTCGAAATGCTGTTGCCCAACGCGCTCCCGAAGAAGTTCTCCGTGCGCGAGCGGAAATCGCCGTCTCCGCCGTCGTCGTAGAAGAAGCCCGAGGAAGGCGCGCCGGCCGCGTTCTGGCCGGCCGAGCCCGTTCCGCCGTTGTCCAGACCGAGCGAGGCCATGTCCTCCAGGCCGTTGGTCACGTCGGTCAGCGGGTTGTTGTCCAGGCCGCGGAAATCGACGCCGATCTCCTGGATCCAGTTGTCGCCGACGATCATGAACTTCGACTCGATCGTCACGAGCGAGGAGCTGAAGCGGCGCAGGTCCTCCAGGAACTGGCGCACCTTCTGCTGCACCTCGGGCGTCTGGACGATGATGATGTGGCCCTCGTAGCTCTCGATGCTGGCGCCCTCTTCCCATGTGCCGACGCCGACGTTCTCCTGGATCATCGTCGCCAGGTCGTCGGGGTTGATGAGCTGCGGGCGCTCGCCGATGCCGCCGAAGGGACCTCCGCCGTCATCGTCCTCGAGCTCGTCGAGCAACCGGATGCGGTCGATTCGCGGCCCCATGAAGTCGGTCAGGCCGAACACCAGGTCCCGCACGTCATGGTGCACGGGGATCGGCTTGCCGCGCGCCTTCTCGGCCGTCGTCAGCAGCACGGCGTCGTGGCGGATGGTCCAGGTGACCTCCGCGCCGGCCATGTCGCCGATCAGGTTCAGGGCCTGCTCGACCGTCAGCTCGTTCTCGAACGAGAAGTTGAAGACGGTGCCGCTGTCGACCACCGAGTTCTCGGCCGCCGGATCGACCACCAGGGGCAGGCCGGTCTGCAGCCGGATGTTGTCGATCACCGCGCGCAGGCTCTCCTCGTCCTCGACCGGGCGCAGGCGCAGGCGGGTCGAGGCGAGCTGGGCCCGCAGGGCGCGTTCGCCGGGCGTGATCCTGGCCGCCAGGTCGAGGCCCTTGCGGCCCCCGCGCAGCTCGGTGATCTCGCCCCAGTAGTCCTGGTCGGGCAGGGTCACCGGGCGGTTCCAGGGGACGCGGGCCTCCATCATGCGCTCCTTCCAGACCGCGAACTGCTCGCGCTTGCGCTCGACGTAGTCCGCCTTGACCTGCTTGCGGCCGGCCTTGAAGGCCGCCGTGCGCAGCTCCTCGGCCTTGGCGTTGCGCGGCTCCTTGCGCAGGATCTGGTCGGCGAAGTACATGGCGTCGTCGTAGTCGGCCGAATCGAAGGAGTTGATGGCCTGCTCCATCATGTTGTCGACCACCGCCCGCTGGCGGGAGCGCTCGTCCTCGTCCTGGGCCTTGAGCTGCTCGTAGGCCTCGCGCTGCTGCGCGAGCAGGCGCGCCTCCCCGGCCGCGCTCTGGTCGCCCTTGGCGCGCTCGAGCAGGGCCTGGGCCTCGGTGTCGACCCCGCCCCAGTCGATCGAATAGGGCGCCCAGCGGGTGTGGTTGAGCGCGATCGTGAGCTCCGCGATGGCGGCGTCGTAGTCGCCGCGCGCGAGGTGCGTCTTCCCGTTGCGCAGCGCCTCGCGCGCCTCCTCACGGAGCTGCTGGATCTGGAGCTGATAGACCTGGTCGAGGTGCTCGGTGACGGTCTGGACCTCGCCCGAGTAGTCGTCGCCGATCAACGCGCCGACCTCGGCCAGCATCTCCTTGACCGCGAGGTTGTCCGGGTCGAGCTCGAGCGCCCCGCGCAGCTCGCGGCGCGCGTCCTCGAGCCGCAGGCGCTCGCGGTACGAGCGCGCGTTGGCGATGCGCTGCTCGACCAGGAAGCGCTTGCGCTGCTCCTTGAGCGAGTACAACTCGGCGTCCTGGCTCAACACGTCCCCCGGCTCCTGACCGAGCGCGGCGGGTTCCTCGACCCCGGCCGTGACGTCGTCGAGCGAGGGCTCCTCCATCGGCTCGTCCGCGTGGCGGGTGGACGAGCAGGAAGAGAGCAGGAGAGCGAGGGTCCAGACGGAGGGGAGGGGGGATCCGGAGTTCCTCATTCGGGGATCTCTGAGGTGCGGTTCTGGGGACGAACAGTTGCGGTGGCCAACGCTGCTATCCGCGCGGACGGCGGCGGCAACTCGAAAGCTCGGGGCGGAAGCGGTGCGCAGTCGGGGAGGGGAGCGGCGGGCCGCTTCGAGCGCGGAAAGATACCAGGGAGCAGGCTCCGCGGTCAAAGCCCCGAGGTAAAAAGGAACCGCCCCGGGGGCAAGGACTCAGAGGCTGTCGGAGACGGTTCCCGAGGTCGGCTTTGCCGAAGGCCGTCGCGAGGCACAGCGCGCGATGGCGGGGCAAGGAGCGGGACGGAAATACGGCGGAGAGGCAAGCCCCGGTCCGCCGAAGGCGGACCGGGGCTTGCCTCTCCGCCGTCCCTCCGGTGCGCTCTGACCCGCACCGCAGCCCGCCTCGCCTCGCTGCGCGACGACTCCACAGGCTGCTGGAGGCTCGTTTCCACTTTCCACACTGCCTGTCACTCGCCCGAGCCGACGAAATGGACCTCCTCGAAGCCGGCGTCCAGCGCCGCGTCGATCACCCCGATGACCTCGTCCAGCACGACCCCGCGCCGGGCGTCGATCGCGAGGGGCCGCGCGGGACCCTGGCGGTGCAGCTCGGCCAGCCGCCGCGCGAGCGCCCCGCGCTCGGTCGTGCGGCGCGGCCCCACGGCGTACTCGATCACGCGGTCCCCTCCGTAGCGGAAGCGCTTCCCTTCCCGTCCCGACCACGGCCTGCCACCGGCGGGCTCCAGGCGCGTGCCCGGCGCGAGCACGCGCAGCACGACCTCGACCTTCTCGACCGGATCGGCAGGACCCGGAATCGCGCCCACGTCCTTCGGCAGGTACGCCGCCAGCTTGCCCTCCAGGGTCTTGAACTGCAGCGTGCACATGAAGAAGACCAGCAGCAGGAAGGTGACGTCGATCATCGGCGTCATCCCGATTCGCGGCTCTTCCTCGTCGATCCGGCGTCCGGGCCTCCTCATCGCGCGCTCCTTTCGATCCGTCGCCAGTGGGTTCGTCGCGAGCCTGGACGGCTTCGCCTCACCGCGCGCTCTACCGCACCCTTCCGGGACGGCTACGAAAAAGCCGCCGCCTGGCGGCGGCGGCAGCCGTTCCGGTCGGGCTCGCCCAGGCCCGGGTCTACTCGTAGGACCCCACGAACGTGCATTCCTTGAACTTCAGGGCCATGACCTGGTCGAGCACCCTGATCACGTCCTCGTACACGACCCCCTTGCGCGCGTCGATCGTCGCCGGCCGGTTCACGTCCGCCTGGTGCAGCAGCTTGAGGCGGCTGCGCAGCTCCTCGAGATCGCGCGTCTTGCGCGGGCCGATGGCGTACTCGAGCACCCGGTCGTCCCCGTAGGCCCAGCGCACGTTCACTTCAGGTTTCCACAGCCCGTAGGCCGGGCCGCGCGGGTGGTAGCGGGTGCCCTCGCGCACGACCTTGATCAGGATCTCGACCTTCTCGATCGGCTCGGCGTCCATCTGGTTGACGCCGACGTCCTTGGGCAGGTAGGCGGAGAGCTTGCCCTCGAGCGTCTTGAACTTGAGGGTGCACATGAAGAAGATCAAGAGCAGGAAGGTGACGTCGATCATCGACGTCATCTCGAGCTTGCACTCTTCCTTGGTGAGTCGCATGAGGCTCGTTTTCATGGCTAGCTCCTGTCCGTGGCTTGCAACGACTAGTTGTCGGCTCCCTGTATCTTCGCGCGGGTCGGATCGTTCGGATCCGCCTCGGAGGCCGCGAACTGCACCTTCCAGATTCGGATGTCCTTGTAGCCGCACTGCTCCATGAGCTTCTGGACCTCCTTGAAGGGCGTGTACATGTCGGCCCGGATCAGGAGCGGCTCGTCGGGCAGGTCGTCCTTCTTCTTCATCCGTTCCGCGACGTCCGCGAGGAACTCCTTGATCTGCTTGTAGTCGTCGGGGTTCTCCGGGTCGTAGTACTGCCGCTTGCGCACCCACATCGAGCCGTCGATCTTGATGTTGACGATCGGCCGAAACTGCTTCGGGTCGGGCTTGTCGGGCACGGCGTAGACCGCGATCGGCAGTTGGAGATCCTCGAGCTCCTTCTGCGTCAGGTCGGTGATGATCATGAAGAAGATGATCAGCAGGAACACGACGTCGATCATCGGCGTCATGTTCATCTCCATCTCGGTCAGGGGGTCGTGCCTGGTCAGCTTCATGGTCCGCCTGGGTTCGGGGTCGCGGGTCGGCCGCTAGGCCTGGCCCGGCCGGAAGCGCTCGAACAGGTCCTCGACGATCGCGCCCACCTCGATGATCGACTTCACCAGCCGGTTGCGCAGGAAGGCGAAGGCGGCCGAGGTCGGGATGGCGACGATCAGGCCGAACAGCGTCGTCAGCAGGGCCTGCGAGATGCCGCCGGCGAGGTCGGCCGGGTTGGCCTGGCCGGCCGACCTGGCGATCACGTTGAAGGACTGGATCATGCCGCTCACCGTCCCGAGCAGGCCCATCATGGGGGCGATGTTCGAGATCAGCGCCAGCCAGCCGATCTTCTGGTGCAGCCGGACCGACTCCTCGTCGCCCATCTCGGCGATCGACTGCTGGATGACATTGAAGTCGTGCCCGATCTTGGCCACGCCGGCGCCGCAGACGCGCGTGAAGAACGTCGGCTCGTTCTCGCACAGCTCCATGGCCTCCTGGAACTGACCCTCGTCGAACAGCGCCTGGACCTCGTCGATCAGCTCGGGCGGCGCGAGCTTGTCGCGCTTGAGCGAGACGATGTTCTCGATGATCACCGCCAGGGCGACCACCGACAGGACGACGATGAGGATGCCGATGACGCCGGACTTGCGGAAGACGGCGAAGGCCGACTCCGAAGGGGGGGCGGCGGCCGCGCCCTGCGCGAAGATGGGCGCCGTGGCGACCGAGATGGCCGCCAGGACGGAGAGCGCCCGGGCTGCCGCCGTGAGGGGGACCTGACTGAGCTTCATGCCGACGAGCTCCTTTGGAGTCTCTGTGGGGATGGGGATCCTGAGTGGGGTGGGCTCGGAGGCGCCCGTCTGACGATCCTGTGATCCGATGGGGCGTTTCAGAACCTGGTCTTGAGGGTCTCGCGCGCGACGCGCGCCGAGGGGGTGTCACCGTACTGCTCGGTGACGGCGGAGAGCCGTTTCCTGGCTTCGGCATTGGAGTCGGCCGAGGGCAGGCTCAGGTAGCACTCCGCCAGCATCACCAGCGCCCGCGCCCGGCGGTCGCCATCGGTGAAATCGAGCGCGGCGACCTCGGCGAACAGCCCGCGCGCCGCCTCGTACTCGCGCTTGCCGAAGCGCGCCTCGGCCAGGCCGAGGGTCGCGCCGAAGCGCAGGGTCGAGTCGGCCCCGCCGTCCGCGCCCTGGAGACGGGCCTGGAAGAAGGGCACGGCCTGGTTGTCCTGGCCGGCGGCGATCAGCACGAAGCCCTCGCCGAGCTGCGCATCGGCGCCGAGCGCCAGCAGCTCCGGGCGCTCGGGCGCGTCCTCCGGCGTGGCGGCCAACAGCGCGCGCGCGCCCGAGTCGAGCACGCCGTAGATCTCGCGCGCCTCGAGCGTCTTTCCCGCCTGGGTGTAGGCCCGCGCCGCGCCGAGGCCGGCCTGCAGGCACGGGAGCTTGCCGTATCCGGGCCTGGGGGGGTTGCCCGCGCCCTCCTCGAAGAGCGCGCGGTACAGGTCGCCCGCCAGCCCGGCGTCGCCGTTCAGGAGCGTGGCGCGCGCCTGCGCCGCGCGCACCTCGGGCAGCTCGCGGTTGTCGGGGAAGCTCGCCCGGAAGCGCTCGAACTCCGTCAGGGCCTGGGCGAAGCGCGACGGGTCACTGGCGCCGAGTCGCATCAGCGACTCGCCCGCCAGCCGGCGCGCCGAGGCCTTGATCACGTCGCGCTCGTCGTTGTCGGCCGCGAAGGCGAACTTGTCGGCGGCGTTCTGCCAGTCGCCGCGCTCGAAGAACTTGTGGCCTTCGCGGTAGGCCGGCGAGGTCTCGCCCCAGACGATCAGCACGACCGTCAGACCGTCGTACAAGCGCTCCTTGCCGTCGCGCTCGACGCGCACCTGCGCCAGCTTGTTCTCGAGCACGCGACCGGCGACCGGCGTGACCTGACCGCGCGCGTTCAGCACGCTGATCTTGTCGAGCCCCTGGGCGGAAGCGCTGCCATGGGTCGCGGCCGCCGCCAGGAGGAGCGCCGGGAGCGCGCGCGCGACGGTCCCCACACGGCTCCAGCGCGGCGCGCCGGCGGGCCGGCGGAGTGTCCTCACGGGTCCTTCCATGGTCGGGGGGAGCGGTATTCTAGCCCGGGTTATTCATGAGCCGCGAGACAGAACGCCTCGATTCGGTTCCTGCCGGTGCTTTGCGGGTGCCGGCCCCGCAGACGACCTTGAACAGGTCGTCGAGGACGCCGGCGCGCGCAAAGTGCCGGCAGGGGCCGAAAGGCCGGCGAAGCCGGCCGGTCGTGGTGTTCGGTCCGCGTGGTCATGAATAATCC
>Ga0326597_10000727_pt1 | contig 56591 bp, 47 predicted proteins | sample RVTome_12_FD_203789 | JGI IMG/M metagenome (GOLD analysis project Ga0326597, IMG submission 203789) | Soil microbial communities from uranium-contaminated site in the Upper Colorado River Basin, Wyoming, United States - RVT100D185 | ecosystem: Environmental > Terrestrial > Soil > Contaminated >...
GGGGATACGCCGAGGAGGAGCAACGCAGCCAGGGGCGGCGAGGGCCGGCGAAACGGAGCACTTGTTCGCGGACGGGCCCTTAGCCGGCAGGCGCCCTCGGCCTCGGGCGCCGCGCCCCGGAAGGAGAACGGGCTCCAAAGGCCCGGCTGCATCCAGCGCAGGTCGCGAAGCCGGTGGAGAGCTCACTCGCGGTACGGCCGGCGCGAGCGGTAGAGCTCGATGCGCTCGCGGATCGACTGCACCTGCGCGGCCGGGAGCAGGCCCTGCGCCGATCGCAGGGCGCGCTGCGCGCTCGCGACCGCCGCCTCGAAGTCCCCCAGGGAGGCTTGCGCGGCGCCGAGCGCGTCCGCCGCGCGCGGGTCGCGCGGCCGGCGCTCCAGGCCCGCGAGCGCCAGCGCCAGGCTCTCGGCCCCCTCCTCGCGCGAGGCTTCGCTCCACGTGGCGAGCTCCCAGGCGAGCTCGACCTCCAGCGCCCCGTCCTCGTCGGGCAGGGCGTCGCGCGCCGCGCGCAGCGCCGCGATCGCCGCGCGGCGCTCGCCCGCCAGCTTCAGCGCGCGCCACAGCGCGCCGTGCGCCTGGGCGCAGCCGGGATCGTGCGCGAGGGCCCGCCGCAGCGCCGCGATCCCCTCGGCGACCATGCCCTGGGCCAGCAGCGCGTTGGCCACGTTGCAGTGCGCGCTGGCCGAGGTCGGATCGAGCTCGGCGTGGCGCCGGAAGTGCTCGAGCGCGTCCTGCATCCGCCCTGCCTGGGCCAGGACCAACCCCAGCCGGCTGTGGCCCTTGCCGTTGTCCGGCTCGATCTCGAGCGCGCGCTCGTACCGGGCGCGCGCTTCGTCCGACCTGCCCTGCAGCCGGAGCGCGTCGCCCAGCGAGATCAACCGTAGGGCGTCGTCCGGCCGCGCGCGCAGGCTCTTCTCGAAGGCCTCCGAGGCGGCCGGGTACTGGCCGAGCTCCAGGCGCGCCTGCGCGAGCACGCTCCAGATCTCGTCCGACTCCGGGCTCTCGGCCAGGAGCGGCTCCAGCAGCGCGACCACCTCCTCGTTGCGCCCCTGCTCGAGCAGCCGGGCCGCGCGCATCGCGCCGCGCTGGATGTGCAGCGCGGTCTTGGGGTCGCGCAGCAGGGCGGCCTCCTCGAAGTCCACCTCCGGCGCGACGCCGCCGACGTACCCGAGCTTCCCGAGCTGCCCGGCGTCGACTTCGTCGAGGGGCGCCTCGCCGGCGTCCCTTTGCACGGCACCCCCGTAGTACGTGGCCAGCGCTGCGCGCATTCGTGCCGCGCGCTCGCTCTCCGAATCCGCGAGGTTGTCGAGCTCGTCCGGGTCGTTCCGGAGGTCGTAGAGCTCGGGCGTCGGGGCCTCGACGTACTTCCACCCTCGGCTGACCAGCGCGCGCACCGGCGCCCATCCGAACGCGTGCAGCGCGTATTCGCTCTCGAGCACCTTCGGCGCGGACGGCAGCCGCCCGCCGCGCAGCGCGGCCACCAGGCTGCGGCCCTCGCTGGTGGGAGCGCGCTCCATCCCGAGCAGATCGAGCAGGGTGGGGGCGAGGTCCACCAGCCCGACCGGGTCGGCCGCCACCGTCCCGGCCTCGACCTGACCCGGCCACGAGAGCACCAGCGGCACGCGCACGGCCGACTCCGTCACGAACAGGCCGTGATGGGCCTCGCCGTGCTCGCCCAGCGACTCGCCGTGATCGCCGGCCACGACCACGATCGTGTCCGCGCGCCGCCCCGTCACCTCCAGCCACCGCACCAGGCGCGCGAGCTGCGAGTCGGCGAAAGCGATCTCACCGTCGTACGGGCCCTGGCCCACGCGCGCGAAGCGCGCCGGCGGCTCGTACGGGTCGTGCGCATCGAAGAAGTGCACCCAGGCGAAGAAGGGCCGCTCGGAATCCTGTCCGAGCCACTCGAGCGCCGCGTCGCAGACCTCGTCGGCGGGGCGCTCGGCCTGCTGCGCCCGCCGCAGGGTGCGGTCCTTCAAGTCGTCGTAGAGCTCGAAGCCGCGCGACAGGCCGAACTCGGCGTTCAGCACCCAGGCCCCCACGAACGCCGCGGTGCGCCAGCCGCGCGCGCGCAGGTCCTCGGCCAGGGTGCGCACCTCTGAGCTGAGCGCGCCCTGGAAGTTGACGTGCAGTCCGTGCCCGCCGGGGTGCACGCCCGTCAGGATGGTCGCGTGCGAGGGCAGGGTCAGCGGCACGTTGGCGCGCGCGCGCTCGAAGAGCACCCCCTCGGCGGCCAGCGCGTCCAGGGCCGGCGTGCGCGCCGCTTCGTAGCCGTAGCACCCGATGCGGTCGGCGCGCGTCGTGTCGAGCGTGACCAGCAGGACGTTGGGTCCGCCCGCCCCGTCGCCGCCGCACGCTCCCGCCAGGAGCAGCAGCGAAAGGGCGGCGGCGGCCGTGCGCCGGGAGCGGGCGGGGCTCATCGCGCCCAGCCTCGCGCAGGCGGCCGCGCCGGGCGGCCGGGACGCCGTGACCATGGAGGAGCCACCCGTTCAGCCGCGCTGGTCGATCGGAACGTACTCGGCACCGTGCACCCCCGTGTAGACCTGGCGCGGGCGGAAGATGCGGTTGTCCCGCATCTGCTCGCGCCAGTGCGCGAGCCAGCCGGCGACGCGCGCGATGGCGAAGATGGGGGTGAAGACATCGGTCGGGATGCCCATCTTGCTGTAGACGATGCCGCTGAAGTAGTCGACGTTGGGGTAGATGCCCTTCGCGCCGAGCTTGGCGACCACGGCCTCCTCCAGCGCCAGCGCCGTGTCATAGATCGGCGTGCTGCCGAGCTTCGCGAACAGCTCGCGCGTCAGCCCCTGCAGGATCTTCGAGCGCGGGTCCTTCGTCTTGTAGACGCGGTGCCCGAAGCCCATCACCTTGCCCTTGGCGGCCGTGGTGCGCTCGAGCCAGGCCGCGACCCGCTCGGGACCGCCGATCGCCTCGAGCTGCTCCAGCACGCGCTCGTTGGCGCCGCCGTGCAGCGGGCCCTTGAGCGAGGCGCAGGCCGCGGCGCACACGGAGTAGGGATCGGCCTCGGTCGAGGCCACGACGCGCGCGGTGAAGGTCGAGGCGTTCATCGTGTGGTCGGCGTGCAGCACGAGCGCCACGTCGAGCACGTGCGCCTCGAGCGGCTCGGGCCGCGCGCCGGTCAGCATCCACAGGAAGTCCGCCGCGTGTCCCAGGCCTGGGTCGGGTGCGAGGAACTCGAGGCCGTGGCGCGCGCGCTCGAAGGCCGCCACCAGGGCGGGCGTCGCGCCGATGATGCGCACGAGCACCTCGTCCCCCGCCGCCGCGTCGCCCGGGTCGAGCTCGGCGCTGCACATCCCCAGCGCCGCCAGCCCGGCCTGCAGGGCCGACATCGGGTGGCCCGCCGCCGGGAAGCGACGCACGACCGCGAGCACGTCCTCCGGCAGCGCGCGCCGCTCGGCCAGGCGCCGGCGGAAGCCGTCCAGCTCGGCGGCCGTCGGCAGGGAGCCGTACAGGAGCAGCCAGCAGACCTCCTCGAACGAGCTCCGCTCCGCCAGGGTCTCGATGCGGTGGCCGCGGTACTCCAGGATCCCGGCCACGCCGTCGATCCAACTGATCGCCGAGCACGCGGCCGGCACGCCGGCCAGGCCGGCGACGTAGCTCTCTACCTGCTCGGGAACGCTCACGCGGGGACCTCGTCGGTCGGTGGGTCGCGCCTAGGCGCGGTCCAGGAGGGTGCGGATCAGGAGCCGGGCGCCCACGCCGGTGCCGCCGGTGCCGCCCACGTAGTCGCGGTTCTTCTGGCCCCAGGCGGTCCCGGCGATGTCGAGGTGGCACCACTCCACGCCGCCCACGAAGTGCGACAGGAAGGACGCGCCCGCGATCGAGCCGCCGCCCATCTCCGGCGTGCAGATGTTGCGCAGGTCGGCCGGGCCGCTCTTGAGGTTCTCCAGGTGCTCGTCCAGGAGCGGCAGCGGCCAGACGCGCTCGCCCACCGCCTCGCCGGCCCTGGTGAGCGCGTCGCGCAGCTTGGTGGTGGTGGCGAACAGGCCGGTCACCTCGTGGCCCAAGCCGACCACGACCGCGCCCGTCAGCGTGGCCAGATCGATGATCGTGTCCGGCGCGACCTTCTTCACGGCGTAGGCCAGGGCGTCAGCGAGGATCAGGCGCCCCTCGGCGTCCGTGTTGGCGACCTCGACCGTGGTGCCGTCGAGCGCGCGGTGCACGTCGCCCGGCTTGGTCGCCCCGCCGTCCGGCAGGTTCTCGCTGGAGGGCACGATGCCGTGCACCTCGAAGGGCACGTCGATCGACGCCAGGGCGTGGAACGCGCCCAGCACGGCCGCGCCGCCCGACATGTCGTAGCGCATCTCGTCCATGCGCGCCGAGGGCTTGAGACTGATGCCGCCGGCGTCGAAGGTCAGTCCCTTGCCGACCAGCGCGACGCGCCCCTTCGAGCGACCCTTGGGGCGGTACTTCAGGTGGATCAGCCGCGCCGGCTCGCGCGAGCCGGCCGAGACGCCGAGCAACAGCCCCATGCCGAGCTTCTTCATCGCAGCCTCGTCGAGGGCGCGGCAGGTGATGCGCGCGCTGCGCCGGGCGAGGCCCTGCGCCGCGGCCGCGAGGGCGCGCGGCGTGATCTGGTTGCCGGCCTGGTTCTGCAGGTCGCGCGCGAAGCAGTTGGCCTCGCCCAGCACGCGCCCGCGCCGCGCGCCGCGCGCGAAGGCCGCGCCGCGCGCCATCGTGCAGGCGCTCTTCAGCTTGCGCGGCTTGGGCTTGCTCTTGCCCAGGTCGTAGCGGTAGGCGCCCATGAGCGCGCCCTCGCTCGCGGCGCAGCCGACGTCCTCGGCGCCGCCGCCGAGCTTCGCCACGTCGTCGGCGACAAGGATCGCGAGCGAGGCGGCGCCGATGTTCTCGGCCTTCTGCACCGCGATCGCCGCCGCGCGCCGCACGCGCTCGGCGTCGACGGCCTTCCTCGGCCCGAGCCCGACGAGCAGCACCCGCGCTGCGCTGCCGCGCGTCGCGTCGGCGAGACGGATCTCGCGGAACTCGCCCTTGAAGGTCCTCAGGGCGGCGGGCGGCAGCTCGACGCCGCGCGGGAGGGCGGGGCGGGAACGCTCGGGGGCGAGGACGGCCAGGAGGGCGGTCCTCGGGAGGGTGGTGGGGGTGGGCTTGTGGGTGAGCTTCATGCGGCTGCGGGGGCGGGGGCGGGAACGGGACGGAGCGGGAACGGGGACGGGCGCGAAGACGGGAACGGGAGAGGGATCGAGCGGGTACGGGGAGGGGAGCGGGGACGGGAGCGGGAGCGGGAACGGGAGCGGGGGGAGGTCACATATCCACGTACTTCGGTCCCCCACCCCCCTCCGGCACGACCCACTCGATGACCTCGTACGGATCAGCGATGTCGCACGTCTTGCAGTGCACGCAGTTGCTGGCGTTGATCAGCACGCCCTGCCGCGGGCTCGCCTCGGTCCACTCGTACACCGACGCCGGACAGAAGTGCTGGCAGGGGTTGCCGTACTCCGCCGTGCAGCGCTCGATGCAGATCGAGGGATCGGTGATCAGCAGGTGGCTGGGCTGGTCCTCCTCGTGCACGGCGCCCGAGTGGTAGACGTCGCTGAGCTTGTCGAGCGCGACCGTGTCGTCGTACGATGGCTTCGTCATGCGCGACTCGGACAGCGGGCGCATGGTCGAGTGGTCGGCGTGACCCGCCCGGCGACCGACGAGGCCGCGCCCGCCCGTGAACATCTGCAGGCCCGCGTCGAGCATGCCGGCGAACAGGCCCGCGTCGAAGGCCTGGCGCCAGTTGCGCACCCTGTACAGCTCGTCGCGCGCCCACGAGGCCTCGAACAGCTCGCTGTAGCGGGCCAGCCGGGCGGCCGACGTGTCCCCGCTCTCCAGCGCGTCGGCCAGCGCCTCGGCGCACATCATGCCGCTCTTGATCCCCAGGTGGATGCCCTTGAGCGAGGCCGCGTTCAGGAAACCGGCCGAGTCCCCCACCAGGCAGAAGCCGTCGCCGAAGAGGCGCGGCATGGCGAAGTAGCCGCCCTCGGGCACGGTCTTGGCGCCGTAGCGCACCACCTTGCCGCCGGCGATGACCTCGGCCACGAACGGGTGCCGCTTCCACTTCACGAACAGCGCGTGCGGATCGAGCGCGGCGTCGTGGTGGTCGAGCCCGACCACGTAGCCGAGCGAGACGTGGCGCGGGGAGAGCCCGTAGATCCAGCCGCCGCCGTAGCCCTCGGTCCCCAGCGGGTGCCCCATGGTGTGGAACACCGAGCCGACCAGCTCGCGCGCGGTCGGCTCGGGGATCTCCCAGATCTCCTTGATGCCCGTGCCGTAGGTCTGGGGGTTCTTGCCGCGGTCGAGCTCGAGGCGGCGGATGAGGTGCTTGGCGAGGCTGCCGCGCGGGCCCTCGCCGAAGACCGTCACGCCGGCGCGCACGTTCAGGCCGGGCTCGAAGTTCGGCCGCCTCGAGCCGTCCTTGGCGATGCCGCTGTCGCGCGTCTGCACGCCGAGCACGCGCTCGCCGTCGTAGAGCACCTCGGCCGCGGGGAAGCCCGAGTAGACCTCGACGCCGAGCTCCTCGGCGCGCTCGGCCAGCCAGCGCACGACGCGGTTGAGGCTGACGATCGCGTTGCCGTGGTTCTTGAGCTGGGGCGGCGTGAAGACGCCGTCGAAGCGCTGGTAGCGGCCCTTCGGCCACAAGAGTACCAGCGCGTCGTAGGTGACCTCGGCCTCGATCGGGAAGTCGCGCTCGACCCAGTCGGGGAACAGCTCCGCGATGCCGCGCGGGTTCATGACCGCGCCCGAGAGCGTGTGGTGGCCGATCTCCTCGGCCTTCTCCAGCACGAGCACGGTCTTGTCCTCGATGCCGCGCTGGCCCAGCAGGCGCTGCAGGTGGATGGCGCAGGCCAGGTTGGCGGGCCCGGCGCCGACCAGCAGCACGTCGACCTCGAGCTCCTCGCGCTGCACGTCGCGCGCGTTCAGGGAATGGCTCGGAACGTCGTTCATCGGCCGGCGCTGGCCCGGGAGGGTATCAGCTCAGAGCCTGTCGGAAAAACCCCGTCGCGAGGCAAAGCGGGCGACGCGGAAGCGAGGAGGGCGACGGCGAGAAGGCGGAAGCGGCCTTTCTGGCCGCTGAGCACGGCTCGCCTAGCCCGACGAAGCAGCGGCGCCGCCCGCGAAGCCGCAGTAGGGTGTTTTTCCGACAGGCTCTCACATCATCCCGCGGAAGCGCTCGGGCTCGAGCAGGAAGGGGTTCGTGCGGCGCTCGCGGCCGAGGGTCGAGGTCGGCCCGTGCCCGGGCACGAAGACGACGTCGTCGCCGAGCGGCAGCAGCTCCTCCCGGATCGAGCGGATCAGCTCGTCGTAGCTCCCGCGCGGGAAGTCCGTGCGGCCGATCGAGCCCTGGAACAGCACGTCGCCGACGAGCGCCACCCGGCTCTCCGGATCGAAGAAGACGACGTGCCCGGGAGTGTGGCCCGGGCAGTGGCGCACCTCCAGCTCGACCTGGCCGAAGCCCACGCGCTCGCCGCCCTCCAGCCAGCGGCTCGGCTCGAAGGGCTCGGCCGGGCCCGCGTGCCCGAAGTTGGCGGCCTGCTGCGCCATGCCCTCGATCCAGAAACGGTCCTCGACCTGCGGCCCCTCGATCGGCACCGCGAGCCGCCGCGCGAGCTCAGCCGTCCCGCCGGCGTGGTCGAGGTGGCCGTGGGTGACCAGGATGCGCTCGACCTCGACCTCGTGCTCGCGCACCGCGGCCAGGATGCGCTCGACGTCCCCGCCGGGATCGACCACCGCGCCGCGCCCGGTCGCCCGGCAGCGCAGGAGCGAGCAGTTCTGGACGAAGGGCGTCACCGGAACGATCGTGAACTCCATCAGCTCTCCAGCGCGGCTCCGTCAGGATCCGCTCCCGATCCAGTGCTCGCCGTCGGCGTAGACCTCCTTCTTCCACACCGGCAGGCTCTTCTTGAGCTCGTCGATCAGGAAGCGCGCGGCGTCGAAGGCGGCGGCGCGGTGCGGGCTGGCGACGGCCACGACGACCGCCGGCTGGCCGACCGCGACCGGGCCCAGGCGGTGGCGGCAGAGCATGCGCAGCGCGCGCTCGGGATGATCTCCGTCGGGGTCGCCGTGGGCGCGAGTGCAGGCCGCGAAGATGCGCGCCATCTCGGGGCCGGCCATGCGCTCGAAGGCCTCGTACTCCAGGCGCGTGACGTCGCGGCCGCGGCTCTGTTGGCGGGCGTTGCCGCAGAAGACGACCACCGCACCGCACGAATCGTGCTCGACGCGCAGGCGACAGGCCTCGGGGTCGAGCGCGGCCGCGTCGAGCTCGAACAGGCCGCGCGCGAGTTCCGCCGCTTCGTCGGGCGCGCCGCCGGAGACCGGCGGCAGGAGGGCGACGGGCTCTCCGGCCCGCAGCGGCGTCGAGTCCGGCGCGTACTCGCTGCCGACGACGCCGGCCACGTGCGCGAGGTCGCCCAGCTCGGGGTGGCGGCGCTCGAGCTCCCGCTTGAGGCCCGCCAGGTCGAGCTCGTCGGGCAGGTCGTCGAGCTCGAGCTCGGCCCGGCCGGCGCGCTCGCGCAAGCCGGCGAAGAGCTCCACGGTGAGCTTCATCGCGCTCTGGGGGATCGGACCGCTCGGACCGCTCAGAAGGGGGTGTCGTCGACCTCGAGGTAGCGGTTCTCCTCGGCGCCCCGGGCTTGCGCGGAATCCTGCGCGGAGTCCTGCGCGCCGTAGCCGCCGGCACCGGCCGCGGCGCCGCCCTCGGAGCGGCCGCCCGCGCCGACGAACTGCCACTCGTCGGCCACGACGTACAGCTTGCTGCGCTTGTTGCCTTCCTTGTCCTCCCACTGGTCGTAGCGCAGCGAGCCCTCGATGAAGGCCGGGCGCCCCTTGCCGTGGTACTTCGCGAAGGCCTCGCCGCGCTTGCCGAAGATCGTCACGTCGACGAAGGTCGGCTCCTCGCGCCACTCGCCGGTCTGGCCGTCCTTCCAGCGGCGGTTGACCGCCATTCCGATCTTGCAGATGGCCGTGCCGCTGGTCGCGTAGCGCAGCTCGGGGTCCCGCGTCAGGTTCCCCATCAAGATCACCCTGTTGTAGCTCGACATTCCTCGCCCCTGGCTGTTCCGCGGTGCACTGCGATCCCCTGCTCGGGGTTCCCTTCCGGCGGCCAGTCTACCTCCTCGCGGCCCGGATCGAGCCGCGGCGCGGGCTCGTTTTGGCCTTGAAGCGCTCGGGCGCCCCCGTAGGATGCGGGCGATGGTCGCCGAGTCGTCGAGCAGCCGGTCCGAGCGCAGGCGCATGCCGCGCGCGCGGGCCGACTGGCCCGTCTCGCTGGCCCTGCCCGACGGCCGCCTCGAGGCGCGCGTGCGCGACGTCAGCGGCTCGGGCGTGTGCTTCTTCCTCGACCGCCCGCTGCCGGTGATGACGGTGCTCGCGATCGACCTCGAGCTGCCGGTCGAGGACGGCCTGCGCACCCTCAAGGCCCGCGGCGTGGTCGTGCGCTGCGAGCGGATCAGCGAGCGGCTCGACCACTTCGAGATCGCCGTCTTCCTGAACGAGATCGCCGAGCCCGATCGGGCCGCGCTGGTGGCCTTCGCCTGCGGCTGACCCCCGCGGCAGCGCGGGCATGGCCCGCAAGCCAACTCGAGCGGACTCGGGCCCGCGCTGATCCTGTTGGCGGGGGAGGCGGACCCTCCCCCGCACCGGCCGCGATACGCGGCCTCCCCCTCCCCGCCGCCTGAACGGCGGCGCGGCGCCTCCGGCGCCGGATCCACCGCCCGGCAATCGAGTCGATTCTTGAACGCCGGTCAACATCTGCGGCCCTGGAGGCACACGGTCGCCTCGAGCACGCGCTCGACGCCGGCCAGATCGGCGTGGACGCGGGCCGTGAGGCCCTCGGCCCGGGCCAGGGCCAGCGCGCGCGGCCCCTGGTCGCAGCCCAGCTCGACCAGCGCCGTCCCGCCGGCCGCGACCGTCTCCCGCGCGCGGGCGAGGATGCGCCGCGCCCAGTGGTCGGGGTCGCCCGGCGGCGCGAAGAGCGCGCCCGCGGGCTCGAACTCGCGCACCTCGGGCGCCAGGCCTGCGCCCTCCTCGGGCGTCACGTAGGGCGGATTGCAGACCAGCAGGTCGAAGCGGCCGCCCGCGGCCACGGCCCGCTCGAGCTCGGCGAACGCGTCGCCCTCGACCGCCTCCAGCCCGGCCCCCAACCGCTCGGCGTTGCGCCGCGTGCACGCCACCGCTTCCGGCGCCAGGTCCACCGCCAGCACGCGCGCGCCCGCCAGCTCGAGCGCCAGCGTCACCGCGATGCAGCCGGAGCCGCAGCCCAGGTCGGCGACGCGCGCCCCCGCGCGCCCGGCCAGGCGCTCGCGCGCCAGGTCCACCAGGAGCTCGGTCTCCGGGCGCGGGATCAGCACCCCCGGCCCGACCTCGAAGACGCGGCCGTAGAACTCGCGCCGGCCGGTGATGTAGGCCACCGGCTCGCGCCGGCCACGGCGCACCAGCAGGTCGCGCGCGCGGTCGACCTCGCCCGGCTCGAGCGGGCGCTCGAGCTGCAGGAACAGGCCCAGCCGGTCGAGCCCCAGCGCGTGCGCGACGAGCAGCTCGGCCTCCAGCCGCGCCTCGTCGATCCTCTTGCGCTGCAGAAAGGCGCGCGCAAGGGCGAGCATCTCGCCCGCCGTCCTCGGCGCCGGCGGCCGGCCCGATGCGGTCACTCTTCGGACGACTGCTGCCGCTGCCGCCGCGCCTCGCGTGCCACCTTGCGCGCCTCCAGAGCGGTGGCGCGCTTGGCCTCGCCGTGGGCCTTGGCCTCCTTGAGCGCCACGAACATCGTGTAGGCCGACATGCAGCCCGCGGCAGTCACGGCCAGCGTGCCGAGCAGAGCCACGACCGCGCCGGCCCCGTGCTCGCTCATCTGCGGCACGACCGTGAAGATCGACAGGAAGCCGCCGATGGCCGCGAACAGGAACAACAGCGGGAACATCGGGTTGAACTTCCCGCCGTGCTCGTAGTCGAAGATGTGCACGAAGGTGTAGCCGGCCAGCAGCAGGAAGGCCTTTTCCGTCACGGTCTTGAAGAGCGCCAGCGCCTCGCCGCCCGAGGTCGCGAGCGGGAGCAGACCGACCAGCGCGACGACGCCGGCCACGATCATCGGCAGGCCCGGCCCCTTGCGGCCCAGGGAGGCGACCAGGCCGGAGACCTCACCGCCGTGCTTCAGGACGTGGCTCTGGTAGAAGATCCACACGCCCAGGTAGCAGACGAGCTTCTCGGCCATCGACCCGACCCAGCTCACCTCGGGGCTGCCCCAGGGCAGGATCGAGCCGCACAGCAGCACCACCGCCGCCTTGCGCAGCACGAGCGGCGCCTTGTCGAGCTCGCGCCTCTGGGACCCGGCGGCCGGTGCCGCTCCCGGCGGCGGCTCGAGCGGGAGCTCGGCCCGCTCCTTTGGCATCGGCTCGTGCAACGGCTCGAGCTCGTCGAAGTCGTGGGCCACCTTCCCAGAGTCTCGTTCGTCCATGTCGTTCCTGGGGATCTGTGGATCTGGGGATCGCTGAGGAAGTCCCACCCGGAGGGGAGGGACGGGCTTCTATGCCATCTACAGGTTGCGGATGCGCTCCTCGCGTTCCAGCGCGTCGAGCGCACGCAGGAGCGCATCGAGCTTGCCGGCGATGACCTGCTCGAGGGGGTGGTTCTCGCCCAGCCGGTGGTCGGAGACCCGGTTCTGGGGCCAATTGTACGTCCGCACGCGCGCGTTGCGATCGCCCGTGCCGACCAGGCTCTTGCGCTCGGCCGCGCGCTCGTCGTGCAGGCGGCGCTGCTCGGCGTCGAACAAGCGCGTCTTCAGGATGCGCAGCGCCTTCGCGCGGTTCTTGTGCTGCGACTTCTCGTCCTGGCAGATCACGACGGTGCCGCTCGGCAGGTGCGTGATGCGCACGGCCGAGCTGGTCTTGTTGACCGACTGTCCGCCGGGACCGCCGGCGCGCATGGTGTCGATGCGCAGGTCCTCGTCCTTGATCACGACCTCCGCCTCCTCGGCCTCCGCCAGCACGGCCACGGTCGCGGCCGAGGTGTGGATGCGGCCCTGCGACTCGGTCACCGGCACGCGCTGCACGCGGTGGCCGCCGGACTCGAAGCGCAAGAGGCGCCAGGCGCCCTCGCCCTCGACGCTGAGGATGATCTCCCTGAAGCCGCCGACCTCGGACGGCGAGGCGTCGAGCTGCTCGCACTTCCAGCCCTTCGACTCGAAGAAGCGCGTGTACATGCGCACGAGGTCGGCCGCGAAGAGCGTCGCCTCGTCCCCGCCGGTGCCGGCGCGGATCTCGACGATCACCTTGCGGCGCAGGTCCTGCACGTCCGTGATCAGGGCCGCCTTGATCCGGGCGTCGAGCGCGACCTCCTCCTCCTCCACGGCGGCGAGATCCTCGCGCGCCACCGCCTTCAGCTCCAGGTCGGCGCTCGCGTCGCCGAGCAGCTCCTCGGCTTCCGCGCGCCGGCGCAGGAGCGAGTCCAGCGCCGCGCACAGCCGCGCCGTCGCCTCGAGCCGGCCGTGCTCGCGCGCGAGCTCGGCGTAGCGCTTGCCGTCCGCCGCCACCTCGGGCCGGCCGAGCTGCTCGGCGAGCTCTGCGTGCCGGCCGGCGCGCTCGCGCAGCTTGGCGACGATGGCGGGGGCGAAGGCCATGATCCGCGCGCTCCGGGGGCCGGTGCAGCGCGCCGGCCCGTCACCTGGCCCCCGACTTGGAGGCGTCCGGGGTGCGCTTGCCGTACCTCTTCAGGAAGCGGTCCACGCGCCCGGCGGAGTCGACGAACTTCTGCTTGCCCGAGTAGAACGGGTGGCAGGCGGCGCAGATCTCGATCCGCATCTCGGGCACCGTGGCGCGGGTCGTGAACGTGTTCCCGCAGCCGCAGGTCACGCTGCACTGGACGTAGGTGGGGTGGATATCCGCTTTCATCTCGGCCTCGGCGCGCGACCTCCCGCTGCCCGGATCACGACGCGATCGCCGCTCGATCGCCGGATCCCGAGCGCCGCGGGGGCCTGTTCGGGTCGCAGGAAACCGGACCGGGAGCACCCGGGCCGGGTCGGGGAGCGAAAGAGGGTAGCGCCGGCCCGCGACCCCCGCAAGCGCGCGGCGGCCGTCATCGCTCCGGCTCCAGGGCCCCGGCGCGCTCGAGCAGGGCGCGGGCGAGGGCCAGCGGCAGGCCGACCACGTTGTCGACGCCACCCCCCTCGAGGGCGGTCACGAAGGCCTCGGCGCTCTCCTGGATCGCGTAGCCGCCGGCCTTGTCGCGCCACTCACCCCCGGCGACGTAGGCCTCGACCTCGCGCGGGCACAGGGCGCGCATGCTGACCCAGGTGCGCTCGCAGGCGCACTCCTCGGAACCGCTGGCGCAATCGACCAGGCACACCCCGGTCGCGACCAGGTGGCGCGAGCCCGAGAGCAGCTCCAGCATCCGGCGCGCCGCGCGCGCGCCGCGCGGCTTGCCCAGGAGCCGCCGGCCGAGGGCTACCACGGTGTCGGCCCCCAGCACCCAGGCCCGCTCGCCGGCGTGCCGGCCGGCCACCGCCCGCGCCTTGCGCCGCGCCAGCTCGCGCGCCACGTCCTCGGGCTCGATGCCGGCGGGCGCGACTTCGTCGGCGCCGGAGACCTCGACCTCGAAGTCCAGGCCGGCCTCGCGCAGGATCCGGTGCCGGCGGGGCGAGGCCGAGGCCAGGATCAGGCGACCCCGCTGCGCCGGCCGGGCCATCAGCGCTTGCGCTTCGTCTCGCCGCTCGTCCTGCGCCCGGCTCGCGTCGGGGAGGACGAGGCCGCGGACGACGAGGAACGCGTCGTCGCGCCGGCCGCGCCCTTCCTAGTGGACCGGCGGCGCTCCGCGGACGAGGCTCTCTCCGTCTTCTTCGCGCCGCCGGAGCGCGTCTTCCGCCGCGGGCCGGCGGTGTCCTGCGCGGGCGCCGCGCCCGAGCGCGAGCGCCGTCCGGCCCTGGTCTTCTTCTGGCGGGTGGAGACCTCCTTGCCCGGCGCGGCCTTCCTCGCCGCGGCCGCCCGCCTGCGCTCCTGCTCCTTCTTGTTCGCCTCGGCGGCCTTCTTGCGGGCCTGCTCGCCTGCCCTCCGCTCGCGCTCGCGCTCGAGCTTGCGCGCCGCCGTCTGGGCGCGCTTGAGCACGCGCTCGGCCTCGCGCGCCTGGTGCTTGCGCTCCCGCTCCTCGGCCGCCAGGCGCCGGGCCTGTTCGCGCGCGTGCTGGGCCGCCAGGCGGGTCTGCTGCACCTTCCACTCCCTGAGGACCTTGCGGCCGGTCGAGCAATCGTCGACCAGCACGCACTCCCAGCAGCTCGGCTTGCGCTGGTGGCACCAGCGGTCGGCCACCAACCCGAACGAGACCGCCAGCCGCAGGGCGGAGCCCTCGGCTGCCAGGCCCAGCATCGCCTCGCGCGCCTTGCGCATCGACCCCGTGCGGGCGATCAGCCCCAGACGGTCGAGGACGCGCACGATGGCCGGGGTGACGGGCGCCGCGCCGCCCTCGGCCAGCCACAGGATGATGCTGCCCAACGAGTTGCCGAGCTGCTCGACCGAGGTGATCACGCGCGGCGCGTTCTGCGGATCCTCGCGCAGGGGCTCGAGGTCGAGGCCGTGCGTCTTCTGGAAGACCTCCTGCAGGAAGGCCTTGACCTCGCGCGCCGCCGGCAGGTACTTCGCCAGGCGCGCCGCGCCCGATCCGCCGCGCGCGGCGATCAGCCCGGCCAGCTCCTGGGCCTGGGCCACGCGCGCCTCGTTCCAGTCCACGTACTCCGTGCGCAGCGCTTCGACCGCGGCCCGCGCGCGCGCGGCGGGCAGGAAGCCGACCAGGACCAAATGGATCCCCTGCTCGAGCAGCGTGCCCTCGGCGAGCGGCTCCGGGATGCCGCCCGGCAGGTCGATCTTCGCCAGGAGCTTCGCGGTCAGGTCCGACTTCTTGCTCAATGGGCTCCTCGCTCTGGCAGGCTGTCTCGCTCAGGAGCGGGTGCCGGGCGGCCCGCGATGGACGGCTCTGGCCGAGAGGACGGGCCGCGCGCGGGGCGGGCGCGCTCGCCGTCGGCCCGCCGCGGGCGGGTCACTCCTCGCCCGCGGAGGCGGCTTCCGCGGCCTTGGCGGCCGAGAGCGCCGCGCGCCGGGCGGCGGATCGCTCGGAGCGGCGCGCGACCTTGCGCTCGGCGCGCGCGACCTTCTCCTTGGCGCGCCGCTCTCCGGCGACGGTCGTGCGGCGGCCGGGGCGCTTGCGCGGCTTCTTCGCCACGCGCCCCTCGAACACGCCGAAGCGCTCGAAGAGCGACCTGACCGTGTCGCTGGGCTGGGCGCCGACGCCGATCCAGTAGCGGGCGCGCTCGACGTCGAGCGTCACCTGACCCTCGGGATCGGAGGCGATCGGATCGTACAACCCGAGTCGCTCGAGGGTCTTGCCGTCGCGCGGAGCACGGCGCTCGGCGACCGAGATGCGGTAGCACGGGCGGTTCCTGCGCCCCGTGCGCTTCATGCGGATGACTACGGTCATGGTCGATCGGTCGGGGTCGATCGGTCGGGGTCGGTCCAGCGCGAGCACCTCCCCCGGGGAACGAGGGCCGAACAGCAGACTCTAATCGCGCCCCCGGGGCAAGCGCCGGGAAGGGTTATTTGCGCCGGCCCTTGCGCCCCTTGCGGGACTTCTTGGGCCGCTTCTTGCGCCGTGCGGCGCTCCTGCGGGTGGCCGAGGAGCCCATCGGTCGCGGGCCGCCGCCCAGCGCCGCGCCGAGGCCGCCGGGGTCGGAGGAGAGCGCCCCGCCGTCGCCGGCTCCTCCCCCGCCGAACAACCCGCCCAGCCCGCCGAAGAGCCCGCCGCCGCCCGCGGCCAGCTCGCCGTCGGGGGACAGGCCGCGCAGGCTCTCGCGCTTGGCCCGGCCGCCCATCCTCGCCCCCAGGCCGAGCTTGCCGAGCTGCTTCATCATCTGCTTCATGTCGCGGAAGCGCTTCAGCAGCTCGTTCACCGCGCCGACCGCCTGTCCGGACCCGCGCGCGATGCGCCGGCGACGGCTCATGTCGATCACGTCCGGCTGCAGCCGCTCGCGCGGGGTCATCGACGTGAAGAGCGCGTCCAGGCGGTTCATCTGCCGCTCGTCGACGTCGAGCTCCGCGGACAGGCCGCCCATGCCCGGCATCATGCCGAGCACCTTCTTCATGGGGCCCAGCTTGCGCACCATGCGCAGCTGCGCCAGCATGTCCTCGAGCGTGAAGCTGCCCAGCACCAGCTTCTCGAACGAGGCCTGGGCCTCCTTCTCGGTGATCTGCTCCTGGGCCTTCTCGACCAGGCCCACCACGTCGCCCAGCCCCAGGATGCGGCCGGCCATGCGCTCGGGGTGGAAGGCATCGAGGTCCTCGAGCTTCTCGCCGACGCCGACGAACAGGATCGGGCAGCCGGTGACGGCCTTCAGGCTGACCGCCGCGCCGCCGCGCGCGTCGCCGTCGAGCTTCGTCAGCACCACGCCGGTGAGCGCCAGCCGCTGGTGGAAGGCGCGCGCCGAGTGGAGCGCGTCCTGGCCCGTCATCGCGTCGACCACCAGCACCTGGTCGTCCGGCCGCGTGGCGCGCGCGATCTCGGCCAGCTCGGCCATCAGCTCGTCGTCGACGTGCAGGCGGCCGGCGGTGTCGAGGATCACGACGTCAGCGCCCTGCGCGCGCGCCGCCTCGACGCCGGCGGCGCAGAGCTCGGGCGGCGCGGCGCCGGCGCGGTGGTAGACCGGCACGCCCAGCCGGCGGCCGAGGACCTGGAGCTGCTCGACCGCCGCCGGGCGCTTCACGTCGGCGGCCACCAGCAGCGGGCGGCGCTGGTGCTTGTCGCGCAGCCAGCGCGCCAGCTTGGCGCAGGTGGTGGTCTTGCCCGCGCCCTGCAGGCCGGCCATCAGGATCACGGTCGGGCGGCCCCGTGCGAAGGACAGGCGCGCGTCCTCCGGGCCCATCAGGTCGACCAGCTCGGCGTGGAAGGCGTGCACGAACTGCTGCGAGGCGTCGACACCCGCGAGCCGGCGCTCCCCGAGCGCGCGCTCCTTCACGCGCGCCGTCAGATCGCGCGCCACCTGCAGGTGCACGTCGGCTTCGAGCAGCGCCTGGCGCACCTGGCGCAGGCCCTGCTCGACGTTCTCCTCGGTCAGCTCCTTGCGCCCGCGCAGGAACGCGAAGGAGTCGTTCAGGCGTTCGGTCAGGGACTCGAACATGGCCGACGAGGGTAGCGCGGCCCGATCAGGCCTTCGCGAATCCGTGGAAGAATCTACCGGGCAGGTGCTCCACCTACCCCTCCTCGTCGTCGGGCTCGCGCCAGGCCACGGCCCCCAGCGTGCGCAGGCGCTCCTCGATGCGCTCGTAGCCGCGGTCGATGTGGTACACGCGGTGGATGTGGGTCTCGCCCTCGGCCACCAGGGCGGCCAGCACCAGCGCGGCCGAGGCGCGCAGGTCGGAGGCCGTCACCGGCGCCCCCGAGAGGCGCTCGCTTCCGCGCACGACCGCGGCCGAGCCCTGGCGCCGCACCTGCGCGCCGAGACGCGCCAGCTCGGCCAGGTGCATGTAGCGGTCGGGGTAGATGCGCTCGGTCACCACGCTGATACCGTCGGCGCGGGTCATCAACGCCATCCACTGCGCCTGCAGGTCGGTCGGGAAGCCGGGGTAGGGCAGGGTCGTGACGTCCGTGGAGCGCGGCCTCTGGGCCGGGTCGCGCGGGTCGTACTCCTGGGTCTCGATCCAGTCGGGGCCGACCTCGAGCGGGACCTGGGCCTCTCGCAGGCGCTCCACCAGGACCGTCAGGTGGTCGGGCCGGCAGCCGGCGACGCGCACGCGCCCGCCGCTGACGGCCCCGGCCAGCACGTACGTCCCGGCTTCGATGCGGTCGGGGATGACCTGCCACTCGACCCCGCCGAGCGCTTCGACGCCCTCGATCTCGATCCGCGGCGAGCCCAGGCCGTCGATCTTCGCGCCCATGCGCTGCAAGCAGTGGCCCAGGTCGACCACCTCGGGCTCGCAGGCGGCGCTGTGGATGACCGTCCGGCCGCGCGCCAGGCAGGCCGCCATCATCACGTTGGCCGTGCCGGTCACCGACGACCCGAAGGGCGTGCCGAGGAACAGCTCGGCGCCGCGCAGCCCCCCCGGCGGGGCCTCGGCCACGACGTAGCCGCTCTCGATCCGCACCCGTGCACCGAGGCCCTCGAAGCCCTTGAGGTGCACGTCGATCGGCCGCACCCCGAGCACGCAGCCGCCCGGCAGGCTGACCTCGAGGCGCCCGGTGCGCGCCAGCAGCGGGCCCATGACGCAGACCGAGCCGCGCATCTTGCGCACGTGCTTCCAGCCCGCGCGCGGGGTCGGGTGCTCGGCCGAGCGCACGACCAGCGAGCCGTCCTCCGCGACGCGCGTCTCGCTGCCCATGTCGTCCAGCACGCGCCGCATCGTGCGCACGTCCGTCAGGCGCGGCGCGTTCGTCACGCAGAGCGGCTCGCGGGTCAGGAGCGAGGCCGCCAGGACCGGCAGCACCGCGTTCTTCGAGCCCGCCACCCGCACCTCCCCCGCCAGGGCGTGCCCCCCCTCGACGACCAGCTTGTCCATGCTCCACCCCTCTCGCGGACGACCGTCGCGGCGAACAGCGCGCCGCGCGCTGAAGATACTCCTCCGCGGCGGCCGTTTCTCCCGCCTTCTGCCCGGGTCGCGCGGCCATTCCCTCCTCTCGGAGCGACGGCCGCCGCGCCGGTTGACGGTCCTCGGGGGGGGGAACTAGAATCTCGCCGCTTCCAGCCGGAGCCGCCCCGAGGCGCGCTGGACCCCTCCGGCCGATCGCCGCACCCCATGTCGCCGAGCTCCGCGCCGGGACCGCACCGCGCAGCGCTCCATCCCCTGCAGCGCTCCGTCACCTCCCGGGCCCGACCGGCCCTCTCCCTACGTCCCGTGTCCGCCATGAGCCAGATCTCGCCCGAGACCGAAGCCAAGCCCGCCGCCGAGGCGATCGCCTGGCCGTCCCCGATCGACCTGCGCGCCGACGCGATCCCGAGCTTCGCCTCGCTGCAAGTCGCTCGCGCGGGCGTGTTCCGCTCGCGCCACTCGCTGGCGTCCTTCGAGCGCCAGATCGAGCGGCTCGCGAGCGAGGGCGAGGAGGGCCGGCGCAAGGGCCTGGGCCTGTGGATGATCGGCCGGTACGCGCAGGCCGTCGAGCTGCTCGCCGGGCACCCCGACGACGACGTGGCCGCCTTCACCCACGCGACGGCCTTGATGGCCCTGGGCCACCCGGCGCGGGCGCTGGTCGTCTTCGAGCGGCTGACGGAGCGCCACCCCGACGAGCCGCGCCCGCGCGCCGGCGAGATCGAGGCCCAGCTCGAGGCGCACCTGCGGCAGGGCGCCGAGCCGGAGGCGGTGGCCGACGAGACCGCGGCCGCGCTCGACGCCGCCCCCCCGCCGTTCCGGGAGAGCGCCGAGGGTCGCTACCTGGCCGGGCGCGTGGCCGAGCTGCGGCGCGACTGGGAGGCCGCGCTCGACCTGTACGTCGCGGCGCGCGAGCTCGACCCGTGCCACCGGCGCAACCTGTTCCGCATGGCGCACCTGGCCGAGAGCCGGGGGGCCGACGAGCTGGCGCTGGAAGGCTACGAGGCCCTGTGTCGGTTGCACCCGATCGACCGCAACGTGCTGCTCAACCTGGGCGTGCTGTACGAGGACGTCGGGCGCGACCAGGACGCGGCGACCTGCTACGACACGGTGCTGCGGCACGCGCCGACCGACACGCGCGCGCGCCTGTACCTCGAGGACGCCAGGGCCGGGATGGACATGTACTACGACGAGGATCAGGAGCGGAAGGAGGACCGCCTCAACCAGATCCTGCGCATCCCGATCACCGACTTCGAGCTGTCGGTGCGCGCCCGCAACTGCCTGAACAAGATGAACATCCTCAGCCTCGGCGACCTGGTCAAGAAGACCGAGCCGGAGCTGCTCTCCTACAAGAACTTCGGGGAGACCTCCCTGAACGAGATAAAGGAGATCCTGGGCAGCAAGGGGCTGCGGCTGGGGATGGCGCGCGAGGAAGCAGTGGCCAGCATCGAGTCCTCCACCGGCCGGCGCTACACCTCCGGCGAGAACGTCGAGGCGATGAACAGGCCGATCTCCGAGCTGGAGCTGTCGATCCGCGCCCGGCGCACGGTCGAGGCGCTCGGCTGCCTGACCCTCGGCGACGTGGTCCAACACTCCGAGGACGAGCTGCTCGGCATGCCCAACTTCGGCGTCACCTCGCTGCAGGAGCTGAAGGACAAGCTCCAGGAGCAGGGCCTCGCCTTGCGCGCCAAGGCCGATTAGCCCCGGAGCCGCGCGAGCGTGTACGAGTACCTGGAGGGCGAGGTCGCCGGCCGCTCGCCCACGCGGCTGGTGCTCGACGTCGGCGGCGTCGGCCACGACCTGGCGGTGCCGCTGGGCTCGGACTTCCCCGACAGCGGCCGCGTGCGCGCCTGGACGCACCTGGTGGTGCGCGAGGACGCGCACCTGCTCTACGGCTTCCGCGAGCGCGAGACGCGCGACCTGTTCCGGCTCCTGCTCTCGGTGCGCGGCATCGGGCCGGCGATGGCGCTCGGCATCCTGTCCGGGCTGTCGCGCGGGCCGCTGCTCGAGGCCATCGTCGGCGGGGACGCGGCCTGCCTGACGCGCGTCAAGGGCGTCGGGCGCAAGACGGCCGAGCAGATCCTGCTCGACCTGGGCGACAAGGCGGCCGCGCTGCGCGACCAGCTCGGCGGGGGGGCCGCCCGGCAGGCCGGGAGCGAGCGCGCCAACCTGGAGGACGCCGTGGCGGCCCTGCTCTCGCTCGGCTACGGCGAGAGGGACGCCCGCAAGCTGGTCGAGCGCGCCGCCCAGGCGGTCGACCCTTCGGATCTGGAGGCGCTCGTGCGCGCGGCCCTGCGCGGGTAGAGTCGCCGCGGCATGGTCCCCTCCGCGCGCAAGCTGGCCCCGCACGAAACGCGCATCCTGGTCTGCGACGAGCTCGCCCCCGCGGCCCTGGAGGTCTTCCGCCAGCGCGGCTACGAGCCGCTGGTGCGCGTGGGGCTGGGCGAGGACGGGCTGCTCGAGCACGCCGCCGGCGCGCACGCCATCGTCGTGCGCTCGGCGACGAGGATCACGCGCCGCGTGCTCGAGGCGGCGCACGAGCTGCGCGTCGTCGGCCGCGCCGGCGTCGGCGTCGACAACGTCGACTGCGACGCCGCCACCGAGCGCGGGATCGTGGTCATGAACACGCCGACCGGCAACACGACCACGACCGGCGAGCTGGCCATCGCGCTCCTGTGCTCCTTGGCACGCCACGTCCCGCGCGCCGACCGGCGCGTGCACGCGGGCGCGTGGAGCAAGCAGGGCCTGATGGGCAGCGAGCTGACCGGCAAGCAGCTCGGCGTGATCGGGCTCGGCCGCATCGGCCGCGTCGTCGCCCAGCGCGGGCGTGGCCTGTGCATGAAGGTCGTGGCGCACGACCCCTACCTGTCGAGCGCGCACGCCGAGCCCCCGCTCGAGGGCGTCGAGCTGGTCGAGCTCGACGAGCTGCTGGCGAGCTCGGACTTCGTCACGCTGCACGTGCCGCTGCTCGACTCGACCCGCAACCTGCTCTCGCGCGAGCGCTTGGCGCTCCTCAAGCCGGGTGCGCGCATCATCAACACCGCCCGCGGCGGCCTGATCGACGAGGCCGCCCTGGCCGAGGCCCTGGCCGAGGGGCGCGTGGCCGGAGCGGCGCTCGACGTCCTGGCGGTGGAGCCGCCGGGCCCCGACCACCCGCTGCTCGGACGCGAGGACGTGATCCTGACGCCGCACCTGGGCGCCTCCTCGGCCGAGGCGCAGCACAACGTGGCGCTCGGCATCGCGCGCCAGATCTGCGACTTCTTCGCCGACGGCGTGGCGCACAACGCCGTCAACGCGCCGGCGGTGGCGGCCGGCACGCTGGAGAAGATCGCGCCCTACGTGCTGCTGGCCGAGCGCCTGGGCAGCTTCCTCGGCCAACGCATGGAGCGCGCCGTCCAGAAGCTCGAGGTCACCCTGTGCGGCGAGATCGCGCGCCAGACGCGCCAGGACGAGGGCTACGTGGCGCTCTCGATCCTGGTCGGCCTGCTGCGCAATTCCGAGCTCGGCGTCAACTACGTCAACGCGCCGCTCTTGGCGCGCGAGAAGGGCATCCGCGTGCTCGAGGGCAGCGAGGAGGAGGCGCAGTACCACCGCGGGCTGATCGAGGTGCGCGCCACCAGCCGCGACGGCAAGGAGACGCACGTCGTCGCGGGCACGGTCTTCGGGCGCACGCCCAAGCTGGTGCGCATCGACGACTTGCACCTCGACCTCGAGCCGCGCGGCCCGATCCTGATCACGCTGCACCGCGACCAGCCGGGCGTGCTGGGCAAGATCGGCACGCTGCTGGGCGAGGCGCGCGTCAACGTCCACCGCGTCGAGCTCGGCGCGTCCGAGTCCGGCGCCGCCGCGGGCGAGCTGGCGTCGGGCTTCTTCTCGCTCGACCAGAAGGCGCCCGAGAGCGTGTTGCGCGCGATCGCGGCGCTCGAGCCGGTCGAAGAGGTGAAGCAGGTCGAGCTCTGATGGCGCCGCGGGTCGACGACACGCCTCCGCCCTACGACACGCTCGTGTTCGACTGCGACTCGACCCTGGCGCGCATCGAGGGGGTGGAGGAGCTGGCGGGCGCGCGGCGGGCCGAGATCGAGGAGATGACCGCGCGCGCCATGGACGGCGAGATCGCGCTGGAGGAGGTCTACGGCCGGCGCCTCGAGCTGGTGCGCCCCACGCGCGCCCAGGTCGAGCGGGTCGGGCGCGCGTACGTCGCTCAGGCCGCCCCGCGCGCGCGCGAGCTGATCACGGCCCTGCGCGCGCTCGACAAGCGCGTGGCGATCGTCTCCGGCGGGCTCCTGCCGGCGGTGCGCGTCCTGGCGCAGGCGCTGGGGGTCGCGGCGGCCGACGTGCACGCCGTCGACGTCTGGTTCGACGCCGAGGGCGGCTACGCCGGCTTCGACGCCGGCTCGCCGCTGGCGCGCTCGGGCGGCAAGGTCGCGCTCCTGGCGCGCATCGCCGCGGCGCCCGCGGCCGGGCGCGTGGCCCTGGTCGGCGACGGCGTCACCGACCTGGAAGCCGCGCGCCACGCCGCGCGCTTCGTGGCCTTCGGCGGCTTCGTGCGCCGCGCGGCGGTGTTCGCGCGCGCCGCAGTCGCCTGCGACGTGCCCGACTTCGCGGCGCTCGCGCCGCTCTTGCTGGCGCCGGGCGAGCTCGCGGCGCTCGCGGCGCGCGGCGGGCACGTCGCGCTGCTGCGGGCGGCCGCGCCCCATCTTCCCCTGCGCCAGCATAGAGGCTAGCGATGCTGTGGATCCCCGGCCCGACCGAAGTGCGCCCCGAGATCCTGGCCGAGTGCGCGCGGCCTCAGATCGGCCACCGCGGCGCCGACATGGAGCGGCTGATCGAGCGCATCGACCCGCACCTGCGGCTGGCCTTCGGGCTCGAGGCGCACAGCGCGGCGCAGGTCGCCGTGCACAGCGCCAGCGCCTCGGGGCTGATGGAGGCCTCCCTGCGCGGCGTCGGCGCGCGCGTGCTGTCGGTCGTCAACGGCGCCTTCAGCCGGCGCTACCTGCAGATGGCCGAGAGCCTCGGGAAGGACGTGGAGTGCCTGGAGGTCGAGTGGGGCGCGGGCGTCGAGCCGTACGCGCTCGCGCGCGCGCTCGAGCGCGCGGGCCCGTTCGACGCGCTGACGCTGGTCGCCAACGAGACCTCGAGCGGCGTGCGCACGCCGCTCGGCTCGATCGCGCCGGTGCTGGCCGCGCACCCCGACACGCTGCTCCTGGTCGACCTGGTCAGCTACGCCGCCGGCGCGCCGGTCGACTTCGACCGGAACGGCATCGACTTCGGCTTCGCCGGGGTGCAGAAGGCTTTCGCGCTGCCGCCGGGGATCGCGGTCTGCTGCGTCTCGCCGCGCTACCTGGAGCGCGCGCGCTCGCAGCCGCGGCGCGGCTGGTACCTCGACCCGCTGCGCATCGTCGAGGGGCACGCGGCGCGCAAGACCCCGGCCACGCCCTGCACGCCGCTCTACCACGCCCTCGCGCGCCAGCTCGAGGACATCAGCGCCGGGGTGACGCTCCCCGCCGACGAGCGCTCGAAGCGCGGCCAGGAAGCCTGGCGCGCGCGCTTCGCGAAGCACGAGCGCATGCGCGCGCGCACCGTCGCTTGGGCCCGCGCGCACGGCCTGGAGCTCCTCCCCGCCGAGCGCTTCGCATCCCCCACCGTCTCGTGCGTGCGCGCCGAGCGCGCGGCGGGGGCGGGCGCGATCGACGTGGCCGCCTTCGTCGCCGGCCTCGCGCAGCGCGACCTGCGCATCTCGAACGGCTACGGTGAGCTGAAGGGAAAGACCTTCCGCATCGGCCACATGGGCGACCACACCGAGCAGGGCCTCGAAGAGCTCCTCAGCGCGGCCGACGATGTCCTCTCCCGCCTGGCCTGATCTACTACTCCGGAGTTTGCGCGCGCAGCGCGCAGATTCCGAAGTAGTAGATCAGAGGGCGCCGACGTGCTCGCGGGCGGCGAGCTCCAGCGCGAGCGCGCGCAGGGCCTCGGGGGCGAGTTGGTGGAGCTGGTGCGCGAGGGTGCGCTCGGGATCGAGCGTGCGCCACTCCTCGTCCCCCCTCATCACGCCGGCCTCCAGCAGCGCCAGCAGATCCGCCAGCAGCTCGCGGTAGGCCCCGGCATGCGGCAGCGGGCCGTCGTCCTGCGTCTCGGCCGCCTGCAGCACATCGACCAGGGGCAGGCGCGGGTCGTCCGCCACGCACAGGGCCACGAGGTGCGCGCGGTACTCCAGGCGGCCCTGGATCGCCGCCGGCGAGAACCCCCCTTCGAGCAGCAGGCGCAACGCGCGCCCGAGGTTGCGCCCGAGCGGCAGGAAGAGCGCGCGGTCGACCAGGTGGCCCTCCTCGTGGCAGGCGACGGCGGCCAGCAGCTCTTCGAGCTCCACCACCGCCAACGGCGCGCGCGCTCCTGCCAGGCGGGCCCGGTCGCGCATCACCGCCAGCCGCACGCGGTCGGCCTCGCCCAAGAGCGGCACGGTCGCGCGCCGCTCCCGCGAGCGCGCGGACTCATCGCCCTCCCGCAAGGACAGGCCGCGAGTCGCCAGGGCGAGCTCGATGCGCGCGGCCTCTTCCCCGCCGCCGCCCGCGCCGCGCTCACCGAGCTCGCCGAGCTGGCCGAACTCGCGCGCCAGCCGCTCCCACCCGTCGTGGTCGCGGCGCACGGACGCGACGTCGATCCAGTAGCCCTCGTGCAGCGCCGCGCCCGACACGCGCGCGCCGGCGCGCGCCGTGCGGCCCAGGAGGTCGACCCCCTCGCACCAGGCGACGGTCCCGCTCCAGGCCACCCCGAGGTGGCGTCCGGCGCGCCGCTCGACCCGCAGGCGCCGGAGGATGGTGGCGTCCGGCCCGCCCCCGCCCAGCACCTCGCCCACCAGGCCGAAGCGCCCCAGGGCCGCCATCTCGCGCGCGAAACCGCCGACCGGCTGGCCGGACGCGCCGAGCCCGGCGCCCTGGTCGGCGGCGGAGAGGCGCTCGCCCGGGTGCACCAGGGTGGCGAAGGGCCCGAAGCGCAGGCGCGGCGAGGCGAGCAGCTCGTCCGTCACGCGCACCGGGTCGGCCTCGCCCCCCAGCCACTCGTGGGCGCGCGCGAACAGCGGCCCCATGCGCTCGAGCAGGAGCTCGAGGCCGCTCGCCGCACGCCGCTGACCCGTGCTCGGCCGCCGGGCCCCGGGCGACTCCGCCACCTCCGGCTCTGACGACGAGAGCAGGCCCTCGCCGAGCACGCTGGTCGCATCCCCTCCGCGCTCGAAGCCGAGCACGGCCCGGCGCAGGCCGGCCAGGACCTGCAGCCCGGCCAGCGCGCGCTCGCGCAACGCGAGCGCGCGCTCGAGGTCGGCGCCGGCCAGGATCTCCGCCAGCGCGCGCGCTTCGGCGAACCAACCCGCCTCGATCATGGCGGCGCCGAGCGTCGCCAGGGCCTCCGGCGCGGACTCGTCCACGCCGGGCGCGCGCGCCGCCAGCACGATGCGCCGCAAGCGCTCGTCGGCCGGCAGGCCGCCCGCTGCGAGCACCTGGCGCGGCAGCTCCGCCAGCCAGGCCTCGACCGCGCCGCGCGGGTGGCCGAGGCCCAGCTCGCGCGCGCGCCCCAGGCGCCGGGCCAACGCGCGCGAGCGCTCGGGCGAGCCGTCGGGCGCGCCCTCGAGCAGGGCCAGCGCCAGGCGGCTGTCCGCTTCGACCAGCATCCCCTCGGCGCGCAGCTCCAGGCGCAGCGGCGTGCGCGCCGCGGCCAGGGACAGCTCGAGGTCCCAGGCGCGCCCCTCGCCCTCTTCGGTCGCCGCGCTCAACGCGCCGAACGCGCGCTGCACCAGCGCCTCGGAGAGGTCGGGCCGGCGCAGGAGCTCGACGCCGCGCCGGAAGCCGCGCTCGCGCTCCTCGGGCTCGTCCCGGCGCAGCTCGAAGAGCGCGGTCTCGAGCGCCAGCCAGGCGCGGTCGCCCCGCTGCAACCCCGGCGCGGCCAGGGCCGCGCGCAGCGCGTCGAGCGCCCCGTCGCCGCGCCCTGCTCGCTCGAGCTGGGCGGCGCGCGATGCCGTGAAGAATGCGCGCTCCCACGGGTCGCGCGCCAGGCCGGCCGCGCGCGCCTCCCTGCGGGCCGCGCCGGCCGGGTCGCCGCGCGCGGCCGCCGCCCAGGCCAGGCCGTGCCAGGCCCAGGAGAGACGCGGCTCGAGGCGCGCGGCGCGCTCGAAACGCCGCGCGCCGGCGGTGCTCTCCAGCCGCCCGACGAGGTACTGCAGGCCCGCGTCGCGCGGTGCGGCCGCGAGCTCCTGCCTGCGCCGCTCGAGGGCCGCCACCCCGCGCAACGCGTCCCGCTCCAGGTCGTCCGCCAGGCGCCGCGGCGCCACCCAGTCCGGCGCCAGGGCGCGAGCCCGCTCGAGGGCCGCGACCAGCGGCTCGTCCTCCGCGCCGGCGCCGCCCCGGCGCAGCTCGCGCGCCTCGGCCAGGGCCGCGGCGGCCGCCGGCGGCACGGGCGCGAGCGGCGCCGGGCCGCCGGCGCAGCCTGTCGCGAGGACGGCGGTCGCGGCGATCACGGCCGGGAGGGGGGAACGCACGGCCCCCTTGTAGTCGGCCGCGCGCGCCCGGGCCAGGAGCGCTAGGAGCCTGTTGGAGGTAGCCCGTCGCGAGGCAAAGCAGGGTGGGTCGGGGCGAGGAGCGCGCCGGAGGGACGGCGGAAGCGGCCTTGTTGGCCGCTGAGCACGGACCGACAAGCGCGACGAAGCAGCGGCGCGCCCTGCGAAGCCGCAGTAGGATCCATCTCCAACAGGCTCCTAGGGCGCCATTCCCGCGTCACCTGGGAGCGCGCGCCGGGGAGCGCTTGCCAGAAGCGGGCCGCACGGGTCACACTGGGGTCATGGACGCAGCGCTCCGCACCCTGGGCGGAGGCACCGCCCTGGCCCTGGCGCTCACCCTCGTGGCGGGCACGTCGAACGCGCTGGCGTCGGGCGGACCGGCGGGCCAGTCGCGCGGCAAGAAGGAGGCGAAGGAGCAGGTCGTCCTGCGGCCCTTCCGCGGCGGCTTGGAGGCCGCGCGCGCGTCGGCGAAGGAGCGCAACGTGCCGCTCCTGCTCCACGTCATCCTCGAGGGAGAGCCGCAGAACGACGACTACCGCGACAAGATCCTGCCGCACCAGGAGCTGATCGACCTGTCTCAGCGCGCGGTCGTGATCGTCTCGAACAACGGCCAGCACGACCTGCACACGATCAAGGAGACGGTCGAGGGCGAGCAGGTCGAGCGCCAGGCCTGCACGGTCTACCCGTGGTTCGAGAACTGCCACCAGCACCGCGAGTGCTGGGACCAGATCTACGCCGAGTGGCACGACGACGACGGCGACATGCGCTGCCCGCAGACGATCCTGCTGTTGCCCGGCGGCGAGCTGTCCTATCGCTGCAACGACGGCGACCCGCCGCCGGTCGGGTCGGTCGTGATCGCGCTCAAGAAGGCGCAGAAGATCGCCGGGCCGGGCTTGACCGAGGGCGAGCTGCTGCACGTGAAGCGCGCCCTCGACCGCGGCCGCCAGATGGCCGCAGCACAGAAGTGGGCCGAGGCCTGGCGCAGCTTCCAGGACGTGCTGGCGGTCGCCACGCTCGGGCTCCAGGCCGAGGAGGCCGAAGCCGGCAGCGGCGCGGCGCTCGCGGCCCTGAACGGAGAGATCGAGGCTGCGCGCGCGCTGCTCGTGCCGGGCAAGGCGGCCGCGGGCTACGCGCGGCTGGTCGAGCTGGCGGCGAGCACGGCCGGCCTGCCGTTCGAGAAGGAGCTCTCGGCGGCGATCAGGAAGGCCGAGAAGCAGAAGGACATCGAGGACGAGATCGAGCGCTGGAAGCTCGAGCGCGAGGCAGAGCGGCTGTACGCCCAGGCCTGCGAGCTGCTCGAGCAGGAGCAGGAGCGCAAGTCGGAAGGCCTCTTCCGCCGCCTGCTGCGCAGGAAGTACGCCGGCACCGAGGCGGCGAAGCTCACGGCCGAGCGTTTCCCGGAGTGGGCGGCCGAGGAGAAGGCCAAGGGGAAGTAGGCGCGCGGCGCAGGCCCGGCCGGCCGCTACAAGTCGCGCGGGAAGGCCTCGAGCACGGAGTCGAGGCCGCACTCGCGGTCGGCGCGGTGCAGCAGATGCGCGCCCGCCAACCAGTCTCCCATCGAGACGCCGCGGCCGCCGTTGAGCGGACCGGTGTAGATCCGCACCTGGTCGACGAAGCCGCGGTCCAGGTAGGCGCGCAGGAGCGTCGGGCCGGCTTCGAGCAGCACGCGCCGGGCGCCGCGGCTCCAGAGCCACTCCTGCACGCGGCGCAGCGAGACGCGCCGCTCGCCCTCGCCGGCGGGCAGGCCGTGGACGTTCGCTCCGGCCTCGCGCAGGGCCTCGGCGCGCGCGCCGCTCACGCCGGTCAGGCCCAGGACGTGCACCTCGCCGGCGGCCTCGTCGGGCCCGGCCGGGCGCAAGAGGCGCGCATCGGGAGGCGTGCGCAGGTAGCTGTCGAGCACCACTCGCAGCGGGGCGCGGCCGAGGTCGCCCGGCGCGCGCACGCTGAGGCGCGGGTCGTCGGCCAGCACGGTGACGACGCCGGTGACGACGGCGTCGACGCGGCCGCGCAGCAGGGCCACCTCCGCCAGCGACGCGGCGCCGGTGATCCAGCGCCCCGCGCCCACGTGCTCGAGCGGCGAGAGCTGGCCGCTGCGGGTCTGCGCCCACTTCGCCAGGGTCCAGGGCCGCGGGCGGCGCAGGCGCTCGGGCGCCGTCCAGGTGAGGAACTGCGGGCTCGTGTCGGACAGACGCGCCGGACCGTCGAGGACGTAGACCTCGATCCCGGCCGCGCGCAGGAGCTCGACGCCCTTGCCGCAGTGCCGCGCGTCCGGATCGAGCGCGCCGATCACGACGCGCCGGATGCCGGCGCGCAGGATGGCGTCGGTGCAGGGCGGCGTCTTGCCCGTGCTCGAGCAGGGCTCGAGCGTGACGAGCAGGAGGTCCCAGCGCTCGCGCGGGACGCCCGCCGCCTCGGCCGCGGCGAGGGCGACGATCTCGGCGTGCGGCCCGCCCCAGAACTCGTGGAAGCCGCGCGCGACCTCGCTCGCGCCGGCCAGCACCGCCGCGCCGACGCACGGATTGGGCGCCACGTCGAAGCGCCGGGCGCGCGCCTCGCGTCCCAGCTGCTCCATCAGCCGGGACAGGCGCGCCTGGTCGAGTCCTGCCGTGATTCCCCGGATCATCGTCGCTGCCCGGACGGGTGCTCCAGCTCGAGTATATTCTGCCCGTCGACCATGGGCGGCTCCGCAATTGACGGATTCCGAGCTGGAATTCCGGGCGCGGGCGAGGAACATACCTGGTCCTCCCGGCCGGTCCGAAAACCGCAGGAAGAACCGCGCGAGAGCGCAGCGCAATGAGCACCGCCATGAGCACCGCCACGAGCACAGCACCGCTTCGCGTCGCCGTCACGGGCGCCGCCGGACAGATCGGCTACGCACTTCTGCCCAGGATCGCCAGCGGGCAGATGTTCGGCCCCGAGCAGCCGGTGATCCTGCAGCTGATCGAGATCCCCGTCGAGCAACCAATGAAGGCGCTCGAAGGGGTCGCGCTGGAGCTCGAGGACTGCGCCTTTCCACTGCTCCACGACACGATCCTGACCAGCGACCCGAACGTCGGCTTCAAGGACGCCGACTGGTGCCTGCTCGTCGGCAGCAAGCCGCGCGGGGCCGGCATGGAGCGCAACGACCTGATCCTGGAGAACGGCCCGATCTTCACGGGCCAGGGCCGCGCCATCAACGACCGGGCCGCGTCCGACGTGCGCGTCGTCGTCGTCGGCAACCCGTGCAACACGAACTGCCTGATCTGCATGCACTCGGCGCCGGACGTGCCGGACGAGCGCTTCAGCGCGATGACGCGCCTCGATCAGAACCGGGCCCAGAACCAACTCGCGCGCAAGGCCGGCGTGCCGAGCAGCGCGGTCACGAACACCCTCGTCTGGGGCAACCACTCCGCCACCCAGGTGCCGGACTTCTTCCACACCATGATCGACGGGCGGCCGGCGAACGAGGTGATCGCGGACGAGGCCTGGCTGAAGGGTGAGTTCCTCACCACGGTCCAGAAGCGCGGCGCGGCGATCATCAAGGCGCGCGGCCTGTCGAGCGCGGCCTCGGCCGCCAACGCGCTGGTCGACCACGTGCGCGACTTCCGCCGCGCCACCCCGAAGGGCGAGTGGCGCTCGGCCTGCGTCAAGAGCGACGGCAGCTACGGCACGAGCGAGGGCCTGATCAGCTCCTTCCCGGTGCGCGTCGACGCCAAGGGCGACTGGGAGATCGTGCCGGGCCTCGAGCTGAACGCCTTCCTCGAGGCGAAGATCGCGGCCACCGTGGCCGAGCTCGAGCAGGAGCGCGACGTCGTCGCCGACCTGCTCTAGCCCGGATTATTCATGACCACGCGGACCGAACGCCACGACCGGCCGGCTTCGCCGGCCTTTCGGCCCCTGCCGGCCCTTCTCTATTCCCGAAGGTACCGTGCGCGCGCCGGCGTCCTCGACGACCTGTTCAAGGGGATCCCCTTCGGAGGGATCCACTGGATCCCTCCGATCCGCTTCGCGGACCGGGGCTTACCTCTGCGGGGCCGGCCCACGCAAAGCACCGGCAGGAACCGAATCGAGGCGTTCTGTCTCGCGGCTCATGAATAACCCGGGCTAGTCCGGGTCATTCAGCGCTCCTCCGCAAGCGCTGGTCAGGCCTCTGCGAGCGGGAAGAGCTCCTCGATCTCGGCCAGGGCGTCGGGGGGGATCTCGACCTCTACCGCGCGCACGTTGAGCTGGACGTGCTCGGCCCGCGTGGCGCCGGTGATGACGCTGGTGACCTCGGGGCGGCGCAGGATCCAGGCCAGGGCGAGTTGCTCCGGCTCGACCTCGAGGCGCCGCGCGAGGTCGCAGTAGGTGCGCACCCGCGCCAGGTTCTCCTCGCTGAGCTTCCCTTCGAGCCACTTCGTCCGGTCGGCGCGACTGCCCTTGGGGACCCCGTCGTTGTACTTGCCGGTCAACACGCCGCCGGCCAGCGGGCTCCAGACGACGACGCCCATCCCCAGACGCTTGGCGGCCGGCAGGACGTCCGCCTCGATCTGGCGCTCGAGCAGGTTGTAGGGCGGCTGCTCGACGCGCGGCGCGTAGGAGTTGCAGGCGAAGGCGGTCTCGTGCGCCTGCTCGAGCGAGGCGGCCGGCCACACGCTCGTGCCCCAGTACAGGATCTTGCCCTGCCGCACGAGATCGTCCATGGCCCGCACGGTCTCCTCGAGCGGAGTCTCGGGGTCCTCGCGGTGGCAGAAGTACAGGTCGAGGTAGTCGGTGCCGAGGCGCTTCAACGAGGCCTCGATGCTCTCCATGACGTGCTTGCGCGACAGCCCGCGGTCGTTGACCGAGTCGCTCATCGGCCAGAAGAGCTTGCTCGAGATCACCAGCTCGGAGCGCTTGTAGTCGGACAGCATGCGGCCGACGACGCTCTCGGCCTCGCCGCGCGCGTACACGTCGGCCAGGTCGATGAAGTTGACCCCGGCGTCGATCGCGGCGCGCACGATCTTCCTCGCCTCGCGCTCCGCGATCGTGCCGCCGAACGTGATCCAGCCGCCGATCGAGACCGCGCTGACCTTCAGGCCCGAGGCGCCGAGATTGCGGTACTCCACACCGTCGCTCCTTCCGCGGCGTGCTCGCCGCTCATGCCGTAGGCGCTCGCCTGACGCACGATCACCGGCACCTCCCGCCCGCACAGGGACTCGTCGCCGTGCACGCTCACGGGCAGGCCGTGGCGGCTGCGACCGCGCAGCGGGCCGCCGTCGTGCCGCGCACCCTCCTCGACGAAGACCGCCAGCGTGCGCCCGACCCAGCGGCTCGTGCGGCGCAGGGCGACCTCCTCGGCCTTGGCCAGCAGGCGCGCGTTGCGCTCCTTCTTGAGCGCCAGCGGCACGTCGTCGCGGAGCCGCTCGGCGGCGGGCGTGCCGGGCCGCGGGTCGTACTTGAAGACGTAGTTGACGACGAAGCCGACCTCCTCCAGGAAGGCCAGGCTGCCCAGGAAATCCTGCTCGCTCTCGCCCGGGAAGCCCACGATCCAGTCGCTTCCGAGCTCGACGTCGGGAACGAGCTCGCGCAGCATGGCGACGCGCTCGCGGTACAGGTCGAGCGTGTACCCTCGCCGCATGGCCTTCAGCACGCGGTCGGAGCCGGCCTGCGCCGGCAGGGGCAGGAAGCGCTCGACCTTGTCGCAGTCGCGCAGCGCCTCGGCCAGCGCGCGCGTCAGGTAGGCCGGGTGCAGGGTGACGAGCCGCACGCGCTCCAGACCCTCGACCTCCTGCAGCGCGCGCAGGACGTCGGCCAGCCCCGGCCGCCCGCGGCGCCCGCTCTGGCGCGGCCGGCCGGCGGCCGGCGCCGGCAGGTCCTCGCCGTAGCTGTTGACGGTCTGGCCCAGGAGCGTGACGACCTGCGCGCCCTGATCGACCAACCAGCGCGCCTCCGCCAGGATGTCCCCCAGCGGCCTGCTCTGCACGCGGCCGCGCGTCGCCGGCACGATGCAGAACGTGCAGCCGAGGTCGCAGCCGCGCATCACCGCCAGCCAGGCGTGGCGGCCTCCGGCGTACTCCGTCCCGGCGCGGTCGACGACGACGTCCTCGTCCGTGCCCGTGGCGCAGATGCGCCGGTCGCGCGCGCGCCACGCGTCGGGGTCGCGCCGCCGCGCGCGCACCTCCTCGACCAGGTCGGCCATGTGCTGGAGCTGGCGCGTGCCGCAGACGACGTCGACGTGGCCCGCGCGCCGGAAGACCTCGTCCCCGACGCGCTGGGCCATGCAGCCCATGACGCCGATCACGAGCTCCGGGCGGGCCTGGCGGGCGCGCTGGAGCTCGCCCAGCCACGACCAGGCGCGCTCCTCCGCGTGCTCGCGCACCGAGCAGGTGTTGATCAGCACCACGTCGGCCGCCGACGGATCGCCCGTGGTCCCGTACCCGCGTCCCTTGAAGCAGCCCTCGACCAGGAGCGAGTCGTACTTGTTCATCTGGCACCCGAAGGTGACCACGTGCAGCCTGGGGGCGCCCTCGGGCGCCGCGCTCGGCCGGGACTGGAAGCGCGTCAGGGTCATGGCGGGGCGCGGCCGCCGGCGTCGCGCAGCCGGCGCGAGAACGCGACATCTTGCCAGCGCCGGCCGCCCTCGTCCACAGGCCGAGACCCGGGCGCGCCGTGCTCCGGGTGCCCGCGGGCGTGGACACTGACCGCTCTGGTCCGCAGCGCAGCGCGAGCGCTTCGCGCAGTACGGTCTGGTGCGGGCGGAGGCCTTCGGCCTCGATCCCATCGGCGCCTCGCTCGTGCGCGCGCCGATCGTCCTCGGCCCGGGCGGCGCGAGGCTTGTCGCGCCCGCGCGCTGACGGCCTGGGAGCCGGTTGAAAAAGTTTCGTAGCGAGGCACAGCGCGCGATGGCGGGGCAAGGAGCGCGATGGAAAGACGGCGGAGAGGGTAGCCCCGGTCCGCCGAGTAGCCCGGTCCGGCGCGGCAGAGGCGTGTCCGATGCGTAGAATCGGGCCGTGCGCCTCCACCCCCTGCTCCTCGCTCTCGCCCTCCTCGCCGGCGGCTGCTCGCGGGGCGGCGCCGGCGAGCCCGAATCGGGAGTGCGCGAGATCGCGCTGCGGGCCGACGGCCTGCCGCCCGGCGATGAGCCGCTCCTGGTACGGAGCCTGGTTCCGCCCGACGGCCTCGCGCCGTGGACCGTCGCGGGCGGCCCGGCGCGGGTGATCCGCGACCCGCGCGCGACCGACGGCGAGGGCGAGCCGCTGCTCGTGATCTACGGCTCCGAGCACAAGGAGATCGTCATCCCCGGCCCGTTCCCCTCGCACTCCTTCAACCGCGTCGTGCTGCACCTGTCGGTCGTCGAGGCCGAGCGGGTCTACCTGCAGGCCTCGGTCCAGGGCCGCGTCGCGCTCGGCTCGGAGAGCGCCGAGGTCCCCGCCTCGAGCGAGCCGGTGGTGTGCCTGCTCGACCTGCCCCAGGCGCGCCGCGTCGAGCGCGACCTGGACGAGCTGCGCATCCACGTCGCCGGCCAGGGCGGGCAGATCGCCGTGCAGCGCGTCGACCTCGTGCTGCAGCCGCTCGCGACCTGGCTGCCCGACCCCGAGGGCGGGCCGCGGCTCGTGCAGGTCGGCGACGAGCACCGCCGGGGCGTGCGCCTGTCCAGCCGCCGGCCGTTGCGCGGGCGCTTCGAGGCCGGGCGCGGCGAGGTCCTGACCTTCTCGTACGGCGCGCCGGAGCGCCTGCGCAGCCCCGGCAGGCGCCAGCCGGCGCTGCGAGTCGTCCTGCGCGGCGAGCGCGGCGGCAAGATCGTGCGCAGGCTGCCGCTGGGGCCGGCCGGGGACGAGGCGTGCTGGGCGAGCGAGCGCATCCCCCTGGACGATCTGGCGGGAGAGGTCGTCGAGGCGAGCTGGGAGCTCGAGGCGCGCGACGAGCGCGAGGCCCTGTGCGCCGTGGCCGAGGTGCGCGCCTGGGCCCCGCGCCGCGACCCGACGACGGTCCTGCTCATCACGTCCGACACGCACCGCGCCGAGTACCTGGGCGTCGCCGATCTCGGCGTGACGGTCGAGACCCCGCACCTCGACCGGCTGGCCGCGGGCGGCGTGCTGTTCGAGGACTGCTTCTCGTCCACCAACGTCACGAACCCGTCGCACGTCGCGTTGATGACCGCCGTCCACCCGCGCGACACGGGCGTGCTCGACAACACCACGCGGCTGCTCGATACGGCGCCGACCCTGGCCGAGCGCTTCCGCGCGGCGGGCTTCGCGACCCTGGCGGCGGTCAGCGCGCGCCACCTCGGCCACGACGAGAGCGGCCTCGGTCAGGGCTTCCAGCGCATGTCGTGGCCCGGGCCGGAGGCCCAGCGCGACTCGTCCGCGACGATCGACGCCCTCCTCGGATGGCTGCCGGAGGTCGAGGGCTCGCCGCTGTTCGTCTGGCTGCACGTGTTCGACGCCCACACGCCCTACGCGCGCCGCGAGCCGTTCATCGAGCACTACTACCCGCCCGGCGTGAACCCCTACGGCCCCGACGTTGAGCCCGACCACCCGCTCGAGGACTCGGAACTGCCGGTCTACCTGCGCGGCCTGAAGGACCTGCACTACGCCGAAGCGATGTACCGCAGCGAGGTGAGCTACCTCGACCAGGAGCTCGCGCGCGTGATGGAACTGCCGCGCTTCCGGGCGGGCGTCCTGGCCTTCACCGCCGACCACGGCGAGTCGTTCTGGGAGCACCACATCTACTTCGACCACGCCGACCTCTTCCCGAACACCATCCACGTGCCGCTCCTCCTGCGCTATCCGGGCGGGCCGGCCGGCCTGCGCGTCGCGCGGCCGGTGCGCCAGATCGACATCGGGCGCACGCTGCTCGATCGCGCCGGACTGGAGGGAGCCGAGTTCCCCGGCCGCGACCTGAGCGCCACGCCCGCTGAGGCCGGGCCGTACGGGCCGCGCTTCGCGCTCGCGTGCAACCGGCAATCGGCCTCGATCAACGTGGGCGGCTGGCACATGATCGTGCAGCTCACCGACCACGCCGAGGAGCTGTGCGGCGATAGGCGCCTCTCCCACTGCACGCAGCTCTTCGACCTGCGCGCCGACCCGGGCTGCGAGCGGGACCTGCTGGACGAGGAGCTCGAGCGCGCGCGCCGGATGCGGGCGGCCCTCGTGCGCTGGCTGTGCTCCGGCGAGGCGCGCCACTGGGGCGCCGAGGGCACGCGCGACCCTCGGATCCTGGCCGACCTGGCGCGCCTGGGGTACACGCCCGCGGCCGGCGAAGCGGACGCGGCGGACCTGATCGACCCCGACTGCGCTTGCGACTGGTGCGCGCGCTTCGAGTAGGGCGGCTCCCCCACCCCGACCCGGATCCGGGGGTAGGGTTCGGTGGGTGCCCCCTCATTGAAGCCCTCCCCGTCCACCCCCCTCGGGCCGCGCGCATGGGTCGCGGCCGCGCTCGTGCTCCTGGCCGCCTGCCAGGTCGCCCCCCCGGCGCAGCGCGTCGAGGGGCCGGCCGGGGCGGTGCGCGCCGCGAGCCTCGCCCGCGCCGAGGAGGTCGCGGGGTTCCTGGCCGAGCTGCAGCCGCTGGTGCTGGCGGCCCTGCCGGGCGCCCGGGAGCGCTCGCTGGAGGTGTGGGTCCAGGAGTCGCCGCGCCTGTACCGCTTCGCCGCCTCCGGCTACTCCGAGGCCGACGGGTTCTGGGCCGCGGGCCAGGGTCGCATCCACCTGCGCGAGGGCGCGGACAGCCTGCAGCGCACGCTGGCGCACGAGATCGTCCACGCCGACCTCGACGGTCCGTGGCAGCTCCTGCCCGGAACGGTCGAGGAGGGGCTGTGCGACTGGGTCTCGGCCCTGGTCTGCCCCGAGGCCGCGCCCCGCATGCGCGCCGGGCGGCTCATCGCGGCCTGCTTCGCGACCGGCGGCATGGAGCTCGGCCTGGACGTCGTCGTGCCACGCGAGGTGCACCGGCTCGGGATCGACGTGGGCTTCTCGGCCGAGATCGTGCTGCACGGCGGGACGCCGCTCGCGCTCGACCCGGCGCAGGTATTCGATGTGCGCGCGGGGCTCTCGAGCACGACCCTCTCGCCGGAGCACAAGCGCGCCTTCTACGGCCTGGCCTACCTGCTGGTGGACCGCATCGCGCGGCGCGTGGGCCTCGAGGGGCTCTACGGGCTGTGCCGGCGCGCGCGCGCCGAGGGTCGCGAGGAGGTGCCGGCGGAGTGGTTGCTGGCGGCGGCCGACCTGCACGGGACCGGACGCGAGGAGTGGCGCGCCGCGGTGCACGCTGCCCTGGGGAGCGAGGAGCTCGAGCAGCTCCTGCGCATGTACCCCGACCTGGTGGCCGACACGCTGCAGCGCATCTTCAGGAGCCGGCGCGAGGAACTCTCCGGCGACCCCGTGGCGGCCACGTTCCACGCGCGCATGGGCCTGCGCGGCGCGCCGGAGCACGTCGCCCTGAACGTCGTGCTGCGGTGAAGGGCCCGTCCGTCCAGAATCAGCCCGCGCCCCGCGATCTCGCGTGCGGCCGCTGATGGCGGGGAGGGCCTGGTTTTGGGCACCCGGCCGGAAGACCGGTCCGCCCCGGACGTACAGGCGGCGCCGTGAAGATCGTGTACTTCATCCTGGTGCTCGGAATGGCGGGCGCGGCCGTGCGGATGAGCCTCGACCTGGGGGGCGGCTCGTCCGATCGGAACGGCGAGCACACCAGCTTCTACGCCGGTGGCGGCGCGCGCGAGACCGCCTTCTACGTCGGCAGCGAGCGTCAGGGCCCCTGCCGGCGCTGGTACGCCGACGGTACGCTCAAGGCCGAGGGCGAGTACGTCGGGGGGCGCATGAGCGGCGCCTGGCGCTTCTACACGCCGGCCGGCGAGGTGGACGCCGAGCGCTCGGGCACCTACGAGCGCGACCGCCGCGTCGGCCCGCGCTGATCCTGTTGGCGGGGGAGGCGGACCCTCCCCCGCATCGGCCGCGACACGCGGCCTCCCCCTCCCCGCCGCCTGACCGGCGGCGCGGCGCCTCCGGCGCCGGATCCAGCGCTCGGCAATCGAGTCGATTCTCGAACGCCGGTCAACATCTCTGGCCCTAGAGGCTCAGAGCCTGTCGGAAAAAACCCGCCGCGAGGCAAAGCGAGCGATGCGGAAGCGAGGAGGGCGACGGCGAGAAGGCGGGTCGGCCTTTCTGGCCGCTGAGCACGGCTCGCCTGGCCCGACGAAGCAGCCGCGCCGCCCGCGAAGCCGCAGTAGGGTGTTTTTCCGACAGGCTCCTAGCGCGGGCTGACGCCCGCGACCCAAGGGAAGGACTCGGCCCGCGCTGATCCTGTCGGCGGGGGAGGCGGACCCTCCCCCGCATCGGCCGCGACACGCGGCCTCCCCCTCCCTGCCGCCTGACCGGCGGCGCGGCGCCATTGGCGCCGGATCTACTACTTCGGAATCTGCGCGCTGCGCGCACAAATCCCGCAGTAGTAGATCAGGCGCCCGCGTCCGGGTCCTCTCGCCAGGCGTACACGCCGCGCTGGCCCTGGGTCTCCTCGACCGCCACGCGCAGGGCGTCCACGCGCACGTCGCCGAAGCGCTCGAGCAGGATGCGGCGCAACTCGCGGCCGATCCAGGTCGCGAGGTTCTCGGAGCTGGTGTTGTTGATCGGCAGCACGACCGCGTCGGCGCGCGGCATCGAGTAGCGCCGCTGGCCGTGGCGGATCTCGAGCGAGCCGCCCGCGCCCTCGCGCCACTCGAGGCCGGGGTGCTCCCCGGGCAGCAGGAAGTGCTCGTCGAGCTCGTCCAGGAGCCCGCGCACGAACGGCTTGATGGCCTTGAAGTCGATCACCAGGCCGTGCTCGGAGAGCGCGCCGGCGACCTCGACGAAGACGCGGTAGTTGTGGCCGTGAAGACGCTCCGCGCTCCCGTCGGGGAAGATCAGGAAGTGCGCCGCGGAGAACTTGAAGTACTCCTTGGCCAGCTCGATCGACCAGCGTTCCATGGGCGGGAGGACAACCTCGCGGGTTCGCGTTCAGACAGCGAGCAAGAATTGCTCGCGAACGGGCGCCAACGCCGCCAGGCGTTGGGCCAAACGGCATCTGAGAGGCTGTATCATCGATTTCTGCTCAGCCTCTCAGTTGGCGACGGGCTGGTCGACGCGCGGCTGCTGGCCGCGCAGCACCGAGTTGTCGCAGAAGAGGCGCGACTGGTCGATCGACGGCCGGCGCAGCAGGGCCTCGACGTCGATCTGGCCCGACTGGGCGTAGGCGTCGAGGGCGTTCTGCCAGGTCGCGAGCTCGACCGCGCGCGCGTCGATCCCGCGCTCGAGCATCAGGGCGGCGGTGCGCGGCACGGCCAGCGGGTCGCTCACGCCCCAGTCGGCCGAGCTGTCGACGATGATGCGCTCGGGGCCGTACTTGCGCACGATCTCGACCATGCGCTCGGAGCCCATCTTCGTGTGCGGGTAGATCGTGAAGCCGGCCCAGGCGCCGGCCTCCAGCGTCCCCTCGACCGTCTCCTCGTTGTTGTGGTCGATGACGAGCTTCTCCATCGGGAAGCCCAGCTCGCGCGCGATCGCCAGCGACAGCACGATGCCGCGCTTCTTGTCGCGGTGCGGCGAGTGCACCATCACGACCAGGTCGTTCTCGAGCGCGAGCTGCACCTGCGCGCGGTAGACGCGCTCCTCGGCCGGCGTGATCTCGTCGAAGCCGATCTCGCCGATCGCCACCACGCCCTCCTTCAGCGCGAAGCGCGGCACGAGCTCGAGCACCTCCTCGGCCAGGGCCTCGTTGTTGGCCTCCTTCGCGTTCAGCCCGATCGCGCAGTAGTGCTGGATGCCGAACTGCGAGGCGCGGAAGCGCTCCCAGCCGATCAGGCTGGCGAAGTAGTCGACGAACGAGCCGGCGCGCGTGCGCGGCTGGCCCAGCCAGAAGGCCGGCTCGATGACCGCGCGCACCCCGGCCGCGGCCATGGCCTCGAGGTCGTCGGTGGTGCGGCTCGTGACGTGGATGTGGGGGTCGAAGAAGCGCATCAGCTCATCGTCTCAAGCGTGGGGTCCAGCCCGCGAAAGGCGGCCTGGGTCGTGTTGCCCGCCAGGGCGTCGCGCATCGCCGCCGCCACGGCCGGGTCGCTCTCGCCCGCGGCCAGCTCGCGCAGGCGCGCGGCAGAGCCCGCGCGCGCCAGGGCGTAGGCCGCCGCCCGCCGCCCCAGTGTATGCGAGCCGGCGAGCTCGCGCTCGATCGAGGCGCGCGCCCGCTCTCCGCCCTGGGCGCCCAGGCACAGCCACAGGCCGTGCTGGACCGCGCGCCCGGCGCTGCGTCGCTCGTCGGCCAGGTCGAGCGCCATGCGCGCCAGCTCCTCGGACAGGCGACCGTCGAGGCCGAACACGCGCCACAGCGGGGCCTCGACGAAGATGGCCTTGAGCACGAGCTGGCGCCAGGCGACGTCGTCGAAGTGGCGCAGCGGGAAAGGCGTGTCGCAGGCCGCGGCCTCGAACACCGCCGTCATGTTGCTGCGGCAGCCCTCGCCCGCGCGCCACGCGAAGCGCGCGGGGCCGGGCAAGAGCGCCAGCGAGCGGTACAGCGCGCACAGCTCGCCGACGTCGGCGAAGCGGAAAGCCTCCTCGATCGCGGCCGCGCCGCTGTCGGCCGGCAGGTCGGGGCGCGCCAGCACCAGGCCGCAGCGCACGGCCTCGAGCACGCTCCAGCGCTCCGGGTTCCAGCCCTCGCACAGCTCCGCGGCGCGCTCCAGCTCGCCCGCGGCCGGCGCCAGGGCGCGCCGCGGCGCGCGGCGGCTGGCGATCGCGATCAGGCCCGCGAAACGCGCGTCCGTGACGCCCGCGCCGATCTCCGCGCAGGCCCGGGCGTACCACTCGCGGCCGGCGCCGTCGACGCGCCCGGCCACCAATCCGTCGACGAATCCGCGCACGGCGCTCATCGCTCCCCTCCGCCCGCCCCAGTGGCGTCCGCCGCGCCCGCCGCACCCTCGTGCTCGAGCCCCGCCGCCAGCGTCATGATCGCGTAGCTGGTGCTGGCGGTCACGAGGTAGTTGGCCGACAGGTAGTCGCTGAAGGAGCCGTCCGCGGCCTGCGTCTTGATCACCTGCGCGCGCAGCTTGCGCCGCCACGTCCCGCGCTCCGCCGCGGGCAGCAGCGCGATCGCGTGCGACGCGTAGTGGTGCGCGAAGAAGTAGAAGTAGCCGGAGTTCTGATACCAGCTCTCGTGCGGGATGGGCTTCATGCGCGCGACGTCGAGCCAGCGGTGCTCGCAGAAGAAAGCCGCCAGCCCCTCGCGCACGCGCTCGTCGGTCACCCAGCCCACGCCCGCGTCGCGCAGGGCCCAGTTGCAGACCTGGATGCGCCCCAGCGCGCCCTTGACGTTGTGGTAGCTCGCGTCGGTCCAGCTCGGCGGGATGACGTTGTAGTCGTAGGCGAAGCTGCCGCCCGGCAGCGCGCAGCGCCGCACGGCCTCGACCGCGCGCTCGATCACCTCGTCGCGGATCGGCCAGCCGAGCTCCTGGCGCGCGCGCCGCAGCGGCGGCAGCACGAGAGCCGTGCAGAAGCTGGTGGCCCACTTCGGCCGCGCGGTGAAGGGCGGGTCGTCGTAGTAGGCCCAGCCGCCGTCGAGCGTCTGGCGCGCCTCGAGGTCGGCGTAGAGCTCGAGCCCGCGCCGCCGCAGGCGCTCGGGCCAGGGCGTGTCCGCCAGGCGCGGGTCGGCCGCGCCCGCGACGCAGGTCACGAAGCCCGTCAGCGCGGCCCAGGTCGAGTCGACGTCCCAGTCCGCCCCGCGCACCGGCAGCTCGGAGGCGCACAGCCACTCGAGCGCGCGCGCCAGCGCCGCGCGGCGCTCGGGCGTCTCGGGCGCGCGCAAGAGCGCCTCGCAGGCCAGGGCGTGGGCCGCGAACTGCCAGCCGTAGTAGGAGTCCCAGCCGTAGCCGAAGTCCCCGACGTGGTCGGGGAAGCGCTGGCCCCACGACCCGTCCTCGCGCTGGCCGGCGACGAGGAAGGAGAGCGCCCGCTCGAGGGCCGCGCGCCCCTCGGCGGCGGAGACCTCGGGCGCGGACTCGACCGGCGCATCCGCCCCGGCCGGGGGCGTGTCCCGCAGCGGCTCCTGCGCGGCATCGGGCAGGGGCGCGAAGAGCGCCAGCGCGATCGCGGCCGCCCTCACGGCTTCGGCCGTGCGCCCTTCACGCCCAGTTGCGCGAGCTCGTGCTCGGCGTCCAGCAGCGCGCCCTCCGCCTCCAGCACGTCGAGCTCGCCCGACCGGCGCGTCCGCTCGAGCGCGGCGCGCGCTCGATCCAGAGCCACCTGCGCGTCCACCCGCGCCTGCTCGAGCTCGCGTTCCTTGGCGGGGATCTCGTGCTCGGCCGCGCTCGCGCGCTCGACCTCCGCCAGCTTCAGCCGCGTCTCGGCGAACTCGAGCTCCTTGCGCGCGCGCGTGACGACGATCTCCTTGGTCATGCGGGCGTAGTGCTCCGCGCCGAAGCGCTCGTAGTCGGCCTCCATCTGGGCCAGCTCGACGGCCTTGCCGTCGCGGGCGAAGCGCGCGCGCTCGAGCTCGAGCTCCTGCTCGGCCAGCGCCTGCGGCGCCTCGGACGCGCGGTAGTGCTCGAGGGCGGTCTCGGCCTCCTTCAGCTCGTGCTCGGCCCTGTGCCAGGAGGCCTCGGCCGCGGCCACCTCGTCCGCGGCCGCGGCGCGCGCGACCTCGAGCTTGCCGCGCGCCAGCTCGAGCGCGCGCTCCTTCTGCGCCCGCTCGTGGTCCTGCTCGCCGCCGGCCGCGCGGCCGGTCTCGTCCCTCCAGTCCCCGTCCCGCTCGTGCGCCTCGATCGAGAACAGGCACGAGGAGAGGAGCAGGGCCAGGGCGGCGCAGGCGCCGGCCGTGAGCGGCAGAGGGGTTCGATTCGGGCTCATGCTTCGCGCTCCGTGGGTTCGCGCCGCCGCCCCGAGCGGGCGCGGCCGCGCGTATTGTGAGCGGCGCCCGGGCGCGGGAACACCGTCAGCGCGAAAGAGGTGGTCGGCCGCGCGCCGGGGCGCGATACTGCCCGCCGGCGCCCCCGCCGGGCCCCCGCGCGCGCCCGAGAGACCCCCGAGAACCCGCCTGAGCCGCCATGACGCACGGAGCCTTCCAGGTCCCCGCCCCGACCAACGAGCCGGTGCGCGAGTACCGGCCGCAGAGCCCCGAGCGGGCCTCGATCGAGGCCACCCTGGACGAGATGGCCGGGCGCGAGGTCGAGGTGCCGCTCGTCATCGGCGGCCACGAGGTGACGACCGGCGACCTGGGCGAGATGGTCATGCCGCACGATCGCGGGCACGCGCTCGGACGCTACCACAAGGCCGGCGCCGAGGAGGCGCGCCGGGCGATCGACGCCGCCAGCGCCGCGCGGGCCGACTGGGCGGCGCTGCCGTGGGAGGAGCGCGCGGCGGTCTTCCTGCGCGCGGCCGAGCTCCTGGCCGGGCCGCAGCGCGACACGGTCAACGCCGCGACGATGCTCAACCAGTCCAAGACCGTGCACCAGGCCGAGATCGACGCGGCCTGCGAGCTGATCGACTTCTTCCGCTTCAACCCGTTCTTCGCGGCTGACCTGTACGCCCGCCAGCCGCGATCGTCTCCGGGCGTCTGGAACCGCATCGAGCACCGCCCGCTGGACGGCTTCGTGTTCGCGGTCACGCCCTTCAACTTCACCTCGATCGCCGGCAACCTGCCGACCGCTCCGGCGCTCCTGGGCAACACCGTGGTGTGGAAGCCGGCCTCGACCTCGGTGCTCTCGGGCTGGTACGTGATGAAGCTGCTCGAGGCGGCCGGGCTGCCGCCCGGAGTGATCAACTTCGTGCCCGGCTCCGGCGGCCAGGTGGGCGACCCGGTCGTCCTCGACCCGCGCCTGGCGGGCGTGCACTTCACGGGCTCGACGGCGGTGTTCCAGGGCATCTGGGCCCGCATCGGCGAGAACATCCGCGGCTACGCCCAGTACCCGCGCCTGGTCGGGGAGACGGGCGGCAAGGACTTCGTCTTCGCCCACGCCTCGGCCGACGTCGAGGCGCTGGCCGTGGCGCTGATCCGCGGCGCCTTCGAGTACCAGGGCCAGAAGTGCTCGGCCGCCAGCCGCGCCTACGTGCCGAGGAGCCTGTGGAGGGACCTGCGCGCGCGGCTGGTCGACGAGCTGGCGCAGGTGCAGATGGGCGACGTGCGCGACTTCGGGAACTTCATGGGCGCCCTGATCGACGCCGCCGCCTTCGCCAAGGTGAAGGGCGCGATCGAGCAGGCGCGCTCGGACGCGGGCTGCACGATCGTGGCGGGCGGCGAGTGCGACGACTCCATCGGCTGGTTCATCCAGCCCACGGTGGTCGAGGTGGCCGACCCGCGCCACGAGCTCATGCGCACGGAGTACTTCGGCCCGCTGCTTGCGATCTTCGTCTACGACGACGCCCAGCTCGACCTGGCGCTAGAGCTGTGCGCGACGACCTCGGAGTACGGCCTGACCGGCGCGGTCTTCGCGCAGGAGCGCGCGGCGGTGAGGCTGGCGACCGAGCGCCTGCGCTTCGCGGCCGGCAACTTCTACGTCAACGACAAGCCGACCGGCGCGGTCGTCGGCCAGCAGCCCTTCGGCGGCTCGCGCGCCTCGGGCACGAACGACAAGGCCGGCTCGATCCTCAATCTCCTGCGCTGGAGCTCGCAGCGCACGATCAAGGAGACCTTCGTCCCCCCCCGCGACTGGCGCTACCCCTTCCTGGCTCAGTCCTAAGACGGGATGCGGTTTTCGATTCAGTCGATCCGCGCGCGCTCGAGGGCCAGGGTCAGGACCGCCGGGCCGTCGATCTGGAAGTACTCCAGGGTCAGGGCGTGCCGCCCGGCGGCGAGCTCGAGCTCGACCTCGAAACGGCGCGCCGGGTGCCAGGTCCAGTCCTCGAGCACGACCGCGCCGTCGACCAGCAGGCGTACCCCGTCGTCGGACAGGGCCACGATGCGGTAGGCGGCACCGGTCGCCAGCGCGACCTCCGAGTGGGCGATCAACCCGAAGGCCTTCGAGCCCACGCTCTCGCGCGTGCGCTCGGAGCCGCCCCAGGGATCGGCCCAGCGCCGCACGCGGCCACGCTCGATCGGCGCGAAGCCGCGCGCGCGCCACAGCTCGACGTCGCCGCGCGGATCGCAGCCGGCGTCCCAGGCGAACCAGCTCGCGCTCCACTCGCAACCCGCCAGCAGGCCGCCGGCCTCGCCCGTCTCCGGACGCGGCGCGCCGCTCTCGAAGTCCCAGGGCGCGTGGCTCTCGAGCACGAGATCGGACAGGCCCGCTCGCTGCGCGCCCGGCGCGCGCGGCGTCCCCGGCACGGTCGGAGGCGCGCTGAGGGCAGGATCGGCCAGGGCCGGGTGTCCCCGCGCGGGGCGCGGGCGCAGGCTCGAGCGCCACACCCTCCCGCTCGGCAGGCCCCCGTCCGGACCGGCCGTGCGGCGCCACAGCTCGTAGGGCACGAGCTCCCCGGCGTCGGCCGCGCTCAGCCGGTCGAGGTGCACCACCGGCTCCTTCCGGTCGCAGCGGTTGCCGGCGATCACCACGTCGCGCGTGGCCTCGAGCACGAGGTCCTGGATGTTGCCGCGCAGCTCGTTGTCCACGACCCAGTGGTCCCGACTCGGGCTGGCGGAGAGGGTGGCCTCGTCCATGTCGTCGGCGGCGCCGCGCCAGGAGAGCCGCACGCCGCAGTCGCTGTCGCACAGCCCGTTCCCGGCCACGAGACCGTCGCGGCAGTCCTCGAGTGCGAGCGCCGGCCCCCAGACCCCCTCGATCGCATTGCGCAACACGACCAGCCCGGCCGTGCCGCTCGCGCGCAGGCCGCCCGCGAGGCTCCCGCGCATGGTGTTGGCGACGAAGCGCTCGTCCGCGGCGGCCCGCAGCTCGACCGAATCCGTCACGGCGAACGAGAGGTCGTTCCCGTACCAGTAGTTCCCGCCGCAGCCGCGCTCGGGCGTCGGCGCCAGCACGAGGGCGCCCGTGCCGCAGCGCGTCATGGCGTTGTAGGCGAAGGTGTTGCGCTCGCAGCGGTCGTACAGCAGCACCCCGGCCGAGTTGAAGCCCTCGGCGTACCTGTCCCGCGCGAAGCCGCGCGCGCAGTACTCGAAGCGGTTGTGCGCGACGACGAAGGCGCTGCAGGCCTGCATCGCCAGGCCCCAGCCCGACAGGAACGAGAAGTCGCCGTCGATGACGCGGCAGCCCTCGCAGCGCACGGCCACGAGCCCGTTCTGTCCTGCGCGCGCGCGGCAGTCGCGCACCTCGACGCGCGAGCAGTCCAGCAGGGCGAAGGCCGCGCCGTAGCGCTCGAGCCACTCCTCGCCGCGCTCGCAGTCGACCTGCAGCAGGTCGGCCGGTGCGGGGGCGCTGCCGTCGCTCGCGAGCCGCTGGGCGAAGTGCCGCTCGACCCGCACGCCCTCGAGATCGACGTCGCGGCAGCTCTCCAGCCGCACGGCCACGCGGTAGCCGGAGAAGGAGCCACCGCGCACGGTCACGTCCTTGCAGTCGCGCAGCAGCAGCCCGCAGCCCTCGGCGCGGTCGGGCGGCTCGCCCTCGGCCAGGCCCGCCAGCTCGACGCCGCGCAGGTCGATCGTGACTCCCCAGAGGCCCTCGGCCACCAGGATCGCGTCGCTCGCCCCCGCGCGCCGCAGGTAGCGGCCGGGCCGGATCGCCGTGCGCGCACCGACGAAGAGCGGCCCGACCTCGGGCGGCACCTCGTAGATGACGCCGTCGCGGACCTCGGGCGCCCACGGATCGAGGCTGCGCTCGACGGCGGGCACCTGGCACCCCGCGGCGAGGTGCAGCGCGACGAACAGCGGCGGGACGAGCTGGGTGAGGGGCTTCATCGTGATGCGACCCGGGCCGGGACGGAGTGTTCCCGCATCCCCTGTCGGCACTCGCGCGCCCCGATCTTGCGCGGTTAGGGTCCGTCCGCGAACAAGTGCTCAGTTTCGGCGAGCAATCGTCGTCCCTCCTGAGCCTCTGGGGCCAGAGATGTTGACCGGCGTTCAAGAACCGACTCGCTACGCAAGGGCGTGCAACCGGCGCCGGAGGCGCCGCGCCGCCCATCAGGCGGCGAGGAGGGGCAGGCCGCGTGTCGCGGCCGATGCGGGAGAGGGTCCGCCTCCCCCGCCAACAGGATCAGCGCGGGCCGAGTCCTTCCCTTGGCTCGCGGGCGTTCAGCCCGCGCTGAGGCGCGACGACGACCGCGTATCCAGGGGATACGCCGAGGAGGAGCAACGCGGCCAGGGGCGGCGAGGGCCGGCGAAACTGAGCACTTATTCGCGAACGGGCCCTTATCCTGCCGGACGTGGACGACCCTCCCCGCACCGCCGCGCGCCCTCCGCAGGCCCCCGCCGAGACCGGGATCCGGCTCGAGCCCGGCATCCCGATCTGCCAGACGGACCTGCCGCTCGACTGGTACCAGGCCGAGCTGCGCCCGTACGCGCGGGAGTACCTGGCGCTCTCCGACCGCACGCCGGAGACGGTCCTCTCCTGGCTGGACGGCTACGCGCGGCCGGCCCTGGAGCACTTCGGCGACGAGCTCCTGCTCCTGGCTCACTTCTACATGGGCGGCGAGATCGTCAAGCTCGTCGAGCGCTACGGCGGCCGCGTGGCGGACAGCTACGCCCTGGCGCTGCAGGCCGCCCGCAACCCGCACAAGAAGGTCATCGTCGAGTCGGCCGTGCACTTCATGGCAGAGTCGATCGCGATCCTGGCCGCCCCCGAGCAGCAGGTCTGGATCACGAACCCCAAGGCCGGCTGCACGATGGAGATGCTGGCCAAGGACTACATGGTCCTGCCGGTGGCCGAAGAGCTGCTCGAGCGCTACGGCGACGAGCTGGTGGTCGTCTGCTACATGAACACCTCCGGCCGGCTGAAGGCGCTGGCCGGCCGCACGGGCGGGGCCGTGTGCACCAGCTCGAACGCGCACCTGGTGGTCGAGTGGGCGCGCGCGGGCGGCCGGCGCGTGTTCTTCCTGCCCGACCACCACCTGGGTCGCAACACGGCCGCGCGGCTTTGCATCGCGCCCGAGCGCGTCGCCAAGCTCCCGGACCCCCAGGACGGGCGCGGCGCCTTCCGTCTCGACGACGCGACGGTGGCAGGCGGCCTGGCGGCGCTCGACCGGGCCGAGATGATCCTGTGGGGCTCGTACTGCGGGGTGCACACGGTCTTCCGCCCCGAGCACGTCGACTGGTGGCACGCGCGCGGCTGGCGCGTGCTCGTGCACCCGGAGTCGCCGCTCGAGGTCGTCGCGCGCGCCGACGGCTCGGGCAGCACGGCCTACCTGTGGAAGGAGATCATGGCCGCGCCGCGCGGCGCGCGCCTGGCGATCGGCACCGAGGGCCACTTCGTGCGCAACGCGCGCGCGCAGGCGGCGCAGCGCGGCGTGGAGGTGATGCACCTGGCCGACGTCCCGGACGCGAGCCTGCGCACGGCGGGCTGCGGCTGCGCGACGATGAGCCGCAACGACCCGCCGCACCTGGCCGGGATGCTGGACCTGTTGCGCCAGGGCCGCGGCCCCGACCTCAACCGCGTCCTGGCGGGCGACGCCGTCGACGAGATCAGCGGCGCGCGCGAGCGCTTGAGCGAGGCCGAGCGCGCCGAGCTGGTGGTGCAGGCGCGCAGCGCGCTGGAGCGGATGATCGCGATCACCGAGCGGGTGTAGGGGGATACGGTCCCGCTCCCGACGCGGAACCGCATCGCCCTACCCCCGCTCGACCTCCCACACCTGTGCGCCGAAGTGGTCCCAGGGCAGGCGCCCCTCGTCGCCCTCCGCGTCCGGCGAGAACTGCACGTCCACGAAGTAGACGATCGTCCCGGCCGTCGTCGGGCGCAGGTTGCGGCAGCCGTGGGCCACGCCGGGGGGGATGCGCACCAGGCGCGAGTTGCCGTCCCCCAGCACGATGCGCATGCGCACGCCCTCGGTCGGCGAGCCGGCGCGCAGGTCGCACAGGACCAGCAGGATCTTGTCGGCGGGCGGGACGTACCAGACGTCGGTCTGGCGCTCGTGCAGGTGGAAGGCCTTGATCGAGAGCGGGTCGAGCACGCTGAAGTTGACCTGGCGCACCTCGAAGCCCGCCAGGCCCAGGTGCAGGCCGCCGTCGAGCCGGCCCAGCTCGGTCAGAGCGCCGCCGTCGTCGTTGAAGCGGCGCAACGGCACGAGCTCGACCCCCTCGATCGGCGTCCCGGGTCCGTAGTCCTGCTTCGTGACGCTCGCGCGCGCCTCTTCGTTGAGCTCGGCCATGGGGCCAGAGGATACGGATGCGCTGGCGCGACAGAAACCCCTCGACCGGCGCGGGCGATGCGCGCGCCGGTCGAGGGGTTTCTGTCGCGCCAGCGCATCCGTATCCTTCCCGCCATGCGCAAGGACCGCCCCGAGCTCCCGATCCGGCCCGTGACCGAGGTCGCGACCCTCGACGAGCTGCTCGAGCACTGCCTGCCGGCCTTCGGCGGCGCCTACCTGCGCCGCCTGTGGACCCTGCTCGACCAGGCGATCGGGCGCGGGATCCCCATGAACATGGCGGTGGCGGGGCCGGTGACCGCCAGCGGCCAGCACCACGCCTGGCTGTGCCCATTGCTCGAGACGGGCTGGTTCGCCCTGCTCTCGACCACCGACGCGGTCTGCTACCACGACGGCCACCGCGCCCTCGACGGCGCCGCGCGGCACCCGATCTTCCAGGTGCCGATCGCCGGCGACGACTCGCGCCTGCGCGACGAGGAGGTCATCCGCATCGCCGACATCGCCTTCGACGAGGAGCTGCTGCTCAGCCAGGACCGCTTCATCACGGCCTGCCTGCGGCGGCCCGAGTTCCAGCGCCGCATGTCCGGCACCGAGCTGCGCCACAGGCTCGGGCGGCTGTTCGCCGCGCTCGAGCGCAAGAACGGCGCGCGCGAGGGGCTGCTGGCGCTGTGCGCGCGCAAGGCCATCCCCGTCTTCGTCGGCGCGCCGGCCGACGGCTCGGTGTTCCTCAACTCGCTCAAGCTGTGGGCCCTGCGCGAGGCCTGCGGCGACGCCTACGCCTTCGAGCTCGACCTGCACGCGGAGGTCTTCGAGAGCTGCGCCTTCCACCTCTGGGGCCTGCGCGAGAGCGAGCCGCGCGCGCTCGGCACGCTGATCCTCGGCGGCGGCGTGCCGAAGAACTTCAACCTGCAGCCCGAGCCGGCGCTGTCGCAGATCTTCGGCCTCGAGGGCATTTCCGGCTACCTGTACGACATCCAGATCACGACCGCGCCGGTGAGCGACGGCTCGCTCTCGTCCTGCCCGCCGGCCGAGGCGGTCACCTGGGGCAAGGTCGACAAGGAGCACCACACGACGACCTGCGAGAGCGTGCCGGGCGACTACTCGATGCTGATGCCGATCGTCACCAAGGCCCTGCTGGCCAAGCGCGAGCGCCTGGAGGCCCTGCGCGTCGAGCTGGGCGAGGAGCAGCTCCTCGAGCGCCATCCCGAGGCGCGCGGCTACCTGCGCGACGCCGCCGGCTACCGGCTCTACGAGCGCCGCGCGGACCTGGTCGGCAAGCTCATGGACGAGGTGCGCCGCGCCGCCCCCAGCCTGCGCCCCGGCGCCCCGCAACCAGGGAGCTGAGCATCTGGGGCCAGAGATGTTGACCGGCGTTCAAGAACCGACTCGCTCGCAAGGGCGTGCAACCGGCGCCGGAGGCGCCGCGCCGCCCATCAGGCGGCGAGGAGGGGGAGGCCGCGTGTCGCGGCCGATGCGGGGGAGGGTCCGCCTCCCCCGCCAACAGGATCAGCGCGGGCCGAGTCCTTCCCTTGGCTCGCGGGCGTTCAGCCCGCCCTGAGCCTCTGGGGCCGGAGATGTCGACCGGCGTTCAAGAACCGACTCGCTCGCAAGGGCGTGCAACCGGCGCCGGAGGCGCCGCGCCGCCCATCAGGCGGCGAGGAGGGGCAGGCCGCGTGTCGCGGCCGATGCGGGGGAGGGTCCGCCTCCCCCGCCAACAGGATCAGCGCGGGCCGAGTCCTTCCCTTGGCTCGCGGGCGTTCAGCCCGCGCTGAGGCGCGCCCGCGCTACCACATCCAGCTCGCCCCCTCGCGGATCGCCTCGGCCGTCACGCGCCGGCCGCGCAGGCCGGCGAGGATGCCCGCCGCCTTGGCCGCCACCCCCGTCGCGCGGCCGCGGAACAGGCCCACGACCCAGGCGAACGGCAAGCTCGCCACGTCGAACAGCAGGAAGCGCAGCCAGTGCGCCGGCCGCGCGTGGCGCTTCATGAACCAGACCGAGTTCAGGGCCGTCATGTACTTGCGGCGCGGGCTGTAGCCGCCGCCGGTCGCGCTCGAGCTGGCGTGGCGCGCGGCCACGTCGCCGACCAGGTGCACGCCCCAGCCCTGCGCGGCGGCGCGCAGGCACAGGTCGACGTCCTCCATGTAGGCGAAGAAGGTCGGGTCGAACAGGCCCACGCGCTCGAGCACCTCGGAACGCACGAGCATCGCGCAGCCGACGATGTAGTCGACCGCCCCGCTGGCCCGCCAGGCGGGGCCGTCCGGCCGGCCGTGGCCGCGCAGGGTCGACAGGTTCTGGCGCCAGGTCAGCGCGCCGCCGGCGGCCCAGATGCGCTCGGGCTCGTCCATGTAGACGACGCGCGGGCCGACGATGCCGCGCCGCGGCTCGCGCTCGAGCTCCTCCACCAAACGCGCCAGCACGCCGGCCGGCAGGACGACGTCGTTGTTGACGAACAGCACGGCCTGCGCGCCGCGCTCGAGGGCGTGCAGCGCGCCGCGGTTCGAGGCCTCGCCGAAGCCCAGGTTGCCGGCGTTCTCCAGGATCGCGACGCCCTCGCAGCGCTCGCGCACGAGCTCGAGCGAGCCGTCGCTCGAGCCGTTGTCGACGAAGACGAGCTGCCCGCGCGCCAGGCCCTGCGCCGCGAGGCTCTCGATGCAGGCCAGGTTGCTCTCGCCGCCGTTCCAGTTGACGACGACCGCGAAGACGCGCATCAGCGCGCCTCCCCGGCCTCGACGCCGGCCGACGGGTCGGCGCGCTCGACGGTCGAGAGCACGCGCCCCCCGGCCAAGAGGCTCTCGATGCGCTCGCCCGGCGCGAGCGCCTCGACCCCGCGCAGCGGCTTGCCGTCGGCGACGCGCGAGGTGATCGAGTAGCCGCGCCGCAGGACCGCGAAGGGCGAGATCGCGCGCAGGCCGCGCTCGAGCGCGTCGAGCCGCCCGGCGCGCTCGCCGGCGAGCGCGCGCAGCGCCGGCGCCAGGCGCCGGGCCGCCGCCTCCAGCCGCTCCCGCCTGCGCTCCAGCCGCGCGCCCGGGCCGCGGCCGCGCAGCTCGGCCGAGAGCTCGCGCAGGCGCGAGCCGGCGCGCTCGCCGCGCGCCCCGGCCGCGCGCGCCATCCGGCGGCCGAGCCCCGCCAGGGCCGCCGCCCGCTCCCCCAGGATCCAGCTCGCGTCGCGCAGCACGCGCGCGCCCGCCGCCCGCTCCAGGCGCTCCAGCCGCCGCGCCAGGGCGCCTTCGACGGCCTCCGAAAGGTAGGCGCCGGCGCGCTCGAGCCGCCGCTCGAGCGCGCGCCGGTCGGGCACGACGGTCTGGGCGGCGTCGGTGGGCGTGTGCGCGCGGTGGTCGGCGACGAGGTCGCACAGGGTCTGGTCGGGCTCGTGTCCGACGCCGCTCACGACCGGCACGCTCGCGCGGTGGACCGCCTCGGCCACGGCGCGCTCGTTGAAGCACCACAGGTCCTCCAGCGAGCCGCCGCCGCGGCAGACGACGATCACGTCGACGCCGCTCTCGTCCAGGCGCGCGATCGCGTCGGCGATCTCGGCCGCGGCGCCCGCGCCCTGGACGGCGGTGTGGGCCAGGCGCAACGGGTACATGGGCCAACGCAGCGAACGCGTGCGCAGAAAGTCCTGGAAGGCGGCCCCGTCGCGGCTGGTGGCGACGCCGATCATGCGCGGCAGGTCGGGCAGTGGGCGCCGGCGCTCGAACCAGCCCATCTCCCGCAGCTCGCGCTTGAGCTCCTCCAGCCGCGCGAGCAGGACGCCCAGGCCGCGCGCCTCGACGCGCTCGACCAGCAGCGAGTACGCCCCCTTCGGCGCCCACAGGTCGAGCTTCCCGTGGCAGACGATGCGCGCGCCTTCCTCGATCGTCTCGCGCGCGTGCTGGCTCACGCTGCTCTTCCACATCTTGCAGTTGAGCGTGCTCGAGTGGTCGCGCAGGTCGAAGTAGACGTGACCGCTCGCCGGCCGCGCCACGCGCGTCACCTCGCCCTCGACCGCCACGCGCCCGACGCCCTCGAGCAGGGTCCTGATGCGCAGGGTCAGCTCGGAGACCGAGAGGATGTCCACCGCGCTGACGATACCGAGGTGACGATACGGTGTCAGACACTTTCCCACCGCCGGGCGCGGTGCGGAAGTGTCCGACACCGTATCGTCACCTGGCCAGTGGCGAGTCGTGCGGCTCGCTCAGGCCGGGCAGGCCGGCGCGCTGCCAGTCGTCCGGGCGCGCGCCCGGCAGGAAGACGCGGTAGCGGCCCTCGAGGAACGGCAGCTTGCGGTCGGAGCGCATCTGCGCCCCGTCCTCGAGCAAGAGCAGCACGCCCTGCGCCTGGCGACGGAGCGTGAGCCGGTCGGCGAACAGGCGCCGCTCGACGCGCCCCTCGGGGTCGAGTTGATCGAGCCGCACGTCGCGCAGGACGCCGTCGCGCACGCCGCCCAGGGCGGCCAGGCGGTAGCTCCCGCCCGCGACGTCGCCCGCCAGCAACTCGTTCAGCGCGTGCCGCACCAGGGACAGGCTCCAGCGGCCGTCGTCGGCCGACGGCTCGAAGGCCTCGATCGCGAACAGCTCGGGCAGGGCCTCGATCCAGGGCCGCGGGTCGACCGCGGGCAGCTCGATGCGCCGCGCGCCGCCGCGCTCCTGGCCCTCGCGCGTGCCCGCGAACGGCACGCACCGGCCGCCGCGCCGCTCGTAGCCGCCCTCGAGCACGATCGTCAGCGTGCGCGCCGCCCGGCTGCCCTCGAGCCGCAACCGGTCGGCGCTCAAGGTGCCGCTCGGTCGGCCGCGCTCGTCGATCGTGCGCAGCACGACCGGGCCGATCCAGCCCTCGCCCAGGAGCCCGGCCTCGAGCAGCTCCAGGCCGTCGACCTGCTCGGCCACCAGCAGCGAGCGCAGGCCCAGGAACACCTCTCGTTCGCGCTCGCGGCGCGCCGCCTCCTGCGGATCGGTGTCGGCCGGCCCCGGCTCCTCGCCCGCACCGCCGGCCGCGCGCCCGGGATCCTCGTCCCGCGCCCCACCCCCGAGCAGGTCGAACGCCTCGGGAACGCGCGGCTGCGGCGCCACCGCCGCCAGCAAGCGCGTGAAGTCCAGGAACTCCTGCTCGCGCCGCAGGCGATCCTCGCTCGTGCGCACCAGCTCGGCCTCCAGGTCGGCGATGCGGCGCCGGTAGCCGGCCTCCTTCTCCGCCCACCCGGCCCGTTCGCGCTCGAGCAACGCGCGCAGGCGGGTCAGCTCGTCGCTCGGATCGTCGAGCCACGCGCAGGGCAGGATCCCGAACAGCACGGCCAGGACCGACAGCCTCCCGCTCGCGCTCACTCGTCCCCCCGCCCCTCTTCCGCCAGCGACTCGACCACGATCACGTCCAGGCGCGCCAGGGCCTCGTCCTCCGCGCGGCGCCGGACCGATCCCGCAGCGAGCTCGAGGGTCGACGGGCCGAGACCGTCGATGCGCACGTCCGCGGACGGCGCGCGCCCCCACAGCACGAGCCCGCAGGCCTCTCCGCCGCGCAGCTCGGCCGGCGGCGCGAGCAGCACCTCGAGCGGTTTCGCCACCGCCGGGCCGCGCGCGACGCCGCCCCCGATCGGCCGCAACGCCACGCCCTGCGCGTCGCTCACCGAGAGCCCCGAGAGGTCGAGGGCACCCGCCGAGTCGAGGGCGCCCCCGGCCGGGCCGCCGACCAGGCGCAGCGACAGCCGCCACGGCTCCCCCTCGGAGAGCGCGAGCGCGCGCCGCAGGCTTTCGACCTCGAAGGCCTGCCGCGCGGCGTCGGCGTGCAGCCGCGTCAAGGTCGCCTGCAGGCGGCCGCCGGCGACCTCGAGCGCCCCGCTCCAGCCGCGCACGTCCCCGCGCTCGAGCGCCGGGGGCGGGTCGGGTCGCCTCCCGCGCGCCGGCCGCCAGTCGTGCAGGACCGCGATCGAGAGCGCCAGGAGCAGGAGCGGCACGAGCAACACGACCGGCCCGGGGCCGGCGGGCTGCCGGCGTCGTCGGCTCCGGCTTCGGCTTCGAATCAGGCCCGTCATGGCTCGACCGGCACGCTCTCCTCCCCGGTCGGCGGCGAGGGACGCCGCGCGGGCCTCATTCTTCCTCGTCCCAGTCCTTCTTCTTGTTCTTGTTCCACCAACGCTGCCACTCTTCCGGGTCGCGCTCGTCGTTGCCCGACAGGGCCTGCAAGGTGGTGATGATCGGCGCCGCGATCACGTCGTAGCGCTCGCGCGCGATCGTGTCGTTGACGTTCACGTCCACCGCGCCCTTCGACGACATCAGGACCTTGAGCAGGTTCTCGAAGATGCTCTTGCGGACGTCGAGCTCTTTCTCGTTGTAGTCGGCCAGCGCCTCGGCCGCGGCCCCGACGAGCATGTCGTCCTTGCTCTGCAGCAGGTCGGTCAGGGTCTTGATGCCGCTGTCGTCCTTGGTCTTGCCGAGCGACAGGATCAGCACGCGCTGCAGGGCGAGGTCCTTGCGGTGCTTCTTGTGGCCGATCCACTTGTTGAGCGCGTCCGCGCTCTCCGGCCCCATGCGCCCCAGCGCCGTGCCGGCGGCGATGAAGAGCGAGTTGTTCGGGACGCCCTCCTCGACCTCGATGCGCTGGACGTCGAAGCACTTCGAGAGGCCGTCGCAGATCGACTTGCGGTCCTTGGGACCGGACTCCGGGAACTCCTGCAGGAGCTTGTCGATCACGGCCACGGCCTCCTTGTCCTCGTCCCCGCGCTTGCCGATGTGGTCCTTGAGCTCGCCCAGGAGCTCCTTGACCTCCGGCCGCTTGTCGGGCTTCTCCGCGCCCTCGCCCTCGCCCTCGTCCTGGCGCGCGCCGGCGTGCGCGGCCGCGCCGCCGTCGAGCGGGTGAGCGGGCGCCGCCGCGCAAGCGGTCGCGCACGGCAGGGACAGCAGCAGGCTCGCGATCATCGCTTTCTCCTCTTCGTGTGGGGCCGCGACGGGGACGGGGGCCGCCGCGCACCGGCGTGTTCTAGAGCTACACTATCCGCCGCGCCGGGGCGCGGTTCAAGGCGAGCGGCCGAGGACGGCTCGCGCGCCGCGCATACCGTTCCGTTTCAATCGCCGGCCGGTCGGGGCGTGGCGCCGGGCGATGGCGCGGCTCCAGCGCCCGTCGACCCAGATCGGGGTGCGCTCGCTCAGCGCGGGCCGACGCCCGCAACCCAATGAGGAGGCTGCGCCGCGCTGAGTCGCTGTTGGCGGGGGAGGCAGACCCTCCCCCGCACCGGCCGCGACGCGCGGCCTCCCCCTCCTCGCCGCCCGACCGGCGGCGCGGCGCCATTGGCGCCGGATCTACTACTTCGAAATCTGCGCGCGGCGCGCGCAAACTCCGGAGTAGTAGATCAGCGCGCCTCCAGCGCGGGCGCCG
>Ga0326597_10000729_pt1 | contig 56456 bp, 56 predicted proteins | sample RVTome_12_FD_203789 | JGI IMG/M metagenome (GOLD analysis project Ga0326597, IMG submission 203789) | Soil microbial communities from uranium-contaminated site in the Upper Colorado River Basin, Wyoming, United States - RVT100D185 | ecosystem: Environmental > Terrestrial > Soil > Contaminated >...
CCCAGCCGCCGCCCTGTAGTGCCGACCTTTGCAGGTCGGCGTGAATCAAATCAACGCGTTAAGCTAAAATCGACCCGCGAACCGCTTAAGTCGGGCTAGCGCGCAAGCGGGGACCCAGGGATGGTGCCGCCGCCTCGTTGCCTCCCGACTACTTTCACAGCCTGTTTCGCCGGAATGACGTCACGGTCGCTCGGCGGCGAACTCCGTATTCACCGACCCACGCTCAGTTCCCCACGGCGGCTTCGGCCGCGGAATCGCCGGCGAGGCGACCGAACACGGCGCCCGACATCAGGCCGGTGCCGCCCGGGTAGTTGAAGTAGAAGAGCCCGCCGACCAACTCGCCCGCGGCGTAGAGTCCGGGCATCGGCAACAGGTCGCTGTCCAGGACCTGGCCGCCGTCATTGATGCGCAGGCCGCCGAAGGTGAAGGTGATGCCGCAGCCGACCTGGTAGGCCTCATAGGGCGGGGTGTCGAGGACGTTGGCCCAGTTCGACTTCGGCACCGTCAGGCCCCTGGTGCCGCGGCCGTCCTTGACGTTCGGGTTGAAGGGGACGTCGGTCATCACCGCGGCGTTGTAGGCGGCGACCTCATCGACGAAGGCCTCGGCGTCGACGCCTTCCAGCTTCTCCGCCAGCTCTTCGATCGAGTCGGCCTGGACCTTGGTCACGCGGCGGATCCGGTATTCGTCGCGCAGCAGATGCGCCACCTTCCGGTCGAAAACCTGCCAGGCGAAGTTGTCGGGCTGCTCCAGGATCACGCGGCCGTACTTGGCGTAGGTGTAGTTGCGGAAGTCCGCGCCCTCGTCGACGAAGCGCCGGCCGTGGGCGTTGACCATGATGCCGAGCGGGTAGGAGTGCTTCTGGAAATTGTCACCCACCGTCAGGTCGCCGAACTCCGGAGCATTGTGGTCCCAGCCGACGGCGTGACAGCCCGACCAGTTGCCGTAGGGCGCGGCACCGATCGCCAGCGCCATCTTGATGCCGTCGCCGGTGTTGAAGCGGGTGCCGCGCACCTTGGCCAGCTCCCAGCCCGGGCCGAGGTAGCGGGTGCGCATCTCCGGGTCGGCCTCGAAGCCGCCCGCCGCCAGCACCACTGCACGGCCCTCAATCTCGTAGCGTTTGCCGGCGTGGCGAACCTTGACGCCATGCACCTTGTCGCCGTCGTAAAGCAGCTCGGTGGCGCGGCAGTTATAGCGGATGTCGATGCCGGCCTTCTTTGCGATCTCGGTCTCGGTCTCGACCAGGCCCGGGCCGCCGCCCCAGGCCTCGACGCAAAGCCCGCCCCAGAACTGGAACCTGCCGTCGATCTTGAAGGCCTGGCGGCCATAGCTCGGCTGGAAGCGCACGCCCTTGCCGCGCATCCACTTCAAGGTCTCGAAGCTGCGCGTGACCAGGATTTCCACCAGGGTCGGGTCGGTGCGGAACTTGGTGACCCGGAACATGTCATCGAAGTAGTCATCTGAGGTGTAGGTGCCGAAATCGGCGTTGGCGACCTCCTCGTCGGTGAGTTCGGGGATGATCTGGCGGACGTCGTCGACGCCGTTGAAGACGAAGCGGATGGCGCCGGCCGTGAAACGGCTGTTGCCGCCGCTTTCCTCCTCGGGAGCGCGCTCCAGCACCACCACCTTGGCGCCGCGCTCCCGCGCCGCCAGGGCCGCGCAGAGGGCGGCGTTGCCGCCGCCGACGACGATCACGTCAAAATCCGGCATCTCATATCACCACTCGCCTAAATCGGCGGCGACTTTACGGGGCAGGCGCCGGCCAAGTCAAAGCGTCGCCGGGGCTGCGGCGCGGTTCGCGGCCTTGGCCTCGCGGCGGCGGGCGTGCAGGATCAGCTCGGTATAGCCATTCGGTTGCGTACGTCCCTTGAACACCAGATCGCACGCCGCCTGAAAGGCGATGCTGTCGTCGAGCGCCGGAGCCATGTCGCGGTAGGCCGGGTCGGCGGCGTTCTGCCGGTCGACGACGGCGGCCATGCGGCGCATCGTCGCCATCACCTGCTCGGGCGTGCAGATGCCGTGATGCAGCCAGTTGGCGATGTGCTGGCTGGAGATCCTCAGCGTCGCGCGGTCCTCCATCAGGCCGACGTCGTTGATGTCCGGGACCTTCGAGCAGCCGATGCCCTGGTCGATCCAGCGGACGACGTAGCCGAGGATGCCCTGCACGTTGTTGTCCAGCTCCGCCCGCACGGCTTGCGGACTCAGGTTGGTCCCGCCCAGAAATGGAATTTTCAGAATGTCGTCCAGCGCCGCCCGCCGCCGGCCGGCGAGTTCCTGTTGGCGCTTGAAGACGTCCACCTGGTGGTAATGCATGGCGTGCACGGTGGCCGCGGTCGGCGAGGGCACCCAGGCGGTGCTGGCGCCGGCCTCGGGATGGCCGCGCTTGCTTTCCCACATCTCCTTCATGCGGTCGGGCTTGGCCCACATGCCCTTGCCGATCTGGGCCTTGCCGCTGAGCCCGGCTTCCAGGCCGATGTCGACGTTCCAATCCTCGTAGGCCGTCATCCACGGCATCGTCTTCATGTTTTCCTTTGGCGGCACCGGTCCGGCCTCTATCGAGGTATGGATTTCGTCCCCGGTGCGGTCGAGGAAGCCGGTATTGATAAACACCAGCCGCTCGGCGGCGGCGCGGATGCAGGCCTTCAGGTTCACCGTGGTCCGCCGCTCCTCGTCCATGACGCCGATCTTCAGGGTATTGCGGGAGAGGCCCAGGGCCTCCTCGACCCTGGCGAACAGGGCCACCGTCTCGGCCACCTCGCCAGGTCCGTGCAGCTTCGGCTTGACGACATAGATGCTGCCGGCGCGGCTGTTGCGGTGGCTGCCCAGACCCTTCAGGTCATGCATGGCGGCGAGGCTGGTGACCATGGCATCGAGGAAGCCTTCGGGGATCGGCCGATCGTTCCGGTCCAGCACCGCGTCGGTGTACATCAGCAGCCCGGCATGGCGGACCAGCATCAGGCTGCGCCCCGGCAGGGTGAGCTCGCCGCCCTCGGGGGTCGTGTAGGTGCGGTCCGGCGCCAGCCGGCGGCGCAGGGCGCGGCCGTCCTTCTCGAAGCTCGTTTCCAGGGCGCCGGTCATCAGGCCGAGCCAGTTGCGGTAGACCAGCAGCTTGTCCTCGGCATCGACCGCGGCCACCGAGTCCTCGCAGTCCTGGATCGTCGTCAGCGCCGCTTCCAGCAGCACGTCCTTGACCCCGGCGGCATGGCCGCGGCCGACCTCGTCGGTCCGGTCGATCTGCAGCTCGATGTGCAGGCCGTTGTTGCAGAGCAGCACGGCGTCCGGTTCCTTGGCCCCACGATAGCCCCGGAACTGGATCGGATCGGCCAGCGCGGTCCCGCCACCGCCGGCGAGCCTGACCGTCAGACGCCGGCCGGCGACGGCATAGCCCACGGCCTCGCCATGGCGGCCCTTGGCCAAGGGCGCGGCCTGGTCGAGGAACCCGGCGGCGAAGGCCATAACCTTGGCACCGCGGACCGGGTTGTAGCGCCCGCCTTTGTGCGCCCCGCCGCTCTCGGCGATCATGTCGGTGCCATAGAGGGCGTCGTACAGGCTGCCCCAGCGGGCGTTGGCGGCGTTGAGGGCATAGCGGGCGTTCATCACCGGCACTACCAGCTGCGGCCCGGCGACGCCGGAGATTTCCGGATCGACGTTGGCAGTGCCGATCCGAAAGTTCTCGCCCTCGGGCAGCAGATAGCCGATCTCGGTCAGGAATGCGCGGTATGCGCCGGCGTCGTGCGGCTGGCCCCGGCGCTCCAGATGCCAGGCATCGATCCGTGCCTGCAGCTCGTCGCGCCGGGCCAGAAGGGCGCGGTTCCGCGGCCCGAAATCCTCGACGATGGCCTCGAGCGCGGCCCAGAACGCAGGCGCCTCCACGCCGGTTCCCCCGGCTATTTCGTTCGCCACCAGATCGTGCAGCGGCCCGGCCACGCGCAGGCCGCCGCAGTGAACTCGTTCGGGCATGGTCTGGCCTTGTCCGTTTATGTTGCAGCGCACACAAAGCGGTTTATCACAAAGTTCCGCAGGCGAGGCAATGGCGTAGCGAAATTTTCGCGATTCCTGTCCCCGGGCCAGGGTCAGAACCATAAGCCGCTTGTCAGCACACCCGCGCGTTCCTACGATGGCGGCACCGCCGAGGTTCAGCGGGACCAGCGAGGAGAATCCCATGGCCACTGCCACGTCGACGCTTGCGAAAAAACCCAAAGCCGCCAAGAAATCCCCACCTTACGCGCTGGCGCGCAAAGGTGATGACAACTACGTCAAGGGCCGCCGCGACTTCCTGAAGTACCGCGAACTGGGTGTGACAAAGGCCAGCAGCGGCAAGATCCGCGCGCAGATTACCGAGGCCACCGCCGGCCTGTCGAAGCCGACCGGCTGGCACATCCACCTCTGCGAGGGCCAGCTTGTCTACATGCTGAGCGGCTGGGTGGATCTCGAATTCGCCAGCGGCAAGATCAGGGTCAAGGCCGGCGACAGCCTGTACATCCCAGGCAACACGCCGCACAACGAGACCGCCACATCGGACAGTTTCGAGCTTCTCGAAGTCTCGATCCCGGCCGACATGGGCACCAAGCCCTGCGCGCCGCCAAAGAAGGCCTGAGGCCAAGCGGTCGAAGAATCGCGGCCGTGCGTGGCGGACTAACGGCGATCTCGTCCGTCCCCTGCCTCAGCGTCGGATCTGCGTCCTCTGGGTGTTGAGCCAGGTTGCCATTTCATCCTGCTCGGACGGCCCGTGCAGCAGCATGACGCCGACGAGGCGGCCGCCGTTCAAGGTGTGGCGGACTTCGCCGGGGATGGCCTGATAGCCGCGCGGCGTCAGCGTGACGTAGTCGCCAACGCTCAGCTTGGCGGAGCCGGTGAGCCGAACCAGCGCGCCGAGCGGCGAGACGTCCCAGATCGCGCCTCGATGCCTGACCCCGGCGGCGGTCAGGCTGGCGGGCACGTTCAGGACCCAGCGCTCGAACTTGCGGCGGGAGTTCGTCTCCCTTAGCCAGCATATGAACTGAGCGTCGTTGGCAGCACTCGTCAGCATCGGTCTGCACCGGGGTAACTGCGCGCCTCGGCCGGCCAGTGGGCCCGCCACATCGCGCTACCCTGATAGTATGTATACTTTTGGGTTAAAAATAGTGACAAATATCACAAGCCGGGAGAATTCGGCCTGGCTGTCGGGGCGTCTGAGGTGAAATTCCTGAGAGATGCCGGGGGTTAGACCGCCGCCAGGGCCTGCTCCAGATCGGCGATCAGGTCGGCGGCGTCCTCGATGCCGACGGAGAGGCGGACCAGGCTGTCGGAGACGCCGAGCTCGGCACGCAGCTCTGCCGGTAGCGAGGCGTGGGTCATCAGCGCCGGATGCTCGATCAGGCTCTCGACGCCGCCCAGGCTTTCGGCCAGGGCGAAGACCTGGCAGCGCTCGAGAAAGCGCCGGCTCTCCGCCAGCCCGCCCTTGAGGGTCGCCGTCACCATGCCGCCGAAGCCTTGCATCTGCCGGCGCGCCAACTCGTGCTGCGGGTGGCTGGCAAGACCGGGGAAGTAGACCCTCTCGACTTTGGGATGGTCCGATAGGTATTGCGCCACCGCCTCGGCGTTCTCGCAGTGGCGCTGCATGCGCACGGCCAGGGTCTTGACGCCGCGCAACGCCAGGAAGCTGTCGAAAGGCCCACTGACGCCGCCGATGGCGTTCTGCAGGAAGCCGAGACGATCTCCCAACTCCGGGTCCTCGACCACGACCACGCCGCCGACCATGTCGGAATGACCGTTCAGGTACTTCGTCGTCGAGTGCACGACGATGTCGAAGCCGTGCTCCAGCGGCCGCTGCACGTAGGGCGAGGCGAAGGTGTTGTCGGCGACGGTGAGGATACCGCGCTGGCGCGCCAGCCGCGCCACCGCTTCCAGGTCGACCAGGCGCAACAGCGGGTTGGTCGGCGTTTCCACCCAGATCAGCCGAGTCTCGGGCTTCAGCGCCGCCTCCAGCGCCTCGATGCGCGAGAGATCGGCGAAGCTGAAGTCGAGGCCGGCGCTGCGCCGGCGCACCCGCTCGAACAGCCGATAGGTGCCGCCATAGAGGTCGTCCATCGAGACGACATGGGCGCCGCTGTCCAAGAGCTCCAGGATCGTCGCCGTCGCGGCCATGCCCGAGGCGAAGGCGAAGCCGCGCTCGCCGCCCTCGAGGTCGGCGATGCAGGCCTCGAAGGCCATGCGCGTCGGGTTCTGCGTGCGCGAGTACTCATAGCCCTTGTGCACGCCCGGGCTTTCCTGGACGTAGGTCGAGGTGGCGTAGATCGGCGTCATGATGGCGCCGGTCGTGGGGTCGGGCGACTGCCCGGCGTGGATGACGCGGGTGGCGAAGCCGGGGCGGTTGCGGGGATCGGCGGGCATGCTCAGGCGACCTTCGCTCGCAAGTGGTTCAGCAGGTCGATCTGCGTGATCAGGCCGAGGAAGGTATCACCGTCGACGACGATCGCCACCCGCTCGGCACGGAAAATCGGCACCAGGTCATCGATGCTGGCGCTGGGCGGCAGGACCTCGAGGCGGCTGGTCATGTGGTCGGCCACGGCTTCCTGATAGCGCCCTTCATGGTGGTGGACGGCGAGCAGGATGTCGCTTTCGTCGACGATGCCGACGATATGGTCGCCGTTTTCGACCACCGGCAGCTGCGAGATGTCATAGAGGCGCATGCGCGCGTAAGCGGTCAGCAGGGTGTCGTCGGGCGAGACGGTGATGGCGGCGCGGTCCTCGACCCGGCGTCCGATCAGGTCGCGCAGGTCGCCGTAATGCGCACGGTCGAGCAGGCCCTGATCCATCATCCAGTAGTCGTTGAACTGCTTCGAGAGGTACTTGTTGCCGCTGTCGCAGACGAAGGTGACGACGCGCTTGGCCCGGCTCTGGGCGCGGCAGTACCTGAGCGCCGCGGCGAGCAGCGTCCCGCTGGAGGAACCGGCGAGAAGACCCTCGCGGGCCAGCAGCTCCCGCGCCGTCGTCAGGCTTTCGGCGTCGGGAATGGAGTAGGCGTCGCGGATCAGGCTCAAGTCGCAGTTCTTGGGGATGAAGTCCTCGCCGATGCCTTCGATCAGCCAGCTGCCGACCTCGGCCGCCGGCGTCCCGGTCTTGACCGCCTCGGCCAGCACCGAGCCCTCGGGATCAGCCAGGATCATCTCGACGTGCGGCGCCACCCGGGCAAAGTAACGGCCGAGCCCGGTGATGGTGCCGCCCGAGCCGACGCCGCAGACCACGGCGTCGAGGTCGCCGTCCATCTGCGCCCAGATCTCGGGCGCGGTCGTGCTCTCGTGCGCCAGCGGATTGGCGGGGTTTTCGAACTGGTTGGCCCAGAAGGCGTTGTCGATCTCCTTCGACAGCCGCTCGGCGACGTCCGAATAGTATTCCGGGTGCCCCTTGCCGACGTCGGAGCGCGTGGTCACGACCTCGGCGCCGAGCGCCTTCAGATGGTGCACCTTCTCCATGCTCATCTTGTCGGGCACCACCACCAGCATGCGATAGCCCTTCTGCACAGCGACCAGCGCGAGGCCGAGGCCGGTGTTGCCGGCGGTGGCCTCGATGATGGTGCCGCCCGGCTTGATGCGGCCCTCGCGCTCGGCCGCCTCGACCATCGACCTGCCGATGCGGTCCTTGATCGAGCCGCCGGGGTTCTGGCTTTCCAGCTTGACGAAAAGCCGGCAGGGGCCGACGTCGAAGCGTGTCAGCTCCAGCATGGGGGTGTTGCCGATCATCTCCAGGACGTTGGCGAAGGGCTTGGGCGCACTCATGGCGGGCGTCCTCGCTGGCTTGGGTTCATTAGGGGAATTCTAGAACCCGGGGCGCGGCCCGGCCAGTCACTCAGCCGCGACCGCGATAGGCGGCGACCCCTTGGTCCGGCAGCCACAGCCCGTCCGGCGCCGGACCGGTCTGGTAAAAGATGTCGATCGGGATGCCGCCGCGCGGGTACCAGTAGCCGCCGATCCGGAGCCAGCGCGGGGCGGCCGCCTCTACGATCCGCCCGGCGATCTGCAGGGTGCAGTCCTCGTGGAAGCCGCCGTGGTCGCGGAAAGCGCCGAGAAACAGCTTCAGCGACTTGCTTTCCACGAGCCGTGTCTCGGGCACGTAGTCGATGACCAGATGCGCGAAATCGGGCTGGCCGGTGATCGGGCAGAGCGTGGTGAACTCGGGGCAGGTGAAGCGCACCAGATAGAGCTTGCCGGCCTGCGGGTTGGCCACCGTCTCCAGCACCGCCGCATCCGGCGAGGCCGGCAATTCGGCCCGCCGCCCCAGCTGGGTCAGGCTGTTCTCGTCGGCAGGTTCGGCCATCGGTGAAACATGCGTTGCTTTCCCGCCGCAACCTATCACGCCGATCCAAGGACCAACAACGCGTGGCGAATCCGGGCGCGGGCCCAAGCCTTTGAGGCGGCTGCAAGCGATGCTAAGGTTGGCCTCAGCGCGTCACGGAGCGGAGAATTATGGCAATCAGAAGTGCCAAGGAGATGTTGGCCGAGGCAAACGCGGCCGTCGAGACGCTTTCGGTCGACCAGGCCAAGGCGCTGATGGGCAATGCCGAGGTCGTCCTGATCGACGTGCGCGAGACCCAGGAGTTGCAGCAGAGCGGACGCATTACCGGTGCCGTGCATGTGCCGCGTGGCCTGCTGGAATTTCAAGCCGACCCGCAGATGCCGATGCACAATCCGGCGCTGCATCCGGGCAAGCGCCTGGTGCTGTACTGCGGTTCCGGCGGCCGTTCGGCCCTGGCGGCGAAGACGTTGAAGGACATGGGTTATGACAACGTCTGCCACATCGCCGGCGGCTTCGGCGCCTGGACCGCCGCCGGCGGCCCGACCGAAGCCTAACGGCACGGACCAGCAGTGAAAGGCGTCGGCACTGCAATGGTGATCTGGGCCGGTTTGGCGTGGGCCGCCCCGGCCTGGGCCGATTGTGCCGATCCGCCTCAGCCCGGTGTCGATTGGCGGCGCTGCACCATGCACGCCCGCACCTTCGTCGACGCCGACTTGACCGGCGCTAAGCTGAAGGGCGGGCGTTTTACCCGCGTCGACTTCTCCGGCAGCGACCTCTCCGACATCGACGGCCGGCGGGCCAAGTTCATTGATGCAATTGCGCGCAAGGCCAAGTTCGAGGGCGCCAGGTTGACAGGTGCCGACTTCACCAAGGCCGATCTCAGCGAAGCTTCATTCAAGAACGCCGATCTTTACCGCGCCCAGCTGCAAGGAGCGATGCTGAAGGGAGCCGACCTGACCGGGGCCAAGCTCGAGGGTGCCGACTTGGCCTACGCCGACCTCTCCGGGGCGCGCTGGGTCGACGGCAAGACGATTTGCGCCGAAGGCTCGATCGGACAGTGCCGGCTGGGGGCCAGCCCCAAGGCGGCGGGCTGAGGCCTCAGCCGGTCCCGGCCAGCCGGGCCAGCTTGGCCTGAAAGCCGGGCTGTTCCAGTACCTCGCGATTGACCACGTATGCCGGCGCGCGGCCGGCGAGGAGATCGTGAAAGGCCGCCATGTGAATGGCCGCCATGCCCGACCAGGTCTGGTCGGTCCAGCCCAGCGCGTGCGGCGTCAGGATCACGTTGTCGAGCCGGTTCAGCGGCTCATCCTCGGCCGAAGGCTCGGGATCCATGACATCGAGCGCGGCTCCGGCGATGCGCCCCTCGACCAGGGCGCGGTAAAGTGCCTTCTGGTCGACGACGGGTCCGCGCGCGGTATTGATCAGGTAGGCGCCGGGCTTCATCAGGCCAAGCCGCCGCTCGTCGACGAGATGGCGGGTCTCGTCGGTCAGGGGGCAGTGCAGGCTGACCGCGTCGGCCTGGCGGAAGAGCTCGTCCAGGGGCACTAGCTCGACCCCCAGTTCGGCCGCCATCTCCGTCGACGCAAAAGGGTCGCAGGCGATCAGCCGCATGCCGAGCGGGCGGACCAGGCGCAGCACCTCGGCGCCGATGTTGCCGATGCCGACCAGGCCCAGGGTACGGCCGACCAGGCCCGTGCCGTGATACTCGCTTCGTTCCCGCCAGCCTTCAGGGCCCTGGCGTGCGATCCGATTCTTGCTCACGAGATGGGTCGACAGCGCCAGCAGGCAGGCGATGGTCGCCACCGCCATCGGCCGGCGCACCGCCTCCGGGGTCGTCGTGATGACCACGTCCCGGGTGGTGCAGGCTTCGAGGTCGAGGGTGTCGAATCCGACGCCCATACGTGCGAAGTGAACCAGCCGGTCGTTCGCGGGCAGGCTCGCCGCGACGATCCGCTCGCCCAGCAGCACGACGGCGTCGTAACCGCCCAGGTCGTCGGGGACGAGCGTCGGCCTGGAATTGAAATAGCTGAACTCGGCCACACCCTCGCGATGCAGCGGCGCAAGGTCGTAGCCGGGGAAGGCCGGGCTCGCGTCCTTGCGGCGCAGCAGACTGGGAAGCCCGATCTGCAGCTTGGGCATCGGTCTACGCTCCGGCCGCGCAGGCCTCGCGCAGGGCCTTGACGCCGCTCTCAATCGCGGCCTGCAGCAGAAAGACGTCGCCGGAGTAGCAGATCACGTCGAAACCGGCGCGGAACAACCGGGCGCCCTCCTCGACGCCGGTGACCATGCGCCCGCAACTCTTGCCGTTACGCTTCGCCGCCGCCAGCACCTGCTCATGCGCGGCCCGGAAGTCGCGGTGCTCGAACTGGCCCGGAATGCCGAGGCTGCAGGAGAGGTCGAAATGGCCGATCCACAACCCGTCGACGCCGTCCAGGGCGGCGATCGCCTCGACGTTCTCCACGCCCTCGCGGGTTTCGATCAGGGGGATGCAGGCGGTCATGGCGTTCGCCGCGGCCAGCTTCTCCGCCGTCGGGCCGGGCCGGTAGCGGTCGTGGGCGATGCCGAGGGCGACGCCGCGGCCGCCGTCGGGCACGTACTTCATGGAATTGAGAATGCCTTGGGCCTCGGCCGCGCTGCCGACCATCGGCAGCAGCAGGCCCTCGGCGCCGATATCAAGGACGCGGGCAACGTGGTGGTAGGCCTTGGACGGCGGGCGGACCAGGGTCGGCAGCTCGGCCGCCTGCATATAACGCAGGATCCGCTTCACCGTATCGATGCCGAAGCCGCTGTGCTCCATGTCGATGAAGGCGAACTCGGCGCCGCCGGCCTTGGCGATCTGGCCGATGCCGGGTGAATCGAACTCCATCACCGCGATGCCGACCTTGAGGTCGCCGGTCTTGGTCAAGTCGCGAAACGTCGGCGTGCCCATCTCTGCTTCACCTCCCCATGAGCGAAAGCCGACATGATGCCCGAGGACGCTCCGCCGCGATAGCGAGAGCGCTTGCGCCTCGGGTTCACGGATTCGATACTGTCGGCGTCTTCGAAGCTGGGCCGGAATATGAGTGAACCCTACCGAGGCTATCACGACATGGGCGGCCTGGCCGCCGGCGCGATCGACCGGCACGAGCACGACTCGGCGCTTTGGGAGAAACGGGTCGACGCCCTGATGGTGCTGCTGAGCAGCCCCGAGCATCGCCTGATCCGGGTCGACGAGCTGCGCCGTGCGATCGAGAGCCTGGGCGCCGACGCCTACGAGGCGATGAGCTATTACGAGCGCTGGGTCTCGGCCATCACCAATCTGATGTTGGAGAAGGGCGTGATCAGCCGGGACGAACTGGAGGCTCGCGTTGCCGACCTGAAGGCGCGCGGCGAAGGCCGGGGATGAGCGCGAAGTTCGCCGTCGGGGAGCGGGTCCGCGTCCGCCTTGCCTATCCGACCGGGCACTGCCGCACGCCGAGCTATTGCCGCGAGAAGGCCGGCATCGTCGAGCGGATTTGCGGCGAGTTCCGCAATCCCGAGCAGCTTGCCTACGGCCGCGACGGTCTGCCCAGGCAGCCGCTCTACCGGGTTCGCTTCGCGCAGGCCGAATTGTGGCCGGAGTATCGCGGCAGCGCTGGCGACAATGTCGAGATCGAAATCTACGAGCATTGGCTGGAGCCGCTCGAGAACCGGGTTTAGACGAGGAGATGAGGTCATGAGCCAGGAACCGCACCACGCAGGCCACGACCACGATCATGCGCCGGCGCCCGATCACGATGGCTCCTGGAGCGAATATCAGTATCTCGAGGCCGCGCTGCGCGAGCTGCTGATCGAGAAGCGGGTGCTCAGCGCTGAAGAGGTGCAGCGCCAGATCGAGAAAATGGATGCGCGCACGCCGGCCCTGGGCGCCCGGGTGGTGGCCAAGGCCTGGAGCGACCCGGCCTTCAAGGCGCGCCTCCTGACCGACGCCAACGCCGCGGTGACCGAGCTCGGCATCGAGATTCAACCGACCCACCTGATCGCTCTGGAGAATACCGACAAGGTGCACAACATGGTCGTCTGCACCCTGTGCTCGTGCTACCCGCGCAACCTGCTGGGCGTCCCGCCGGCCTGGTACAAGGCCCGGGCCTACCGCAGCCGCGCGGTCCGCGACCCGCGCGCCGTGCTGGCGGAGTTCGGCACCAAGCTGGCGGACGGGGTGCAGGTCCGGGTGCACGACAGCACCGCTGACATGCGCTACATCGTGCTGCCGAAGCGCCCGGCGGGCAGCGAGGGCCTGTCCGAGGAGGCTCTGGCGGCGCTGGTCAGCCGCGACAGCATGATCGGGGTCAGCCTCGCCCGCCGGCCCGGCGACGCCTAGATCTCCAACTTCTCGACATACTCGATCAGGCGGGCCTCGGCGCCGCGCATTGCCCGGCGGGCGCTGTCGAGCTGGCTCAGCAGCCGCTCGAGCTCGTTCTCCTGCTCGGCCAGCTTGTCGAGATAGCGCCGGTAAAGCGTGCTGTCGCGCGGCACGCGGCCCAGGTTGTCGCGGATTCGCTTCTGGTCGGCGAAGATGTCCTGCTCGCGCTTCTGCAAGTCGTCGACAACGCGCCGCGCGCTGTCGAGCGCCCCCTTCAGTTCGCGAAGCTGCCGGAAGGCGGCGCGAATCTCCTCGCTGAGCTCGTCCGAGTTGATGAAGGCGGCAATCTGGTTCGGCGCCAGGTCGATGAGGCGCAAGGTCTCGCCGATCGGACGCTCGACGACGACGGTGATCGTGCGCTCGTCGCCGGCGGCGAGCTCCGCAGCCAGGCGGTAGTCGCTGGCGGTCTTGTCGACGGTGCTCTCGGCCGGCTCGACCAGGCGCCACCCGGGCTGAATCGGATGCTCAATCAGCAGACGCCGGGCTTCTGCCGCGGGCGCGGCGATCCGGTACTCGGTGTCGCGACGCTCGATCCGCGTGAGGTGCAGCAGGCCGCGGCTGATCCGCCCCTTGTCGATGCGGCGGCTCAGCTTGTCCTCGCGGGCCACCTTCATCTTGTTGTCAACGGCGAAGCTCAAGAGCCGCTTCTCGCCCGCCGGCAGCGGTCCCGTGCGGGCATCGCCGACATAGGCTACCGCGGCCCCGGCGGCGCGCTCGTAAAGCGTCAGCACGCCCGGCGGCAAGCCGCTGCCGGCGTCGTTTCGCAAGTCGACCGAGGCCAGCGGATGCCGCGCCTGCGTCGCCGGCTGATAGAGCGACAGGCGCTCGGCCTCGACCTTGCGGTCGACGATCGGCACCACCAAGCTGTTGCCGGAGGTCACCGAGACCGGTGCGCCAAAGGTGAAGACCACCTGCGTCGTCGCCTCCTCGGCGGCGACCGCGGTGGCGCCGGCAGCCTGGCTCAACGGCGCCTCGGACGGCGCCGGCGCGGCGTTGCTTTGGGCCATGGCGATACCGCCGCCCCGGTCCTGCAGGGCGCGCTTGCCTTCTTCGGCCTTCTCCATCTCGGCCCGCCCCGGCGCCATGCGTTTGAGCCGCCCTTGCAACTCGTCGCGCTCACGCGCCTCGCTGCTGGTGACGACGCCGCTGTCGAGCCGCGGCAGCACCCGGCCCATGACCTCGATCGGGACTTCGGGCCGGTCGACGTAATAAGCCTGGTAGAGTGCCTGGCGGAAGGTCACCGGATTGCCCGAAACCAGCGTCAGCTCGACCCCATGCCAGTCCAGGCCGCTCAGATTCTCGATCACGGCCCAGCCCTGCAGCGCGCCATCGGTGCCCTTGGGGTCGGCGTCCAGGGTGAGGCGGTAGGAGGCCTTCCACAGTGGCGCGGCGACGACATAGGCGACGCGCACCAGTCGCTTGCCTTGACCGCGGCTGATCAGGTGCAGGCGCCGGCGGTCGACGGCGCGGTGCAGCGAGATCGCGGCCAGGGCCTGTTCCACCTGGGCCTGCAATTCGCGATCGGCGAAGATGACCGAATCCGCCTCCTCGAGAATGAACTGGCGCAGTCCGCCGGCGGTGATCAGGCTGACCCGGTGGCGCGTGACGACGCGGTTGTCCTCGAGCACGATCTGTTCGGGCAGCGCCCGCAGCACCCGGCCGCGCAGTGGCCGGGTCCCGGTGACGGTGATTTCGGCTCCCTGCAGGGCGTTCAGCAGCGTCACCGGCGAGCCCAGATCCTGATGTCCGAACGGCAGGTCGCGAAAGGTTTGGCTCAACGGCTGGCGGCCCGGCAATTCGATGCCGCCGATGCCGCCCTCGTCATCGAAGACAACGATGCTCTTCAACACGTCGTCGACCTGATCCAGGCGCACGTCCAGGGCCAGTTCGGCGTCGCCGTCGACCTCGGCCTCGAACTCGAAGTAGCCGACCCCGCCGGTGGAGAGCAGCACCCGCTTCAAGCTCAGGGCCTGCTGCGCCCAGGCACTCGGCATGAAACTCAAAAGCGCGATGACGACGATCAGGCTGCGGACGGACATCTTGGCCTCCCATGGCTCGTTCGTGCTTTCCGGCAACGGACCCTAATCATCAATATGGCTCCATTAGGGCCGGATAATGTTGCACAGGGGGCACGATCAGGGTGGTTCGCTCCAGCCGAGCAGACGGAACAAATAGGGCGCGGCGACCACCACCAGGATGATGCGGACGACATGCATCGTCGAGACGAACGCGGTATCGGCGTGCAGGGCCAGCGCCATGAGGGTCATTTCCGGCAGGCCCCCCGGGGCCAGGGCCAGCAGCAGGGCGTCCGGGTCGATCCCGAGCGGCGCGGCGGCGAGCTTGCTGACGGCGATGGCCCCGCCCAGCATCAGCAGGCCCGAGCCAAGCGCGATGCCGAGTACTCGGCGCAGGTCGGCCAGGTTGACGCCGACGAAGCGGGCGCCCAGCGCCGAGCCGATGACCAGCTGCGCCATCCAGATCAATACCAACGGCGGACGGCCCTCGACAAGGCCGGTGAAATAGGCGGCGGCACTGAGGATGAACGGACCCATGAAGGCGGCGTTGGGAATCTTCAGCTTGCCGGCCAGGACGGCGCCGACGACCGCACAGCCGGCCAGCATCAGCAAGTCCACGGGGCCGGCGACTGCGCCGTGCGGGGTCAACTGCGAGGTCGACTCGAAGCTCAGGCCCTCGACGTAGCGGAGGTAGAGCGGGATCGAGCAGACGACGACCAGGATCCTGCTCGCCTGGGTCAGCGATATCACCCGCGGATCGCCGCCATGCGCCTCGCCGACCAGGGTCATGATGCCGAGGCCGCCGGGCGTAGCGGCGAAAAAGCAGCTGATGCGGTCGAAGCGGCCCATGCGGGCGAGGTACACGTAGACCACCGCCGAGATCGCCAGCACGAAACCGACGACAACGACGGCGGCCAGACCCCAGTGGCCGACGCGGTCGGCGACCTCGGGTGTGAAACCGCTGCCAAGCAGCGTCGCGATCACAGTGATCATGCCGTTGCGCAGCGGCATCCAGAAGCCGACCGGCGCCCCCGCGATGGCCGCCACCGTGGTCGCCAGCATGGCGCCCAGCATCCAGGCCAGCGGCAGGTCGAAATAGTAAAATATCGTGCCGCCGGCCGCACCGATCAGCAGCGACAGCACCATCCGACGCGACAGCGAAAGAGACAGCCTCACGCGACGATGCGCCCGAAACGCACGGCGGTCTGTCCTTTCTGCAGTCGTTTGGATGGCATGATCAGGACGCAGTTGTCATAGGGCGTCCGGACCGGTTCGTCGCCGTCGTAGCCGATCACGGTGCCGGCCTCGGCGACCACCTCCATGCCCTGATAGTCGGCGACGAAGCGGAAGCTGTCGCGCTTGATCGTCACCGGGCCGCTGACGTCGATGACTTGCTGCGGCGGGACGGCACCATTCATGCGCTCGCCGGCATCGGCAGAGGTAATGGTGCCGGTGGCGATCAGGAAGCGGAAAGTGGTCTCGATCGCCACGCCGACGGTTTGTCTTTGCCAATGCGGGCCGCATTCGACCAGCAGGGCGGTTCGCTTGCTCGCCGGATCGGCGAAGGCGCCGAAGTCGCGCATGCGCGGTCCCGCCTTGTGACCGGCGTCGGCGACCACGTGTGCCGGAACACCGACCTTCCCGGCCAGATGCTTGCCCTTGGCCTGGGTGCCGCAAAGCATCAAGGCCGGGCTGCGGCTTTGCATCGAGTGGATATCGAGCAGATAGTCGGCGGACGCGACCAGGGGACGCAGCTCGCGGGCGCGGCTCAGCTCGACGCTGTTCCGGGGCCCGTCAAGAATTTCCGGCGCCCACAGTCGGTTCAGGTCCTCGTCGACGTAGCGCGAGGCGGTCGGATTGCGGGGATCGAAATTTTGGTGGGCGGCGACGTTGGCGAAGCTCAGCACCAGGATCCCGCGCCTGGGTCGTAATTCGCAGCCGAACAACAGACTTAGCGCGTGCGCACCGCACAGCTCGTTGCCGTGGGTGAGGGCGTTGACCATGACCGTGGGGCCGGGCGTCGAGGCCGCGATCCGATGCACGTAGTCGACGCCGGTATTGCCCTTGCGAAAGGGGGTGATATCGACCGGCAGGATCTCGACCGTAAATCCACTCACTTGGCCGCCAGGCTCCCCATTGTCCGTAACCGATGCTGCAAAAGACGCTGCGGCCGCGCAACCTGCGCCGCGGCCGGCGCGTCGAGGCCGCGAGTTTGCCACGAGGCGGCAGTCAGCACCAAGCGCTAGCCCCCGGGCGGGGTCTTCACTGGCAAGGGCGCCATGCTAGGATTTCGTCTCGCCGCGAGGCAGGCGACGCCGGGAGAGGTTTGGCGATGAACGACAGCGTCGAGTTGCGCGCGCCTTCGGCACCGGTCGTGGAGCGCATCGACCCCGATGGCGAGGCGCTGCCGTTGGTCTTCGATTCGCCGCACAGCGGCACCGAGTACCCGAACGACTTTCGCCCAGCGGCGCCGATGCACCTGGTCCGCATGTCGGTCGACGATTTCGTCGACGAGCTGTTTGCCGAGGCCCCGGCGCACGGCGCGGTGCTGATCGCGGCGCGCTTTCCGCGCGTCTACGTCGATCCCAACCGGCACGAGGCCGACATCGATCTGGCGCTACTGTCCGAGGCTTGGCCCGGGCCGGTGAAGCCGAGCGGGAAGCAGAAGTTTGGCAAGTCGCTGATCTGGCGCCACCTGGGCGCCGACATGCCGATCTACGACCGCGACCTGAGCGTGGCTGAGATCGAGCACCGAATCGCGCACTATTGGCGGCCCTACCATGACTGCGTACAGCAGGCGCTGGATGACGCCTATGCGCGGGCCGGCGGGGTCTGGCACGTTAACTGCCATTCCATGGCCTCGCGCGCCGGCAGCGGCCATCCCGACGCCGGGCAGGAGCGGGCCGACTTCACGGTCAGCGACCGTTGCGGCAAAAGCGCATCGACGGATTTTCTGGACTGCGTCGTCGAGACCTTGTGCGGCCTGGGCTACCGGGTCGCCGTCAACGATCCCTATCAGGGCATGGAGCTGATTTCGCGCTACTGCGATCCGGCCTCCGGCCGGCACAGCCTGCAAATCGAAATCAAGCGCAGCCTCTACCTTTCGGAGGGCCGGCGCCAGCGCCATGACGGCTTCGAAGCTCTGCGCCAGGATCTCGGCCGTTTCTGCGCCAGCCTGGCCGCGTTCGTCCGCAGCGCCGCCGGATGACCGCGGGCCAGGCGGCGGGCCGCGCCGGTTAGTGCAGGAACTGCTCGCTCAGAATCCGTTCCTCGAGATTGTGCTCCTGGTCGAACAGGACCTGGAATGATACCGAGCGATCTTCGACGATGTCGATGCCGACCACGTCGCGCACTTCGGCGTTGTCGGCGGCCGCACTGGCCGGGCGCCGCTCGGGCTCCAGGACCTCGAAGTGGACCCTGGCCCGGTGCGGCAGCAACGCGCCGCGCCAGCGCCGCGGCCGGAAGGCGCTGATCGGGGTCAACGCCAGCACCCCGGCGTCGAGCGGCAGGATCGGGCCGTAGGCCGACAGGTTGTAGGCGGTGCTGCCGGCCGGCGTCGCCACCAGGACGCCGTCGCAGACCAGCTCCGGCATGCGCTCGCGGCCGTCGATCTCGATCCGCAGCTTGAGCGCCTGGTGCGTGGTGCGGAACACCGAGACCTCGTTGATCGCCAGCGCCTCCTCGCGTTTGCCGGCGCGGTCGCGGGTGATCATGCGCAAGGGGTGCAGCTTCGCGGTTTCCGCTTCGGCGAGCCGCTGCGTCAGCCCTTCGGCGCGGTACTCGTTCATCAGGAAGCCGACCGAACCAAGGTTCATGCCGTAGATCGGCAGACCGCGGCCGAGGAAGTCGTGCAGCGTCTTCAGCATGAAGCCGTCGCCCCCGAGCGTCACGATCGCCTGCGCTTCCGCGACCGGCACCGTCGAATAGCGTGCGCTCAGCTCCGCCAATGCCGTCTGCGCATCAGGCGCATCGCTGGCCAGGAAGGCAATCTTCTCAAAGCTCATGGCGAAGGCCCGGGACGGCTTTGGGAGGGCGGCGGCTCGAGCCTGCCAATATAATGCAAGCGGGTGGCCGCACCAGCATCTGTTGTTCGTCCAGGGCTGCCGGCGCGATACTTGGCGGGGGCGCAGGAAAAAGGGGAGTGGGTGCCGTGAACGTCCGAACGCCGGTCGTCTTGATATCTCTGCTTGCCGTCCTCGGCCTGGCCGCGCCGGCGACTGCGGCCCAGGATCGTCATGCCGGCTACTACTATCCCGAGGTGACCAGCCGCGAGGTTTACAAGGCGCGCGCCAAAGTGCTGGACGAGGCCGACCGCAAGGCCCGCATCGGCTTCATCGTCGGCATGACCGAGACCCAGGGCACGCTGCCGTACCCGCCGACCTACGCGGTGATCGCCAAGGGCGAGGAAGCGGAGAAGATGATCATCATCGGCCTCGACGGCGAAAGCTTCCGCACCCTTTACCGGGCCCGGGCGATGCTGGGGCGGCTGACGGCGCAGGCCCGCTCGACGACGCTGTTCCGCAGGCTCGCGGTCGAGGACTACTTCACCTTCTTCGACCTGATCCGGATGCTCGGCTTCGAGCAGCTCACCGTCAGCGACGGCGAGACCTATGCGCACCAGGTAACCTTCGAGTGAGGCTTCGCGGCTGCCGGTCAACCGCCGGTGACGCTCATGTGGCGCTGCAGAGCCGGCTGCGTGTGGCGCCGGTCGATGACGAAATCATGTCCCTTCGGCTTGCGCCCGATAGCCTCGTCGATGGCTTCGGCCAGGGCCCGGTCGTCGCCGCTGCGCAGCACCGAGCGCAGATCGGCGGCATCCTCCTGGCCCAGACACATGAACAAGGTGCCGGTGCAGGTCAGGCGCACGCGGTTGCAGGATTCGCAGAAGTTGTGGGTCAACGGCGTGATGAAGCCTAGCCGCCGGCCGGTCTCCTCGACCCTGACGTAGCGGGCGGGACCGCCGGTCCGATAGTCGATGTCGGTCAAGGTCCAGCGCCGGGCCAAGCGCGCCCGCAGCAGGGACAGCGGCAGGTACTGCTCGACCCGGTCGCCGCCGATATCGCCGAGCGGCATGGTCTCGATCAGGGTCAGGTCGAAGCCCTGGGTTCCGCACCATTCGATCATCTGATCGAACTCGTCCTCGTTGACGCCCCGGACCGCGACGGCGTTGATCTTGATCTGCAGGCCGGCGCGCTTGGCGGCCTCAAGCCCGGCCAGCACCTTGTCGAGCTTGCCCCAGCGGGTCAGCCGGGTGAACTTGTCCGGATCCAGGGTGTCGACGGAGACGTTGATGCGGCGGACGCCGATCTCGCGCAGTTCGTCGGCGAAGCGGGCGAGCTGGCTGCCATTGGTGGTCAGCGTCAGTTCGTCGAGGGCGGCCGTATCCAGGTGCCGGGCGAGGCGGCGGAACAGCCACATGACGTTGCGGCGGACCAGCGGCTCGCCCCCGGTCAGCCGCAGCTTTCTGACCCCTTTGTCGATGAAGGCGCTGCACAGCCGGTCCAGCTCTTCCAGGCTCAGCACTTCCGACTTCGGCAGAAAGGTCATGTCCTCGGACATGCAATAGACGCAGCGGAAGTCGCAGCGGTCGGTGACCGAGACGCGCAGATAGGTAACGTGCCGGCCGAAGGGGTCGATCATGCCGCCCTTGCCGGTGCCGCCGCTGGTGTCGCGGTTACGAATTTCGCTCAAGCCCTGCTCTCCTTTCCGGCAATATAGGGCAGAAAATCGTAAAACGTACAGCAGGAGGCCGAAGCCGCGCCCGCCGTTGATCAGAATCAATGTTCGCTGCGCGGTCTGGATTCAAGGTGGCGGTGTCGGATGTGATGGCCGTCGCATTCGACGGGCGGCTGCCAAGCCGGTGCATCGCAAGGCTACCGGCGACAGCCGCTCCCTGGTCCCCTGGCGCTGCAGGAACTGCAGTCGCCGAGGGTTGAGGAAGCCCCATCCTCGGCCCTCACTCAATGGTAGGCGGGCCGCAGCCTTTGGGTTGCGGTCCGTCTTTCTTTGCGCCAGCCGGCCGCCCTTGCGGCCTGGCCTGGGCTCGTCCAAAGTTGGTCGCAGCAGCATGGCCCGAGGCCAGGGCACGAGCGGAGGACATAGGTATGAGCGAAATCGCGCTGGTCGTCTCCTTCAAGGCGACGGAAGGACGCAAACAGGAGCTGATCGAAGGGCTGAAAGGACATGCCCAGCGAACCCTGGACAACGAGGAAGGTTGCATCCGCTTCGATGTGTTGATCCCGCGTAGCGGCAATGCGGACATCATGCTCTACGAGCTTTACCGCGACCAGGCGGCGCTCGACGAACATGCTTCCTCGGATCGCCTGAAGGCGTGGCGGGAGAAGAGTACGCCGCTGGTGGCCGAGCGCAGCATCACCGTCACCGAGGTGCAGAACTGACCGCCCGCCCGTGTTCCGCCTGGGGTAGGGCCTCCAGTCCGCCGGGATCCTCGCGCCCGGCTTCAAACAGGTAGCGCACCCCGCCGGCTTCATCGGCGCTTAAGCGCTGGCGATAACCGTTGGCGGCGCGCGCTTTGGTTTCGCGCCGTTGCGCCTCGGGTGCTGCCGTAACACCTGAGTCCAATGTTTCGGCAAGAACGCGGCCGTCCATCGGCACGACCTCTTCAAGACCGAGAAGCTGCAGCAGCGTCGGCATGACGTCGACGATGCCGACCGGCCCCGGCACGGTCCGGCCGCGGGCGAAACAGCTGCCTGAGAAGGCCAGAAAATTGCTCAGTTCGTACCGATTGAGGCCGCCGTGCAGGCCGCAGCCCTCGGGGATATCGGGATTGTCGTGCAGGCAGCGGCCGGGCGCCGTCTCGACCGTGGCGTCGTCGCGCGCCAGCACGAAGACCAGGTCGCCGGCACGGGCGTGGTCAAGGTTGGCGGCGTCGAGCGGCAGGGTGCCGACCGGCACATCGCCGTCGAGGACGCGGGCCAGGATCGGCCCGCACCAGGGCTGTTCCTGCAGCCAGCCGGCGATTGCCGCCTGGCGCTTGGCATCGGCTGTGTAGAGACTGCCGCAGGTGCCGGGGACCAGCACCGCATCGCCGCCTTCGCCGAGGGCGAAGCCGGCGGCGCGCATCCGACCCTCCAGGTCCAGCGGTTGCCCCGTGGCACGGATGTGGCCGTGATCGGAGAGGGCGATGATCTGCAGACGGTCGTCCTGGCCGCTGGCCCGGCGCCAATCGACCAGCCGCCCGAAGGCGGCGTCGGCCAGGCGGATCGATTCCTTGGCTTCCGGGCTTTCGATGCCGCGATAGTGGTAGGGCCGGTCCGGGTCGGAGAACCAGATGATGGCGACCGTCGGGTCGCGCTCGGGTGCGACCGCGGTGGTGTAGGCGTCGGTGAGCCAGTGCATGCGCGCGCCGTTGGGAATCGCTTCCGAGGGGAACGGGCCGATCCTGCCCAGCAGCTCTGCCGCCGCCGCCGGCGTCGTCGACTTTTCAAGGCCGTGCAGCGACATGTTGAGATCGCCGAGGGCAGCCGCCCGATGGTGCAGGATGCGGTTGCCGCCGGCGGTACCGCAGCCCAGCACCGCCAGCGCGCCGCCGTGCCGGTGCAGCACCTCGCCCAGGCTTGGCGCCGTCAGCAGACCGCCACCGAGCTTGTCGTCGGCTTGGCTCAACTGCTGGAAATCGGCGGTGTTGATGTAGCCGCCGGCCGCGGGCTCGACGAACTTGTTGGCGACGATGCCGTGGCGCGCCGGCTGGCAGCCGGTGACCAGGCTGGCCTGGTTGACCCGGGTCTCGCTGGGGAAGACGGCCCGGCAGTCGCCGACCAGCGTGCCGGCGCGGCAGAAGCGGACCAGGTTCGCCGCCAGCGCCTCGTTCACCATGTCGGGCCGCAGACCGTCGAAAGCGACGATCAGAAAACGAATGTCGTCCCTCAACGCGGCCATTTACGCGCCCTCGCGCCGGCGCATCAGCTGGATCCCGCGCATGGTCATGACCGTCTCTCCGCTCTGGTTGACGACACGGTAATCCATCAGGACGATGCCGCGATCCGGCTTCGATTGCGAGGGCCGCTTGTCGGCGATGCGGACGATAACGCGAATAGTATCGCCCGGGCGAACCGGCTGCAGCCAGCGGATCTCGTCCACGCCCGGCGCGCCGAGGCTGGCTTCGCCCAGCGAGTTGGTCATGGTGAAGAGCCGGAAGGCGACCGAGCCCAGATGCCAGCCGCTGGCGATCAGGCCGCCATAAATGCTGGCGTTCGCCGCCTCCTTGTCGATGTGGAAAGGTTGCGGATCGTAGCGCCAGGCGAAGTCGACGATTTCCGCTTCGGTCAAGGTCTTGGCCGGAGAGCGGATCTCCTCGCCGACGGTGAAATCCTCGAACCATTTGCCGGCCGTCATCGCACTCCCCTATTGGTCGTTTCCGGCATACTGCTAATGCAGCGCGGCGTGCGCCGCTATCCGAAACTTGCCCGCAATGCGGCGCCCTGACCAGCGGTCGCGCGGATGCTTTTCCGCGACCTCGTGAGCCTCTACCATGTGGAAGCCGCCTGGTCGGGCGCGATGAGGGCGAGGAGTCGAGGCAATGAAGCTGCTGTGGTTCCACCTGATGCCGTACACGGAGTTGCCGGACGACTTTCGTGAGAAGCACCCCTCGGTCTGGGTCGACATCGACTCCCGGCTCTTCGATCCCGAGCGCGCCCACTTCATGTACAACGACTTCATGGACGAGTTGGAATACGCCGCGGAGATGGGTCTGCACGGAATCTGCGTCAACGAGCACCACTCCAACGGCTACGGCTTGATGCCGTCGCCGAACCTGATCGCCTCGACCTTGGCGCGCCGCACCTCGGACGCCGCGCTCTGCGTCATGGGCAACAGCTTGGCGCTGTATAACCCGCCGACACGGGTCGCCGAGGAGATGGCGATGATCGATTGCATCTCCGGCGGCCGCCTGATCGCCGGCTTTCCGGTCGGCACGCCGATGGACACCTGCTACGCCTACGGACAGAACCCGGCGACGCTGCGCGATCGCTACTATGAGGCGCACGATCTGGTGATGCAGGCCTGGCAGCGGCCGGAGCCATTCGCCTTCAACGGGCGCTTCAACCAGCAGCGCTACATCAACATCTGGCCACGGCCGATCCAGAAGCCGCATCCGCCGATCTGGATCCCCGGCGGCGGTTCGGTCGAGACGTGGCAGTGGTGTGCCAGAATGGACTACGTCTACTCGTACCTCTCGTATTTCGGCTACAAGGCCGGCTATGCCACGATGAAGGGCTTCTGGGACGAGATGGATCGGCTCGGCAAGGACCGCAATCCCTACCGCGCCGGCTTCCTGCAGTTCATCGGCGTCGCCGAGACCGAGAAGGAGGCGCTCGAGCTCTACAAGGAGCCGGCCGAGTATTTCTACGATCGCTGCCTCAGGCTCGATCCGCGCTTCGCCCAGCCGCCCGGCTACACCAGCGAGGCGACGGTCAGGGCCCGGGTCGAATCCATGGTCTCACGGGCCGCCGACCAGGCGCTCGCCCGCAAGCCGACCGCGCGCGAATTCAAGGACATTTTGGACGAGGGCTACGTCGTTGTCGGCACGCCCGACCAGGTGGCCGAAAAGATCAAGGAAATCGCCGCCAACCTGAATGTCGGTCACCTGATGCTGCTCTTGCAGTTCGGCAACATGGGACCGGAGCTGGCCAAGTACAACACCAAGCTGTTCGCCGAGCAGGTGATGCCGCAGGTCGAAAATCTGTTCGACGACCAGTGGGAGGACCTGTGGTGGCCAAAGCCGATGGCCAAGCAGCAGCGCGCGGTGCCGCAAGCGGTGGCGATGTGAGCGGACCGGGCGAACGCTTCGTCGAGGTCGGCGGGCAGCGCTGCCGGGTCTGGGAGAAGGGCGAGGGCGCGGCCGTCGGTTTCCTCGCCGGGCTGGGCGGCCTGCTGCACTGGACCCCCTTCCTCGATCGGTTGGCGGAAAGGCGCCGTGTCGTGGTGCCCTCGCTGCCGGGATTTCCGGGCGCCGGGCGCGGCCACGATGTGCTTGACAGTCAGCTGGACTGGCTACTCGCGACCCATGACCTGCTGATCGCGGCCGGCCTCAAGGGCGCCAATCTGATCGGCGTCTCGGTCGGCGGCGCCTTGGCGGCCGAAGTCGCGGCGCTCTGGCCGGAGCTGGTCGACCGTCTGGCGCTGGTGGCGCCGCTCGGCATCTATGTGCCGGAGGATCCGGTGGTCGACGTCTGGGCCCAGCCGCCGCAAGGCCAGGCGGCCGTGCTCTGCAACAACGCCGCCAACTACGAGGCCGCCACGGTCTTGCCCGCAGGCGAGGACCTGGCGGAATGGCAGATCCTGCAGATCCGAGCCAACGAGGCGGCGGCCCGGATTCTCTGGCCATTGAGCGATACGCGGGTGATCAAGCGCCTGCCGCGCATCGGTCATCGGACGCTGATCGTCTGGGGTGGCTGCGACCGCGTGCTCTCGCCGCAGTATGCCAAGCGTTTTGCCGGCGCCATCAGCGGCGAGGCCCGGGTCGAGATCGTCGAAGGTGCCGGGCATCTGGCCGAGATCGATGCGCCGGACGAAGTCGCCAGGCAGGTGCTATCCTTCCTCGGCTGAGTGTCGATTCGGCCGGTCGCCGCTTCCCGCTCGCCGAGACGCGGGAGACTCCGATGAACGAGTGGAGCAGGGAAGCGCCCGTTGCGAGCGGCCTCGCGCCCTCCCGGACCCGGCGACTCGGCGCCTTGCTGATGCTCGCTCTGCTGCTGGTCCTGGTGCATATCGTCGGCCTGGCGCGGGACCATTGGAAGGTCTTCGACGGCGAGCTCATGGGCCCCGACTCCTACATGCGCCTGCTGCGCGTCGAGCGCCTGTTCGAGACCGGCGGCTGGTACGACTCGACCATGCCCCGCAGCAACACGCCCTACGGCGAGGTGCTGCACTGGAGCCGGCCCTTCGACGTCGTGCTGCTGTCCGGCGCCATGCTGCTGACGCCGCTCGTCGGCTTCGATGCCGGTCTCTTTGCCAGCGGCGTCCTGGTCGGCCCGTTGCTGCACTTCCTGACCCTGCTGGTGCTGCTGTGGGGGACGCGCGGCCTGCTCTCCCGGCCCGAGCTCGCCGCCACGGCGGTGATGTTCCTGTTCCAGGCCAGTATCAGCTCGCAGTTCCAGGCCGGCCGCCCCGACCATCACGGCCTGCAGGCGCTGCTGTTTGCCGCCCTTGTCGCATTGGCGTTGCGGCTGCTGGCGTCGCCGCGGGCGGGGGCGGCGGTCGCGGCGGGCCTGGTGGCGGCCGGCGCCATCTGGGTCAGCGTCGAGGGCTTGCCGGCGGTCGCCCTGGTGATGGCCACCCTGGCCGGCGCCTGGCTGGTCCGGGGCGGGGCCTTCGCGAGCACGGGCGCGACCTTCGCTGTCAGCGCCGCCGGTGGGCTGGCGCTGGCCTTGGCCGTGGAGCGGCCGCCGGCCGACTGGCTGGCCGCTGAATACGACCGGGCCTCGGTCGCGCATCTGGCGGCGCTGCTGGCGCATGCCGGACCGTGGCTGGCGCTTTGGCTCTGGTCTCGGTCGGGCCCTCCGCCGACGATGCTGCGCACGCGCGCCGCCCTCGCGCTCGCCGGCGCGGCCCTGGCCGTCGGCCTCGCCTGGCTGCTCTATCCCAAGCTTTTTGCCGGACCTATGGTCGATGTGCCGGTGCGCGTGCGCGAGCTCTGGCTGCCGCAGATTTCCGAAATGATGTCGATCGTCGGCCAGGCCGATTTCGGCCAGAGCTCGTACCTGCTGCTGCTTTACTTCGGCGCGGTACTGCCGGCGTCGGTGTACATGATCTTCCTCGTCCGCCGGAGCCGCGGTGCCGAGCGCGGCCGGTGGCTGTTCCTGCTGCTGGCGACGCTGTTCTACCTGGGACTCGGTATCCAGCAGCTGCGCTGGGGCATCTACGCCCAGCTCGCCGCGCTGCCGGCCTACGGCAAGCTGTCACAGCTGGTGCTGCGGCGCTTCGGCCTCGAAATGTCCGGAGCGGGGGCGCCGCGAAGGCAAATCGGCGAGGTCCTACGGGCGAGCTTCGCCCGTCTGCTCGTCCTGCTGATCTTCGCCCTCGGCTTCCCGGCGGCGGCGCTGCTGGCCAAGCCGACGGTTGAAGCGGGGCAGGCGCGGGGGGCGGCCGGCAGCGGGCTGGTGCCGGCCTGCGATATCGCCGCCGCCGGCCGGCTGCTAGGCCGCCAGGACGGGCTCGGCGGCGTGCCGCGGCGCACTCTCACCTACATCTTCGACGGGCCCGAACTGCTTTACTGGACGCCGCACGAAGTCGTGGCGACGCCCTATCACCGCAACGCTGCCGGCATTCTCGATACCTACGACTTTTTCGCCGCCGTCGATCCCGAGGCCGCGCGCCAGATCGTGCAACGGCGCGGCATCGAGTGGGTGTTGCTCTGCCCGCGGGGCAGCGAAAGCCTGCTCTATCGGCGCGCGGGCGCGGTTACCCTGCTCGACCGGCTGCGCCGCGACGAAGCGCCGGCGTGGCTTCGGCCGGTTGCCCTGCCCGGGGCGCTCGGCCGCGAGTATCGGCTTTATGAGGTGCGGCTTTGAGCGTCGCGGATGCAAACGACGACTGAACCGGATGGCGGCGGCGGCGCGCTGACGCTGGCGCTGGCGCTTCTCTTCCTCCTCTTGGTGCACGGCGTCATCCTGTACCTGGGTGAAGGCACGCTCGCGGAACGCCCGCTTGGCGGAACCGATGCCTACAGCCGGCTGACCCAGGTGAGCGAGCTGAACCGGGCGGGCTGGTATCAGGATGAGGTCCCGCGCAGCAACACGCCCTATGGCGAGCCGCGCGTTTGGAGCCGGGCTTTCGATGTCGTGCTCTGGCTCGGCGCCCGCGCGCTGACGCCGTTCCTGGGTTTCCCCGCGGCCCTGCATGTCTGGGGCGTGCTGGTGGCGCCGGCGCTGCACCTGTTGACCTTGACGGCCGTGTTCTGGGCGGCGGCGCCGCTGCTGCGCGGCGCGGCTTATCTTTATCTGGGTCTGCTGTTTCCGTTTCAAGTCAGCGTAACGGCGCAGTTCCTGGCCGGCCGGCCCGACCATCATCCGCTGCTGGGGCTGCTTTTCGTCATCACCGCCGGGGCCTGCCTGCGGCTGCTCGCCGGCGCGGGTCATCGCAGCGCGATAATCGCGGGCGCCGTCCTGGCGACGGCGCTCTGGGTCAGCGTCGAATCCCTGGTGCTCGCTGCGGTCGTCCTGGTGGGACTGGCGCTCGCTTGGCTCGGCCGAAGGCTCCGAGCCGAGGCTGTCGCCTTGGTGGCGCTGTCGCTGACTGTCGCGCTCGGTCCCATGCTGATGGTCGAGCGAACGCCGGCGGCGTGGTTGGCGGTCGAGTTCGATCGGGTCTCGGTGGTTCATCTGCTGCTGTTCTCGCTGGTGGCGATATTCTGGTTCGCGCTGTCGGTGGCGGAGCGGCGAGGCACGGTGGCCGCCGCGGCGGCGCCGCGATTGCTGTGGCTGACGATCGGGTGCGCGTTCATTCTCGGGCTGCAGTTTCTATTTTTTGACAGGTTCTTCCTCGGTCCCATGGCTGACGTCGCACCGGAAGTGCGCTGGCTCAACATTGCCCGGACCAGCGAATACGGCGCGGCGATCGATCCCGAAAGCCTGCGTCAAAGCCTGCACCAGCTGCTGCTCTACCTGGGCGGCGCAGTCATTGCCGCCGCGGTGCTGCCGTTCCTCATCGCCGGTTCGCAAAAACAGGTCCGCGACGGCTGGTTGTGGATCGGCCTGGCCGGCGCCGTCTACGTCGGGCTGTCGCTCTATCAGATCCGCTGGGGCCTCTACGCCGAGCTGCTCGCACTGCCGGTCCTGGCGGTGCTGCTTCAGCGCCTGGGCGCGGCCATCGCCCCGTGGCGCTTGGTTGCCGGAATGGGCCTCAGGGCCTCGTTCAATTTCACGGCCCTGCTGCTGCTGGCTGTGGCGCCGATTGCAGTCGGCTGGTCGCTGCGCCCGCAAACCGACCTTCGGGTGAGCGCACCGGGCGCGGACAAGTGCGACGTTAGCGCTCTGGTGCGTTATCTGGGCGAGGCGCCCAGTTTTCGAGCCCGCCCGCAGCGGATCATCAACTTTGCCTACGACGGGCCAGAGTTGCTTTACCTCACTCCGCACCATGTCGTTGCCACGCCGAACCACAGAAACGGCGCCGGCCTGATCGACGCGCGCGACTTCTTCGCTGCGCGCGACGCGGAGGTGGCGCGCCGCATCGCGCGGGCGCGCGGCCTCGATCTGGTGCTGCTGTGTCCGAGCGACCGCGAGGGCAGCTACTACCGTCCGGCGGGAGAAATGGCGTTTTGGGACCGGCTGCGCGCGGGTGCGCCGCCGGCCTGGCTCCGTCACGTCCCGCTGCCGCCCGCGGTCGGCTTCCTGCTCTACCAGGTGGTCGAATAGACGGACGTATCCGCCCGATCAGGCGCGAACGCTGGCGGGGGCGGCATCACTGTTGAATTTCGTCAGGAACTCCATGAACCCGGCGGCATGCAGCGGACGGCTGATCCAATAGCCCTGGATCTCGTCGCAGCCGCGCTCGCGCAGGAACTGGTATTGCGCTTCCTCTTCGACGCCTTCGGCAACGACGTCGACGTGCAGGCTCTGCGCCAAGTGAATGATCGCCGATGTAATGTTGGCACTGTCGCTTTCGGTGATGATCTTGCGCACGAAGGTCTGGTCGATCTTCAAGGCATCGATCGGGAAGCGGGTCAGATAGGCCATCGAAGAATAGCCGGTACCAAAGTCGTCAATGGCGATGCGCATGCCCAGCTCGCGCATCTCGATCAGCATCTCGTTGACGTGCTCGTTCATCCCCATGGCCATGCCTTCGGTGATCTCGAGCTCCAGAAACTTCGGGTCAACGCCGGCGTCCTCGTAGGCGTGCTTGACCACGTCAATCAGGTTCTCGCGCTTGAAATCCGCCGCCGAGAGGTTGAGCGATATGCGCGGCACCGGCAGGCCTCTGTCCTGCCATTCGCGGATCTGCATGCACACCTTTCGCAGGACCATGTCGGTGATGCTGGTGATCATGCCGGTATCCTCGGCGACCGGGATGAACAAGCCCGGCGAGACCATCCCGCGTTCCTCGCTGTACCAGCGCACCAGAGCCTCGGCGCCCGTGATCAGGCCGCTTTCCACATCCATCTTTGGCTGGAAGTTGAGGAACAGGTCGCCGGCTACCAGGGCCTGGCGCAGATCCAGTTCCAGGGCCTTGCGCTCCTGCACCTCGGCGTTCATCTCGGCGTCGTAGAGCTGGTATTTGTTTCGGCCGTCCTGCTTCGCGCGATAGAGCGCGAGGTCGGCGTTCTTGATCAGCTTGTCGGCTTCGCGGTCATCGTGCGGGAACACGGTGATGCCGATGCTTGTTCCGGTGTAGACCTGCTCGCCGTCGATCTCGAAGGGCCGCGCCAGGCTGTTGATGATGCGCCGCGCCAGGACCTCGACCCCGGTCTCGCTGTTCAGGTTTGTCTGAATGATGCCGAACTCGTCGCCGCCGAGCCGCGAGACGGTATCCGACTTGCGGACGCATTCCAGAAGGCGCTCGGCGACCTGCTTCAGCAGGGCATCGCCCGACGGGTGTCCAAGCGTATCGTTGACGTCCTTGAAATGGTCGAGATCGAGCAGCAGCACCGCGACCATGCGTTCGATGCGTCCGGCGCTGCTGAGCGCCTCGACCAGCCGATCCTGGAAGACCACGCGGTTCGGCAGCCGCGTCAGCGAGTCCTGGTTGGCAGCCTGCCTCAGCGCCTCCTCGGAACGTTGCCGCCGCTCGGCCATGCGGTTGATCGAGTTGGCGAGCTTGCCGAACTCGTCATCGCCGTCGATCGGGATGCGATAGTCCAGTTGGCCGCCGCCTATGGTCCGCGCGCCTTCGGTCAGCTGCACGATCGGCCTGATAATGCCGCGGATCAGCACCAGGGCGGTACTGGCGCCCATCAGTCCGCCGAAGGCTGTCATGACGCAGAGATAGATGATGAGCTGGCTGGTGGCGTTGTCGACGCTGCGCCGGGCCAGCGAACGGATATCGAGGATCACAGGCAGCAGATCGGAGTTCAGACGGGCATTGATGTGCGCCACCGTTCGGTCCAGCCGCCCGAACAATTTGACGCGCTCATCGCTGATCGTGCGCACCTGCGCGGTTGCGGCATCGAAGCGCTCGACTTCCACAGCCACTGCCTGGAACCAAGCGCGCCCGGCATCCGGGGTCGCCGCCGACGCATAGAGCGATGCCAGCGCTTCGAAGGCACGGCGCTTCTCCGCGTCCGTTGCAGCGTAATCCAGCCCGGGGTTGATGGCATGGACGGTTGCGTCGTTTGTCAGTTGTTGGAGCCAGACCTCGAGTTCGCGTGCCGCCTCGCGCCGTCGCAGCGGCTCAGCCTCGCCGGCCATGCCCCCGTTCTCGATGTATTCGGCGATGCGCCTGGAGGCCTCGGCGTTTGCCGCCTGCAGCAATGCCAGGGCTGCCCTTTGTTCCACGGCAAGGTCGCTGAGCCTGAGGCCGAGCTGCTTGAATTCGTTCAAACCGGCGCGAAACGTGCCCCCGGCCCCAGCATCGAGTCGAGCCGCCGCTGAGCGGTCAAAACTCGCTGACGCTTTATCGAAGGATCTAACCCAGGCTGTGGCGCTTTCGCTGCTGTCGCTTTGCCCGCGTAAGGTGACGATGGTGGAAAGTAGGGTGCCATGGATTGCATAAAGCGATTCCGGATGCAGATTGCTTGCGTCTGTCAGGAACTCGATGCCCTGCTTGATGCGTGTCGACAGCAGGTAGGCCACAGCACTGGTGATAAAAAACAGGAACAGCAGAGTGCCGAAGGCCACTGCCACCCGCTTTGCGATGCCGAACCTCATGCCCCTGGTCCGCCCTTATACGAAAGGCGCGCGCCCAGAGACGGCGCGCTCTGACCCGAGCCTGTTTCGACGGTTTGCACTTATAGTTGCCCGTTACGCCTGTGTAACTTCCAATCCCGCGAATCACTCATAGTCGACCATAACTATCGGTCCGCACCAAGTCTTCTCGCGGCGGTTAGCCCTCAAGCGCCAAATATAGGCCTTGTCGACATGGGAAACGAGCAATTAGGTCTCTGCGCGAGCCGGCGAGGGAGGTGCATCCGTGTTATTCGGCGACAACACTTCAGGGGCATGCACCGTCAAATTCAGGGGCATGCACCGTCAAAGGTTCAAGTTCTGGCGCTGCCGAGCGGCTTTGACGGCTCTGGGGCCAAGGGTCAAAATGCCGGCGCGGGTCGGAGCGAGGAGAGCCGGCATGCCGAAATTACTTTCCAAGGCGGCGGTCGCGCAGTACCAGCGCGACGGGTTCTGCTTCCCGGTCCGCGCCATGTCCGTTTCCGAGGCACGAAGCTATCGGGACCGGCTCGAGGCCTATGAGCGTCGCACTGGCGGTCCAATTCAAAGCAACATGCGTCACAAGGTGCATCTCTTATTCACCTGGGCCAACGAACTGGTCCGGCATCCCAAGATTCTCGACGCGGTCGAGGATATCCTGGGACCCAACATTATTTGCTGGACCACGAATTTCTTCATCAAGGAAGCGCGGGACCCGGGCTTCGTCTCCTGGCACCAGGACTCGACCTATTGGGGTCTGGACCCGGCCGACGTCGTCACCGCCTGGTTCGCCATGACCGACGCGCCGGTCGAGAGCGGCGCCATGAAGTTCGTCCCCGGCAGCCACACCTGGCCGCAGGTCCCCCACCGCGACACCTTTCACGAGCACAATCTCTTGAGCCGCGGCCAGGTCATCGACAAGGAGATTGATGAGGCCGAGACCGTCTTGGTGCCGATGCGGGCCGGCGAGTTCTCCCTGCATCACGTGCGCCTGACGCATGGCTCCGAGCCGAACACCACCGACGACCGGCGCGTCGGCCTCGCCATCCGGTACATTCCGCCGCACGTCCGCCAGCTCAAGGTCCGGGACTCGGCGATGCTGGTGCGGGGCGTCGACGGCCACGGCTTTTATGATTGGGAGCCGGAGCCCGAGGCCGACCTTTCGCGCGCCGCCTTGGCGGCGCATGCCGACGCGGTACGGCGTCAGGTGGCGGCACTTTACGAAGGCACGGAGAAGACGGCCTTCCGCGCCTGAGGCCCGCATCCCCATTCGAGGCGAGGCCCGCGATCGTGCGCGTTGAGGGCCGAGCGGGATCGGCGGAGCCAGGCCTGCCGGCGGCAAGGTGAAGAATACGCCGGCGCATCCTCACACAAGTGGCGCTTGCAGCTGGGCGATGGACATGAAAGAGTCTTGATTAATCGGCATGTCCGGGTGGCGGGCCGGCTCGTTCGGCGATCACGGAGGCGTGGTTGCGGCGGCGACCGCCATGTAGCTCAAGAGGTCGAGGATGAACCGGCGAGTGCTGCGGGGGCAGCAGGAGACGAGCTTCCGCTATCTCTTCGAGAAGAACCCCAATCCGATGTGGGTCTTCGATCGCGAGACCTTGTTCGTGCTCGAGGTAAACGACGCGGCCGTCGAACACTACGGCTATACCCATGACGAGTTCCGGCGCCTGCGGATCACCGATCTCCGCCCCGCCGACGATGTTTCGAGGCTGCTGTCCTACCTGCAGAGCCGGCCGTCAGGATTCAAGGAATCTGGGGAATGGCGGCACGTCACGAAGGATGGTCGCACGATCGACGTCGAGGTCACCAGCTACACCCTGGACTTCCGGCGACGCTCGGCGGTGCTCGTCGTGGTCCGCGACATTACCGAAAGCAAGCGGGCCGAACAGGCGCTCCGCGACAGCGAGGCAGTAGCACGAGGCGTGCTGGACACGGCGCTCGACGCCTACCTCCGCATGGACGAGGGCGGCCGGATCACGGAATGGAACGCGATGGCGGAGGAGACTTTCGGCTGGACGCGGAGCGAGGCAATCGGGCGCCTTGTCGCCGATACCATCATACCGCCCGATCAACGTGAGGCGCACCGGCAGGGCCTGGCCCGGTTTCTCGCCACCGGCGAAGGGCCGGTGCTGAATCGGCGGGTCGAGCTGCAGGCGCTGCACCGTAGCGGGGCGGAGTTTCTGGTCGAAGCCACGATCATCGTTTTGGACACCGACAGGGGACGGGTCTTCAGCGGATTTTTCCGCGACCTCAGGGAGAAGAAGCTGGCGGAAGCGCAGCTCCGCCAGGCTCAGAGGATGGAGGCGGTGGGTCACCTCGCCGGCGGCATCGCCCATGACTTCAACAATCTGTTGACGGTCGTCATCGGCACCAGCGACATCGCGCTCGAGCGCATGCCGGCGGACGACCCATTGCGACCGAGAATCGAGCAAATTCGAGCCGCCGGCGATCGCGCCAGCGGGCTGACCCGGCAACTTCTGGCATTCAGTCGCCAACAGGTCTTGCAGCCAGAGATTCTCGATCTAAACGCCGTTGTCGAACGTACCGGCTCGATGCTGCGCCGCCTGATCGGCGAGGACATCGATTTGCACACGAAGCTGGAGCCGGACCTGGACCTGGTGGAGTTCGACCCCAGCCAGATCGAGCAGATCATCGTGAACCTCGCCATCAACGCCCGAGACGCGATGCCGCGCGGCGGCAAGCTGACGCTGGAAACGGAAAACGTCGAGCTCGGTGCGCGCTACGTCGCGGAGCATCCGGAGGCACAGCCGGGTCCGCACGTCATGATCGCGATGACCGACACCGGCCACGGCATGGACGCCGAGACGCGCGCCAGGATCTTCGAACCGTTCTTCACCACCAAGGAGGTCGGCCGCGGCACCGGGCTGGGGCTGTCCACCGTCTACGGCATCGTCAAGCAGAGCGGCGGCAACATTTGGGTCTACAGCGAACCCGGCCGCGGTACGACGTTCAAAGTCTATCTCCCGCGCGCCGAGCGCGAAAGCGCACCCGCCCGGCCCCAGGTCGAGCAACGGGCGCCGCCGAAGGGCAGCGAAACCATACTAGTCGTGGAAGACGAGGCCGACGTGCGCGCCGTGCTGCGCGATATCCTGGAGATGGGCGGCTATACCGTCCTTGACACCGGCGATGCCGAGCAGGCGATTGAGATTTGCAAGCGGCACCCCGGCGACATTCACCTGCTGTTGACCGACGTCGTCATGCCGAAGATGGGCGGGCCGGAGCTGGCCGAGACCCTGAGAGCCCTGCGACCCGATCTCAGGGTCGCCTTCATGTCCGGCTACACCGACAACGCCATCGTCCACCATGGCGTCCTGAAGTCCGGCATCGCCTTCCTGAACAAGCCGATCGAGGTGAAAACGCTGTTGCGGAAGATTCCGGAATTCTTGGGACAGAGCGGCGAGCCTTAGCCCTTTCCGAAAAGTCCCCGGGTCAATGCAAGGGCGTGGGTGAGATCATCCTGGAGTACGCCATTTATCGCAGCCCGCTCGACGCCATCCGGCAACTGCTGGGGCTTGGCGCCGATCCGAACTACGGCGATCACGCCGGCTTCCCCTCGCTGCTGGCGGCGCTCTCCAGCGGCCGCCCCGACCGCCTGGCGATCGTCGAGATGCTGCTCGATGCCGGTGCCGACATCGGCCAGCGCGGCTTCAACGGCTACACGCCGTTGCATTGCGCGGTCGTGAGCGGCGACATGGCGGCGGCGGAACTGCTGCTGCGGCGCGGCGCCGACCCCAACGCGCGCACCGACGTCGACGACGACGCGACGCCGCTCGAGGAGGCGGAGTACCTCGGTCTGAGGGAGGCCGCGGCCTGGCTTCGCCGGCTGCTCGGGGACTGAGGCTGCCGCCGCCTCAATTCGCCGTCAACAGGCGACCCGTTTTACGAGTAATCGGCCGGCAAAAGGTTGCTCCGGACCCCTGCGCCAAGGCGCGTACGGATCCGGAGCAAAGTTGCAAGGGAGGCGCTGACCATTATTGAGCTTCGCGAATGTACTCGTCGATCTTGTCCGCCAGATTCGGGTCGGCTTGTGCGGCATTGTAGATCTGGTTGTAGGTCTCGACCGACAGGCCGGCGCCCCTGACGGCCTCGACCATCTCCTCGCCGGCCTTGGACTGGATGGCCGTGCGCTCATCGGACGAACTGGCGGCCTCCATTTGCGGCCGATATTCCTGGCTGATCTGCATTACCTCCAGGACGGCCATCGCGTACTGCTTTAGCTCCGTCTCGCTGAAAGTCTGCTGCTGTTGCGCCAGGCGCACGCCGGGCGACTGGGTCGAGGCCACGGCCGTCGAGCCAAGGCCGAAGGCGAGAGCGGCGGCAACGGCGGCGAGGGCTGGCAAACGCATGGGTTGCATGGGAGAATCCTCTTTCTCTGATTGACGCAATACGGTCATGCGATCCGTCCACGCGGAACGGACTATGCTCTCCCAGACAGCCGCCGCCCGCTCGAAGTTCCATGGCGCGCTGGACCCGTCTGGCTCAATGGCGCTGACCCGACTCCCATAGGCGGTGAATTCATGGGGCGAGGGAACTTCTGCCCCCTCATGCCTGTCTTTTCTCTTATAATGCTTGGCCCGTACCGGCTTGGCGGCGTTGCTTATGCTAGTGTTGTGTCTCTAACGCTGCGATCTCACACGGACCAAGCGATGTCCAGGGGTTGCGACCGCCGGGACGGGGCAGAAGTGTTAGAGTCACTACACTAGAGTCGCCGAAGCGATGGGATGAACGATCGCGATCAGGAATCGAGGAGGGGGCGTGGACGAGACGAAGTGGCTGATGGCGAAGGAGATTCCACGTCTGCGGCGCTATGCCCTGGCGCTGGTGAATGACGCGGCGGAAGCGGACGACTTGGTGCAGGACTGTCTCGAACGTGCCATCCGCAAGCGCCACCTGTGGAAGCGCCGGGGTAGCCTGAGGAGCTGGCTCTACCGGATTCTCTACAACGTCTTCATCAACCAGAGCGCCCGTCGCAACCGCATCCGACGTCAGATCACGCTGGAGGCGGCGAACATTGTGCCGTCCGAGCCCGCGCGGCAGGAAAAGCAAATCGTCTATCGCGAGATCGCCGCGGCGATGCAGAACCTGTCCAAGGAGCACCGCGCGGTGATCGTGCTGACCGCGGTAGAAGGCCTTCCCTACGACGAGGCGGCGACCGTCCTCGGCATCCCGATCGGCACCTTGCGCTCGCGGCTGTCGCGGGCTCGAGAGAAGTTGCGTGCCATTTATGTCGAGCCTGAAGCGGGCGTGTCCTTGCGGAGGGTAAAGTAGCCATGGACGAGCGACATTCGGTGAGCGAGCTCGAGCTCTTGGCCTACGCCGACGGACTGCTCGACGCGGACCCGATCCGCAAGGCGGCGGTCGAGAATAGGCTGCGCGAGTCGCCCGATGAGGCCGAGCGCGTCCGCGCGCATCGGGCGCAGAACGAGGCGCTGCGCCGGCGCTACGATAAGAGAATTCACGATCCGGTGCCTTCGTGCCTCTATGCAGCGCTGGATGCGCCGGCACGGCGTCCACTGCGAACCTTGGCGCGAATCGCCGCTACGGCGACGGTCCTCGTCGCAGTCGGCCTGATTGGTTGGCTCGTAGGGCAAAGCGACCAGCCCCACGAATGGTCGGCGGAAGACTTCGTCAGGCTAAGCTACAACAGCTACGAACGATCCTTGCCTGGCATGAATACGACAGCGACCTCGACCCAGACCGGGACGATCAACGCCATGCAATGGCTCTCGCAGCGGATTTCGTTGAGCCTCAAGGTGCCTGATCTGGGCGAGGCCGGCTACGTCGTCGCCGACCGGCGGACCATGACCGTGGGCGGCGACCAATTCGTCCGTTTGACCTATACGTCGCGAGACGGACGCAGTTTCGATCTCTTCCTCCAGCCGAGATGGGAAGACAGCGAGCCGGGAATCAGGGTGACGCAGGAGAAGGATGTCTCCCTGGCCTATTGGTTCGACGGCCCGCTCGCCCATGCCGTGGTCTCGCGGCTGTCGCCCGCCGAGACGCGGGAGCTGGCCCTCGCGGTGCGGCGCGCCATGCATGACCCCGACGCGTCGGCACCGGCCGTCCAGTTGACGCCGTCGCCCAAGCAAGGGGTCGGCGTCGCCAACGGCGATCACCGCACGAAAGATCCGACTCGGCCTTTGGGCTCGGGCGTCCCGATGCTCCCCACCGATCCCGGCCGCGGCCGGATCAGCACGAACTAGATCGCGAGCGGCAGCTCGAGAAGGCTTGTTTGTCTCGCAATTGTTGGGCCACAGTGGAGCGATCCGGAACTGCGCCGGTCGTGAATAGATTAAATCTGGAGCTGGACGACGTGTTGTTGCGACAGTGCGACGATGTGATTTCGCCATTGAAGCAATGGCTGCTGACGACAGCTACCCCCGCAATCGTGCTGTTCTCGATCCTGTGCCTCGTGGCGATGCCAGGCCTGTCGCAGATCAAGACCTACTGCAGCGAGCCGGTCACCCCATTCTGCGTCAATCGTGCCGGCGTCTTCGAGGACAGTACAGCGCAGGAGCGCTGCAGAATCGAAGTCGACAAGTATGTCGAGGGGATGGAGCAATATGCTGCCTGCGTTGGCGAGCAGCAGAAGGAAGCGCGCAAGCGCGCGGCCGAGATCGAGGAGCGCTTCGCCTGTATGTCGCGAGGCGAGGCGAACTGCCGGTAGAACATTACCGGCTGCACGACGGGAACCAATCCGCGGTTGCGACTGTCTGAATGAATGATCGATGCGGCGCTTCGCCGGCTCGGAAGGGAAGTCCGCCGGGCTGGCCTGCGGCGACGCATCGGCCCGACGAGGGATGCGCGAAGCGGCCGTCGGCAGTGTCGACAGCGGGCAGCGTCGGCGCCGTTGCCACCATATCCAGGCGGCTTAAGGCATCCCCGCGCAACCGGACCAAGGAGCACGACCATGAATCTCTCCATTCGCCTCATCGTTCCACCGGCCCTTTCTCTGGCCGTGCTTGCGCTGGTATTCGCGCCATGGACGGTGAACGCGCAGCAGGCCAGCGATGTCCTGACCGAGCAGGAGGAGACGCAGAACATCGCGTCGGAGATCATCGGCGTCGCGCTTGTCGACCCATTGGGCAACGAGGTTGCGGAAGTGACCGATCTCATTCTCGATGAGGAGCGGCGGGTGGTCGGCGTGGTCGTAGCGGTCGGCGGCTTCTTCGGTCTCGGCGCCAAGCCGGTCGGTCTGCCTTGGGATGCCGTGAGCGTCGAGCAGGGGCAGGGCGGCGCGGTCGCCGTCGTCCGGATGAGCGAAGAGCAGCTGGCGGAGGCGCCAAGGTTCATGACCCTGGCGGAGATCGAGGCGGCCGAGCGCGCCAGGCAGCAACAGCAGCAGATGCAGCAGGGCCAAGGGGCAACAACGCCGCCGCCCCAGCGATGACTCGAAAGCAGGCTAATGCACCATCAGCACCGGTGTCGCGGCAACGTTCGACAGCACCTTGAACGTCACGCCGCCGAGCAGCCTCTCGCGCAAGGGACTGTGCGAATAGGCCCCCATGACCATTAGCGCGACCTGCCGCTCGCCGCACTGCGACATCAGGTACTCCGCCACGCCCGAGGGGCCCGGCTCCTGCTGCACGACCTCGGCCTCGATGCCGTGCCAAGCCAGATAGTCGGCGGCCTTCTCCTCGGCGCTCCGTCCAGCCCGGTCTTGGCCGACGTGGAACAGCAGGATGTCCTTGGCCTTGGCCAGAAACGGCAAGGCGGCGCCGAGCGCATGCCAACACTGCGGGCTGTCGTTCCAGGCCACCATGATCCTGCCGTTCAGGTGCTCTGGCGGGTTGGACGGCGCCAGCAGGACGGGGCGGCCGCTGTTCAGCAAGACATTGTCGATCGCCGATCTCGCCGCCTTTGTTTCCTTCGAGACGGAGGCGCTTTCAGTCACCACCATGTCGCAGGTATGGCCCTGCTGGCCAACGACATGCGGCAAGTCGCCGATCTGCCGGCGGAACGATGCGGACGGCAAGGGACGATCCCCCTGGCCCGCCGCGTCGCCGTCAAGAAACGGCACCTGCCACTGCCGGCACAGCATCTCGAAGCCCGCCTTGGCCGACTGCGCCGCCTGGTCGCGCTGGCGCGTCGTCTCGGCCAACGGATCCAGCGTCGCCAACTCCCCCCGCATCGTCGACATGCCGAAGGCGCCTGCCCTGGGGTCGACGGTCGCTCGCGGCGGCGGCATAGGAACGCTTTGTCGCACCGCCTCGACGTACACGCCGACGAGGTGTGCTTGCAGATGCCTGGCGGCCGCGAGCGCCGTCTTCGCTGCCGGCGTATCGCAATTCTCGGTGAATGGTACGAGGATGGTTCGGATCGACATGGCTCCTTCCTTCCGCTGCTTGGGATTTTGCGCAAAGCCTGGGCGACCGGTGACGTCCCTGGAAAGATGCCATAAAACACCACCGTTACCGTCCGCTCCAGGCGAACCACGATGAGGAATCACGCTTCACGGACAGCCAAAACGCGAAAAAAGTTCCCTTGGTAGGCTAAAGATGAATCGCTTGTGCGGGCCGCCGCATTTCGCAAACTGCTGACGCGGTGAGGCGCCGGCGACCTCAGTTGGCGCGCAAGAGCCGCCGGGCCAGGGCGAAGCGGTGCACTTCAGAGGGACCGTCGTATATCCGGAAGGCGCGGATATCCTTGTAGGTCTTCTGTACCACCGTATCGCCGGTGATGCCGGTGCCGCCCAGCGTCTGCACCGCGCGATCGACGACCCGCGACAGGGCTTCCGAGCAGACCACCTTGGCCATGCTGCTTTCCTTGCCGCCGCGCTCGCCCTGGTCGAGGACCCAGGCGGCGTGCCAGATGGCCAGCCGCGAGAGATGCAGCTCCATCTCGTTATCGGCAAGCTGGAAGCCGATACCCTGGTGTTCGCCGATCGGCTTGCCGAAGGCATGGCGCCGGCGGGCGTATGCCACGGCGATGTCGTGACAGCGCCGCGCCGCCCCCAGCCAGCGCATGCAGTGGGTCAGGCGCGCCGGCGCCAGCCGCACCTGCGCATAGCGGAAGCCCTGGCCGACCTCGCCCAGCACCCGGTCCGCCGGCACCCGGACGTCGCGGTAGTCGACCACGGCGTGGCCGCCAGTCAGGTTGCTGTCCATGGTCTCCAGCACGCGCACGGTCTCGATGCCGGGCTGGTCGGCGTCGACCAGGAACATGGTGGCGCCGAGTTCTTCGCCGCGGGCATCGAAGCTCTTCGCCATGACGATGTGATAGGCGGCCCCGAGGACGCCGGTGACGAGCCACTTGCGCCCGTTGATGACGAACTCGCCGCCGTCGGCCCGGGCCTCCGTTTTCAGCATCGAGGGGTCTGAGCCGGCGCCGCCGTCCGGTTCGGTCATGGAGAAGGCGGAGCGCACCCGGCCCTCGGCCAGCGGCCGCAGGAAGGCTTCCTTCTGCGCTTCGGTGGCGATCTCCTGCAGCATGTGCATGTTGCCCTCGTCGGGCGCGGCGATGTTGAGGGCGTGCGGACCGACTGTCGAATAGCCGGCCTCCTCGAAGACCACGGCCTTGCCGACGTGTCCGAGGCCGAGGCCACCCCAGGCCTCGTCGACGTGCGGCGAAAGCAGTCCTGCCGCCCGGGCCTTCGCCATAAGCTCGCGGCGCAAGTCGTCGCTGGGGCCGTGCGCGTCCTGGCGTGGATCACTTTCGTAGGGAAGCAACTCAGAACGCACGAACTCGGCCGTACGCTGGCGCAGCTCCTCCAGTTCCGGCGGCAGCGAAAAATCTATCATGGGTCTTCCTTTCCTCTCGGCGCCGAGGCGGCGATTGATACCACCCGAACGCGGGCGCGCAACAGCGCGCAACAGATCGGCCTGGCGCTTCCTGCCCGCTGCCGCTTTGGCGCGCCTCTGCGGGCAGAGGCGCAAAATCGCGTGCATTTTTCAGACATTCATCGTACCAAGAGACGCCTACCGGGGTGTGACGCCGGCGCGTCGTAGGATTCCGCGGGCATGGTTCGGGTGCCGAAGATTCGGGGTTGGCTGGGCTGGGCGCTGTTGCTCTCGGCCCTGATTGGTCAGCCTCTAGGGGCGACCGAAAACGAGGTCCGGATCGGCGTCCTCTACCCGTTGAGCGGCTCCAGCGCCGCTGCCGGGCGGGCCGTCCTGGCCGCCGTTCGGGCGGCCAAGGATATCGCTGACAACCGCTACCAACTGGACTTGCCGCTCGCGCGCGACAAGGGCCTGCGGAATTTTGGCGGCGCCAGGATCAAGCTGATCGTCGCCGACCACGGCGGCAGTCCGGAGCGCGGACGGATCGAGGCCGAACGGCTGATCGTCGAGGAAAAGGTGGTGGCGCTCTACGGCGCCTACCAATCCAGCGTCACCGAGGTGGCCAGCGCTGTCGCCGAACGCTTGCAGATCCCCTTTGTCACCGGCGAGTCCTCGTCGCCGGCGCTGCACCGCCGTGGCTTCCGTTGGTTCTTCCGCACCGGCCCGCACGACCGCCACTACACCGAGATGATGTTCGACTTCCTGGCCGACTTTCAGACCGCCCGCGGCGTGCAGTTCAAGACCGTGGCCATCCTGCACGAGGATTCGGCCTTCGGCAGCGGCAGTGCCGCGGTGCAGGACGAATTGGCGACCCAGCACGGCCTGAAGGTGCTGGCGAAGATGGCCTACCGGGCCGATGCCGATCACTTGGTCGCCGAGGTCAAGCTGCTGAAATCGCTCGATCCGGACGTGATGTTCCCCACCTCCTACACCAGCGATGCGCTGTTGTTCTTCAAGACCGCCAAGGGCCTTAAGTACCGGCCGCGGATGCTGATCGCCCAGAACGCCGGCTTCATGGACCCGAAGTTCCTGCGCGAGGTCGGCAAGGATGCCGAGGGGATCATCTCGCGCGCGCCGTTCGCCCTCGACATGGTCGACCGCATCCCGCTGATCGGCGACGTCAACGCGATCTACAAGAAGCATTCGGGGGGCGCCGACATCTTCGATCCGCCGATCCGCAGCTTCTTCGGCGCCCTGGTGCTGATGGACGCGATCAACCGGGCCGGCTCAGCTGAGCCCGAGGCGATCCGCGAGGCGCTGCGCGACACCTACATTCCGGCGAACCAGATACCGATGCCGTGGTACAGCGTCCGGTTCAATCCGAACGGACAGAACTCGGGCGCCGGCGTCGTCCTGGTGCAGTACCAGGACGGCCAATACCGGACCATCTATCCCTACCGCCACGCCTCGCGTCAGGTGCTGTATCCGATGCCCGGCTGGCATGACCATTGAGTGCTGGGCCGAGTCGGCCGGGAGTTGCGTCCGGCCGTCGCTTCCTGTTGACTGAAGCGCGCCGGCAACCCTTTCCGCACGCTGGGCAGACCCACCGATGGCCGCCAAACCGATCCTCGAGGGCATCACCGTACTCGACCTGACCCAGTTCATCGCCGGACCGGTGACGACGCGGGCGATGGCGGAGATGGGCGCGGAGGTGATCAAGGTCGAACTGGCGCCGCACGGCGACCAGGCGCGCGCCCTGCCGGTGATCAAGAACGGCCGCAGCGCCTATTTCGCGCAGCAGAACCAGGGCAAGCGCGGCATCGCGGTCAACCTGCGCGAGGCCCGAGGCGTCGAGCTGGTGCGCGGGCTGGTGGCCAAGGCCGATGTCCTGGTCGAGAACTTCTCGCCCGGCGCCATCGGCCGCATGGGTCTGGGCTGGGAGGCCGTGCACAAGATCAATCCCGATCTGATCATGTGCTCGATCTCGGCCTTCGGGCAGACCGGGCCGCTCGCCAACCAGCCCGGCTTCGACTTCATCGCCCAGGCCTACTCCGGCGTCACCAGCATGATCGGCGAGCCTGGCGAGGCGCCGCCGCTGATCGGCGTCGCCGTCGGCGACGTCGGCACCGCGATCGCGGCGCTGGCGGCGATCAACGGCGCGCTCTACCACCAGGCCCGCCACGGCGGCCCCGGCCAGTATCTCGACATCGCCCTGATCGATTTCTACTTCCTCAGCCACAGCATCAACGTCGAGGCCTATAGCGCCAGCGGCGGCACCATTCGGCCGACGCGCAGCGGCAGCCAGCACTCCTTCGTGGTTCCGAACGGCATCTACCATGGTCGCGACGGCCATGTCGTCATCCTGGCGGTGACGCAGGACATGTGGCGGAGGCTGCTCCGGGCCATGGGGCGGCCCGAGCTCGCCGACGACCCGCGCTTCCAGCGCGCCGAGGACCGCAACGCCAACCGCGAGGTCCTGACCGGGCTGATCGAAGACTGGCTCGGGCAGCAGGACGGCATTCGCGCCGCCTGCGCCCGCCTGCAGGCGGAGCGCGTCCCCTGCGCGCCGGTGCTGAGCGTGGCCGAGGCGATAGCCGAGCCGCACCTGGTTCAGCGCGGGACGGTGCGCGAGGTCGTCGACCCGACCGTCGGACGCTTCCAGATCCCGGGCATCCCGTTGCGCTTTTCGGAGTCGGGCCTGGCCGCGCGCCGACGCGCGCCCTATCTCGGCGAGCACAACGAAGAGGTACTGAGCGGCATGCTGGGCTTGGCGCCGCATGACGTGCGCGAGCTGCAGGCGGCGGGGATCCTGGTCAGCGAGCCGCTGCCGGTCGAAGCCGCCGCCGAATAGACTGAAAGGTCAGGAGGCCGCATGAAGATCACCGCCGTCGAGGCCCGCTGGCTGCACGTGCCGATCCCGCCGGAGGGCCAGCACGTCAGCGATTTCGGCCTGACCACGTCGTTCGACGCGGTGCTGGTCCGTATCGAGACCGAGTCCGGCCTGGTCGGCCACGGCGAGGCCAAGGCGCACGTCGGCAGCGCCAGCGACGGTCGCGCGCTGGCGGCCATGATCAACGAAGAGCTGGGCCCGAAGCTGCTTGGCGAGGACGCGCGCGACATCACCCGCGTCTGGGAGAGCGTCTACAGCGGCACGCGGGCACATTTTGCCCTGTCCCGCGGCCACGCCTTTCCGATTCTGGGGCGGCGGGGGCTGACCATTTCGGCCCTGAGCGGCATCGACATCGCGCTCTGGGACCTGCTGGGCCAGCATCTCGACGTCCCGGTCTGGCGCCTGCTCGGCGGCCGCGCGCACGCGTCCCTGCCGGCCTACGCCTCGGGCGGCTGGGCGCCGGCCGAGACCATCGGCGAGCAGCTCATGGGTTACGTCGAGAAGGGCGGCTTCAAGGCGGTGAAGATGCGCGTCGGTGTCGCCGACGGCGAGGTGCGCCACTCGGCGAAGCGCGTGCAGGCGGCGCGCCGAGCCTTGGGCGAGGATATCGATCTCATGGTCGACGCCCACGGCACCATGGGCGTGGCCGAGGCCAAGCGCTTTTGCCGCCTGGTCGAGGACTGCAATCTGACCTGGTTCGAGGAGCCCGTCTCCGGCGACGACAAGCGCGGCATGGCCGAGGTGCGGGCGGCCACCGACATCCCGATCGCGGCCGGCGAGAACGAATACACGCGCTTCGATTTTCACGAGCTGGCGCAGCACCGGGCCGTGGACATTTTTCAGCCGGACCTGGCGATCTGCGGCGGCATCACCGAGGCCACGCGGATCGCCGCGCTGGCCGATACCTACCAGCTACGCCTGGCGCCGCATCTGTGGGGCGGGGCCTTGATGTTCGCTGCCGGGCTGCATCTGTGCATCGCCGCCCCGGCAGCCTTCATCCTGGAATATTCGCTGGGTGCCAACCCGCTGCTGCGTGAGCTCGCGCAAACGGCGTTCACGCTCGAGGACGGCCGAATCGCCGCGCCGGACGCGCCCGGCCTCGGCGTCACCATCGACCAAGGCTTCGTCGAGCGCTACACCGCGTGAGGCGCTCAGACCGCCTCCTCGGCGATGTCCTCGTGCCAAAGTTCAGGACGCTCGTCGATAAAGCGGCGCATCAGCGCGACGCAGTCGGGATCGTCGAGCAGGACCACATCGACGCCACGCGAGCGTAGGAAATCGATGTTGCCCTCGAAATTGCGGTTCTCGCCGATCACCACCCGCGGGATGGCGAACTGCACGATGGTGCCGCTGCACATCATGCACGGCGCCAGCGTGGTGTAGAGGGCGACGCGGCGATAGCCCGGCCGGCGGCCGGCGGCGCGCAGGCAATCCATCTCGCCGTGCGCGACCGGATCGCCATCCTGCACCCGCTTGTTGCGGCCGCGGGCGATGACATGGCCGCCCTCGACCAAGACCGCGCCGACCGGCACCCCGCCCTCGTCGAAGCCCTGCCGCGCCTCCGCCAGCGCCAGGCGCATGAACGCCGCGTTATCCATCGTCGCCACCCGCCTATTGCGGCGGCCAGGGCGGCCGGAAGTCGGGCGCGCCCAGGTAGTTCCGGTTCCAGGTTGGGCTGATCAGGATCTCGTTCAGGCAGACGTGCTTGGGCATGGCGGCGACGAAGCGGACGGTCTCGCCCAGATCCTCGGGCTGCAGCATCTTTGCCCGCTCCGCAGCGCTGACCGGCACCGGCCGGCGGTCCAGGATCTCGGTCGCGACCTCGGCGGGACAGATTACGCAGGCGCGAATGCCGTGCCGGCATTCCTCCATGTTGATGGTCGCGTTCATCGCCACGACGGCGTGCTTGATGGTGCTGTAGGCGGGACCGGAGACGTAGGAGGGGAAGCGTCCGGCCCAGGAGGCGATGTTGATGATCAGTCCGTCGCGCTGCTCGCGCATCACCGGCAGCACGGCGTGGACGCAGTGGAAGACGCCGTTCAGGTCGATATCGACCATGCGGTTCCAGCTCTCAGGAGTGAGCTCGCGCCAGCGTCGTTCGTGTATGTTGATCGCGGCGTTGTTGACCAGCACGTCGATCCGGCCGTGGCCGTCCTTGATCGCCCGCAAGCAGTCGGCGACGGCCGGCTGGTCGGAGACATCGAGGCTGGCCACTTCGGCGCTGCCGCCACCCGCGGCGATCTCCTCGCCGACCGCCTCCAGGGGTTCACGCCGGCGGCCCGACAGGACCACGGTCATGCCGGCCTCGGCCAGCGCCAAGGCGGCGCCCCGCCCGATCCCGGTGCCCGCGCCCGTGACCCAGGCGACCTTGCCTTCCAATGAACGCAGCATCACGCCCTACCGGTTGCGTTCGAAGATCGCTTGGCGGCTATTCCGCCGCCTGCCTCGCGGCGCCCTCGGGCCCGATGCCGGCGTCCGCCAGGGCCCGGCCGAGCGCCTCGATCTCGGCCTGCGGCAGTTTCACCAGCGGCGGCCTGACGACGGCCCGCGGCAGCCGCCCCAGCAGCACCAGGCATTCCTTCATGCGGTTGTGCATGTCCAGGAAAGGCGGGCGGTAGAATGCCTGCGCCATGGGAAAGATGCGGTCGTTGACCGCCTGCGCCCGGGCCAGGTCCTTGGCCTGGACCGCTTCGAAGAGAGCGACCTGCAGGTCGGCGATGACGCTGCCGGCACCGGACAAGAGGCCGCGCGCGCCCATCACCAAGGAGCTCATCAGCCAGGAGCTGTGCGTGCTCAGCACGCTGACCGGCCGGGGCAGGCTCTGGAAGGTGCGGATGTGCTTCTCGTGCAGCATCGCGTCGTTGCACCAGTCCTTGATGGCGACGATCGAGGGGACTTCCTCGAATAGCCGCAATAAGGTCTCAAAGGTGTGGCCCTGGCCGCCGCCGAGCGGATATTCGAAGACGATCAGCGGCAGATCGGCCGCCTCGGCGATGGTCTTGAAGTGCGCCACCGCCATCTCGGGGCGCAGTTGCCCGCCGGCGATCAGCGTGTTCGGCGGGAAGACCAGTAGGGCGGAGGCGCCGCCGGCCGCGGCCATCCGCGCCAATTCGGCGCCGAGATGGCTGCCGTCCGCATAAATCCCATTTACGACCGGCACGCGCGCACCGATCTCGTCCATGGTGAAATCGAGCACCCGGCGCTGTTCGTCATAGCTGCAGGAGGCCGCCTCCGAAGCGTGCGCGTTCACGGTGATCGCGGTGACGCCCGGGGTGGCGGCGACGTGGGCGAGGTGGCGCCGGCTTGCCGCCTCGTCGATGGCGTAGTCGTCGTCGAAGGCGAGCAGCGTCGCCGGAATGACCCCACTCGGATCGAACTTCTTGCTGGTTGCCATCATCTCGCTCTCCCGTCCGGTCTTAGGAAGCAGCATAGCAGCTCAAAGTCGACCGAGCACAATCTCGGCGGCGCGGTGACCTGAGCGGACCGCGCCTTCCAATGTCGCCGGCACCCCGGTCCGGGTCCAGTCGCCGGCCAGTACCAGGTTGCTGAACGGGGTCTCGGGGCCGGGCCGCCGGATCTCCCACGCCGGGACCTGGGCCGGGGTCGCCCGCTTTTCGATGATCAGGCGATGCGCCGGCACCGGCCCGCCGGCAAGACCGAGGACAGGGGCGAGGTCCCGCCAGATCAACGCCGCAATTTCGCGGTCGGTGACAGCGGCGAAACGATTGGCGGCGCTGACCGTGACCGAGAGCACGTCGGCCCGCTGGAACAGCCATTCGGCGGTGCCGCCGAGAAGGCCGAGAAAGGGTGTCTCCGCGGGCAGACCGACTCCCTCGGGCAGGACGAAATGGGCGTTCAAAATGGCGCTGTAGGCGGTCGGGGCGGGCAACGCCGGCAGCAGCGCCTGCGCCTGCGCCGGAGGCACCGCCAGCACCATCTGGTCGCCAGGCTCCAGCGCGATCGTTCGCTCAGCGAAGGCCATCCGGATAACGCGGGCGCGGTCGTCGTCGAGTCCCTTCAGCCTGGCGCCGAACCGCACCTCGGCGCCCTGTCGGGCGAGCGTCTGCAGCGCCGGCTCGACGAAGGCCTCGGAAAGGCCGTGCACGGCAACCAGGGGGCGGGAGGCCGCTTCGCCCTTGAGCAGGGTTTCGCGCACCACCGCCCAAAGCGCGCGCGCCGACGCAATCTCGGCTTCGGTATTGAGGGCGGCCACGGCCAGCGGCGCCCACAGACGCCGGAATCTCTGGCCGGCTGCATCGAGTCGCTCTGCGATCGCGTCGGCCGGTGCGGCGGTGGCCAAGCGAAGCGCGTCGGCGACAAGTCCGATGGCGCCGACGCCGGGCGGCAGCCTGGAATCCTGAAAGATCCACCAGAGCCAGCTCCCCGGTTCGAGCGACCAGCGTTGGCCGCTGGTGAGGTCGAGGAAGGCGAAGCGCGCGGGCCGTATTTCGCGCAGATTCGGTTTTGCCCCGATCGCGCCGACATAGGCCAGGACCTCGAGATTGCCGCCGAGGATCAGGTGATTGCCATTATCGATGTGACGATCGGTCAGCTTGTCGTGAAATGAGCGGCAGCGTCCGCCGGCGTGGCCCGCCGCCTCATGCAACGTCACCGCGACTCCCTGCGAGGACAGCCGCACCGCCGCGGCCAGGCCGGCGAGGCCGGCGCCGACCACATGGATGCGGTTCGTCATCCGCGCCCGATCAGCCGCGAGGCCACGCCGCGTGCGGCGACGGCCAGGAATGCCGGTCTGCTGAGCGCGACCCGCTCGGCCAAGGGATCGCGCCGTCTCAGTTGATCGCGGAGCGCCCGGGCCAAGGCAACGATCGCCGCGGATTCGTAGCCAAGGCGGCGGTTCCGCATCTGACGGGCGAGCGGCGCCGCGAGCACCAGCAAGGCATCGACGCCATCGAGCGCCCGGTCGAGCACGTGGCGAAATGCCCCACTCGAATAGGCCGCCAGCAGGGCGTCGGTGCCCAGACCCTCGGCCTCGATCCAGTCAAGCGGCAGGTAGAGGCGCCTGAGCTTGCGCCAGTCGTCGCCGCAATCCTGCAGATGGTTGAGAATCTGTAACGCCGTGCAAAGGGCGTCGGCGGCAGGCCCGGGAGTCTCGTCCTCGCCGTGCAAGGCCAATAGGTAACGCCCGACCGGCATGGCCGAATAGCGGCAGTAATCGATCAGGTCGTCCCAATCGCGGCACGGCTGGTTGATGGCATCACGCCGAAAGGCTTGCAGCAGGTCCCGGGCGAAGTGGTCGGCTACGCCGGTGGCCGCGAGGCTGGCGCGCAGGGTCGCGGCAGGGGCGCGCCAGTCAGTCTCGCTGCCGCCGGCGATGAGCGCGGCGTCGAGGGCATCGAGATGGGCCAGCTTCTGGTCCCGTTCCAAATTCGGGTCATCGGCGATGTCGTCAGCCAGCCGAACGAAGTCGTAGAAAGCCATGACATGTGGCCTCAGCCGGGGCGATAGCAGCAGCGAGGCGACGGGAAAGTTCTCTTGGCGCGCGCTCTTGCGGGCGCGCGGCTGCGGTTCCGGAGCCCGGCCTCGGGCGCCATTTTCGTCGGTTTCATGCCGGCTTTCAAATCGCGTCATCACCGTAATTTCAGGTCTCATGATTATCGCTCGCCGCACCAATCAGTGGCCATGACGAGCGCATTACCGAAACTTTTGCGGTTGCGCGGACGGCAAGGCATTGTCCATACTCTCGCCATAATATCCAAACAGGGAGAGGTGAGATGCATCTTCGGAACGTTTTCAAACTCGCGTCGGTCGCCGGCCTTACCTGCGGCGTCGCGCTCGCGGCCGTCGGCTCGGCGGACGGCCAAGACCGTGTCAGATGGAAGATGCAGAGCGCCTTCGGCAGCAAGATACCGCACATCGGCACCTCGGGCGTGCGCTTCGAGGAAAATGTCAAGCGCCTGTCCCAAGGCACCTTGCAGATCAAGTTCTTCGAGCCCGGCGCCTTGATACCGCCGCTCGAATGCTTCGACTCGGTATCGAAGGCGGCGTTGGAATCCTGCTGGACGACGCCGGGCTATCACACCGGCAAGTACCCGGCCCTGGCGTTCTTCACCACGGTGCCGTTCGGCCCCGCGATCGGCGAATTCCTGGCCTGGAAGTGGTTCGGCGGCGGCAAGGAGCTGCTCGACGAGATCTACAAGCCGCACGACCTGATCGCCTTCGACAGCTTCGCCATCGGGCCGGAGACCTCGGGCTGGTTCAAGACCGAGATCACCTCGCTGGACCAGCTCAAGGGCCTGAAGATGCGCTTCTTCGGCCTCGGCGCCCAAGTCATGCAGAAGCTCGGCGTGTCGACGCAGCTCTTGGCCGGCGCCGACATCTATCCGGCGCTGGAGCGCGGCGTCATCGACGCCACCGAGTTCTCGATGCCGACCATCGACTTCTCTTACGGCTTCTACCAGATCGCCAAGAACAACTACTATCCCGGCTGGCACCAGCAGGTCTCGGTCAGCGAGCTGCTGATGAACCGCAGTCAGTTCAACGCGCTGGCGGACCATCACAAGGCGATGATCGAGATCGCCCTCGGCGAAAGCGTCATGCACTCCTACGTTGAGTCCGAGGCCAAGCAGTTCGAAGCCATGGCGTTGAACGAAACGAAGTACGGCGTCAGCAACCGCCGCTGGCCCGACGAGACACTGAAGGTGATGGAGGCGGCCTGGCTCGAGGTGGTGGCGGAGCAATCGGCCAAGGATCCGCTGTTCAAGAAGGTCGCCGACAGCTATTTCGGCTTCCGCAAGCAGTACAAGATATGGGGCGACGCCCAGGCGATGAAGGCCACGTACCAGTAGGCAAAGCTCATCGTCATCGGGCATGGCCACGCCTGTATGATGCGCGAAATGGCTGGGGCCCGCTTGCCGGGCTCCAGCTTTTTCGGTAGATGGAGGGCGCTCTCACCGGATCGTGTGGTCGAAGCCGCGTGAAAGCGTCGTATAACCGAGCCGGCGCAATGCCGGCACGGCGCCACCGCTCAGAGGGGTTGGCGCTCAACATTCAGGGAGGCCGTCTTTCGGCCGGACTGTCATCGGGTCGAGGGAAGACTAGGGGATTAGCATGGAATTATTGTATTTCGTTGAAGATTTCTTGCCAATCTTCATGTTTTTGACTTTGGCCTGCCTGCTTTTCACAGGTTATCCGGTCGCCTTCATTTTGGGAGGTCTTGCCTTTGTCTATGGCATGATCGGATATTTCCTCGGCATGTTTTCATTGATCGAGTTTTTCAACTTCGTGCCACGGATTTGGGGGCAAGCGGCCGAGAACCTCGTGCTGGTGGCGGTGCCGACCTTCGTCTTCATGGGCGTCATGATGGAACGCAGCGGCATCGCCAACGATCTGCTGTATTGCTGTCAGATCTTGCTGAAGCGGGTGCCGGGCGGTCTCGCCCTCTCGGTCACCATCATGGGCACGATCCTGGCGGCGATGACCGGGATCATCGGCGCTTCGGTGACGATGATGACGGCGCTGGCGCTGCCGACGATGCTGCGTCAGCGCTACAGCCACCAGCTCGCGACCGGCGTCATCGCCGCCTCCGGGACGCTTGGCATTCTCATTCCGCCGAGCATCATGCTGATCATCATGGCCGACCTGCTGGCCGTCTCGGTCGGCAACCTGTTCATGGCCGCGCTCGGTCCGGGACTCTGTTTGGCAGGGCTCTACCTGGTCTATGTCATGACCGTGGCCTCGGTTCGGCCCGATGTGGCGCCGCCGCTGCCGCCGGACCTGCTCTACGTGCCGCGCAGCGAGCTGCCGCGCCTCCTGGTCAAGAGCTTCTTCCCGCCGGTATTCCTGATCGGCCTGATCAAGAGCTCGATCCTGATGGGCTGGGCGACGCCGAGCGAGGCCGGGGCCGTCGGCGCCTTCGGCGCCACCCTGCTGGCGGCGATGAACCGGCGCCTGGGCTGGGAGACGCTGAAGGGCGTCTGCCAATCCTCGGGCCTGACGATCTCCTTCATCTTTTTCATCGTCATCAGCGCCACCTGCTTCGCCTACGTCTTCCGCTCGCTCGGCGGTGATGACATCGTCGAGGAGCTGATCTTCTCCGCCGGCTTGGATTCCTGGGGCCTCTTGTTCCTGATCATGGGCATCGTCTTCGCCCTCGGCTTCTTCCTCGACTGGCTGGAGATCACGCTGATCATCCTACCGGTCTTTGCCGGCATGATCGTCAACATGGAATTCGGCGACCACGTGCCGGCGGCCGCCATGGTCTACTGGTTCACGGTGCTGATCGCTGTCAACCTGCAGACCTCGTTCCTGACGCCGCCTTTCGGCTTCGCACTGTTCTATCTCAAGGGCATCGCGCCGAAAGAGATCAAGATCGAGAGCATCTATCTCGGCATCATCCCGTTCGTGCTGCTGCAGCTCCTGGCCGTGATCGCGGTGATCATCTTCCCGGACCTCGCCCTGTGGCTGCCCGAGGTGGTGCATGGTCCCTTTGGCGGCGGCTGATCAACAATGACTGATGCAACGCAACCCGTATCGGGCTCGTATTGGCACTTTTGTGGCGTTCGCCCGTGCCGGCAAGCAATCGCGTCGGTGTGAAGTATCAGTTTTGGAGGAACTGAATTCGCGATGACGACTCAAGACAGCATTGCGGTCGATTCGGCGGAGCTGCCGGCGGCTATCATCTGGAGCCTGAGGCTGCGCAAATTCGTCGGCTTCGTCGGGCGATGGGGCTCGTTCTTCATATTACCGCTGGTCGTCGTCACCATCTTCGACGTCACCGCGCGCAAGCTGGTGTGGATCCAGATCTTTCTGGTCTCGCAGGTGAGCCAGATCTTCCAGTCGACGCTGCTGCAGGAGCTGGAGTGGCATTTCCACACGGCGCTGTTCGCCCTCGTGCTCGGCTTTGGCACGGTCTACAACCGGCACGTCCGGGTCGACCTGGTGCGCGAGAAATTGGCCTTCCGCAAACAGGCCTGGATCGAGTTCATCGGCACCACCCTGGGCATGATCCCCTACACCGCGATCGTTATCTATTTCACGTTCAGCTTTGCCTACGATTCATACGTGATTAATGAGATCTCGGCCTCGCAGGTCGGCCTCAGCCACCGCTGGATCATCAAGAGCGTGCTCCTGATCGGCCTGATCGTCGCGTTTCTGTCCGGTGTCGCGGTCTGGCTGCAGACGGTGATCGTGCTGTTCGGGCCCAAGGATATGCGTTTCCAGCTGATGACCTTGGAGTGGCCCGAGGACGTGGACGCCCGCCGCATCAAGGTTGACGAGGATGCCGGCGAAAAGCGCCAGGCCTTCGCCGATCCGAAGGATTAGCCGGCGGCGGCCCGGGGCCGCCACGCGTACCGTCCGGCACCTAGGGTGATGACCATGGCCATGGACTGGTACGAGTACCTGAAGAAATACGTCTGGGACGAGCACAAGACCCCGTTCCTCGTCAATGTCGGCAAGCTGAACAAAAGCCAGGCCGACAGCGAGATATTCCTTTACGCGCTGTTTCTGTCGGCGCCGGGCGCCCTGGTCGGCGTGGCGGCGGTGTCGCATGGACTGCAGGCCGGCATCGACGGCCTGGCCTTGATCGGGGCCTACGGCTTCAGCCTGTGCGCGGCCGCGGCATGGCTGCACCTGAAGAAGCACCTGCCTTCGGCCCTCTATACCGTCTCGGCGCCGGTGGTGCTGTTCGCCTATCTCTACTTCGCGGGCTTCCACCCGAACCTGGCCTGGATCGACCAGGTCGTGCTGATCACCGTGCTATTGCTCTGGATACGTTACACGGTGCGCATCGCCGCGATCGCCAAGCGTTATCCGACGATGCCGGAGAAGCCCAAGCCCGAGTGAGCGGGCCTCAATCTTTCTTGGCCCGGTCCTTCGTCGCCTCGGGTGCGTTCAGGTCGTGGCGCCCCGGCATGGTCCCGGTGTGGAACGAGTGCTCGATCGCCCGGATATGGTCAATGTCGTAGCTCTTGGCACGGAGCCTGAGGGCCCGGTCCTGGGCCCAGGCATCGTCGGGACGGACACTCCTGACCAGGAAGAAGTGACACGCCAACAAAAGGCTCCAGGCGAATAGGGGCCAGAACGCCCACCAGGTTTCCGAGGTCGCCTTGTTGATCAGGTAGAGAAGACCGTTGCCGGCGAGATAGCCGAGCACGTGGTAGCGCAGCCAGCGGTTCGCTAGCAAAAAGAACCGCTCGGCACGGTTGTCGGTCGTCTCGTTCATCTCGCGTCGCCGTTTAGCGCCTGGCCGGTTTCAGTATAACGCATATCGTGCGCTCTTGCGCCGCCTGCCGGGAACCGTATCGTGCCTGCGCGGTCAAACGGGGAGGTGGCGATGAGCGCGGAGCAACGGCTGCGAGACCTCGACATCGAGCTGCCGGAAATACCGGCGCCGGTCGGCAACTACGTCGGTGCGGCGCAGGTCGGCAAGCTCGTCTTCCTCTCCGGTCACGGCCCGCGACTGCCCGACGGATCCAGCATTACCGGCAAGGTCGGCGGGGCACTGTCGGTGGAGCGGGCGCAGCAGGCGGCGCGCCTGGTCGGCTTGAACATGCTGGCCACGCTGCGCGCGACGGTCGGTGATCTGGACCGGGTGCGCCGCGTGGTCAAGGTCCTGGGCATGGTCAACGCCGAGCCCGACTTCGAGCAGCACCCGCAGGTCATCAACGGCTTTTCGAACTTGATGGTCGAGGTCTTCGGCGACGATGGACGCGGCGCCCGTTCTGCGGTCGGTATGGGTTCGCTGCCTTTCCAGATCGCGGTCGAGGTGGAAATGATCGTCGAACTCCACTGATCGTCCGAACCTGTGGTGCTGCCGCCCCTAGCTGAGTCGCATTCGCCCATGCCGACAGCAATCTTCTTGCCTGAGGCCCTTTGAAACGACGAAGGGATTATCTATATCCCTTTCGTGTAATATCGACCTTCCAGGGATGGACCATCGGCGCCACACGACCCCGGCGCGTGGGACTGTAGACAAGGGCTGGTAGGTACGTGAAGAGGCGCGTTGTGGGGGCCTGACGCGCGTCTTCGCGAGTTGGCTGTGCGTATTCAGAGTGGGATTGACCAGAATGCGAAGGTTACTAAGGCTTCTCTCTCGGCAAGGCTCGGGAGCTGCTGACGACGGTGACGACGATGGTGAGCGCCGCCGCAACAGCCGCCGACCGATTGACGCCCCGGTGGTGGTGCAGGTGGGCGCGGATCGCTACGAGTGCCGCCTCACCAACGTCGGCCCGGGGGGCGCCTTCCTGAGCCCGCGCTTCGACGCCGAGGTCGGTCGTAAGATCACCGTCAACCTGCCCAACACGCAAATTGCCGCCGCGGCCGACGTCAAGCGGATCGAGAGCGACGGCGTCGGCGTGGAGTTCGACGAGGAGACGCTGGGCGCCATCGTCGGGGCCTGGAGCCGAGGCCTCTTCAACTGAGACCAAGGCCTAGGTAGAATCGACCTTCAGCGTATCCATAGCATGAAGCATGCGATGGTGACGAAGGCCAGGAAGTAGATGGCTCTTCGATCGTATCGCGTGGCGACACGTCGGAAGTGCTTGAGCTTGTTGAAGCAACGCTCGATGCGGTTGCGCGCCTTGTAGAGCTCCGGGTCGTAGGGGATCTGCTGTTTTCTCGTGCGGTTGCAGGGGATGACGGGGCTGGCGCCAAGCGCGGCGATAGCCTTGCGGATGTCGTTGCTGTCATAGACCTTGTCGGCGATCACGTGGTTGGGCTCGAAGCCCTGCATCAGGGCCGGTGCCTGCGGCGCGTCGCCGGCCTGGCCTGCGGTCAGGATGATCCTGAGCGGCCGGCCCTGGGCATCAGTGGCGAGGTGGAGCTTGCTGGTCAGTCCGCCTCTGGAACGCCCCAGAGCCTGGTCGCGGCCCCCCCTTTTCCAGTGGCCGCCCGCTGGTGCGCGCGGACGATCGTGCTGTCGAGCATGAGATAGTCGTTGTCCCGATCCTGGGTCAGCTCGGCGAAGATGCGTTCCCACACACCGGCCCGGGCCCAGCGGGTGAAGCGCTTGTGCACGCTCTTCCATTTGCCGTGGCGCGGCGGCAGGTTGTGCCAGTGTGCCCCCGAGCGCAGCACCCAGAGCACGCCGTTCACGAAGCGTCGGTTATCAACGCCGGGGCGGCCCGGGTCGCCGGCCTTGCCCGGCACCAGATCGCAAATCCGCTGCCATTGCCCATCTGAAAGCTCATACCGCCCGACCATGCTACTGCCTCCAACTGCGAATCAGTTGGAGTTCTAAGCAGAGATTCTGGAGGCTTCTGTGAGGTCGCGCGGCACGGAGGGCGACGCCTGGCGCGGATCGCGACCTCATTGAAGCCGGATTGAGCGAACCCGCGGGATGGCGGGCTCAAGCTATGGGGATTGTGTCCGCGGCACCT
>Ga0326597_10000731_pt1 | contig 56353 bp, 52 predicted proteins | sample RVTome_12_FD_203789 | JGI IMG/M metagenome (GOLD analysis project Ga0326597, IMG submission 203789) | Soil microbial communities from uranium-contaminated site in the Upper Colorado River Basin, Wyoming, United States - RVT100D185 | ecosystem: Environmental > Terrestrial > Soil > Contaminated >...
CATGATCCGCGTCGCGGAAGATGAGGAGCCGGGCGGCTGGAACCGCGCCGGGTCCGAAGGTCTTGACAACGACGGAGACGGCGATGTTAACGAAGACGGTCCGGGCGGCTACGACCCGAACCGCAACTGGCCCAGCGACTGGCAGCCCAACCACATTCAGGGCGGGGCGACCGACTATCCCTTCAGCCTGCCCGAGACGCGCGCCATCCGCGACTTTCTCCTTACAAAACCTAATGTCGCCGCGTTCCAGAGTTATCACAACAGCGGCGGAATGATCCTCCGCGGCCCCGGCGCCGACTATGTGAATTACCCGGCGCAGGACATCCGCGTCTACGACCAGTTGCAGGAGGCCGGCGGCTTCATGCTGCCCGGCTATCGCAAGATGGTCATCTGGTCGGACCTCTACGTGGTGCATGGCGGCGAAGTGAACTGGGCCTACGAAGGCCTGGGAATCACCGCCTTCACCAACGAACTGTGGAGCAACTGGAAGGCCTACCAGACGGATGACCCCGGCCCCGACGCGGGCAAGCGCTTCACCGAACTGCTCCAGTTCGATGAGACGCTCGTGCCCTACAAGCCCTTCAACCATCCGACGCTCGGCGAAGTGCTCATCGGCGGGAGCAAGAAGTGGTCCGCCCGCGTGCCGCCGCCGTGGATGAGCGAGGAGGACTGCCACCGCAACTTCGCGTTCACCATGTTCCACGCGCGCGAGATGCCCAAGGTCGAATGGGGCCTGACGCAGGTGCGCTCGATGGGCGCCGGCGTGTGGGAAGTGACGATCGAAGTGAAGAACGACAAGATCATCCCGTCGATCACGGCGATGGCGCGGCAGAAGCGGATCGGGCAGCGCGACCGCCTCTCCTGCACGGGCGGCGGAGCGAAGGTCGTCGCGGCCGGCACGGCGAGTTCCTTCCTGCCCGATGCGCGCTGGAGCCCCGTCGAGCATGAGCCACACCGCCTGTGGGTGGACGGCGGCATCGGCGGCAAGTCCAGCAGCATCTTCCGCTTCATGGTCGAGGGGACCGGCGAGGTTGAACTGCTCTACGAAAGCGAGAAGGGCGGGACGATCCGACAGACGCTCAACCTCGCCGAGCAGATTCCGCCGCCGACGGAACTGCCCAAAGAGATGACGGAGAAGAAGTAGGAATCAAGGCACTAGGCACTAGGCACCAGGTGTCGAGGCATCGCCGGTTAGCCGCGACGCGGAGGCTTTGCGCAGCGGAGCGCGCCGCCTGCGAGGGGACGGTCGGATCGCGAAGACCCTTGCTCCGCCCGCTGAAGCGCACGAAGGCACGCGTCAATTGCGGGTCAATCCCCTGAAACCGCACTCCCCTTCCAGTGGTACATACTGCTGGAAGGAGCGCCCTCATGCCTCATCTCGTCCTCATTGGTCCTCTCGCGCTCGGCGGCCGCTGCACGCGGCTCGGTCTTGCGTGTCTTTCTTCGCTCATCATCGCCGCCTCCGCCTCCGCCTGCGCCCAGCCTGAAGGCATCCGCGTCGCGCGCGAAGCAGAGTGGATCGACCTGCTCGATCGCGATCATGGCTGGAATGCGGCGGACGGGTGTATCTCGATCCCCCTCAGCGGCATCGAAGCGCCGGGCCTCGACCCCCATCCGCGCACGCTCATCACCTTCGGCGACTCGATCATCGGCGATGTCGGGCCAGACGGCCGGCGCCTCCCCGGCAACAAGTTCATCAACAACTCGATGCTCTACGTCGATGGCGCCGAGCCTGATCCGGCTCACTCGGCCTTCATCTATGTCCGCAACGACGGCAACGGCAACCCGCGCGCCGCCTTCATCCCCTCGACTCCCGACTCGCTGCCGGGCGACTACTTCTGGCTCCTCGACGGCATCGCCATCGGCGAGCACGTCCACATCTTCGCCAACCACCTGCGCCCCGACCCCAACGGCTTCTGGCCCATCAACCAGGGCGTGACGATGATCACGATTCCCAAGGACAGCCGCCCGCCCTTCGCAGACCAGGTGCAAGTCAAGACGCCGCTCTACCACCCGGCGCAGGGCGAGATTGGGCCGTACCAGTTCGGCCCGTGCCTTGTCTCGAACACCCAGGCCGCGGGCTGGCAGAACCCGGACGGCTACATCTACGCCTTCGGCGTGCGCGAAGACCCGTGGGTGAAGAAGTCGATCGTGGCGCGCGTGTTGCCCGAGCATTTCACCGACTTCGCCGCGTGGCGCTACTGGAATGGCAGCGCCTGGGTCGAGGGCCTGACCAACGCTGCGCCGATGACCGGCCGCATCAGTGGCGTGTACAGCGTGACGCCCATGTCCGACGGCCGGTGGATCATGGTCTTCCAGAAGGACGCGATCGGGCCGGAGGTGGCGATCCGCATCGGGCAAAGCCCGACCGGCCCGTGGGGCGAGATGCGCGCCATCTACCACTGCCCGGAAACGGACCGCGACCCGGACATCTTCGCCTACAACGCGACGGCGCACCCCCACCTGAGCCGCCCCGGCGAACTGCTGATCTCCTACAGCGTCAACTCGTGGGACTTCGCCGACGCCTTCACCTGGGCCGACCTGGCAAGGCCGCGGTTCATCAGTTTGCGGGTGGAGTGATGGGCGCGCCGGCTTTCAATCGCGACGGCATTGCCTCGTCAGAGAATAACCGTACCGGTCCTGTTTTCCTCCCGAAGCTTTGCGAGTTGCATGTGCCTGACTAACGTTGTCCATGGCCAAATACGACGTTCTGCGCGATTATCTTCGAAGATGCGCTCAGCCACGCATCACCATGGCCTTCGCCGAGATCGATCAACTCGTCCACGGCGGCCTGCCCAACTCGGCGTATCAGTATCAGGCATGGTGGGCCGACGAACGCGAACCAAAGACGCACGTCCAGAAACGCGCCTGGCTCGAAGCCGGCTACCGTGTCGAACGCTACGATCTCGCCGCGCGAACCGTTACTTTCATTCGCAGCCGATGACCACCGCCTTTACCATGCTCGCGGGGGAAGACCGCGCCCCTGCTCCCGTCGCTGACCGCGTCACCGACGAACTGCTGCAGCAAAGGACAATCGCAATCTACGGCAACGCCGCCCATCTGCCTCGGCTCGTTAACGCTCCAGATCTTGAATACCTCTGGATTTCCGGCGTCAACCTACGGGCCGCCGAAGCCCTGTCACAACTCACTCACCTCCCGCGTCTCGCCATCTATAACTACCGCCTGCGTGACTTGAAGCCGCTTGCTCCGCTTGTGAATCTCGAACATCTCCTCATCTGCGGCTGCTCATTCGTCCGTTCACTCACCGGCCTCGAATCGCTGATGCGCCTCAAGCGGCTGCTGCTCTTCCAACTGACTGACTATCGCACGATTCAGCCCCTTTCGGAGCTAACGGCGATCGAGGCGCTTTGCATCCAGGGCGCGTGGTCAAAGAACCTGCGAATTGACACTCTGCAGCCGCTCGCCGCCCTCACGCGCCTTGACGAACTCTGCCTCGCCGCGATCCGGGTCACCGACAAATCGCTCCGCCCGCTGCACGACCTGCATCGACTTCGGCACGTTTTCATCTCCGATGTGTTTCCGAAGGAGGAGTTCCTCGCGCTCGCACAAGCGCTCCCAAACGCCCGAGGTGAATGGCTCGATACCTACCGGGCCGGCCGCAGACCCGGCGTTCCCCCTGCGATCAGCAGCACGAATCGAGAATGAAGCCGACATCGCCGCGCCGCGCCGTCTCCTGCCCGGGAGGCATTCCACACTCCCTCCCTCGGCTCAGCGCCGAAAGGCGGGTTGGAGGCTGCCTCAATCGCCTTCGCCTGCGCGGGTCAGGGAGAACCCAGCGACATCGTACCAGTTCCCGTTCTCCCATCCCCGCCTCGGTTCACGCCATCAGGGCAATCGCGTTTTCGTCGTCATGCCCGCGGAGGCGGGCATCCAGCGAGGTGGCGACACTCATCCGAACCGGTTCCGGCGATCGAAACAGAGGCGTCCAGCGCGACTGGATCCCCCCATACCTTCGCAGAGGCAGGCCCTGCGCGGGAATGGCAAAAGCGCGATTACCCTGCCACCCGCACCTCAGCCGCCCCGGCGAACTGCTGATCTCCTACAGCGTCAACTCGTGGGACTTCGCCGACGCCTTCACCTGGGCCGACCTGGCAAGACCGCGGTTCGACAGTTTGCGGGTGGAGTGATGGGGGATCCAACCTCGGCCGACCAAGTACGTCCGATAACTGCGCAGGGATGGGCATCGCAGAAGTATGGAACAGCACTGGACTCTCGGTCAGGGCCATGGAAGAGGAGGTTACTTGGGGTTTTTGCCACCATACTGTGAGTTGTTCCCTTGATACTCTGACTTCCTGCCTCTATACTCTTCAAATGCCCGAGGATCTGTACGCCATCAGCGAATCTGAAGCAGAGGCGATCTCCACCCAGTCCGCTGCGGTGTTTCAGCCTCGAGCTCCAATCAATCGTCGCGACTTTTTCGCGGGACGTTGGGATCAACTCACGACGATCGTCGATGCCGTTTCGCAAGTCGGCCTTCATGTCGTCATCTATGGCGAACGTGGAGTTGGCAAGACGTCGATCGCCAATGTGCTAAAGCCCCTGCTGATTGCATTTGAGGAACCGGGAACCGACGACGATGGAGAATCGGAGCGGCTCATTGTCAAGGTCAACGCCCACGGAGACGACACGTTCAGCGACCTCTGGCTCCGGGCCCTAACTGAGGTAGAAATTGTCGATGTGGCTCCACGATTTGGCTTCTCTCAGGCAGACATTCAAGAACGAAAATCTCTGCCAGCGTACTTGGGGCTCCCCCACGAACTGTCCATTGACGACGTGCGCCGAGTCCTTGCCAAGTTGCCGGGGTCCGTCTTCATTTTTGACGAGTTTGATCGAATTGAGAAGGAGCAGACTAAACCGTTCACTGACTTGATCAAGTGCTTGTCCGACTACGCCATCGATTCGACCGTCGTCATTGTCGGCGTTTCAGAGACGGTCACCGACTTGATTGAGGATCACGCTTCGATGGTTCGATCCATCATTCAGGTACACATGCCCCGCATGAATCCGAAGGAACTCAATGACATCCTGGAGAAGGCCGAGGCCGCTCTGAACGTCAAGTTCAACAGCATAGCGGCGGCGAGAATCGTGCAGATTTCGCAAGGACTACCGCACTACACGCATCTCGTCGGCCAGAACTCGGTGCGATCCGCTTGTGCCGATCGAACGAGGCTGATTTCCCCCGAGCACGTAAACACGGGATGCATGAAGGCTGTCAATCATGCCCACCAAAGCGTCAGGACCGGCTATCAAAACGCGACGCACAGTTCCCATCCAGACGCCTTGTACGGCCAAGTGCTTCTCGCATGCGCTATCGCCGCCTTCACCGCCCAAGATGATCAGGGGTATTTCCAGGCAGTTCACGTGGTGCAGCCTTTGTCGACAATCCTCGGGCGAGAGGTTCAGATCTCCACGTTCAACAAGCACCTGACCGAGTTCTCCGACGACGAGAAACGAGGCCTGGTGTTGGAACGAAAGGGGCAGCAACGATCCTACCGCTATCGGTTCCGTGATCCGCTCATGCCTCCATTTGTCATCATGAAAGGAGTCTCCACCGGGGCCGTTTCGGAGGAGACGCTAGGCCGCTTATTCTCCATCAAGTCGCAGTAGCGGCGCAAACGCCCACAAAGCGACGGTGCCTCAACGCACGGAGTTGGAGACTCGGCTATCAGCGGCCAGAATTCGGGCATACACTACGCCCTGAACCCTGTGGGAGGATGGCCATGAAGGTGATCTGTGATCGGGCGGCTCTTGTCGAGGCCCTCAACATTGTGACCAACGCGGTGGCGCTGCGAACGCCCAAGCCGGTCCTGACGTGCATCCGGCTTTCGGCCCGCGACGGGGCCTTGACCCTGGCCGCGACGGACCTCGAGGCGGCGCTGCGACTCTCGACCGAGAAGGTGGACATCAACACCGAGGGCGAGGCGCTCATCCCCGCGGACAAGTTCAGCCAGATCTGCCGCGAATCCATCGACCCCACCCTCACCATCGAGGTGAAGGACGATGCCGCCAGCATCCGCGGCGAGGACTCGCGCTTCAAGGTCTTCGGCTATCCGGTGGGCGACTTCCCGCCGCTGCCCGATGTCGCCGACCTCGGCAAGGCCGACTTCAACATCGACGCCGGGCAACTCACCACCCTCGTCGAGCGCACGCGCTTCGCCACGGCCCGCGAGAACTCGCGCTACGCGATCAACGGGGTGCTGATGAAGCGCAAGGGCAAGAAGGTCGAGTTCGTGGCGACGGACGGTCGGCGCCTCGCCCTGGCGCGCGGCACGGCGGGCGGCGTCGGCGAGAAGGGCGAGAGCCAGTGCATCATCCCCGCCAAGGCCCTCAATCACCTCTTGAAATTGACCGGCAATCCGGAGGACAACGTCGCCGTCTACCTCACTGACAGCCAAGCGATCTTCATCGTCGGGCAGGATGGCCGTGAAGCGATGCTGGCGACCAACCTCGTCGAAGGATCGTTCCCGCCCTACGAAGACGTGATCCCCAAAGACCTCGACAAGAAGGTGACGTTCGACATTGAGGCGCTCGCCTCGGCCGTGCGCCGTGCGGCCCTGCTCACCAACGAAGAGTCCAAGGGCGTGCGGCTGTCGTTCAAGGAAGGCCTGCTGACCATCAGCAGCCGGGCGCCTGAGATGGGCGAGGCGGAGATCAAAGTGGCGCTGAGCAAGTACGAAGGCGACGACGTCGAGGTGGGATTCAACCCCTCGTTCATCACCGATGCGCTCAAGGTGGTGCATACCGAGCAGATCGTCCTGGAGCTCAAGGGGCCGACCAAGCCGGGGATGATCCGCGCGGGGAGCGACTTCACCTACGTGCTGATGCCGGTGAGTCTGAACTGAGCGCTGTGGGTGACCTGCACACATCCCTGCCCCGGCTACCATAGTAGAGCATGGCAGAGCGGACCGAGATTCAGCAACTGGTGTCGGACCTCGAATCTGACCGGGTCGAGCGCACGGAGTCCTTGACCGACTCGGGCAAGTTCTGCCGGGCGATCTGCGCCTTCGCCAACGACCTCCCGGGTCACGGTCAACCAGGATACCTGTTCGTGGGAGTGGATCGCGAGGGCCAACCGACCGGCGCAATGATTGACGAGCGGCTGTTGGAGCAGTTAGCGGGACACCGCGATAACGGGCAGATTCTGCCGGTTCCCTCCATCAGCGTCTTCCGGGCGGCGGTCGACGGGCGGAACCTTGCGGTAGTTGAAGTTCAACCTTCGGACATGCCGCCGGTGCGGTACAAGAACACGGTGTGGATCAGGGTTGGACCGACCCAGCGAGTGGCCACGCCCGAGGAGGAGCGGCGCCTCACTGAGCGGCGCGTGGATCGCGCGCGGACGTGGGATCTTCAGGCCTGCCGCGACGCCTCTCTGGCCGATCTGGCGCTTGACCTGTTCACCATCAACTACTTGCCACAGGCAGTCTCGCGCGAGGTGCTTGAGGAGAACAACCGCGCGATCGAAGACCAATTGGCGTCGCTGCGGCTGTACCACCGTCCGCTCGGCGCTCCGACGAATGCCGCCGTCCTGCTGCTCGGGAAGGATCCAGAGGCTTTTGTTCCTGGCGCGTACATCCAGTACGTGCGCTACGACGGAGTGACTCTGGCGGATGAGGTGCTCGCCGAGCGGAGACTAAACGGCGACCTCCTGACCGTGATGCGGGGACTCGACACACTTGCGCAGGAAGTGAGTCGGGTACGTCCTATTCGCCGTTCCGACCTCTCCGAAGGCCTGATCGCGGATTATCCGCAGCTGGCGTTGCACGAGTTGTTCATCAATGCGGTGATTCACCGCAGTTACGACGGCTCGACGACGCCCATCATGATCAGCCATTTCAGCGATCGGATCGAGATTCAGAATCCAGGCTCGCTCTATGGCGACCTGACGCGAGATCAGTTCCCGGACGGCACGTCGTATCGCAATCCGGTCCTGGCCGAAGCGGCCAAGGTTCTGGGGTTCGCTAATCGATTTGGGCGCGGCATCGCTCTGGCCAAAGATGCGCTGCACCAGAACGACAGCCCGGACCTGGAGTATAAGATCGACGAGAACCACCTGTTGATGATCGTGAGGCGGCGTCCATGAAAACCATCGCCTTCTTCAACAACAAAGGTGGAGTGGGAAAAACCTCCCTCGTCTACCACCTCGCGTGGATGTTCCGCGAACTGGGTCACAACATCCTTGCAGCCGACCTCGATCCGCAATCCAACCTGACGAGTGCCTTTCTGAGCGAGGAGGAACTGGAGGCGCTCTGGCCCGACGGCGATCATCCGCGGACGATCCTCGGAGCCATTAAGCCCGTCATCGAACGGCTCGGGGACATCGCGCCCGTCAAGGCCCACGAGGTCGCCCCGCGGCTTCACTTGCTTCCCGGTGATCTCGGGCTGAGCACATTCGAGGATCGACTCTCGGAAGCGTGGGGCAAGTGTCTCAGCGACAACGACGCGGATGCTCGAGATGCGTTTCGCGTCATCAGCGCGTTTTATCGAGTGATGAGCACCGCGGCCGATGCGAGCGGCAGCCGCCTCGTCCTCATCGACGTCGGTCCGAACATCGGCGCGATGAACCGGGGCGCGATCGTCGCAGCCGATTACGTCGTGATCCCGCTTGGTGCTGATCTTTTCTCGTTGCAGGGACTTCACAACCTCGGGCCGACACTGCGGCAATGGCGCGAGGGATGGCGCACGCGCCTAAGCCTGAAGGTTCCGCCGAATCTACCACTCCCCTCCGGCGACATGACGCCCATCGGATACGTGCTGCTCAATCCGTCCGTCAGGGAGAATCGCCCCGTCAAGGCGTACAGAAAGTGGGCGGACCGCATCCCCGCTGCGTTCGCCGGCGACGTGCTCAGCGGTCATGCAGGTGGCACGACGATCGACGCCGACCCGTATCAACTGGCGATGCTCAAGCACTTCAAGAGCCTCATGCCCATGTCGCAGGACGCCAACAAGCCGATGTTTCTGCTCAAGCCGGCTGACGGCGCCATCGGCGGTCATGCCGGCGCCGTTCAGGATTGCTGGAGGCAGTTTGAGATCCTCGCCAAACGCATTCTCGAACGGGTGTCGAGCGGGGATGAGTTGTTTGCCGCGAGCGCGTAACGCGATCAACGACTTTCCGAGCCCCTCAATGCGCCGCGATCTGCACGCTGCGCGAGGCGTTGGGGTCGCTGGTGGTGGCGCCCTGCGTGTCCCAGGTGATGAGGCCGGGGATGATGGGGGTGTGGAGGCGCTCGTCGTGGGGGATGATGCGCACCGCCAGGCCGCGCCGGCCCGACTGTTGCGCGATGATCTCGCTGCGGAAGCGGTGCCGCCCGTTGCCGATGACGGCGATGTGCTCCATGTCCTGCGCGATGCCGCCCACCAGGTCGCCGCTGGCCGCGACCGAGCCGGTGTAAATCTGCACGCGGACTTCATCGGGGGTCAGTTCACCGAGTTGCACTTCCGCTTCAACGGCCAGGGGCGTGCGCACCGGCAGAGGGCGATGAGTATCCGCGACGACGGACTCGATGCGGACCGCGCTCCAGAAGCGGCGGTAGCGATCGATCTGCGCCGCCAGGCCGCGGGCGCCGGCGGCGTCACTCTCCGCGAGCCTCTTGTAGCGCCGGTGGCTGTTGACGTAGAAGAGGTCGGTGTACTCCTGCACCATGCGGTTGGTGCTGAACATCGGCGCCAGGGCCTGGATGCAGCGCTTCATGCGCCCGACCCATCGTCGCGGCACGCCGGCGGGATCGCGATCGTAGAACTCGGGGATGATGTGCCCCTCGAAGAGGTCGTAGAGGCTGGCGGACTCGATGGCGTCAGCCTGATCATCGCTGACGTAGCGCTCGCGGCGACCGACGGCGAAGCCGGCCTGCGGGTCAAAGCCCTCGTCCCACCACCCGTCGAGGATGGAGCAGTTGACGACGCCGTTGGCGGCGGCCTTCATGCCGCTCGTGCCCGAGGCCTCGAGGCCGCGGCGCGGCGTGTTGAGCCAGAGATCGCATCCGGTGACGAGATAGCGTGCGACGTTGATGTCGTAGTTCTCGAGGAAGACGAGGCGTGCGTTCTGCTCGCCGCGGCTCTGGGAGAACTGCACGATCTCGCGGATGAACTCCTTGCCGGCGGAGTCGGCGGGATGGGCCTTGCCGGCGACGATGAACTGAATGGGCCGCTGGGCGTCGCGCAGCAGGCGAAGCAGGCGACTGGGATCGCGCATGAGCAGCGTGGCGCGCTTGTAGGTCGCAAAGCGCCGCGCAAAGCCCACGGTGAGCGCATTGGGATCGAGGGCGGCGACGGCGCGCTCGGTCTCCTGGAGGCTTCGGCCATAAGCCTCGCACTGCTCGCGGATGCGGCCCCGCGCCCAGGTGACAAGTTTGCTGCGGCGCTGATTATGCACGTCCCAGAGTTCTTCATCGGGAATGTCGTTGACGCGGCCCCAGACGGTGAAATCGGCGGGATCGTTCTGCCAGCGGTAGCCGAGGTAGCGGTTGAAGAGATCGGACATCTGCCGCGACAGCCACGAGCGCGTATGCACGCCGTTGGTCACGTGGACGATGGGGACTTCCTCTTCGGGGACGGCGGGCCAGACGTTGCGCCACATGCGCCGGCTGACCTCGCCGTGCAGTTTCGACACCGCATTGCAGCAGTTGGACGTGCGCAGCGCGAGGACGGCCATCGAGAAATACTCGTTGCGGTCGAAGACGTTCTCGCGCCCCAGCGCCTGGAGGCCTTCCATGTCCAGGCGCAGGCCTTGCACGTATTCGCCGAAGTAGCGCTGCATGAGCGAGGAGTGGAAGCGGTCGATGCCGGCCGGGACGGGGGTGTGGGTGGTGAAGACGTGGCCGGCGGACTGGAGCGCCAACGCTTCGTTGAAACTCGCGCCCGTCGCCTCGATGAACCGCCTCATGCGTTCGAGCGTCAGGAACGCCGCGTGCCCTTCGTTGATGTGACAGACGGTCGGCTCGATGCCCAGCACCGCGAGCGCCCGGATGCCGCCGATGCCGAGCACGATCTCCTGCTGGATTCGCATCTCGACGTCGCCGCCGTAGAGGTTGCGGGTGATCTGTCGATCCTCGGGTCGATTCTCGGGCAGGTTGGTGTCAAGGAGGTAGAGCGGCACGCGGCCGACCTGGCACTTCCACAGCGCCGCCCGCACATCGCGCTCCGGCAGGCGCACCGTCACCTTCACCCAGTCGCTGTTGGTGTCGCGCACTCGGTTGATGGGCTGGTTGGCGAAGTCGAGATCGGGGTAGGTCTCCTGCTGCCAGCCGTCTGCATTGAGGTACTGCATGAAGTAGCCGTGCTGGTAGAGCAGGCCCACGCCGACGAGGGGCACACCCAATTCGCTGGCGGCCTTGAGGTGATCGCCCGCGAGCAGCCCCAGGCCGCCCGAGTAGATCTGGAAGCACTCCGTCAAGCCGAACTCGGCGGAGAAGTAGGCGATCTTGGCGTCGCGGTGCTCGGGGTGGGCGTTGGCGTACCACCCGTGGGAGGTGACGTGCTGATCGAGTTGGCTGTAAACGCGGTAAATCTCGTGGAGGTAACTCTCATCGCGGGCGGCCTGTTCGAGGCGTTCCTGGCTCACGTGGCCGAGGAGTTTGACCGGGTTGTGCCCGTGGCGGCGCCACTGCTCGGCGTCGAGACGCACGAAAAGGGCGATCGCATCGGGGTTCCACGTCCACCAGAGGTTGCGCGCGATGTCCAGCAGCGGCTGAAGGGCGTCGGGCAGGGAAGGGATGACGCGAAAGGGGCGGATATGCGCCTGGTCGGATCGAAGCATGGGTCGGCAGTCCGGGCCGCGGCTGCGGCGGGTTGGATTCTGGTGAACAGGTGGATTCTACGAACATCGGCAGGCCGACCAGAGCGGCTGAGGCGATTCGGGGATTCTTATCGGTTCAGGCGGGTGGATCGACGCGGTGCAAGCGAGAGGATGGAGCAGCGATCGGGCAACCGCCAATCTGGCAGGCTCCGGCAAGCCCCGTGCCGGGAGAACCCCTTCCTGACCGCGCCAGGGCCGCTCTGAGACCACTTCAGGCCCGTTTGCGGGGCGGGCCCGCTGGCATCGCCCTTGCATGGCTTCCAAGGGGGCGGTCGGCTGCGCCACGCGCGGCGGGCCGCCAGCCATGTTCGTCCTTTCGCAAGGAACTGCATCATGTCAAAGATCATCGGCATCGACCTGGGCACCACCAACTCCGTCGTCGCCATCATGGAGGGCGGCCAGCCCAAGGTGCTCATCAACTCCTCGGGCAGCCGCATCACCCCCTCCATCGTCGCCTTCACCGACAAGGGCGAGCGGCTCGTGGGCCAGCCCGCCAAGCACCAGCAGATCACCAACCCCAAGAACACCGTCTACTCCGTCAAGCGCTTCATGGGGCGGCGCCACCACGAAGTTCAGCACGAGGAACGACTCGTGCCTTACGAGGTCGTGGGCGGCGGGGATGAACTCGTCAAAGTCAAAGTCCGCGACAAGACCTACACCCCGCCCGAAGTCTCCGCGATGATCCTCCAGGATCTCAAGAAGACGGCGGAAGATTACCTCGGCGAAAAGGTCGATCGCGCGGTCATCACCGTCCCCGCCTACTTCAATGACGCCCAGCGCCAGGCGACCAAGGATGCGGGCGAGATCGCCGGCCTCAAGGTCGAGCGCATCATCAACGAGCCGACTGCGGCCGCACTCGCCTACGGCCTCGAGAAGAAGAAGAACGCCAAGATCGCGGTCTTCGACCTCGGCGGCGGCACCTTTGACATCTCCATCCTCGACATCGGCGACGGCGTCTTTGAAGTGCTCTCGACCAACGGCGACACCCACCTCGGCGGCGACGACTTTGACCAGTACCTCATCGACCACGTCGCCGAAGAGTTCCGCAAGAAGGAAGGCATCGACATCCGCAAGGATCCCATGGCCCTTCAGCGCCTCAAGGAGGCGTGCGAGAAGGCCAAGTGCGAACTCTCGACCACGCTCGAAACCAACATCAATCTGCCCTTCATCACCGCGGATCAGAACGGTCCCAAGCACCTGCTCGTGACGGTGACGCGGGCGAAGTTTGAATCGCTCTGCGAGCCGCTGTTTTCACGCCTCAAGGGGCCGTGCGAGCAGGCGCTTAAGGACGCCAAGGTCAAGCCCAAGGACATCGGCGAGGTCGTGCTGGTGGGCGGCTCGACGCGCATGCCGCGCGTGCAGGAGATGGCCAAGCAGATCTTCCAGACGCAGGAACTCGACAAGTCGATCAATCCTGATGAGGTCGTCGCCGTCGGCGCGGCCATCCAGGGCGGCGTCCTCCAGGGCGACGTCAAGGACGTCCTCCTGCTCGACGTCACCCCCCTCTCGCTGGGTGTCGAGACGCTCGGCGGCGTGATGACCAAACTTATCGAGAAGAACACGACCATTCCCACTTCTCGCAAGGAGGTCTTCTCCACCGCGGCCGACAGCCAGACGAGCGTGACGATCCACGTGCTCCAGGGCGAGCGCGAGTTTGCCCGCGACAACCGCACGCTGGCGCGTTTCGATCTCGCGGACATCGCGCCGGCGCCGCGCGGCATGCCGCAGATCGAAGTCGAATTCGCCATCGACGCCAACGGCATCCTCAACGTCTCCGCCACCGACAAGGCCACCGGCAAGCGGCAGCAGGTTGAGGTCAAGGGTTCGAGCGGCCTGAGCAAGGATGAAATCGAGAAGATGCGCCGCGACGCCGAGGCCCACGCCGCGGAAGACACGGCCCAGCGCGAACTTGTCGATCTCAAGAACCGCGCTGAAAACATCGTCTACCAGACCCGCAAACATCTCAACGAGTACGGCGACAAGGTCGCCTCCGACGTGCGCGGCCAGATCGAGTCGGCCCTGAGCAGCGTCGAAAGTCGGCTCAAGGAGGACGACAAGACCGCGATCGAAGCCTCCCTCAAGGAACTCGAGCGCGTCTCGATGGAACTCGGCAAGGCGGTGTACGAATCGCAGGCGAAGGCCGGCCCGACGGGCGGCGCCGGCCCCGGCGGCAGCGAGTCGAGCGGCGCCTCCTCCAAGAGCGACGACGTCATCGACGCCGAGTACGAAGTGAAGGATGATAACAACTGAGGCGCATCGCGCGCAACTGGTGAGCCGCGACGCGGAGGATCTGGATTTGGTTCGCCGCGACGCGGTGAATCCGGATATGGTGAGCCGCGACGCGGTGAATCTGGATTTGGTTAGCCGCGACGCGGAGTCCTCGGAGCGGAGCGCGATTGGTGGTGGTCACGGTTTTCGCGCCCGAACATCGCGCCGCCCCCGACGCGCTCCGCTGCGCCAAGCCCCCGCGTCGCGGCTGACCGGCAAGGCAAAGTCGTGCGCGACCACGCGCTACCAGAACGCCGGCGGCGGTGTCACGAAGTTCCACCGCTGCCGCTTCAATCCCTCCTTCACCGGGTTCTGCTCAACGTAACAGACCGCGCGCGGCACATCGGGCGGATCAAGAAACACCTTCCACCCGCCGCGCGCGAAACATTTCGGCGTCTTGCCTCCGGCCGTCCTTTCACTCTGAAAGGGATGGCGATGCTCATCAATCAACTGCCGCGTCGCCGCGGCCTTCAACTGGATGACCGTCTGCTCGATGTCGATCGCGCCGTGCGCAAGCACGAGATGCACATGATCGGGCAGAATGGCGCAGGCCCACGCCGCGCGGTCGGAGCGTGCAAGGTAGTCCGCAAAACCCCGCGCGACGGCTCGGGCCTGAACGCCGTTAAACCGCACCGGCGGACGACGCAAGGCGCGCTTGGCCGCGAGTCGCGCGCCGCGATCGTGCGCGTCGGCGGCGAGCGATCGGCGCTGCGTCGTCTTCGTTGCGCGGCCGTAGCGGAAGAGTTCCCATGAGCCGACGAAGTCGGACCACGAGCCGCGCGGATCGTTGGGCAGCCAGAAGCCATACGCGCCGAAGATGACATGATGGCCGACGATCATGGGCGATGATAACAAGTTCAGTTTTGTTTCGCCACGGCGCGGCGCTTCTGGTTTTGGTTCGCCGCGACGCGGTGAATCCGGATATGGTGAGCCGCGACGCGGTGAATCTGGATTTGGTTAGCCGCGACGCGGAGTCTTCGGAGCGGAGCGCGGTTGGGGGTGGTCACGGTTTTCGCGCCCGAACATCGCGCCGCACCCGACGCGCTCCGCTGCGCCAAGCCTCCGCGTCGCGGCTGACCAGTAAGGCGCGGACCGCGTCGCGGCTGACCGGCAAGGCGCGGACCGCGTCGCGGCTGACCGGTAAGTCAATACGCCGCTTCGCCCCCCACCGACGCGACCCGCCCCGGCGAAACCGCGCTAACCTTCCCCGATCGGCCGCGCTGATGAACCGGAAGGGCCACACCCCATGCGCCGCGCCATGCTGCTCATCCTGTTGCTCGCCCTGCTCGGCGTGAGCACGAGCCTCGGCGTCGCGTGGTTCATCGGCGGGGTGCAGCCAGGTTGGGCGGCAACGGATGACGTTGAAGAAGAGCGAGTCGGCGAGTGGGGCGGCATCCGATGGACCGGGCACGGTCAGCGGATCCGCCAAGGCTATGCCTTTGCGCGCGAAGTCAAGCCTCCGATTCGTCCTGCTTCGAAAGGATCGGTCTTCGCGCAGCCTCCCCGCAGCGAGGATGAGGTCGTCATGGAAGTGGACATCGGCTGGCCCGTGCTCTCGTGGCGCGCGGCGTGGCTGCCCCATCCGAGCAGATACGGCGCAATCAAAGGGGGCGATTTCCATGGCGGACTCTTCATCAACACGAAATCAATCTCCGGTGGATTGTCGATGATGGAGCCTGTCTCGCGCCTGCTCCCCCTGCGGCCGATCTGGCCCGGCGTGGTGTACGACTCGGCTCTCTGGGCGGGCTTCTGGCTTGTTATCACTCTGGTGCTGCTGGCGCCGGGGCGGGTGCGCCGCCGCCTTCGCCTGCGGCGCCATCGCTGCACCATGTGCGGCTACGACCTGCGCGGGTGCGAGGCCGCGCGGTGTTCCGAATGCGGCGCGGCGCGCGGGGCGCGCGGGCCGGTGCTGGGCAACCGCATTCTCGGATCGCTCGGCGCCGCGCTCCTTCTGCTCGTGATCGCTCAGATTACTGTCGGCGCGAAAGTCGCGAGTCTGAGTCACGGACCGAATCGTCTGCACCTCGCCGCGCGTGACGGCGACGTCCGCGCCATCGAGCGCGCCCTACGCAACGGCGTGCCCGTCGATGTGCCCGTCAACGTCGGCCATGACGCCGCCGGCACGACGCCGCTGATCTGGGCGATTGCCGGCGATCAGGCCGACGCCGTGCGTCTGCTGCTCGACCACGGGGCCGATGCCAAGGCGCAGAACGAGAATGGTCAACCCGCCATCGTCTTTGCGACGGAAACGAGGAATGAGCAGGTCTTCGCCGCGCTTCTGGCCAAGGGAGCCGACCCCAACACGACCAGCGGGAATGGCCAGCCGGTGCTCTACTGGCTCATCGCCGAGGAGGGTGGGGCCGCGTGCGCCAGGCATCTCATCGACGCCGGCGCCGATGCGAACGCCAAGTGGTCTCCGTTCACGCTGCTTGCCGTGGCGGCAGGCTATGACGACCTCGCGATGGCGCGCCTGCTGATCGACGCGGGCGCTGATGTCAACGCGCCGGTGGAGGGTCTTCCGATCATCGCCGCGGTGCGGGGCGGGCACATCGAAATGACGCGACTGCTCATCGACGCCGGGGCGGAAGTCGGGCGGTCGGAACTGGAACTGCTGCGCCTCGCCGTGGAGGAGGGCTGCGCGGAAGTTGTGGGAATGCTCCTTGCACACGACGCCCCGCGCCCCGTCATCACCTCGGGGCCGACACTGCTGCACACGGCCGTCAGCCGGTGCGACACGGCGATGGTGCGCCTGCTCGCGCAGAGCGGCTTCGATCCGACCATTCGAGACGGGCCGGGCCGCACGGCCTTCGAGCAGGCCATCGACGCTTCACTTTTGGCCGACGAGTACGACGAGATCGTTGAGATTCTCGACGCGGCGGTTCGCGCGTGGTATCCAGGCGACGGTGACGACGAGGGCGGATGAAGTCGCGTGCGTCGCGGCGAATGTCTACCGCCACTGACCCGGATGCACGTTGATGCGCTCCTCCGGCGGATGGGCCTCGGGCGGGTCGGAGGTGAGGCGCTGGCGGCCGTCGGGGCCTTTCCAGCAGTGGGCGTTGCAGCCGGAGACGAGCAGGGCCGCGAGCATGGCGACGGCCAGGGCGCATTCCGCCCAGCGCAGAGCGAGGCGCGCGGCGAGGCGCTGCCACGGCGATCGACGGGGCTGAGGCGCGGCAACTACGGCGAGTGGGGCGCTGGTCATCGGTGTCTCTCCTGCCCGGCCGCGCGGGCCGGCTGGAGGAGTGACGCATGGGGGGGCGGGGTATTCCACGGCGCTTCATTCATTGGGATCTGGTTCGCCGCGGCATGGTGAATCTGGATTTGGTTAGCCGCGACGCGGAGTCTTCGGAGCGGAGCGCGGTTGGGGGTGGTCACGGTTTTCGCGCCAGAACACCGCGCCGCACCCGACGCGCTCCGCGGCGCCAAGCCTCCGCGTCGCGGCTAACCGGTAAGGCGCGGACCGCGTCGCGGCTGACCGGTAAGACAGAACGCCGCTTCGCCCCCCACCGACGCGACCCGCCCCGGCGAAACCGCGCTAACCTTCCCCGATCGGCCGCGCTGATGAACCGGAAGGGCCACGCCCCATGCGCCGCGCCATGCTGCTCATCCTGTTGCTCGCGATGCTCGGCGCGAGCACGTGCCTCGGCGTCGCGTGGATCATCGGCGGCGTGCAGCCGAAGTCGTGCGCCGTGAGCAAGGTCAATGAGGGCATGTCCGCCGGGTGGACCGTGACGCACTGGAAGGGGCGCGGGCAGACGATCTGGCACGGCTATGAGTCGGTGATCTATTACCCCGGAACCGAACCCGAGGGTGTGTTCCAGTTGCCAGAGGTTCCTTCCGACTCGATGTTCATCGAGCCGCCCCGCTTCGAGCAAGACGCGGCCCTCGAACAAATTGTGGGCTGGCCGATCGAGAGTTGGCGCGTCCGCTGGCTCGGGCATCCGAGCTTCTACGGCCAGCACAGCGGCATGGACCTCTTTGGAGGCGCGGTGATCGCCGCTTTCGGCGAGGCGACGCCGTGGTCGCCGGCCGCGCGAATCCTCGCAATGAAGCCGCGCTGGCCGGGAGCGGTCGCCAGTGCCGGAATCTGGTCCGCGGTCTGGGCAGCCATCGCGGGATTGCTCGCGATACCGGGGGTTGTGCGAGGGGTGTTTCGTCGCCGGTGGAATCGATGCAACACGTGCGGCTACGACCTGCGCGGGCGGGACTCCGCTGTCTGCTCGGAATGCGGCTCGCCGCGCAGCGCGCGCCGGCCGGTCGTGAGCACCGGACTACTCATCATCCTCGGCGCAGCGCTTGCCGTCATCGCCGTATCAGAAGTCACGATCGGCACGCTCGTCGCGCGGATGATGCACGGCCACCACGCGCTGCACTTCGCCGCGCGCGACGGCGACGTCAAGGCGATCAAGCGAGCACTCGCGCGTGGCGCCCCGGCAGACGTCGCTGTCGAGAAGACGAAGTACTACAACGGCATGACCCCCCTCATGTGGGCCTCCGCCGCGGGGTCAGACGGAAGCGATCCGTCTTTTGCTTGAGCATGCGGCCGATGTCAACGCGCAGGATGCCTCCGGCAACACGGCGCTCATGCGCGCGGCACGCGCCGGTCAACCAGAGGCCCTTGCAGCGCTGCTGACAGCCGGAGCGGATACGAACCTGAAGGGCGATCGCGATCGCACCGCCCTGCATGAGGCGATCTATGGCAAGGCGAATGAACCGTGTATCAGGATGCTGATCGACGCGGGCGCGGAGGTCAACGCCGTCCATGATCGCAGAAGCACACCACTTGACCTCGCTGCGTTCTTAGGAAAGACCGAGATCGTCCGCATTCTCATCGAGTCTGGCGCGGACGTCGACGCTGGCGAGTACACTTCCCCCATTCGCGGCGCCGTTGTCCAGAAGCACACGGAAATTGTGCGCATCCTCCTTGAGGCCGGTGCGGATGTCACCGACCCGAATCTGCGCCTGGTCGACACCGCCATCAGCGATCGGGACGCAGAAATGCTCGAACTGCTCCTCGCGCATGGGGCGCCATGTGCATCTGGCGAATGGTCTCTCCCCGCGCTGCATCGAGCTGTCAACGGTCGCAGCACCGCAGTCGTGAGGGTGCTAATTGCGGCGGGAGTTGATCCAGCGGTCAAGGACCGCAATGGCGAAACGGCGCTCGATGGTGCGTGGAGACTCCGCGATCATTACGACGGCTACGACGAGATCATCGAAATCCTCACGCGCGCCGTTGAGGAGTGGAATCGATCGCACGGCGGTGAGGCCGATCGGTGAACGTCGGGCCGCAAACGGCGGGCGGTCCGCGGCGAACCGCGGCGAACCGCGGCGCGGCCAGCCGGCGGCCCCGCCCTGCGACAGAAAACACACCTTTTCCCCTTGCACTCCCGCCGCCGGTCCTGTATCCTTGTTTCGACAACCTGCCGCAAATCGCATCCATCAGGAGGAGAGAGACATGCGATCCATCAACGTCCTCAGCGGCGTCATCACGGCTGCCTGCGTGTCTGCCGCCGCCTCCGCCCAGAGTGTCGTTACGCTCTACCCCACCGCCGACGCCCACACCCGCGATGTCGTCCCCAACGAGAACAACGGGCCGTCGGAGACGATCTGGATCGGCCGCGGATCATTCTGGGGCCTGGGCAACGTCCGCTCCTTCGTCCGCTTCGACCTGCTCGAACTGCTGCCGGGCAACGCCAACGCCATCCTGGGCGCGACGCTCTCGGCGTACCAGTTCGATTCCGAGCCGGCCGCGGGCGGGCTGGACACCAACGTCCATCACGTCCTCGCCAACTGGAGTGAGAGCACGGTGACGTGGGCGAACCAGCCGGCCTTCGACCTGCAGGTCTGGGCCACGGCGCAGACGGGTTCGAGCGGCGTGCGCGGCTGGATCGACTGGAACGTCACGGCGCTGGTGCAGGACCAGGTGACGCGGCAGTCGCACCTGGGCTGGATGTTCAAGAACGCGATCGAGTCGGCGGGCGCTTCGCGCCTGGGCTACTTTCACAGTCGCGAGCACAACGCCGATGCGTCGCGCCGCCTTCAACTCAACGTCGAGATTCCGGTCGGCGATGCGCCGGTGATGACGCTTTCGTACAATGCGCTGCGCGGCGGGCAGAACACGACGCTGACCGCGACCGGCGCCGCGCCGGGCCAGCGCGTCCACTTCATCTACAGCCTGACGGGTCTCGGCGAGCAGCGCGTGCCCCAACTCGGCGTGACGCTGGGGCTGCGGAGTCCGACGAGCGCCGGCGATGCGATCGCCGACGGCGGTGGGCGGGCGTCGCTGGCGCGGCGCGTTCCCCCCAACGCTTCGGGCCGAAGTGTGTGGGTGCAGGCGGCGCACCAGGGCGCGGTGTCGAACATTGTGGCGGGAGTCGTGGAGTAGTTCTGATTCGTCCATTCGCGTGGCTGCGAAGGGCCGGATCAGACGAACGTAACGGAGCGGCGTTGAGGAACGGCCGCCTGCTTGAGAGGAGTTCCATCGGATTAATGCGGCGTCAACGCTCGTGGGTGTTCACGCGTCAAGGCGCCGCGGCATTGTGACTGGAGGACTGACAGATGTATTCTCAGAAACAGAAGTTCGGAGTTCTCGCGGCATTCGGCCTGGCGGCGGCGTTCGTGGCGCCGGGCCTCGCCCAAACGGATGTGCTGGTTTTGCCGGCCGACAGCCAGGCCAACGCCAACGACTTGCAGGCCAAACTGCAGGGCACCGGTCGCCTGGGAACGGTGGACGTGCTCCTGGCGACGACGAACACGCCGACGCTGCAGGATCTGCTCAACTACGACGCCGTCATCACCTGGTCGAACCAGACCTATCAGAACAACAACGCGCTCGGTGATGTGCTTGCTGACTACGTGGACGCCGGGGGCGGGGTGGTCGTGACGGTCTTCGCCGTCAGCACGACGACCGTCGGCCGCTCGCTCGGCGGGCGCTGGCAGAACAACCCGGACTATGAAGCGATCATCTGCCGCACGGGCAACGCCAGCGGCGCGGCGTCGCTCGGGACGATTCACGATCCGAATCACCCCGCCGTGCAGAACGTCAACGCCCTCAGCGGAACCAACATCTTCCGCACTAACGGCACGGGCATTCATCCCGGCTCAACGCTGATCGCGGAGTGGAACGACGGCAAGCCGCTCGTCGTCGAGGGCAGCGTGCCCAACCGCGTCGATCTCGGCCTGTTCCCGCCTTCGAGCGACATCAACGGCGCCTATTGGACGGGCGACGGCGCCACGCTCATGGCCAACGCGCTCGAATACGTCGCGGGTGGAGCCGGTGGATTCCGCCTCACGTTGCGCGGCGACTGCCCCGGCACCGTCACGCTCGAGTGGTCCGGCGCCACGCCCAGCAGCCCGATGGGAATCGTCTTCGCCAGCAACGAAGGCAACGTCATTATTCCCAGCGGCCCCTGCGCCGGCACTCAACTCGGACTGGGCACCCAGAACCTCCGCCTCTACGCCCAGGTCAACAGCGGCAGCGGCAGCGGGTCGATCAACGGGACGGCCGGCACGGCCGCCTGCGGCGGATTCGTCCAATTGGTCGTCGTCGATGGCAGCCCATGCACGACTTCCAACGTGGCTCAGGTGCCGCAGTAATCGAGACGGTCGCACTGCGTCATTGACGCCCGTTCACCATCACAACAGCCCGCGCTGGTCCGACAGCGCGGGCTGCGGTTTGAGAGATGCTGCGAGAGGCGGACGAAGTGGCTGCCAGACGGAGTTTTCTCGGGTAACCCACGCGCGAGGCGTGGAACCGGCGAGGTCAGGGGCGTTCGCGGAAGGACGGGCTTACAGCCCTCGAATGATCGCGTCGGCAAAGTCGCTCGTGCCGGCGGCGCCGCCGATGTCGCGGGTGAGTTCGTCGGCCCGGCCCTCGGTGAGCACGGCGTTGTAAGCGTTGCGGATGCGAAGCGCCGGCTCGTGCAGGCCCAGGTGCCGGAGCATCATCACCGCGCTCATGATGACGGCCAGCGGGTTGGCGATGTTCTGCCCGGCGATGGTCGGCGCGCTGCCATGCACCGCCTCGAAGATGGCGCAGTCGTGTCCGATGTTCGCCCCCGGCACCACGCCCAGCCCCCCCACCAGCCCGGCGCAGAGGTCGCTGATCACATCCCCGTAGAGATTCTCCAGCAGCAGGATGTCGAACTGCGCCGGGTTCTGCACGAGTTGCATGCAGCCGTTGTCGATGATGAGTTCCTGGTACTCGATCCCTTCGCCGCACTGCTCGTGAAGGCGCCGCGCGCATTCGAGGAACAGGCCGTCGGACATCTTCATGATGTTCGCCTTGTGGAACACCGTCACCTTCCTGCGGCCTCGCTCGCGCGCGTAGTTGAAGGCGAAGCGCGCGATGCGCTCGCAGCCGGTGCGCGTGGCGATCTTGAGGCTCTCGACCACGCCCGGCACCACTTCGTGCTCGATGCCCGAGTACAGCCCCTCCGTATTCTCGCGGACCACGACGATCTCGACGTTCTCGAAGCGCGTGCGGATGCCCGGCATCGAGCGCACCGGCCGCACCGCGGCGTAGAGATCAAAGCGCTTGCGGAGTTGCACGTTGACGCTGGCAAAGCCCTTGCCGATGGGGGTGGTGAGAGGCCCCTTGAGGGCGATGCGGTGCTTCTCGATCGCGGCGATGGTGGCGGGGGGCAGGAGATCGCCGCTGCGTTCGAGGGCGCCCGCGCCGGCGTCGAGTTCGAGCCAGTCGAGTTCCGCGCCGGCGGCGTCAATGACGCGCCGCGCCGCCCCCGTGACTTCCGGCCCGATGCCGTCGCCGGGCAACAAACACACGGTCCTGGCCATGCCGTCGATTCTCCCGCCTGCATGCGCACTCGATCAAAACGATGATGGTAGGGGATTCGGCACGCGGAGCGCTGCGGGGTTGGAGGGGTGCCAGGGCAATCGCGTTTTCGTCGTCATGCCCGCGAAGGCGGGCATCCAGCGAGGCGTCAAAGGTCGTTCATTCCTGTTCTCGCGGCCAAGACCGCCATGTCGCCCAGCGCGACTGGTTTCCCGCCTGCGCGGGAATGACGAAAACGCGATTGCCCTGGGAGGGGTGCAGTCCAACATTCTGGTGCGCTCGATGACCGTCACGCTTGAGGAGGTGCGCCACGGCCAGCAAGATAGACGCTGAAAGGAGCCGCAGCAAGGGGGCGGGGGCGGGAAGAGGTGTTTGCCGCGGAGAGCGCTGAGGACGCGGAGAAGCACGGGGAGGAGCGGCTCGGAGAAGAGATGAACCACAGAGACACAGAGACACGGAGAAGGCGAGGGATCGAGGGTTCCACTTCGACTCGCGAAGCCTCGCTCATGGCAGGAAGGGATCGAGGGATCAATCTGCTGATCTCCTTTCCACTTTCTACTCTCTCCCTTTTCGGCGCTTCGCCGCAGTGCGTGCGGCCCGGCTGACGGGGAGAATGTCCGAAGGGCGCATGGCCGAACATGATCGAAGACGAATTGTCTCTGCGCCGACTCGTCGTGCGGCCCAGTCAGGTGATGACGTGATCTACGGACTGGGTGGCAGATACGGCCGATAACCTCTTGGAAAGCTACACCATACTCGATATTGTTGCGTGGTGGCGTTTGCTGCTGGAACTACTCGCGAGACGGGGCGCTCCAAGGGTCTTGGCTGTGGTGCCGTGCGGTGGAACGCCATGATAGGAGACCGTGGTTGTGTCAAAGAAAATGCCCTGCGGCGGCTTGGATGCGATCGTGGGGATAGGCGCATTGATCGTGTTCGGTATCATGGTTAGGACAGTGGGTAATGACCCGCGGTTTCCGCTTGACCTCATAGAATCGGGCCTACTCATCGTGTTCATGATTTTTGCTGCGAAGGCGGTCTGGAAGCAGATCGTCCGAAAAGTGGATTCCACCGAAGAGACCGGCCCCATGAAGTGAGCGAAGCGCGTAGGTCAGGTCTGGACCTGACGATTGCCACGATTTGCCGCCGCCGCCCATCGCGCCAAGGGCACCGACCCCGATGCGATCCATCGGCCATCACGCCCCGTTGCCCGCCGTACCAAAGCGTCAGGTCTCGACCTGGCCTACTTGCTTCGCCCAGGGCGATGCGGGCCCAGCTTTCCCGTGACGACTCCTACGCGGCGAGCGTTTGGACAATCGTGTCCCGTTCGCTCCATCGCACCGCCTCAATGTCGTAGTTGCGCATCGCCTCCAGAACGCCGGAGGGGACGGGCTGTTGAGCATCGTTAACAATCGTGAGCATCTTCGAACCCAGTGGGCGTGTCTCCTTCGTATCGAACCACTTGAACACCATCTGCTCGGCCTCCGCTTTGCTTGGGCGGCTGATTGTCTGCACGATCCGTTCCGGCTGCTTCCGACTCTTGGGGATGACGAAATCGAAAAGGTGATCGTAACCGCTCTTGCCGGAGAACTTGACCGTTGCGGTGAAGCGCACTTCGTTCGCGTCAAGCCACGCAACCACATCCTCGTAGAAGAGACTCACGACATTCGGCGACGAGAGGTAGAACAAGTCGTTGACCGCGAGCATTGCCTGCACAAGGGCGTGCTTTCGCTGCGGAAAGTTGTCGGCCGAGGCGCTGACTTCCAAGGCACCCGTGCTCGCATTCTGGCGCACGCCGAATCCATTGAGCGCCTGCTTCAACAGCGCCTGCCGCTTGGGTGAATCGAGCGTGCATCCCTGAAGTTCGAGATCGGTGAGCGTGTACGCGTCGTCCGTCAGTAGATACCCGGCGCCAGTCTTCTTGGCGTACATTTGAAGGTGGTCGTTGTGCCGATCGAGATACGGCGTAGTGATCTCGACCCAAGTGTCCACCTGTCTCAATGTAGTCCGGTCTTGTAGCCACCGCACGTAGCGATCCACCAATTCCTGAATCTCTGTGATCATTGGCTGGATCATGCGAACAACCCCGGTCGAACCCTTGGGGGCTCAACGATTGAACAGAACGTGTAGAAGCTCAGCAGAATCTCCCATGGATCGTCGCGAACTGGAAATCCCTCGGGGGGCAGCGGGACGGCCCACTTGTCGCCGAAGCCCTCTCGGTAAACGTGGATGTGCGGCGCTGGAATGAACTCACCATCCGGATTCTCATGGGTCGAACCGCCGAAATCGACCCGCACGAGCGGGATAACCTGCTTCGCCCGAGTCTGGTAGGTTCCCTTGTGAAAGTCGATTCGACCTCGATAGATGTTCAGGATGAACAACTCCCGCTTGTCGGGCGAAGTCAGCGGGAGGATCAGCTTGCCGCCCCCTGTCGGGTAATCGTACTCCGTGTCATCGACACGCACCTTCTCCATAGCGATCAATGCGTCGGCCTCGGGCTGAGTGAGATCAAGTTCTGACATGAGCAACGTACTCCCAGGTCATGGATACAACATTCGGCAAGTGGATGTCCGCGCCTTTCGAGCGATTCGCGCGCGAGTAGAGCAGCGCGACGACTGCCGGTCCGCCGCCGTCACCTTGACGGACTGGCTGGCGTGCCGGTCGCAGTGGTAGTAGAAACTCCCCGTAGGCTTGAAGACGCGGGCGAGCTCTGCGCAGCGCGGCCGCATGGAGTCGATGTACGCCTGCGTGCATGCGTGGCGGTCGTCGAAGGTGGGCAGAAACCCGCTCCCTGACGGTCGGGGCTCGTGTTGTGCGATCTGGAAAACTTCGTGGTTGCGGTTGGAGTTGCCTTCGGCTCTGAGGCTCAGGCTCGAAGAGAAGGGCGGGTCGATGTCAATGAGGTCGATGCAGGCGGGCGAGAGTTCTTCGAGTTGTTCGAGGCAGTCGCCGCGATAGATGACGCGGGTGTCGAGCGATGACGACGGGCGGGACGCCCGTTCCACCGCAGAGCCGCCCTCACCCTGCCCTCTCCCGAGGGGAGAGGAGTTGCTCCGGCCCGAGTTGGCGTCTTGTCGGCGGAGGATCACATCCTGAAGGTACTCGAAATCGGGCGGGGTGTCAATGGGGGATTGCGGATTTGCGGGGTGCGGGGGTGCGGGGGTGCGGGTTGGTTCCTCCCCGGCACGGAGTGCCGGGGCTTTAGTTGGCGCGGAAGGGCGGTGGTGCGTTTTGGCGGGTGCGCGGTGTGCGCCGGCGCCGTTTGACCGTCGGGGGGGTGTCTCTACGATTGCTCCCCCTGTGCCCGGTCGGGACGGGCAGGAGCGTCATGAGCGAGTCGCCAATCGAGCACCCGATGAACCCGCTGTCGTTCAGCACAGTGGCGTGTCCGGGTTGGAGCGTTGAGCAGGTGGTCGGCGCGGCCGGGGAGTACGGCTACGAGGGGGTGGAGTTGCGCACCTTCGGGGCCGGCTCGACGCAACTGGCGAGCGACCCGGCGTTGAGCGATCCGGACAAGGTCCGGCATCAGTTTGAGAAGGCGGGGGTGAAAATCTCCTGCCTCGCCACCAGTGCAGCGCTGCACTACCGGAGCAAGCGTGAGGCGGCCGCGGCGGTCGCCAGCACCAAGACCTTCATCGACATGGCCGGCGCCCTGGGGTGCCCGCGGATTCGCACGTTCGGGTACATGATCTACCCCGGCGAGGTGCCGGCGGCGGCGATCCGGCGCATCGCGGGTCGGTACCTCGAACTCGCGGAGTATGCCGAGGAGAGCGGCGTGGAGATCGTGGTGGAGAACGCCGGCTCGTTCGCGCGCTCGCGCGAATTGTGGAACCTGACGAACTACATCGATCATCCGCTGGTGGGCGTGTGCTGGAACGCCGCGTATGCGGCGACGGTGGGCGAGCGGCCGGGTCTGAGCGTGACGACGCTCAACAGCCGCATCCATTACGCGAAGGTGAAGGACACGGTGGTGGGCGAGGGGACGGGGTACTGCCCGCTGAGCGAAGGGACGGTCGAGGTGGAGCGGTTCGTGGAACTGATGCGCGGCATCGGATACGCCGACTGGTTCTGCTTTGAGTGGGACAAGTTGTGGCTGCCGAGTCTGGCCGAGCCGGAGGAGGCGTTGCCCAAGGCGCGTTCGACGTTGACGGAGTGGATGCGACTGAAGGTGGACAAGAAGGGCAAGGCGCTGGCGAAGCGCGAGGCGGCGGTGCTGGAAGTGCGCGCGTGAGGCGGCGAGGGTCGATGCTCAACTGCGCGGCGGGAATCGGCGGCTGTCCGTCGGGGTGAGTGGCGCATCCCGGCCGGCGCAGAGGTCGGCCGGCGTGGACGAGGCGGAGTCGCGGCGCAACAATCTCGTCTCGGGTCTCGTCTCGCGTGGTCTTGAAAGGGTTCCGGATGCTTCAGGGTGTGATCAATTCAATCCGGGAGAGCCAGGTGTGGAGTTCGATCTTCCGCCACGGCATCCCGCGCGATCGCCGGACGCGGGTCATGGCGATCATGTCCAACGTCTTCCTGCATCTGCATCCGGTGGCGGTGCGCAAGAGCGGCATCCGGTTGTCATTCACGTGGTGCATGGGGGGGCTGACGTTTTTTCTCTTCATCGCGGAGACGATCAGCGGCGTGCTGCTGATGTTCTACTACCGGCCGGTGGTCGAGTACGCCTACAGCGACATCATCCAGATGCGCGCGGCGCTGACGCTGGGGATCATGCGGGAGATTCACCGCTGGGGCGCGCACGCGATGATCATCTCGGTGTGGCTGCACATGATGCGGGTGTTTCTGACGGGCTCGTACAAACCGCCGCGAGAGTTCAACTGGGTGGTCGGGGTGATTCTGCTGGTGTTGACGATGCTGCTGTCCTTCACGGGGTATCTGCTGCCGTGGGACCAGTTGGCGATCTGGGCGATCACGGTGGGGAGCAAGATGGCGGAGGCGACGCCGTTTGCCGGCATGAACGGACCGGGGCGCGAACTGCTGCAACTGCCCGGCGGCATCCCGATCGTGACGGCGTACTCGGATGCGAAGTTTCTTCTGCTCGGGGGCGAGTCGGTGGGCGAGGCGGCGCTGATGCGCTTCTACGTGCTGCACTGCATCGCGATTCCGCTGGGCGCCGCGACGCTGATCGCAGTCCACTTCTGGCGCATCCGCAAGGATGGGGGGATTTCGGGCCCCATGTAATGGATGGCTGCTGATTCGCTGGGCTGCTGCACATGCTCATGAACACGCTCTTCACCAATCCGACGCTCCTTCTCGCCTCGAACGTGCCGGACATCACGGCGTTGGACAAGTTCAAGGACTTCGTCAATCGCTGGAGCGTGCCGCAGTACAGCCTGCCTCTGTTCTGCATTCTCATGGTGGCGGCGTTCTACGGGTATCGCAAGTGGACGAGGCCGATCGTCTTCTGGCCGCTGATGATCGTCTTCACGATCGTCTACTTCGCCTTCATCCCGCTCGATGAGAGTTACGCTTCGATCCTCAAGAAGCCTGACAACGTGCCGATCTCGATGATGGTGTTCATGACGTTGTTTTTTCTCTGGCTGGGGCTGCGCCAGGCGGCGATCAACGACCACAACATGGAGATCGGCAAGCCGCTCATCGAGGAGGACCGTGAGGACAAGGTTCTGTGCTGGCCCGACCTGGTGTACACCGAACTGGTCGCGATGGTGCTGTGTACGGTGGTGCTGATCGTGTGGTCGGTGCTGCTCAAGGCGCCGCTGGAGTCGCCGGCGAACCCGGCCGGCCCGCCGAATCCCTCGAAGGCGCCGTGGTATTTCCTCGGTCTTCAGGAACTACTCGTCTACTTCGATCCGTGGATGGCGGGTGTGGTGCTGCCGGGTCTGATTATTCTCGGCCTGGCGGCGATGCCCTACATCGACACCAACCCCAAGGGCAACGGGTACTACACCTTTAAGGAGCGGCAGTTCGCCATCATCACCTGGATGTTCGGCTATCTGATCCTGTGGTGCGTGCTGATCGTTTTCGGGACGTTTCTGCGCGGGCCGAACTGGAACTTCTTCGGCCCCTTCCAGGTGTGGGATCCGCACCGCGTCGATCCGCTGACGAACATCAACATCAGCGACGTGTGGTACGTGGTGCTGCTCGAGCGCAAACTGCCCGACAACCTGCTGGTGCGCGAGTGGCCGGGGCTGGTGTTCACCATCTTCTGGCTGGGCGTGCTGCCGGTGCTGATGACGAAGATCAAGTTTTTCGGACGGCTGCGGATGCAGATGGGTTTCTCGCGTTACTACCTGATGGCGGTGCTGTTCGTGATCATGATGCTGGTGCCGGTGAAGATGGCGGGGCGTTGGACGTTCAACCTGAAGTACATCATCGCCATGCCGGAAGTGAACTTCAATCTGTGAGGCGAGGTGGTCTGTCGCCGAGGATCGAGCATGGCGATGCGCAGTGCTGCCGTGGAGTGGTCGAGTAACGCGCCACGCCACCACGATGTGATGCGAGGTTTCCAGGCCGAAGGCCTGACCGTCAGTAGCCGGGGGTGAAGATCGCGCCGCGATCGCCACCCCCGGTAGCAACGCGAACAACCCCTATCGACTCTGAAGGGGTCGTCGTGGCGGCCGAGTCTTCTGGCTCGTGCGATGCCGTGCATCGCGTCGCGCGCGACCTGCTGCCGATGGTCCGCCGCAGCACGTCAATCCCAAACGTAGCGTTCATCCCATTCCACTCCATACTTGCGCAGAAACGTTCGCACTTCATCCTTGAAGTCCACGCTTGCGTGGTGCTCCTTCTGTCGCGCGATGTATTCCCGCGTTTTCTCCACAGCCGACTCGCCGATGGAGAATGCAAAGTAACCGTCCTGCCATCCGAATGAACGCAGAGATTCGCGATGCTCCTTCATCCACTTGGACGAATCGCGCTTGATGTTGAGCATGAGGTCTGAGAGCGAAACGGTCTTGGAAAGACTGACAAGGAGATGAACGTGATCGCAAGTGCCTCCCATCGCCAGAAGTGGCGAGCCCATCCCGCGGCAAGTGCCGCCGATGTAGGCATAGAGATCGGGTTCATCCTCGACGGCGATCATCGCTTCGCGGTGCTTCGTCGAGAAGACGATGTGAATGAGAAGGCGCGTGAGTGTCGATGCCATATCCGCAGGATAGGAGCGCAGGGCAATCACGTCGCGCGCCAGCGCAACGCTTGCCGACCAGCGCACCGCACGCGCCACGACGACCCCTACAGGGTCGAGAGGAAAACTCATGCACTCGTTCCGGGGGTCGCGCTCGAAGACTCGCTTGACCCCCGGCTACGAACGATCAGGCCTTCGGCCTGAGAGCCGCCATGCGATCCTGTCTGGCTCCACCGAACAACTCTACGTCGACGCCTCGATCGGGAGTACCCGCCCTCGGCTGTTCACAGCCACTTGGCGGCGCGGTAGAGCGGCGCCGGGTTGAGATCGGCCATGAGCAGGTTCTCGTTCAGTATCGCGCCCGCGGCGGCGTAGCCGCTGCGCGCGGCGCCTTCCATCGTCGCGGGCCAGCCCGTGGCGCAGTAGTCGCCGGCGAGAGAGAGATTCTCGATCGCGCCGGTCGCCAAAGGGCGATGGGCCTGGGCGCCGGGCACGGCGGCGAAGGTCGCCCGCTTCTCCTTGACGACGTGGCGCGCGAGCAGCGCGTTGCCGCCCCCTTGCGAAACCTCGGGAAATTGCAGAGCCAGGTCGGCTCGCACGCGCGCGATGACCTCATCGACGCTCAGCGCCATCCACTCATCGGCGGCGCTGATGACGGCGTGCGCAGTGCGACCGCCATCCTTGAAGAAGACCCATGGCACGCCGGCGTCGAGCAGGACCACGTGCGGCAGATCGCTCACCGGCCGCTCGAAATGCAGATGCGCGCCGAGGATCGGGCTGTGACTCAGGCCCTGCGGCTGCGCCAGTCGCGCATCACGCTGCATCAGCGCCTCGCTGACCACGCCGGCGATGTGCTCGAAAGGCAGGGCGAGCACGTACGCCTCCGCCTCGACGGTCGACCCGTCATCGAGGCGGGCTCGCTCCACGCGCGACTCTCCTTCGAGGCGCACGAGGCGCGTCGAGAGGCGCAGGTCGTCGATGAATCGATCGGCCGGGTCGTAGAGTTCGATGAGCGGGCAGCGCGGCACGCCGAGGCGCCACGCATCTCGATGCGCCAGGAATCCCTCCTGGAAAACCTGAAGCGCCGGCTCGGCCGCAACTCGATCACAGGGCAGGTTGCAGGCGCTGACGATCACGACATCCCAGAAGCGGCGGATCAGGCGGTCGGGCTGACCGTGCTGCACAAGCCACTCGCGGAACGTCACATTCGTCAGCGGGCGTCGATCGACGGAGGCGATGGCCTTCATGCCCCGCGCCAAGGCGAACTTCTCTGAGATGGTGTACGCGCGGAAGCGCATCATCGAAAGGGCGAGGTGCAGCGGCGCGGGGAGGATGGAGGGCTTGAGAACATCTATGCGCCCGCCCTCCGAAGCGAAGTACATGCGGTCATGCCACTCGATCTTGTCGGCGACGCCGAGGCGCTGGTAGAGGTCGAGGAGATTGGTGCAGCAGCCGAGGACGACGTGCTGGCAGTTGTCGAGAACCGCGCCGGTGGCGGGATCGGTGAAACTGGTGGCGCGTCCGCCGAGTCGATTGCGGGCCTCGATGAGTGTGACGTGCCGGCCGGCCTGGTGGAGGGCGACGGCCGCCGCGAGTCCCGCCACGCCGCCGCCGAGGACCGCGACGCGAGAGGCGGGTTTCACGACCCGTTCCGCCGTTTCGCCCACGCCGCGGTGAGGCCGATCATGATCTTGCGCGAGGTGGCGACGCGGATGCGGGCTGTTCCGGTCGCGGCGCGCCTGGGAGCGACGGCGATGAGATCGAGCAGGCGGCGGTAAATGCGCGTCATCGCCGCCAGCGCCGCCCGGCCGTCCTCATGCACCAGGGCATCAAGGGGGGCGCTGCGGTCGTAATACTCCGCCGCCCGCTTGATCTGGAAGCGCATGAACTCGATGCACGGCTCGGGGCTGGACCAGTGGCGCAACTCCGAGGGGGTGACGCCCAAGCGGGCAAAGTCGTCGGCGGGGAGATAGACCCGGCCGGAGTCGTAGTCGTCGGCATAGTCGCGGAGGATGTTGGTGAGTTGAAAGGCGATGCCGCGCCACTCGGCGAGGCGCCGCGCGCGTTCGCTGCCGTCGAAACCCCAGACGGCGATGCACACCAGGCCGACGGTCGAGGCGACATGGCGGCAATAGTTGATCAGGTCGTCGAGTGTGCGGTACTTGGCGCCGTGCAGGTCGGCGAGTTGCCCCTCGATCATCTCACGGAACTCGGTCTCGCGCAGGCGGAAGCGGGAGACGGTGTCGGCAAAGGCGAACCACATGGAGTGGTGATCGTGTACTTCCTGCGCGTGATTCGGATCGCGGTGCGGCCGCCAGGCGCCTCGGAAGACGCGGCTGGTGCGCTCGCGGAAGTCGGCGAGCGCGGCTTCGCCGCCGCGGCCGTCATCGACCAGGTCATCCGCCTGTCGCATCCAGGAGTAGATGGCGTAGAGGGAGGAGCGTTTGGGTTCGGGGGTGAGGCGCAGGCCGAAGTAGAAGTTGCGGGCGTTGGCGCGGGTGATGCGTCGGCACTGCTCGTAGGCCTCGCGGAGATCGGGTGAGTCGGCCGCAGCCGGCGCGCCTTCGCCAGGGGGGGCGAGTGCGGGGGCGCTCATGGCTGAGGCGGCGGTTCGGCTCATCATCACCCGTTTCAGAAAAGGTCCAGGCCGAGCCGAAGCCCGATCCACGCTCGGGCCGCCAGCGAGGCCTTGCCCCACCGGGACAAGGTCGGCCGGCGCATCAGGACATCATAGCCCTGACGCTCAATGGCGCGGAGGATCGCCTCCCCACCCGCGGTGAACAACTGGATAGCCGGGCGCACCTCCTCTTTCAGGTGCGGCCAGAGGTCTCGACCCTCGTCAAAGAGGGGGCGGGTGCGAGAGAGCAGGTCGGCCTCCATCCTCTTGAAGCCCTCGCCGGCCCGCTTGGACTCGATCATGGCCCGCAGGTCCGCCTCGCGCACGCCATGCCGCCGCATGATGTCGCCGGGGAGGTAGATGCGATTCCGCTCCAGCAGGTCACGCGCGACATCCTGCCAGAAGTTGGTGAGTTGGAGGGCGGTGCAGGTGGCGTCGCTGTAGCGGAACATGCTCTCGATCTCAGGGTGATCCCCGTGGCCGGTGATGAGCAGGACGATCCGCCCGACAGGGTCGGCGCTGCCGGCGCAGTAGGTCAGAAGGTCGTCCCAGGTTTCGTAGCGGCTCTGGCGCTGGTCGCGCTCGAAGGCGGCGAGGAGGCGGTGGAAGAGTTCGGCGGGGAGTGTGTGGCGCTTCATCACCACGGCGAGTGCGGGGAAGTATGGGCCGTCCACGGGTAGCTCCGCGGCGCAGCGATCGACCTGCCGGTGCATCTCGGCGAGTTCGGCCAGTGAGATCGCCGTGTCGCCACGCTCGTCCGCGGCGTCATCGGCGGTGCGGCAGAAGGCGTAGACGGCGGCGAAGTCCTCCTCATGCTCGCGCGGCAACAGGCGGCTGATGACCGGGAAGTTCTCGTAATGGCTCAGCGCCAGGTCCAGGCAGGCGCGGAAGGAGGCGGCGATACCTATCGCCGCCTTGCTTAAGTGTGATGTGTGAGAATCACAACTCACCCTGCAGAGTCCCCTTCGCTCTGTCCTTCGCGCTGCTCTGAAAGGAGGTCCGTCACCGTCTGTTCCAGCAACGGCAGGTGCTCGTGAATGACGGTCCAGACATGCTCATGATCGATGATGTCGTATCCATGAATCAGGAGATTACGGAAGGCGACGATGCGTGAAGCAGATTGGACGCCGTCGGCGATCTCCGGGTCAAGTCGCCTCAGCCGATTCATGGCCTCTCCGATGATCTCGAAGTTGCGTTCGACCGCCTGACGCAGCAGTCGATCCTGCCTGTACTCTTTAGTCGACTTGCCCGCGACCGCGGCGCGCACGAACGACGCCGCATCTCGAATGTCCTCAAGGAGCAATGGCGTATTACGCTGCATGGATGTACAGGGGTGTGCGCGTGCGATTCACTTCGCGGATGAACCGCGGCCGACTCAAAGCGGAGGCCATCACCAGGTCACAGGGACGGTTGAGCAGGCCCTCGAGTGCCTCCTTGAGTTCGAAGTAGTCTCTCAGCCAGGGCCCCAGATCGCGATCGGGTGGGAACTCGACGAGGAAGTCCACATCACTTCGAGTCGGATCGAACGAGCCGTCTGCAGCCGAACCGAACAACTCGAGCCGCGCCACGCCGAACCGCCGGCAAAGCGCCTCGATCTCGCTTCGACGTTGAGCCACAAGTGGGATCATGTCAAACTCCGTATCGGATCTTCGTGCAGGGCGCGTCTCTCGGGCGAATCGCGCCGGCAGCCTCCGTATCATAGTGCCGATGAAGGTCATTCTTGCCAATCCCCGCGGATTCTGCGCCGGCGTTTACATGGCCGTGGACGTGGTGGACCAGATCCTCGCGCTGTGCCCCGACGAGCCCATCTACGTCTACCACGAGATCGTTCACAACCGGCACGTGGTGCGGCGTTTCGAGGAGCGCGGCGTCACCTTCATCAACCACATCGACGAGGTTCCCGCCGACTCCATCGTCGTCTTCTCGGCGCACGGCATCAGCCCGGCCGTCCGCCAGGCGGCCCGGCAGCGCCGCCTCACCGCCATCGACGCCACCTGCCCCCTCGTCACCAAGGTTCACATGGAGGCGATCCGCTATGCGCGCGACGGCTACCAGATTCTCCTCATCGGCCACAGCGGGCACGATGAAGTCGTCGGCACGGTCGGCGAAGCGCCGGACTCGATCCTCGTCGTCGAGTCGCCGGCCGACATCCCCAATCTCAAGATCCGCAATCCGAACCGCCTGGTGTATCTGACGCAGACGACGCTGAGCCTCGACGACGCCGAGGTGATCATCCGGGCGCTCAGAGAGGCATTTCCAAAGGTCAAGGCTCCGCCGAGCGATGACATCTGCTACGCCACGACGAACCGGCAGACGGCGGTGCGCTGCATCGCGCCCGACTGCGACCTCGTGCTCGTCGTGGGCAGCCGCAACAGTTCCAACTCGGTGCGCCTCACCGAGATCGCCGAGGCGGCGGGGACCAGGGCCTACCTGCTCGATGACATGTCCGAACTCCGCAGCGAGTGGTTTGAAGGCGTGGAGTCGGTGCTCATCACCTCGGGCGCTTCGGCGCCGGAAGACCTGGTGCGCGAAATCCTCGCGGAACTCATCGAGCGCTACGACGCGGTGGTGCAGCAGTACGACGTGTACGACGAGCAGGTGGAGTTCGGCCTGCCGCAGAGCCTCAAGGAACTGATGCGCGGTCGCGGCGTCGATCCGACGGGGCGGACGATCACGCTCGATCACAGCAGCGGGATCGTGGACTGGCTGCACGAGCGCGGCGGGGCCGTCGAGCCGGTGCGCATCACCATCTCCGCCCCGGCCCGCGCGGGGGCGTGAAGGCGTCTCAAAGAATGGTGGCACAGGCTCTCAGCCTGTACGAGCATACGAGCTGAAGGTCTGTGCCACCGCTGCCTGAGGTCCATTGTGTGAACGACACAATTGCAGCCCCGTCGTCAGGATCGACTGCGGCGCTGCCGGGCACCCATAAGAGCAGAATTCAGGCGGGATTGCCGGTGAGGTGTCGATCTGATCCTTGTCGGACGACATGCGCTCCGGCAGAAAGGTCGAATCATGCCTTTGACTTCCCTTGTGAACATCCTCTATCTCGATGCCGAACAACGCGGCCCGGCCGCGGGGAGGCGATGGATGACGCTCAGCCAAAGATCGCTTCTCGCCTTCATCTGCGTCTCGCTGCTGGCGCACGCTTCGGCCGTGGCCCCGCCCTACCACTCGGCCCACGAGCCGGATGACGGCTACGTCTGGCTGACTGTCGGCGACATCAACAACCCCAAATTCGAGGGGCATGCCGGCTGGTTCGAGGGACGCGGGAGCATTCCATACGAGTACCGCATCGCGCAGACGGAAGTCCTCACCCCGCAACACCTCGAATTTGTGCGGGCCTACTGGCCCTGGTACGACGGCGATCCCCTCTCCGAAGACTTCCTCGGCCTGTTCATCTACGGCCGCCGGCAGGGCAACGGCTACGTTTTCGAGGTCATGTCCGGCTGGGAGGATGCCCCGAACACCATGTCCCTGCGCATGGCCGCCCGCTTCTGCAACTGGCTCCACAACGGCAAGGTCAACGAGCAGTGGGCCTTCGACAAGGGCGTCTACGACGCGAGCACCTTCACCCGCAATCCCGACGGCTCCTACAACGACGATTACACGCGATCGCCTGACGCGCGCTACTGGATTCCGGATGCGGGGGAATGGCTCAAGGCGGTGTTCTACGACCCCAACCGGTACGGTCCCGGCGAGGGCGGCTGGTGGAATCGGCCGGGGAGTTCGGACAGTTCTCTTAAGATCGGTTATCCCGCTGAAGGTGGCCAGACGAACGCAAGCCTCTGGGAATGGTACAGCAGTCGCCTGCCCGCCGGCATGTATCCGCACATTCAGACGCCCTGGGGACTGCTGGACGCCTCGGGCGGAGTGTCGGAGCACACTTCTGATGGATATGCACTTGGATCAACGTTTCTGGATCAGGATGTGTTCGTTGACTTGTTTGACACAGCAGGGCAGGTACATACCTTTACGTACGATCGCCCGGAACGGGGTTATCTGGACGGCCTGCGCCTCGCAAAGCGTAGACGTTAACTCGAATGTCGGGCATTGATGGGTCGCCGTCTCTTTTCACGAAGGGGAATACCATATGAAGAGTCTGGAACGAATCATTCTCGTCTGCATCGCCGCGGTCCTGTTGAGTGCTCGCACGGCCGAGAGCGACATCATAGTCATGTTCACTGGACCCGATGGAAATGAGATTGACTTTAATGTCATTTATGACAATCAGACGAATGAGTGGGCAGTCTATCTCAATCACACACGAAATGGATTTGGCGGGAACTTCCATATTCGAAGTACGAACCACGGGAATGATGTGATCTCGTTCATTCGCTGCAACTTGGACGATCCGAATCCTGTTTCCGTGCTGGTTGAGCCAAATCCAAACGCGAACAACGCGCTCGTAAAGACGGTGCGAAGCATCTACGTGGTCAATACTGCTGACATCCACGTTCCTCTATGTAGAGTTACAAATGATGTCGAAAGCGTTGTTGTTGACCGAATCAATTCGATTGATGCGGGCGGAGACATTAGCGGACCAATCGAAGTGACCGAAGGGAGTATCGAACTCTTGCAGGCCGGCGGCAGCATTACAACGGATATCGACGTCTCAAGTGGATATCTCAAGAACATCGAAGCCGGCGGCGCCATCGGTTCGGTCGGAACGCCTCTCTCAATCACGGCCCATGACTACGTGCGGCGCGTCATGGGCGCCACCATCCACGCCGTCATCAGCGCCACAGGCACCGGCGTGCCCTACGGCGCCGTTGCTCGCGTCGTCACGACCTCAGGCGACGTCACCGGCAGCCTCACCTGCGAGCGCATCGTCCCCATCGACCAGGGTCAGTACAACATCGACTGGAATATCGCGGGCGATCTTGTCGCCGACGTGACCTGTGAGTGGTACCTGCACAGCGACTTCACGATCTACGTGGACGGCAGTCTCGAAGGGGACGTCACTTTCGACCTCGAAGACGGCTTGCAGGGCCAGATCATCCTCAACGCCGCTGACGACGGCGGGGAATGGAACGGCACGATCACCGTCGATGAGATGACGCTCTCCGGCCCCAACTACACGCAGACCTCCGCAGAGATCGGCGGCGGGGCCGTCGGACTCGCCCCCTTCAACTTCCACGCCACCAACTGCGTGCCCGCCGACAACGCGACCGTCACCGCCGAACCCGAGTCCGTCACCCTCAGCCACTACGGGCCGGTTGAGAAGTACGGCCAGACCTCAGTGTCCGAACTCAAGATCATCAGGCATCCAATCGTCCACTTCTGCGCTGAATGTGATGAGACTGTCACGGGGCACTTCACTTGGGAGTACGCCGCCAACGGACGCGACATCGTCATCACTCCCAGCCAGGGCTACGCCTTCGAGGATGGGTACGAGTACCACATCACGCCCGTGATCACCGGCGAGACTGTCCTGCGCTGCCAGGGCGTTGCCGGCAACCCCGTGGTCCAGTCCTACAATTACAACTTCAAGGTGGATGTGCCGTAGAGCCTCAAGGAACTCATGCGCCGTCGCGGCGTCGATCCAACGGGGCGGACGATCACGCTCGATCACAGCAGCGGGATCGTGGACTGGCTGCACGAGCGCGGCGGGGCCGTCGAGCCGGTGCGCATCACCATCTCCGCCCCGGCCCGCGCGGGGGCGTGAGGGCGTCTCACAGAATGGTGGCACAGGCTCTCAGCCTGTATTACCGCTGCCTGAGGTCCATTGTGTGAACGACACAATTGCAGCCCCGTCGTCAGGATCGACTGCGGCGCTGCCGGGCACCCATAAGAGCAGAATTTAGGCGGGATTGCCGGTGAGGTGTCGATCTGATCCTTGTCGGAGCGCAACGCTCCGGCAGAAAGGTCGGATCATGCACCTGACTTCCCTCGTGAACGTCCTATGCCTACATGCCGAGGAACGCGGCCTGGCCGCGGGGAGGCGCTGGATGACGCTCAGCCGAAGTTCGCTTCTCGCCTTCATCTGCGTCCCGCTGCTGGCGCACGCCTCGGCCGTAGCGCCGCCCTTCCACTCGGTCCGCGAGCCGGACGACGGCTACGTCTGGCTCACCGTCGGCGACGTGGACAACATCAAGTTCGAGGGCTACTTCGGATGGTTCGCCGGTCGCGGCAGCGTCCTCTACGAGTACCGCATCGCGCAGTCCGAAGTGCTGACGGCTCAGCACCTCGAATTCGTGCAGGCCTACTGGCCCTTCTACGACGGCGATCCCCTCTCCGAGCACTTCACCGGCATGTTCATCACCGGTTGGCGGCAGGGCAACGGGTACGTCTACGAATCCATGCCCGGCTGGGAGGACGCCCCGAACACCATGTCCATGAGGATGGCGGCGCGATTCTGCAACTGGCTGCACAACGGCAAGGTCAACGAGCAGTGGGCCTTCGACAAGGGCGTCTACGACACCAGCACCTTCACCCGCAATCCCGACGGCTCCTACAACGACGACTACACCCGCGCGCCCGACGCCCGCTACTGGATTCCCACGGCGGATGAGTGGCTCAAGGCCGTGTACTACGACCCCGACCGCCACGGCCCCGGCAAGGGCGGATGGTGGATTCACCCCGGAAGTTCAGATGAGCGCTTGCGCATCGAGTATCCCGAGAATGGCGGGCAGACCAACGGAGGTCTGTGGGAGTGGTATAACAGCCGCCTGCCGGCGGGCATGTATCCCGACGTGCGGACGCCTTGGGGGTTGCTCGACGCGTCCGGCGGTGCGTCGGAACACACCACCGACGGGTACTCCTTTGGGTCGAGTTGCCTTGATGACATGCTCTTCGTTCACCACTACGATCGCGCGGGGCAACCGCATAACTCAAATGGGGGACGACCTGATCGTGGCTTCCTTGATGGATTGCGCCTTGCGAAACCGGTTAGAACGCCTGGAAAGTGAAGCGAATTTGCCATTGGGCAGAATGGGAGGTCGGTGATGCGTATTGGTCCTTGGACGGCAGCCATGTTCCTCACCCTGTGTACTCGATTAGCATTCTCCGACATCATCGTCTTCGCTGATGTGGTTGAAGGCGAGTATCCAGAGTTCAGCGTCACCTTCGTTGACGGCGAATGGAATGTTGTTCTCATTTCGACGGGGGAGAACAACCTTGGCGGTGACTTCAGGATTCGCAGCACAAGCAACGCGACAGACACCATTCGATACATCATCTGCGACTTGGATGATCCGAGCGGTTTCGGGGTCATTGTCGAGCCAAACCCGAATGCAAACGGCGCACTCGTCAGAACCGTGCGCAGCATCGTTTCCACCGGAGAAGCCGATATCAGCCTGTACAGCTGCGAGGTTTCCCATGACGTCGGCAGCGTTGCCTTGTACGCCATCGGGACGATTCAGGCCGGGCGCGACGTGACGGGTGCGCTCACAAGCGCGACCAATATAACGTTGCTCGACATTGTGGACGGCGTCACTGGCAACGTCAGCGCCGCGAATGGATTGCTCAAGAACATCGAAGCGGGCGGCGCCGTCGGCTCGGTCGGAACTCCCATCTCGATCACCGTCCACGACTACGTGCGCCGCGTCATGGGCGCAACTGTCAATGCTAACATCAACGTCACCGGAAACGGGGCGCTGGTTGGTGCGTTCGCGCGGCTCGTCACCACAGCCGGCGACGTCACCGGCAGCCTCACCTGCGAGCGCATCGTCCCCATCGACCAGGGTCAGTACAACATCGACTGGAATATCGCGGGCGACCTCGTCGCCGACGTCAACTGCGAGTGGTTCATGCATAGCGACTTCACGATCTACGTGGACGGCAGTCTCGAAGGGGACGTCACTTTCGACCTCGACGACGGCCTTCAGGGTCAGATCATCATCAACGCGGGCAACAACGGCGGCGAATGGAACGGCACGATCACCGTCGATGACATGACTCTCTCCAGCCCCAACTACACCCAGACCTCGGCGCAGATCGGCGGCGGGGCCGTCGGACTCGCCCCTTTCAACTTCCACGCGACCAACTGCGTGCCCGCCGACAACGCGACCGTGACCGCCGAACCCGAGTCCGTTACGCTCAGCCACTACGGACCGGTCGAGAAGTACGGCCAGACGACGGTGGCCGAACTGAAGATCGTCCGCCATCCGCTCGTCCACTTCTGCGCTGAATGTGATGAGACTGTCACGGGGCACTTCACTTGGGAGTACGCCGCCAACGGACGCGACATCGTCATCACTCCCAGCCAGGGCTACGCCTTCGAGGACGGCTACGAGTACCACATCACGCCCGTGATCACCGGCGAGACTGTCCTGCGCTGCCAGGGCGTTGCCGGCAACCCCGTGGTCCAGTCCTACAATTACAACTTCAAGGTGGATGTGCCGTGGAGCCTCAAGGAACTCATGCGCCGTCGCGGCGTCGATCCCACGGGGCGGACAATTACGCTCGATCACAGCAGCGGGATCGTGGACTGGCTGCACGATCGCGGCGGGGCCGTCGAGCCGGTGCGCATCACCATCTCCGCCCCGGCCCGCGCGGGGGCGTGAGGGCGGATCGAAAGCCCCTCGCTTCCGATAAGTGCAGGACCGCTCTTATCGGACGGAACATTTTGAGAATATCACGCGGATATCTGGAAATGTTCTTGTCATACTCGCGGTTGCCTTTATACTGAGAAGCGGTGGATGGGGGCCGAGTTTTTGTGGCCTCCCGGGGGCAGAGCGGTGCGTTCGCACTCGCCTGCGCAGAGAGATCAGCGGCTCGTTGAGTGTTCTGATGGTTCGCGAAGGGCGTACTTTCGCGATCTCGTTCATTGGCGTGCCGTCGAACCTTGCTCGAGGCGCGTTGCACACCTTGGTGGACCGAGTCGTCGCACCAGTTCAGAAGGAGATCAGGGGATGAAGAAAGCACTACTTGCAGGAATCGCGGCCATCGCGATCGCACCGGCGGCGGCGCTGGCGCAATGGTCCGATGGATTCGAGACCTACGACAACGGTCAGTTGCTCGACAACGTCGGCGGCTGGGCGGGCTGGGACAATTCGAGCGGCGCCGCCGGCACCGCCACCAACGCGCAGGCTCATTCCGGCGACCAGTCGATCTTCGTCGGTCCCGCGGGCGATGCGGTCCGACCCTTCTCCGGCTACAACTCCGGCCAGTGGTCGCTCTCGGCGTGGATGCTTCTCTTCCAGAACAACCATACCGCCGACACCTACTTCATCGTGAACAACGTATACAACCACGGCGGTCCGTACCAGTGGACGATCCAGATGCAGTTCGACATCACCTCGGGCACCGTCCTTGACGACTATCGCAGCGAGACGCCCATTGCGATCGCCTACGACCGCTGGGCCGAGATCCGCATCGACTTCGACCTCGACGCCAACACCCAGTCGTCCTACTACGACGGCCAACTCCTCTCGTCGGGCGTGTGGGCGGTACGCGGCGGCGTGGTCGAGTTCGCCAACATCGATCTCTACACGAACGGCGCCACCGTCTACTACGACGACTTCAATCTCATCCCCGCCCCGGGCGCCCTGGCCCTGCTGGGCCTGGGAGGCATCGGCCTTCTCGGTCGTCGTCGTCGCCGCGCCTGAAGTTGACTGCCTTTGGAGCCTCTGCTCCTAGGTATTGAGTTCTCTTTGCCGCACCTGGCGCTCACCGCCAGGCGCGGTTCTTTTCTGGCGGCCTGGCGATGGAGTGGAGTCGCCCCGGCGAGGCCCGTACGTTTCTTCGCGGTTGCCGGTGCGGGACCGGACGCCGATCGGGAGATCAACTGCTCAAGGAGAACAGGGGATGAAGAACCGGATTTTTGCAGGCGTCGCGGTGCTGGCGCTGGTGCCGACGGCCGCGCTGGCCCAGTGGTCTGACGATTTCGAGTCCTACGGCGACGGCGAACTGCTGTATCACGTCGGCGGCTGGTCGGGCTTCTTCGATGAAATGAACGTCGCCGCCAGGGCCACCAGCGCCGAGGCCCACCGGGGCAACCGATCGATCCTCATCGGCCCCGGCACCGATGCGGTGCATCCCTTCTCAGGGGAGTTCACGTCGGGCCGGTGGACGCTCTCGGCGTGGATGTTCATGGCCCGCACCGATCACCTCGATGACACCTACTTCATCGTCCACAACGAGTTCAACTTCAATGGACCCTTCAGGTGGACGATCGAGATGCAGTTTGACGTTTCGACCGGCACCGTTCTCGACGATTTCCGCCCGGAGACGCCGATCCCGATCGCCTACGACCGCTGGGCCCGGATCCAGATCAACTTCGACCTGGACAACGATGTTCAGACGACGTGGTACGACGGGCAGTTTCTCTCGACCGGCACGGTCCGGCTTGAGCCATCCTTTCCGCTGGCCATCGCCAACGTCAATCTGTTCTCGGCCGGCGCCACATCTTACTACGACGACATCCGGATCGTGCCCGCACCGGGCGCGCTGACGCTGCTGGGTCTGGGCGCATTTGGATTGGTCGGCCGTCGTCGCCGTCGTAGGTGAGGTTGCGATTGGATCTCATCTCCTGGGCCGATGCAGCCACGCCGCGACCAGTTTCGCATTCCGTGCGGCTGTCTCTGGCGGATGCCGCTTATGATTGCCGATGCCCGCTGCGAACCGCCCGCACATCTTTGACCTCGACTCCGCGTCGCTGCGCGAACTGGTGAGCCAGTGGGGCTGGCCGGCGTTCCGGGCCGACCAGGTGCTCGAGTGGGTCTACCGACACGCCGTCGCCGACCCGGCGGCGATGACCAATCTCGCGGCGCGCGACCGGCAGATGCTGGCCGAGCGGGTGGTCTTTCTCGCCGGCGAGACGGTCGCCGACCTCACCGGCAGCGACCGCACGCGCAAACTCCTCCTCCGCTGGAATCCGACGCCGCTTGCGGCTTCGCGCCGCGACACACCAGTGTCGCTTGTGCTGGCAAACGGAACATCGCCCGTTCAGGAAACCGAGTGCGTGATGATCCCCGCCGACGATCGGCGGACCGCGTGCATCTCCTCGCAGGTCGGCTGCCCCGTCGGCTGCACCTTCTGCGCCTCGGGGATCGGCGGCCTCGACGGCAACCTCACCGCAGGCCGCATCGTCGAGCAGGTCTGGCTGCTCAACCGCGACCTGCACGCGCTGGGCGAGCGCATCAGCAACGTCGTCTTCATGGGCATGGGCGAGCCGCTGGCGAACTACGCAGCGGTGATGCGCGCGGTGCGCACGCTCATGGCCCCGTGGGGTCTGCATATCGGGGCAAGGCGCATCACCATCTCGACCGTCGGCCTGCCCCGCGCCATCGAACGCCTCGCCGATGAGGCCTTGCCCGTCACATTGGCGATCAGTCTGCACGCGCCCAACGACGCGTTGCGCCGCCAATTGATCCCGTGGGCGGAGTACACGACCATCGCCGACCTCATGGACGCGGGGCGGTATTACTTCACGCAGACGGGGCGCGAGGTGACGCTCGAATACATTCTCCTCGGCGGCGTGAACGATCGGCCCGAGCACGCCGATCAACTCGCTTCCGTCGCGAGGACGTTGCGGGCGAACGTGAACCTCATTCGCTACAACGAAGTGGCGGGTCTGCCCTATGAGCGGCCGGGCGATGCGGCGGTGCGAACATTTCAGGAGGTGCTGGTCCAGCGCGGCGTCAACGTACACATTCGGGCCAGTCGAGGCCGCGACATTGCCGCCGCCTGCGGCCAGTTGAGGCACGAGCACCGGGAATCGCGCGAGGCGTCGTCAACGGGCGGTTGATGGCAGCGCTTGCGTTCCAGTCGGCGGCAGCGGGAGAACTCCATGCGCCGTTCAAGGGAGCGAGACCGTGCCCTCATCTCCAAAGTGCGTTTTCGAGCCGTCAGAGGCGACTTGTGCGAATTCTCGCCGTTTTCCTGGAATTGACTTGACAGAGGCCTTGGTTATCAGGTACTCTTGACCGGTGAAGGAGGCAGCCATGCCCGACAACCACCGCAGCGTTACCCCCCCGCACGTTCGCACTGATCGCACTGGTCATGTGCATCTGGCTCGTTGACGGCGCCGGCACGGCGCTGGGGCAAAGGTGGCGGCAGGAGCCGGGCCGCTGGGAGTTCACAAGCAAGATGGTCGTTCGCCCTCTCCAGATCGAGCACTGGATGGAGCGCGGTTTCACGCGCCGGCAGGCGGAAGCGCTCTACACCCAAGCCGTCAACTACACGGTCAAGACGCTCGGCGAATACGTCTATCGCTACCACGACCGGATGGATGAGTACTGGTTCAACGTCCCGCCCGGCCGGTTGGAAAACGACATCGGCGAGCAACTCCTTGAGACGGGGTACTACCGGTATGTGAGTCCGAACTGGTGGGCCGCGCCGTTGGGCCTCGCGACATCCGAAGCGACGCTGGATGACTGCACGAACGATCCACTCCTGAGCAGTCAGTGGCACCACACTAGGATTGAATCCTGCGCCGGCTGGCAGATTCACACGGCCGGCCACGATGATGTCGTCATCGGCTTCATCGACCTCGGCCTCGCAATCGGCCACGAGGATGTCAGCAACCTCAATGAATATCGACGTACGGGTTACAATGCGATTGACGAGTGCTGGGAATCGGCGACTTGCAGCATCGAGGAGGGGGGTCCTCCGTGGCACGGCACCAAAGCACTGGGAGCAGGCGCCGCTACCGGAAACAACGAAGCCGGAGTGTCCGGAATTGGCTGGTCGCTGAGGCATCGGATGCTCAATGGTGCCGGCCAGCTGGATAATTTTCTTAACAGCATGTGGGTTTCCGCCACCGCCGGCGACCGGGTCATCTGCTCCACCGCAGGATTCGATATGACCGATTCCTTTATCTGGAAGTTGTACAACGACAACACAGAGGCGATGGTCGTGAGCGACCAGTTCGATCCCGTGCCTTTGGTTTTTCAGGCTGCCGGGAATGAACCCGACTGGGATTACGATCCCTTCCCCTATTTGGTCATCGTCGGCGGCACCCAGCAGAATGACGCGCGGTGGTGGGAGGATGAGACATGGGGATCACCCGTTGGAGATTTCATCGATGTCATGACGCCGGCAAAGGATATCTACACAACCGCGGGGAACTCGCAATACTCAGCGGCGAGTGGAACCTCCTTTGCAGTGCCGCAAGTTGCCGGTCTTGCTGCGCTGATCTGGTCGTTTGACCCCGATCTCGATCGTGAGGACGTTCTTGACTTCCTCTATCGCGGCTGCGATCCGATCGTCGATTACAATCAGAACCTCCACGGCGCAGGGCGCATCAACGTCTTCAACTCGCTCGCGATCGCATCGGGCAGCATCTGGACTCGCGATCCCTACCCCGGCGAAGGGGGCACGACGAACGAGTTCAAAGCGGCGGGCGCCGAGGAGAGCGCCACCGTCTGGTTCTTCTACGGCGACGGCAGCGGACAGACGCAGGTGACAGTAGGCAACTGCACGATCACCCTGGACATTGCCAACGCGACATTGATCCCGGCTGAAAGCGCCGTTGCCACCTCGAACGGAGCGGCGATCATCCAGCAAGCGGTTCCGGGTTCGTGGTCGCAGGAGACGGTCTGGCTGCAAGTCGTCGAAGAAGAGGGCTGCCGCAAGTCCAACGTCGTTGTCTTCGAGTTTGAGTAGGTCATGCTTTACAGGAGATTTCCCATGCGCTCTTCATCCATGCTGGTCATCATCGGCTTTGCCGTCCTCAGCGTGTTCTCCGGATCAGCAGTCGCCCAGCCCGTGATTTCGATCGAAGGCTCCTGCCCGACTCGCCTCACCTTTCGATGGGAAGGCGCATCCGCCGATCTTCCGGCGGCACTCATAGTCGCTCGGGAGACAGGCCAGTTTACGATTCCCATGAAACGCTGCAGCAGCACCGAACTGGGCCTGGGATCTCGGGGCATACGCCTGCTGGCGACCTTCCGAACCGGCGCGGAGGGTCGCGGGGAGGTGACGGGGCGCGCGAGCCAGGCGCTGTGCGGCCAGTTTGCACAGATGCTCGTTATTGCCGGCCGCCCCTGCCCGACCAGCAACGTCGTGCAGATTCCGCAGTAGGCGGACCCACGCAAATCGCAAGGGCATGCACAGGACGCGCCGACCTATTGCGGAGCACGTTTCGAGGGGTGCCAATGCCCCCTACGCGCTGCGCGTGCGCCGATCCGTCTCGCCGCAGATGCTCTGGATCATTCGCACTTCGTCTTCGGTGAAGCCCTTATACGATGCGTGCTGCTGGGGGTGGACGTCGGAGAGGTCGATGGGATCATCGGGCCGGGCCGCGCCGATGTGTGCAAAGAGACTCCGCATCGTCGCCGCCGGGTCGGCGAGGAGACTCTCGTAGCGAAGCAGCGTCACCTGCGAGGAATGGCTCGCGGCATATTTCTCGCCGCGCTGCACAAGAAGATTCCACAGATGCGCGCGCCGGGCGAGGGGCGAGTCGGCGGCGGGAACATCGGCATACATCCTCCGCCACAGGCCCTTGCTCGGATCGTCGAGGCCCGGCTGCCAGCCGTAGGTCGTCTCGCGCCACGAGCGGATGGTGAGGACGGGATCGCGCACGAGGACGATGACTTTGAGTTGGGGCCAGCCTTCGACAAGTTCGCGCAGGAACTCCATGAAGGAGATGGGATGCTTGACGCCGATGCACAGGGGCTGGTCGCGATCGATCTGGACGGGCAGGTTGCGGCGTCTGGAGCCGTGATGCGCGGTGTCGGTGGTGGGGCGTGAGGGGTCTTTGCGATCGACCTTGGTGGGCATGGTGCCGCGCTGCACGGCCTGCCTGGCGATGGAGTTGATGTAGCCGCGCAGCAGCCGCGCCGGATCGCCGCGCGCCAGCAGCGGATCGCCGACGACGACCGGCTCATTGGCGACGAGGACGTTGGGCTTGCGCGTCAGGAGGGCGGTGAGGAGGCTGGTGCCGCTGCGCGGCGGGCCGGAAAGGATGAAGGGCTTGATCTCGATTCCCGGATGGCGCCGAGACTCGATGGCGCGCAGCCACAAGGCCCGAAGACGCATCTTGAGCACCAGCGATGACCGAAACTTCAGGCGCGCCATGGCAGGGCGATTATTCGGCGGCCGCATCCAACAATCGACAGGCGAGCGCGAATCACGATGACATGGCGAAATCCCGCTCATCCACCTTAATCGGGTGGTGTTCACACTCGCGTCCGGCCAAGGCCCAGTGCGGCACCAAGGTCCAGGTTGGATTGACGCTCTGCTCCAGATCGTTCATCGCCGCATCGAACTCGGCGGGTGTGGTCATCAGGCGGATTCGCTCCTTGAAGGCTTTGACGTGCCCCAGGCTCGTTCCATACGCCGCGATCCGGCCGCGCATCACGATCATCGCCATCCGTTCGCCGCGGAACTTTCGCATCAGGTTGAAGTGCAATCGGATGAGGCGGATTTTCTCGAGGACCGTCGGCTCGGAGGGCGTTTGTCCGGTTGCAAGTGTCTCATGGATTTCGCGGAGAATCCACGGCCGCTTGATCGCCGCCCGCGCCACCATCACGCCGGCGCAGCGCGTGTGTTCGATCATCCTCACGGCCGCTTCGGGCGAATCAACGTCGCCGTTGCCGATGACGGGGATGCGGGCAACGGCGGCGACGACCTCGGCGATGCCATCGAGATCGGGCGTGCCCTTGAAGCGCTGGGCCGTGGTTCGGCCGTGGATGGTGATGAGTTGAATGCCGATCTCTTCGAGTTGCCGCGCCAGGCGCGGCGCGGTGATGGCGCACTCGCTCCAGCCGAGGCGCAGTTTCGCGGTGACGGGAATGCGCACCGCGGTGACGATGCGCTCGGCCAGGCGCGTGGTGCGGTCGGGGTCGCACAGGAGCATCGACCCGCCGTTGGTCTTGGTGACTTTGTCAACGGGGCAGCCCATGTTGATGTCGATGAGGGTGGCGCCGAGTCCTTCGGCCCAGCGCGCGGCCTCGCAGAACCAGTCGCCGTCGTTGCCGTACAACTGCACGCCATAGGGCTGGTCGTCTTCGCTGACGCGGGCGATCTCGAGGCTGTCGCGATTCTGCTCGAGGACGCCGCGGCTGTGGAGCAGTTCGGTGTAGGTGAGGCCCGGGTGCCCGGCGGCGCGGCAGGTGAGGCGGAACGCGAGGTCGGTGTAGCCCGCGATGGGCGCAAGCAGCACGCGGCAGGGCGTCGAGAATGGGCCGATCGTCAGCATCGGGTGAGTGTACGCAAGAGGCGGAGATGGGTTCCGCGTCGTCGCCGGCGATTCGAGAGACCCGCATTGGAGCGCGCTCCCCTGCGCCGAGCCGGGTGCCGGGGTCTGGAGGTCGGCTCTGCGACCGGAAGGCCACGCCGTGGCGCGGAAATCGTGCAACGTGAATCGATCATCGACTGCGCGCTCGCGTGGCCTTCGCTCCCAGAGCATCGCTCAGACCACGGCACCCATGCATGTGTTCCCCCGCCTCGCTCCGGTGCGCCGAGCCTTCCTGCCGAGATGCAACGTGGTCCCGGCTCCTTTTGTGCCTTTGTGACCTTGTGGTGAATGCTCGACGGTGCGATCAGATCCGCTTGCGCGTCATGGCGCGCTGCATGTCGCGCTGGGCGTCGCGCTTCTTGACGTCTTCGCGCTTGTCGGACTGTCCCTTGCCGGTGGCGAGTCCGATGAGGACTTTCGCGTAGCCGTCCTTGAAGTACATTTTCAGCGGGACCATCGTCGTGCCCCTGACGCGGGTTTCAGCGGCGAGTTTGCGGATCTCGCGCTTGTGGGCGAGAAGTTTGCGCACCTGGGCGGGGAGGTGCCGATTCACGCTGCCGCGCGCGGGGGCGTAGTCGGAGATGTGGACTCCATAAAGAAACAATTCGCCCGTGCGTTCATCGACGCGGGCAAAGCCTTCGCCCAGCGACACCTGCCCGGAGCGCACGGCTTTGACCTCGCTGCCCACGAGCACGATGCCGCACTCGAGGGTGTCGAGGATGTGGTACTCGTGCCGTGCCTTGCGATTGTTAATCTCCGGCGTCGTCGATGGTTTGCTCTTGCTCTTGGCCATGGGTCACAATGCAATGGCCGCAAAAAGGCACAGAAGGCACAAAAGAGAACTCGCCCTCAGCCTTGCCCCTCGCCTTCCTTTTGCGGCTTTTGTGCCTTCTTGCGGCTATTTCTTCGGCCTCTTGTAAAACGGGATCGTCGTCACCGTCGCTTCGACGACGGTGCGGCTGAGATCGACCTGTAGCCCCGTGCCCGGCTCAGTCAACTCGGCGGGAACGTAGCCCATGGCGATCGACTTGCCCAGCGTGGGGCTGATGCAGCCGCTCGTCACGCGGCCGACCGGCTCGTCGCCGCGCAGAATCGTCATGCCTTGGCGCGCCGTGCGCTTGCCGTCGAGGAAGAGTCCGACGAGTTTGTTTTTCGGTCCGTCGGCGGCGATGCGTTTGAGCGCGGCCTGTCCGATGAAGGTCTCGCCGAGTTCATGCTCGTCCTTGTCGAGGTTGATGCCGAAGTTGAGGCCGGCGGAGATCGGGTCCGTCTGCTCATCCATCTCGTGGCCGTAGAGCGGCATCCCCGCCTCCATGCGGAGCGTGTCGCGGGCGCCCAGGCCGATGGGCTTGATGATGTCCTTGGCCGTGCCCGCCTTGTCGAGCATCATGCCGATGGCCTTGGTCGCCATGCTGGCGGGGAGGATGACTTCGACGCCGTCCTCGCCGGTGTAGCCGGTGCGGCTGATCGTCAACTTGAAGAGCACGAGGTTCTTGACGCAGAAGCGGTAGTTTTTGAGCGCGGGAATCTCATCGCTGAAGTCGGCGACGAGGGGAATGACCTTGGGCCCCTGGAGCGCGAGCATGGCGGTCTTCTCGGTGCGGTCGTCGATCTCGAGGCGCAGGTTGCCGCGCACGGCACTGAAGTGCTGCATGAGTTTGGCGCGATTCGAGGCGTTGACGACGAGCATGAAGTCGTCCTCGCCGTAGCGGTAGATGAGCACATCGTCCTTGACGCCGCCGTTCTCGTTGCACACGAGGCTGTAGCGGCACTGGCCCTCGGCCATGTCATGCACCCGCCGGGTGCAGAGGCGCTCGAGAAACTTCCGCGCTTCAGGCCCCTTGAAATGGACGCGACCCATGTGCGAAACGTCGAACATCCCCGCGGCGTGGCGCACGTGCTGATGCTCCTCGATGATCGAGGCATACATGATGGGCATGTCCCAGCCGGCGAACTCGACCATCTTCGCGCCGCGATCGAGGTGGAACGTGTGAAAGGGAGTGTGAAGCACGGGGCGATCCTTGGCTCTGGGGCAAAGAGGTGATTCTATCACGAAATCGCATCACGCGCGGAGGGTCGCGGCGGCGGCGAACCGGCGATGCCTCAATGCCTTGATGCCTCGATGCGTCGATGCGTCGATGCCTCGATGCCTTGATCCCCTCACGTCCCCCACGGATGATCGCGCTGGGGAGACTTCATAACCTCGTCGAGGACGGTGGTGGCGAACCCGCCGCGGGGCAGTTCGAAGTCGATGCGTATGAAGGGCCCGTGGTCATCGCTTCCCGCGGAAACGGCGGAGCCGCGCACCGCCAGGCGCAGCGAGCGTCGCGTGCCCGGCACATCGATGGGCGCGTTGTTGAAGTGATCGAGGGTGATGCCGGTGGCTTCGAGTGCGGCGAGTTCCGCCGAGTCGATCTTCCCCTCGGCCCGCATCATCTCGGCGCCCCAGAGCGGCCCGGTGGGCGAGATCACGAGTTCGCCGAAGCGCCGGATCACCGACGCATCGACGAGTTCCTCGGGTCCGATGCGGAAGAGGGAGTGGCTGTCATCGGTGCGGCCGACGACATCGCCCTCGATGAGCCGCTCGAAGCGCCCCTCATCGATCCGCCGGGCGAGGATGAAGTTGAAGATGGCGGACTGAAAGGCGCTGATGAAGAAGCGCAGGGCCGCCTCGGGCACGTCATGCACCGCCTGCTGTGCGCTGCGGCCGCGGGTGAGCGAGGCGAGGACGCGCGTTTCGGTTGAGCCGCTCGAAGGCCAGGCCTTGATCGCCGCATCGAGGTCGCCGCGCGCATACGCCGCCCGCGCCTCGCCGGCATGATCGTCGCCGACCTCCGCCGGCCCAAGGAGCAGGTCGCACAGGCCCTGCCAGTCCTGGAGGAGGTAGAGGCGACCGACCTCGTGGTTGTTGCGGTGAAAGCCGAAGCGCTGCTCGCCGATGAAGTTGGGCACGCCGCTGCGCTCGAGCCGCGCCAGCACTCGCTGCACGCGCGTGACCTCCCCGACGCTCACCTCGCGGATGAGAATCGAGAATCGGTTGCCGCGCAGATGCCCGATGCGCAACTTGTTGCGATGGCGCTGAGCCCACAGAATGCGCACGCCCTGAATGTCGAGTTCCTCGGCGATGCGGTGCGGATCGCCCTGGGGCAGGTGGACCGAAAGCAGTTGCCTCGTGACGGCGACTTTGTCCTTCATCCCCGCATAGCCGATGGATCCCACGCCGACCTGCAAGCGCTTGGCGATCTCGCGGATGACGCTGAGCGTCGGCCGCTCGATCTTCTCGATGAAGAGATAGAGGTGCTCGCCCGAGCCGCAGGGTTCGTAGAGCGGGAGTTCTTCGACGAGAAAGTCTTCCGGGCGCGCCTTGAGCCGGCCGCCGATGCCCGGCTCATCGGTCGTCAGGAAGCGGCGCGGAATCCCGACGAACGATTCGAGCATCAGGTCGGCTCCTCGCTGGACGCGGCCTCGAGCACCTTCTCCTCCACGAAGATCGGCACGTTTCCCGCCACGCCCAGCGCGATCGCGTCGCTGGGCCGGCTGTCGATCTCGATCTCGCGCCCGTTCTGCTTGATCACCAGTCGCGCGAAGAAGGTGTTGTCGTTGAGGTCGTGGATGACGATGTGCTCGAGCGTGCCCCCGAGCGATGCGATCGTCGTGGCCAGCAGATCGTGCGTTTGCGGACGCGGCGGCTCGAGACCTTTAAGACGGCGCTCGATCGCCTGCGCCTCGGGCAGACCGATCGCTATAGGGAAACTCCGCTCGCCCTCCACCTCCTGAAGTTCGATGAACTGGAGGTCTTTGAGTTCTCGGATGAAGATGCGGCTCAGTTCCATCCGCACGGTCATGGCTCGCCTCCGCCGGCCGCCCCGGTTCTGGGGCGTTGTGTGGATGATATGCGCCCGCGTCGGTCGCGCCGCGAGGTTATGGACGCCTGATTCGAATCCGGCGGGCGCGAGGCAAGGCCCATAAGGCGCTGTCAAGCCCGATTCGCGCCGCTTGGCCGACTTTGACCCGCCCGCGCGTTTCAGGCTCTACAGAGCATGGAAGCGATCGGCGTCAAGGCAAACTCATCCCGCCCCGCTCGATTCTTTTGCCAATGCCGCCGATCCCTCCGGCAGGGGTGCAGACCCCCATGGATGGAGGTTCATCATGCTTCGTCTCGGCGAACTGCTCGTACAACTTGGCCACCTCACGCAGGAACAGGTCGAGGAAATTCTGCAAGCCCAGCGCGAGTGCGGCCGGCCCTTCGGCTACCTCGCCGAGAAACTCTTCGGCCTGAGCGTCCAGGAGATCGAAGGCGCCTGGGCCACGCAGTATGAGATGATGACCGGCACCGTCGAACTCGACAAGGAACGCATCGACCGCGAGGTGAACAGCCTCGTGAGCCGGCGCCAGGCCTGGCAGTTCGGCCTCATCCCCCTGCGCCGCCACGGCTCCGAACTGCTCGTCGGCACCACCGTCGAGCACCTGCCGCGAGCCGTGCGCTTCGTGACCTGGCACATCGACGAGCCGACTTCGTTCGTCATCACGAGCAACAAGAGCCTCGAGTCGATGCTCAAGACCCACTACAACCTGCCGGGGATGAGCCTGGAGAGTTGCCGCGCCAAGGGGCTGGCGGGGTGAGGGAGCGGGTTTGGTTACTGATCCCCGTAAAACTTATGTCCACCCAGACCAGTCGAAAGTCCAACGCTCACCACAAAGGACACGAACTCACAAAGAGAGCACCAAGAGCGGTATCGTTTTTCCGAATTGGCACAGGAAACCGAGCCTCACGCGGTCTTCCGATCCACGACTCTTCCTGGTGACATCTTGGTGCCTTTGTGTTCTTTGTGGTGAACGCTCGGCGCGTGATGCCAAACGGACATTCATTGTACAGGGATCAGTAGCCGCGACGCGAAGACTCGGCGCAGCGGAGCGCTCCGCCCGCGGTGCGATGCGCGAACGCACTATGCCAACATCGGCAGCCCAACTCTCAGAAACACCTGAAGGATCACGTTCGCATAAAGCGCCGCGACGAGGTCGTCGAGGAGGATACCCCAGCCGCCGGGGAACTGCTGGATGAGGTTGGCGGGCTGAACCTTGACGATGTCGAGAATGCGGAAGAGCACGAACGCCGCGGAGATCACAATGAATGCGAAGCCGATCTGCGGGTCGGCGCTTGACGCGATCGCGCCGGCCAACGCTCCATTGGCCGCCGCACTCGACGCGCCCAGCGGCACGAGCAGGAGCGTGAGGCTCATCCCCGCCGTCTCATCGGCGACGACGACGCCGGGATCCTTGCCGAGAAACTGCTGCTCCGCCCATGTCCCCAGCGCCAGGCACGCCGCGCTCGACGCGATGAGCAGCACGATGAGCATGAGGTTGATCGCCGCGGCATCCCACCCGAGCAGCACCGCCCCGAAAGCCAGCGCGCATGGGGGCAGGCTGCCCCACGTCCCGGGCGCGGGCCGCATGAGGCCCAGTCCGCCGACGGTGATGATCCACTTGCGCCACACGTTGAGTCCATCGGCCGCACTGCTCCCTCGCCTTGAGGAGCAACCCCTCTACGCCTTGAGCAGCGGCATCGCCCGCACGACATAGGGTGCGCCGCTGATGACGGTGATGACCACCATCGCCCACACGAGCACATCGCGCACCAGCGCCGACCAGTCGTGCTCCAGCGGATCGAAATGCCCGACGAGCAGCAGCACCAGCGGCACCACCGCCGACTGGAGAATCATCTTCGCCTTGCCCGACCACGAGGCGGAGAACTCGACTCCCTGAGTCTCGGCGAGGCTTCGCAAGCCCGTCACGAGCAACTCGCGCAGCAAGACGAGCAGCACCATCCAGGGCTGGATGCCGCTCACCAGCACGCGCCGCGGATGCAGCGGCTCGGCCAGGTCGATCCACACGAACGCCGGACCGGCCATCATCACCAGCGCCCCGATGACCAGAATCTTGTCGCACAGCGGGTCCATGACCCGGCCGAAGACCGAGGTCGCATTCCATCTCCGCGCCAGATGCCCGTCAAAGGCGTCCGTCACCACCCCGAGAAGGAAGAGGATGATGGCGACGTCGATCGCCCACGGGTGGGTGGAGGGGTAGCGATAGAGGGAGAGGACGACGAAGAAGGCGATGGCCAGCCCCAGCCGCGCAAGAGTCAGAAGATTCGGCAAGCGTCGCTTCCAGTCGGTGGGCATGGTCGCGGGATGGTAGAGCCGGGTCGAGCGGAACGCGAATGATGGGAGCAACCCTGCGCTACACGCCGCCAATTGCCCAAATCCCACGTCTCAGGCCCCACGCCGGGTTCCGTTTTGACTATTTTCACAATCGGGGTGGGTTTCGGGTTGCAATTGTAGCCGACTTCGGTTATCTTCTCAAGAGCACTCGTGGGATTCAGCGGAGGGCATCGGGACGCGCTCGTGAAGCCAGCGAGCGGAGTCGTGGCACGGTTCGTGGGGACTGAGCATGTGTGTTGTCCGCCTTCCAGAGTGGTCGGCGGATCGGGTGCGATCGGAGTCTTCACCATGAAAGGACCGGACAATGACAAACAGATGGCAAACACATTTCGGCTCTCTCTCTCTCTCTCTCTCTCTCTCTGCGGCGGTGATGATGATGCCGGCTGAGCCGGCCCAGGCCGATGACTGGGCGTTTCAGTGGCTCGAGGTCGCGCCGCCCGCGGGGTACACCCTCTTCAGTGTGCATGACGTCAACAACGCCGGCCATATCCTCTGCCGCCTGAAAGACTCCAGCAATGACTACTACGGGGCCGTCGTTCGCGATGGCGCGTGGCACATCCTCGACATTGATCCGAGCGGCCAGCATGACATCTGGGTGACGGACATCAACAACGAGGGGACGGTCGTCGGCTACTCCGGCGTCGGCGCCAATCTCAAAGGCCGCGTCTGGGCCTGGGACGAGGAGGAAGAGGAGTACGAACTCGGCGAGAACCTCGGCGACCTGTTGCAGATCTGGTCCATCAACGACTTCGATGAACTCGCGGGCTTCGACGTCGATGGGAATGAGGTCGTCGGCTGGCTCGGCCTCTGGACCGGCTGGACGCCCCTTCATCCTCTTCAGGGCGGCGACGCGACCGCGGCCTACGGCCTCAATCAGGTCGGATCGCCGACCACCGTCGTGGGCCTCTCCTCAGAGCAGATCGCGCAGGATCCCTTTTCAATCTGGGCCGTCGCGTGGATCAACAGCGTCAATCCCACCAAGATCGATCCCGATCAGACGGACGAGACCGACACGCCTTACATCATCAATGACAACGAGTGGATCGTCGGCGCCCGCAGCGAAGACAATCCCTACACCTATCTTCTTTGGCGGCCCGACGGCGAAGGCGGATGGAACGGCGTCGAGTCGCTCGGCGTCACCGGCGCCGCCCGCAAGGCCGTCGGCCTCAACAACTCCAACGAAGTCATCGCCAAGAAGACGCTCATTTACGAAGACGGCGAAGGTGATCTTCAGTCCTTCTCCCTTGATGCCGTGACGGGCATCCCCTTCGGCACGGCCGTCGGCGAGTACAGTTCCTCGCACCTGGCCTATTACGCGATCAACGACCACGGCTGGATCGCCGGCCAGACGAAGCGCTACATCGATGCGACGACCACCGTGGACATCGTGATGCTCCTGGTCCCCTACGACCGCGACAACGACGGCACGCCGGACTACCG
>Ga0326597_10000732_pt1 | contig 56345 bp, 50 predicted proteins | sample RVTome_12_FD_203789 | JGI IMG/M metagenome (GOLD analysis project Ga0326597, IMG submission 203789) | Soil microbial communities from uranium-contaminated site in the Upper Colorado River Basin, Wyoming, United States - RVT100D185 | ecosystem: Environmental > Terrestrial > Soil > Contaminated >...
TTAACGCTGATTCCAACCGCACCTTCAGAATATTTTCTGGTTAAATCATTATAAAGAGTTTGTCTGATTTGAGGAGGAACGCCCACCTGTTGACTAATATCAACCAAGCCGATACCTCTTAATTTCGCGTAACCAACATCAGCCCCGCATGTCTGTCCCAAATTTTCTTTAGACTGACATGTTGTCGTGTCAGTCGGATCACTACAGCCAATCGGCTGGCAAGAGCCATCGCCGCAATCAGCCGCCGTTACGCAGGATTGTCCTTGAGCGTCGCCGTTGCCCTGACAAGTTTTAGTATCAGGGTCACAGGTATAAGTAACATCAGCCGTAACCAGCTGGCCGCTAGAGTCAGTTAGGGGGGCGCCAGTTTGCTGATTAATGGCAATATCCGCAAAACAGTCAGACTGTCTGACACAAAGAGAAACGGATATACAAATGGATTGATTGTTTGGATTATCGCGGAGACATTCATTGAAATCCTTGACTCCGCCCTGGCATTGTCCATAACAAGCTTGTGGCGAAACACCGGACGCGTCATAAGACTTTAGCGGATCCCAGTTCCAGGCGCCAAAAGTTTCAGCAAACAGCTGGACAATTCGCTGAAGGCCAACCTGATAGGTTTCGGGAATACTCATTACCGTTTCCTGGCCGTCAAAAATAAACCGGCCGTAAGGTGAATTACCGTCGCTATCCCTGACTAAACTGTCCTGACAATAAATGCTCTTACAGGCGTAAGGACTGCCGGCCTGGGACGGAATTGGACAGCTTTTACCGGTATCTGCCCCCCCATCTTCACAAACCCCGTTAATACAATTTCCCAACCGGCAATCAGTATAGTTTCCGGGACTGATAACTTGCAATAAGCCGTTGCCGGTCGCGGCGCTCAAGGCTTCGTCCCAGGTTGTCGGGTTAGTTTCAACCGGCGCTTTAATTTTGCCATAAATGCCGGTATTTTGATCAATTGTATAATTAAGCGCGTCGGGAATAAATTGTTCCTGGGTTGTCGTGCTGTTCGGCGGAATACCGTATCTCAACCCAAGCGGTCCCGGGTTAGGCCCTAAAATTTTATTAGTCCAGGCTTTGGTTTCGCCCTCATCATTAGCAATCTTGACGACCGTTGTACAAACTTCCTGATATTGTTCAATAATCGGCGCTAAACCATCATAAGGAAACCAGCCAGAATATCCGGCATTGTTAACACAATATCCCCTGACACCAACCTCAAAAGTAGCGCAGGCTTGGGGAAAATAAGTATAGTTACCGTCACCGCACTCATCCTGCCTTTGCTCTTTTTCATTGGCCCGGCCAAACTCCGCCCCGGCTGCCGCAATAATCCCCACGGCCAAACCGCCGGTATAAACGGCGGCGACGATAATCAAGGCTTCAGCCGCCCACTCGCCGATAACATCAGAAATGGCAGAGAACAAACCACCAATCGTGTAGGATAACACCCCTCCCTTACAGCCGTGGAGCAAGAAATAAAGCGGTCGAAATTCCATTGGCCGCGATTCAACGCAGTAATACTGATCTTCCGGGGGCGGGAAATAGCCGGCGGTTGGCGCGTTATCATAAATATCAACTTCGCCGGAAATCAAATCAATCGGCCACCAGGTAACGCAGGCCCGCTTGGAATCATCGCCATCAACAGTTTTAGTGGGGTCATTTTCCAGACAATAGCCTCGCCAGCCGTAAAACTTATCACTCTTTTTCAAAATATAAGTCTGAAAAACGCCGTTCTCAATTTCATCCTCAAAACTTCTTGGCGGCGCGGCGGTATATGAAAAATACCGGGTACTGCCGTCTGAATATTTGGCTTTTTGATAACTGCAGTCGCAGTCCTGCAATTCATCGGCGTCTCTGACGCCGTCACCATCAACATCAGCCCATTCCTGGCAGATATTGGCGTTGCTAAAGTCAGCCCGCTTGTTTAAAACATTGCCCTCATCGTCAAAAACGGCTAAGGCCGAAGGGAATGGGGAACTTGGTTCAGGATAGCCCCGGCAGGTCTTGGGAACACGGCCGGCATCGCCACTACCGTCAACTCCCAGATCAAAATAACATTGCCGATTAATGCAAACATCGCCGGCGCCGTTGTCAAGACAATCCTGATTTTCAACGCAAGCAACATTTGAAGGGCTGAAGAAAGTAATTCGCCAGTCAGTCTGTTCGCCTTCGGCATCAGTGTCATAAGCGTATTGTCTTAAATCTTCCACCGGATATTTATTAAATAAAGAATAGCCGGAATATTCCCAGCCAGCCCAGCTGACATCACGGTCTTTGTAAAGTGATTCAGTCAAAATTTGAGGATTTTCAACCGGCGGCGCCCATTCTTCGCATTCCGTCACCGCGTCAGCGCTGTTTTCCCGGCAGCGGCCGACGCCATAACAAATATCTTTGGTGATATTTAAAACCGGATCCCAGACGCTCCTGCTGCTCAAACAGGCCAGCCATTCGGCCGATACCCGATCCAGCCTGACATTCAAAATAGTATTGGTATTGCAGGTCGGATCTGCCGGATCATTACAGCTTGCCGGCGTGCCGACAAAATTACTGTCATCGCCGCTCTTATAATAACTGGTTAAATTGCTTTTATCGTCAAACAGAACACAGCCCCGCTTCCAGTCAACCACGCCATTGCAGGCGGCCCGGTCTAAGCGGTCATTATTCAAATAATAATAGGACTCGCCGGCAATCGGCTCGTTAAATTCAGTACAGCCGATGGCGTCGTCAGTGCAGGACTTGACCCAGTCATTGACCGTGGCGTTCAGACAATCCACCGGATCAGGATTAGCGTAATCACCCTGCTTGTACCAGGCGTAAGCCACGTCAATCTGGCCGGGCTGAACTTTTCTTTCACAGACTTTCAGGCCGGGGTCTTTGAAATAAACCAGGCCGCCTTCTTTGGAATATTCCTGACAACCCAGGAACTGCTCCTGGCAAAGGATTTGATTATATTTTTCAGGATCTGATTTATAATAAACATCGCTGTAAGCGATAACATTATCATCAATATCAACTGTCGGCAGTCCCAGAGCCCGACAGCCCTTCTCTTCTCGCGGGCAATAATTGTTTGGATTATTCACAACATAAGCCAGGCTGTCCTGGGGAACAGTTATGGCCGACGCTCCCGGATTGAAAATCTGCTGATATGGCGACTCCGAATTTTTGGTTTCAATCAGTTCTTCACAGCCGACTTTATCTTCAGTACACAGCTGGGAAAATGATTTAAAGAAATTGGTCTGCCCCTGTCTGTTTTGATAAGCCTGACAGCCCAGCATTGACGACACCGCCGTTCCGCCGGTCAGCGGCGGATCGGTTTCACAGCTTGACGGCGTCTTCCAGGAATTTTTAATTAAATATAAATTCTGCCGGACTTCTTTTAAAATAATGTTATCAATAAAGACATCATTGGTCCCGCCAACCACCAAAATCAGCCGGTCGTCGGTTGTCGGCGCCCGGTCCAAAATCAGCGGCCCTAAATTGTAAATATTCCACTCGGCGGTGTAAGTCGTGAACGAGCCGATTAGCCGATCGGCGCTTCGGTCTGGATTATTTAAGTTTTGACCAACCCGGACATCAATTGAAGTAACGGCTGAAACGCTGTTTTTAAACCAAAAAGACAAAGTGTAAGCGCTGTTTTGATTAAGCCGACTGCCCAGCTGATATTGATTGCTGGCGCTGAATTTCATTGACCGGCCGCCAAATTTAATTGATTCAGTGCTAATGGTCCCGTTGCTCCAGCCGGCGGTGTTGCCGTCCTCAAAATCATCTGTCATAATCTGGGCGACATTACTGCCGGCGTTGCCAATATACGCCCGACAGCCGGAAGCTGAAGCGTCGCAGGTCAGGCCTTGCGTTGGAATAGCGCTATAAACGCACTGCTGTTGAACCACGCTCCAGGAGCCGTTGGAATTCAGACAGTCAGTTTCAGTGGAAGCGGTCTTGCGGTAAGGATGGCAGTCTTCAGAGCAGGTAACGGTTGCTTTATAGTCCCGGTAATAAACATTGCCGGCCTGGTCAAAAAACTCGCGGCAGTCCGGATTGTTTGGATCCTGACAATCGGTACTGCCGTTGGTCGTGAACGGCGCGCCGCCGCCGTCAGGATTAAGCGCCTTCAAGTTATAGGCAATTAACTGAAATCCGGTGGTGTCTGACCCCTGCCAGGTGAAATAACTGCCGCAGTCCAAATTAACCGGGCTTGGTTTCTGGCACTGCCTTAAATATTGATAATACTCAACGCCCTCGCCGCCGGCGGCCACTGTGTCCAGATTGGTAAACTCATCACAGCCGGCCTGGGCGGCGGTGCACTGAACCGCGGTTTCAGCGATAAAATAAACCGGGAATTTTTCTTCTTCCAGATAAGTCCCGGCCTGTTTGTAACTTTGATAGCCAACGCACTCCACCGGACAAACATCCCGGGCCTGGCCAACGGCCGTGACCACCGGATCGCCGTTAATCGGGGTATAAATATCACAACCAACCTCCCGCTGACTGCAGACAGCGGCATTGCCGTTAAGATAAATATCCGCCGCCTGGCCGTAATCGGAATAATCAGCGATCCGGGCGGGATCAGCCAAAACCGCGTTTAAAACCTGGCTGGTCGTTAAATTGCCAACAGTGTTAGTAATCTTTTTATATTGACTACAGCCGGCAAATTCGCTGGAGCAGGCTTCAGCCTGCCGGTTGAGGTAAATTTTATCGCTGGCTTGCCAGTCGCCGGCCAAATCCCGGCTCTGGCTGTACCACTGACAGCCGGCGTTATTGGCGTTACAGCCGTCTTTGTCAACCGTGTTTTCCAAAAAATTAACAGTCTGGTCATTGTCCGTCCGGACAAACTGCTGACAACTGCTGTAATAAGCCGGGCATTGATCGCCGTTAAATCGCCAGACATTTTTCTCCCGCGTGGTATAGCCCCAGGCCCGGCAATTGCCGTCTTCTCCTTCAACGACGCAGTCTCTGATGTCAGCGCAATAATCAAACCGGTCAGAACTTTTTTGAGGTAAAAGCTGGCCGGCGATTCTGGCCCGGCAGTCTAGCTTGGGCAGTTTTAAAACCCAGTCCGGGTCAACCAGATGATAAAAAGGCGACTCCGGATTATCAAAACTGTCCACCATGTCGTTCAGAGTAAAATTACTGCCAAGCTCTCTGATTTTTTGAGCGGCGATTTCCCAGCCGATCGGAATCACCCGGGCCCGGCGCAGTTTAATCATATTGGAATAACCGTAGCCTTCCAGATATTTGGGCTCAACCTGGCCGCCGGCGTCAATATAGCCAAAAGGCCAGTTGCCGTGGAGTAGATCTTTTTGGATGGCCTGTCTGACTGTCAAAGCTCCTTCTTCGCTTTCCTGCCGCAGAACCGTGGCAAAATCGCTATCCACGACACAGTTGTAAACATTGGCAAAGCTGCCCGGACAAACCGTAAATTCTTCCAAAATGTCAAACTCGCCAATGGCTTTTAACTGCGGGGTGATTAAAGACTGGTAAAGACTGGTCAGGACCTGCTGACTGCCAGCCGACCCACTGCCGTAAAAATTGCTGGCGGTTTTTTGCTGGGCGGTGCCTTTCAAATCGCCCGCCGACCACATCCCTTTTTGGAGCCTTTTCATCAACTGACCGATCAAAGTTGATGAAAATACTCCGACGGCGTCAGCGACGATCTCTCCAGTGTACACCAAGACTTCGCTATCGGTCTCCACCAGTTTTTTAGCGTTCTCGGTAACTAATAACGCTGGCGATTCAATATAGTCAGAAATTTTATTAGTGACATCCTTAAAAGCATTACCCGCTCTTTCCAGTTTGGCTTTTTCTTCAGCATTAAGTTTATCCAGCTGTTTTGATAAAAACCCGTCAATGGCGATGCTAAATTCAGTCTGACTGCTGGTTGGGTCAAACTGAAAAGAAACTTTTTCCAAAAATTGAGGATCAGTAATATCCCAGTTATCAACCAGGTCCTGAAAAGTGCATTCTGGCTTGCGCGGCTCCTGCTCATCAACACCAAGACTGACTGAAATTTTTAATAAGGCATCCGGCCCGGCGCATAAATCTCCCAAACCGGCCGCTTCGCCAAAAGACTGGATAAAATCGCCGGCGGCCGCACCACCCGCGTCCTCCAGATATGTCCCCCAGTCTTTGGTAAACAACAAGGGCTTTTGGCCTTTGTCCCCCGAGCCAATCCAAATGGCCGTATCCTGGGCTATTTTGCCCAGAAAACTTTTAGCGGCATTTTTAAAAGCAACGGCCGCCGCCCGGCTTAAAACTTTATTTGTTTGCTTATCTATTTCCTGAAGAGCTTTTCCAATTTCATCAATAACTACTGTTGTGGCGTTTAAGACTGTGTCGACGACCGGGATCGCTTGGGCTGGTCTGGGATATAACAAAACCGGGCTCACCAAAGAAGTCACTGTGGCTATCATCAGCAAAACTGAAATTAACTTAAATCTAATTTTCCGAGGATTTGGCATTATTGACCTGAATTAATTTGCTCTAAAGTTTCAATATAAACCTCAATTAAAGTCTGATCATCAAACTGGCTGACGACATCAGCCGACAAGCCTGATTCTAAAAGCATCTGCCTCAACTGATCAGGAGAAACCTGTCCGTTCATAATCTGATTCAGAAGCTGGCTCTGATCTATCTGGCCGGTCGGCAGACTGAACTGACTGACGTTGCCAAAACCACTGTTTGTACTACTATTTGTATTAATGTTAGGCTGGCTCTGACAAATCTGGCCTTTGGGACAGTTCGGATCAGTCTGACTGTCAATTTCCTGCTTATCTGTCTGTCCGTCAGAATCGCTGTCTTCCAGATAGGGGCTGGTGTTGTAAATATAAAGCTCTTCGTAGTCGGTCAGGCCGTCCTGATCGGTATCAGCATTTTTTAACTCTTCAATGGATGGCGCCTGATTAGGCTGGGACAAAGCTGTAATCTGATTAACCCGGTTGAGCTGGCTTTCCAAAGCCTGACGGATGAAAGGCGCCCGGATATTGCTGTAAATTTGAAGCATTCCCAGCAATAAAATGGCGATTCCAAAAAAAACAATCACCCCGAAAATAAACCTTTCCCGCCGGGCAGGATCGTCCCAGATTTCAACAAATAATTCTTTAACCTTCAAACCTTTTTTCACAGAAATTTTAAAGTGAATAATTATAAAATTATAACATAAACGAACAAGGGACAGCAAGGGAGATCTGGGGAAATCAGGGGTTATCAGGGATATTACCTGATAACCCTTGCTATCCCTTGATAATCCCTTTTTACCCTTATCTAGCTTGACCTAACATTCAGAAAAGAATATAATAGTGGTACAAAATATATAAATTTATGCTGACAGAATATATCAACAAAAAACTAAATCAGGCTAAATATAAAATCCTTAAAGACGGCTCCTATTATGGAGAAATCCCCGGGCTTCAGGGGGTTTGGGCTGATGAAAAAACTTTAGAAAAATGCCGGGAAAGTTTAAGAGAAGTACTGGAAGAGTGGCTGATTTTAAAAATAAAAGACGGCGACAGCATTCCCGGCCTGCCAATTAAAATTAATCAAAAAATAAAAGCCATGCCAGCTTAATTATGTTAAAGAATATTTCCTGGCGGAAGCTTATTCAAAATTTCAGACACCTTGGTTTTGAAGGTCCTTATAGCGGCGGTAAACATTTATTCATCAAAAAAGGACATTTAAAGGTTCATATTCCAAATCACCAACCGCACCGTCCCGCCAAGGCGGGACGGTATGCGGCTGTTGATCCCGCCGTTGGCGGGATTTATTTTTTGCGCCCATTCATCCCTGCGGCAAGCCGCAGGGTATTCTGGGCAAAAAATAAACATTCCGGCGATATTAGTCCGGGCTTACTAAACGAAATCTTAAAACAAGCTGGAATCGATAAAGAAGACTGGAATCAAATGAAAGCAGGGGAATGAGCAGGAATGAGAAGGAATGAGAGGGATATGAGGATAAGCCATTAAATTTCAAATTACAAAATCCAAATGTCAAATCAAATCCAAAGCCCAAATTTCAAAGGTTTTTTTACATTTGGGCTTTGGAATTCAATTGAAATTTGAGTTTTGATATTTGATATTAATCCTCATCCCCTCTGCTTCCCTTTAATTCCCTTTGCTTCCCTCTGCTTCCCTTTGCTTCCCTTTAATTCCCTTTGCTTCCCTTTGCTTCCCTTTGCTTCCCTTTAATTCCCTTTGCTTCCCTCTGCTTCCCTTTGCTTCCCTTTAATTCCTTATTTCTCCAATCAAATTCACCCAATCTTCCATCGCCAAATCCTGGGCTCTGATTTTTTCATCCAGGCCGATTTTCTTTAAAATTTCTTTAATCTCCTGACTGTCCATCTTTAAACCAGCTGATAAATTATTTTGGAGCTGTTTTCTTTTAGCGGAGAAACCAATTTTAACAATTCTGAAAAATATTTTTGGATTAACCTGATATCGTTGATCTGTTTTTAATTTGATAATAGCTGAATCAACCTTTGGACTGGGCCAAAAACTGTTTTTGGAAACATAGTCAATGATTTCCGGCTGGCCGTAAAACTGGACGGAAACCGCCAGCAAACTCATTTGTCCCGGCTTGGCCGTAATTCGCTCGGCCACTTCTTTTTGAACCATTAAAATCATCTCTGTTGGCTTCAGATCGGCCTCCAAAAAGTACCGGAGAACGGCTGATGTAATGTTGTAGGGCAGGTTGGCAACAATTTTATAACTGCCGGCTGAATGTTTGGCCAGCCATTTTTTAAAAATTTGATAAAACTCTTTTGACAAAACATCTTCTTTAATAATTATAATGTTTTTATAATCACCTATTGTTTCCGACAACGCCTTAATTAAACGAGAATCAATTTCAACGGTTAAAACTGATTTAGCCCGTTCACCCAGCTCTTTGGTCAAAATCCCCAGCCCGGCCCCGATTTCCAAAACCAAATCTGATTTTTTCAGATCTGCCGCCTGTATAATTTTATTTAAAACATTTTGATCAATTAAAAAATTCTGACCCTGGCGGCGGCGGGGGTTAATATCATATTTCTCACACAACTCTTTAACTGTTGTTGGAGAGGCTAAATCCATTTATATAATCTCGGTCTATAAGCTAACTCAAAAAGACCCGCGTATTCCACGATCGGGGCCGCGGGCGCGAAGCCTCTTTTAAACCGGGTAATGCCCCGCCAGTTTTCTTCTCTCTTGATCTTAACCACATCCGGCGCCACTCCCCAGAAGTCGTAAAATTTATAGCCATTCTTTTGAGCCTCCTGAATCGCTGTCCATTGAAGTAGATGAGGCGCCATCAGCTGGCGAAAAGCCGGATCGGAGCCGCCATGCAGATAATAAGCCGTCTGGTTGAAATAAGCGACCAAAATAGCCGCCAAATTTTTTCCCTGAAATTCAGCGGTGAAAATATTAAGCATCTTTTCCGGCGCCAAAACTTCAGTCATTTTTTGATAATATTTTTTGGAATGAATGCCGATCGCCTGGCGTTCTTTGGTTTTGGATAAAAGATTATAAAAAACATCAAGCTGATTATGATCCGCTTTAACTGTCAGTCCTTTTCTTTCCGCCAGCCCGATATTATACCTGGTTTTATGATGCGTTTGAGCCAACAGCTCTTCAGAGTTTTTGGTTAAGTCTAAAATTAAAGTATGAATTGGCTGAATTAAATTTTCTATACTCTTAAAACCAGCCTCGGTTAAAAACTTTTCCGGTAAAACATCGCCAGACTTGCCCCGTCCCGGATCCGGCAGCAGCCGGGGACTGGTGCGGGGCCAGGCTGGATCAACTCTTAAAAAAATAGCCTTCTGTTTTTTAGCCAAATCTTTAATTTCAATCAAAAACTGCCCTAAAACTTCTTTGATTTTCATCTGGCGCATGACTTCTTTTGAAATAACTAACCCTCTGGGGCTGTATAAAAAATTAAAAGCCAGTTTTTTATGCCGGATCAGCTGGCTGGCGATTAAAATTTGTCCCTGATCAACCAGTCCCACCCGCCAAACCTGGTGGCCCAGGCTTTTTTTAAAATCGCCCCATTGCCAGGACTGCAGCAAACCACCATCTAAGGCGTTGGCTTTGATGAAGTCGTTCCATTGTCCTTTTTGATTATCCTGAAAAATTTGAAATTGCATATAAATAAAGGCAATAGGCACAAGGCACAGGGCACAAGTGTTGGAATTATTTTATTAGATGGGGATCAGGCAAATAAGAATAGGCAATGGACAAAAAGCACAAGTGCTGGAATTGTTTTTTATACTATTGCCTCATCCCTTTTGCCTCGCCTACTGCCTTGTGCCTTGTGCCTAAACAACAATATTAATCAACCTCCCCTGAATGTAAATAATCTTCTTAATCTTTTTTCCTTCTATATACGTCTTAATTCGGCCACTGCCGTAAACTAAATTCTTAGCTTCCTCTTCAGTCAAATCAGCCTTAGCCTCAATTTTATCCCTGACTTTGCCGTTAATCTGAACAATCAAAGTTACAGTCTGGTCAACGGTTAATCTATCGTCATGCTTTGGCCAGCTTTCCTGAAAGATGGATTCTTTTTTGCCCAGGGCCGACCAAAGCTCTTCAGCGATATGCGGCGCGAACGGCGCCAGAATTTTTAAAAAGTTTTGATAATCCAAAACCAGCAAGTGATCTTTGGCGGTCATTTCATTAACCCAGATCATTAAGGCGCTGACAGCGGTGTTAAATTTAAAATTCTTAATGTCTTCGGTCACTTTGTTAATTGTCTTATGAGTGACGACCACCATCTCTTTATTTTCAACGTAATTATCTGTCTGACGCAGGCTCCAGACTTTATCCAAAAATCGTCTGACTCCAACCATCCCCTGAGCATTCCATGGTTTGGTGTCTTCCAGCGGCCCCATGAACATTTCATACATTCTCATTGTGTCCGCCCCGTACCGGGCAACCACTTCATCCGGATTAATGACATTACCCAGAGACTTGGACATTTTCCGGCCGTCTTCCGCCAGGATCAGTCCCTGGTTAACCAGTTTTAAAAATGGCTCTTCAAAACCAACATAACCCAGATCGCGCAAAACCTTAGTTATAAACCTGGAATAAATCAAATGCCCGGCGGCGTGCTCGGCCCCGCCAATATATAAATCAACCGGCAGCCAATATTTAATTTTTTTCTGGCCGCAAAATTGCTGACTATTTCGGGGATCCAGGTAACGGAAGTAATACCAGGCCGAGCAGACAAAAGTGTCCATTGTGTCTGATTCCCGCCTGGCCGCCCCGCCGCATTGAGGACATTTTACATTATGAAATTTTTTGGATTTAACCAGCGGCGATTCGCCGGTCGGCTTAAAATCAACATCATCCGGCAGAATAACCGGCAGGTTTTTTTCAGGGACGGGAACCTGACCGCACTGGTCGCAATAAATAATCGGAATCGGCGCCCCCCAGTATCTTTGCCGGGAAATCAACCAGTCCCGAATTTTATAAATTGTTTTTTTTCTGCCCTGAACCGCTTTGGTAATTTCCTTTTTGGCCTGTTCAGCTTTTAAGCCGTCAAATTTTCCTGAATTAATTAATTGGCCATCGCCAGTATAGGCTTCTTTTAAAGCCCCGGCCTGATTTTCACCTTTAATAACTTCCTTGTCAGGTCGAATGACCTGAAATATTGGCAATTTAAACTTTTTGGCGAATTCAAAATCCCGCTGGTCATGAGCCGGCACGGCCATAATCGCTCCCGTTCCGTAATCCATCATGACGTAATCTGAAATCCAAACCGGAATCTCCTGATTAGTGGCCGGGTTAACGGCGTAAGCGCCGATAAAAACGCCGGTTTTATCTTTAGCTAAATCAGTTCTTTCCAAATGCGATTTCTTTTGGGCGGCTTTAATATATTTTTCTGCTTCTTGTTTCCTGTCTTCCGCGACCAGCTCCTGAACCAAAGAATTTTCAGGAGCCAAAACCAGATAAGTCGCCCCAAACAAAGTATCAGGCCGGGTGGTAAAAACTTTAATTGCCTGGCGGCTGCCTTTGACTTTAAAATCTATTTCCGCTCCCGCGGATTTGCCAATCCAGTTTCTTTGAATCTGTTTGAGAGGTTCGGGCCAGTCAAGCTCGTCTAAACCGTTCAATAATTCATCAGCGTATTTCGTTACTTTAAAAAACCACTGCTCCAGCTCTTTTTGGACGACTTCATTTTTACAGCGCTCGCACTTGCCGTCAATCACCTGCTCATTGGCCAGCACAGTCTGGCAATGGGGGCACCAGTTGACCGGAGCCTTTTTTTTATAAGCTAAATTATTTTTGTATAATAATAAAAATAACCATTGAGTCCATTTATAATAATCCGGATCGGAAGTATTAATTTCACGATTCCAGTCATACGAAAAACCAAGTGACTTAATCTGCCGGGTAAAATTTTTAATATTTTCTTTGGTGATTTTAGCCGGGTTAACCTTCATCTTGATGGCGTAATTTTCAGCCGGTAAACCAAAAGCATCCCAGCCCATGGGATGAAGAACATTAAAACCATTCATTCGTTTATAGCGGGAAAGAATGTCTGTCGCCGTGTAGCCTTCAGGGTGGCCGACATGGAGGCCGGCGGCTGACGGATAGGGAAACATATCCAGGCAATAATATTTGGGCTTTTTACCAAAATCCCGGGCCTGATTCAGACCCAGTTTTTCCCATTTTTTTTGCCATTTTGGCTCTATTTTTTGAGGATCATAATTAATCATAGTAATTAATTAAATGTAGCTGATATTGGCTAAATAAGCAATTTGGCCTTGACAAAATTATTATAATATGCTATATTTATACGATATCAGCTGATTTATTAAAAATCGCCACAGGCAAGGCAGCCCGGTCCAAACGGGCTGCTTATCAATTGAATTGACACTGACGACTGAAATGCTATATTTATGTTAAATGTTATTATGTTATCCGAATTCACAAATTTTATCCGAATTGACAAATAACGAATATAAGTTGGTGTTATCCTAATTGACAAATTATATCCGAATTAACAAATAACAAATTTGTTGTATTAGTTATTCGTAGATTAGGATAAAATTGGTTAATTAGGATAACGTTACTATGTCCCGACCAATCAAAAAAATCTTTGTAAAATTTCTTGTTTTTCTGATTAGGAGCATTAATAATCTTTTGAAAAAATTAATGCCTTTTTTTATTGGCAAAATCGCTAAACCATTTTTCTGGCTGTTTCATTTAATTTACAAAAATTATCATTTTATAAAAAAACTGCTGGCTAAAATTTACCAGCCGGCCAAAAACAGATTCTTTTATCCTTTTTTTGGCAAATCAGTTATTCATATTATCATTATAATTATTATTTTTGGAGTAACCTTCAGCAACCTTCAGGCCTCGGCTGTCAGCACTATCGGCCAGAAAAGTCTTTTATACTCAATGGTGGCCGATGAAAATCTCCAACTGATCGAAGAAACCGCTGACCTTACCCGGGAGAAAAAAATCGCCCACCTGGGGCCGTCGGTCGGTGTTATCAGCGTTCCCCTGGCGCTGGCGGCTGATGAAGCTGAAAAAGAAAATATCCAGCAGCTGACAACCACCACCCAGGGCGCCAGCGCTCTGGTTAAACCAAACATCACTTCACCGCTGACCGGCAATCAAAACCGGCTGCGGGATGAAACGGAAACATATCTTGTCCAGGAAAACGATACTATCAGCAGTATCGCCAAGGATTTTGGCATTTCAGCTGACACCATTCTCTGGGAAAATAATTTAAACGCCCGCGGCTTTATTAAACCTGGTCAAAAACTAACTATTCTGCCAACCAGCGGCTTGTCTCATAAAGTTAAAAGCGGCGACACGATTGGCAGCCTGGCTAAAAAATACAGCGTTGAGCAGAAAGACATTTTGGCCTTTAATGAAATTCTGGACGCTTCTGAAATTAAAATCGGCCAAACTCTAATTATTCCGGACGGCACGCCAGTCACCGCTCCCCGGCCGGCGCCGAAGACGCAACTGGCCAACATCCGGGATATTTTCATGCCGGCGCCGGCCCGACCCAGCGCCGCCCGTCTCCAGTGGCCGACTTCCGGCCGGGTGATTACCCAGTATTACACCTGGCGGCACAGCGGGCTGGACATTGACGGCCATTATGATTCGCCGATTTACGCCGCTGAAGGCGGCACGGTTGAATTTACCGGCTGGGCCAGCGGCTACGGCTTGAGCGTCGTCGTTAACCACGGCAACGGAATGAAAACCAGATACGCCCACGCCAGCAAAATATTTGTTAATCCCGGCCAGCAGGTCAGCCGGGGCCAGACTCTGGCCATGGTCGGCACCACCGGCTGGTCAACCGGAACTCATCTTCATTTTGAAGTAATGATTAATGGGGTCAGGCAAAATCCGTTGTCGTATGTAAGATAGGGGGGGATAAGGGTTGATGAGGGTTAATGAAGGTTGATGAGGGGAATAAGGGAATGAGAAGGAATAAGAATAAACTATTAAATTTCAAATTACAAAATTCAAATGTCAATTCAAATCCAAAATCTAAAATCCAAAAATTTTATTATTTGACATTTAAACTTTGGATTTCAATTGATATTTGGGCTTTGATATTTGGATTTAATAGAAAGGGAAGCAAAAGAGATCAAAAGAAATTAAAAATCCGGTTAATTAATCCAGCCGGTTTTTTGATTATAAAAAAACGGACCTGTGACAAAGTCCGTTATTATTCCTGGTAATTCAATCGCTGGCCGCGGCCAATTCCACTGCCGCAGGAACATTTCGCGCTCTTTCAAAATTGACCCCGGTAATCCTGGCTCCCGAGAAACTGGCTCCCTCAAGGTCAACCCCTTCAAAATCTACACTTTCAAGCTGGCTGTTAGAGAAATCAGCCCCTTGGAGATTGGTCTCAAAAAAGTCAGTCCTGACAATACTGGCTCCGGAAAAATTAGCTCTTTTCAGGTCAGCCCGACGAAAACAAACCCGGTCCAGATCAGCCTGACTAAAATCGCCGTCGAAATGCTGAAAAAGAAAAATGAAGCTGGTCGACTCTAATTTGGCTCCGCTGAAGCTGGCGCCTCCCTGCATCCGATTGAAAACAACCTTGGTCAAATCCGCCCCAGAAAAATTGGTTTGGGACATTCTGGCGCTTTCCAAAACGGCTCTGGTAAGATTCGCTCTGGAAAAATTGGCCTGATGAAACTCACACGACTGCAGAACAGCCCCTCGCAAATCAGCTTCACGAAAATCAGCCTCCCAAAAGTCCCCATAAAAATAGACCCCTCGTAGGATGGCCCGGGCCAGACAAGCTTTCTCAAACTTAGCCCCCTGAATACTAAGGCCTGACAGATCAGCTCCGGTCAGATCGGCATGTTGAAAAGCGGCCCAGCCAAGGTCAGAGCCTCGCAAGTCGGCTCCGGCCAGGTTCGCCCCAGCCAGCTTGGCTTTATACAGATCAGCTTTTCTGAGATCAATTCCAGCCAGATCTAATCCGGAAAGATCCGCACATCTCAAGGTAGGGCAGAGTGAATCATACTGGGGGTATTTTTCGGATCTCCACTCATTCCAGTCAGCGATTCCCGCCACCCCTTTGTTGGCGCACTCTCTCAGGAATGATAAAACATTCTTGACGTAAGCCACCGTTGCCTCCTGCCTGAAAAAAAAAGAACATGAGTCGCTATTTATTTTTATTCTAAAATTGAAAAAATGTCAAAGATACTCATATATCCGGCTGTAATCTAAAAAATCAAAAAAATTATAAAAAAACCCGACCCAGACGCCAAACTTATTTGTCAGCAATAAGCTACCCAGCAAAATTAAAAACAGGCCGCCGATAAAAGAAATTATATTTAAAAATTTAGTAACTTTCCGCAGTCGGGCTAAAAACCAGGCGCTGGCCCAGGCGATCAATAAAAAAGGAATAGCCAGTCCGGCTGAAAAAATTAAAAGCATCAAAGCGCCCTGGAAAGCGGTGGCTGAACTGGAAGCCAACAATAGGACTGAACCTAAAATCGGCCCGACGCAGGGCGTCCAGCCAAAACCAAAAACTGTCCCCAGGATAAATGAGTTTAAAATCTTGCCTTTTTTAAAAATTGACGGGATCCTGACTTTAACTTCTTTACTCAAAAAAGGCAGTTTAACCACATTCAACATAAACAGCCCAAAGATAATCACAAAAATTCCGCCCAGCCGGGCCAGCCAAATCCGGTAAGCTCCAAACAATGTTCCAATCAAACCGGCGGCCACGCCAAACATCACAAAAATAGCGCTGAAGCCAATCACAAAAAACAGTCCGTTCAGAAAAATTTTTCCGCGGACTTTTTTTATTTTTTCCGGATCACCCAAATCTTCAATTGAGACCCCGCTGATAAAACCCAAATAAGCCGGCACTAAAGGCAAAGTGCAGGGCGCCAGAAAAGTTATTAATCCCGCGATGAAGGCCGGGATGGCTAGGGAGTAGTCCATATTGTGTAAATCCAAATTTCAAAGATCAAATGTCCATTGAAGATCAAAATCTAAATGTCAAAATTTTTGGATTTTGTCCCGACTTTGTCGAGGATCCTCGATGGCTTCGCCATCGGGAGATTTTGGATTTGATTTGTCATTTGGATTTTGTCATTTGAAATTTTTTTCTTACTTTTCGGTTGGTTTCATATGCAGATAGCATAACTCCCCATGCTCCTTATAATCTTCATAAGCCGAAGTTGCCGCCACGGCGCCCATGGCGGCGGCCGTGATATCCTGCTTGAACCGGCCGAAAAGATTGACTGTGTCGCCGGCGGCAAAAACGCCGTCAACATTGGTTTTCATCAAATTGTCAGTTTTAATATAACCGTGATCATCAAGCTGAACGCCCAGCGATTGAGCCAATTCAACATCGGGCACGGCTCCAATTTCAATAAACAACCCGTCCAGCTTAAGCTCCTTTTTCCCACTGCGCGCTTTGGACAAAACAATTTTTTCCAGTTTCTTCCGGCCAAATAATTTTTTAACTTCAGTTTCTAATAAAACCTCAACCTGACTCCCCAGCCGTTTCATTTGCTTATAATTAATCGGTTCGGCCATAATTTCTTTTTCCCGGACGATCAGATAAATCTTTTTGACGTACTGACCAAGAAGATTAACTCCCTTAACCGACGAATCGCCGCCGCCGACCATGCCGACAGTTTTGCCGCTGAACAGCGGGCCGTCGCAGGTGACGCAATAATGAACCCCCCGGCCGGTCAGTTCCTTTTCATTTGGCAAGCCCAGTTTCCGTCTTTCGGCACCGACCGCTAAAATAACACTGTTAGCCACATATTCTTTTTTATCGCTGGCGGTCACAAAAAAACAATAGTTCTTCTTTTTAATTTTGATTACTTCAGAATTAATAATTTTAGCGCCCAGCGATTCGGCCTGGTCTTTCATTTTTTTGACCAATTCATAACCGTCAATTGATTTAAAGCCGGGGTAGTTCCAGATTTTGCCGGCCGTGGCGGTTTCTCCGCCAAACTCTTTGCTAAACACAACAGTTTTCATCAAATACCGGCCGGCGTAAATAGCGGCTGACAAGCCGGCGGCGCCGGCGCCAATGACAATCAGATCATTAATGTTGAATTTATTTTTATTGTTTTTTTTATTAGCCATATAGCTAATTAACAGCACTGGCAGTGATCATGACCGCAGGCGCAGACAGTGTCTTCTTTTTTTTCGTGGCCGTGGTCGTGGCCGCAGGCGCAGACATGTTCCTTCTTTTCTTTGGGCTGGTCATGGTCGTGCTGGCGCTCGTGACTATGACAGCCGCAATTATGATGTCCCATATTTTTAGTTCCTTTCTAATTTTCCGCCAGCCCGCCCCGCTTCGCGGAGCGAGGCCGGGGAGGCGGATCAGCCTTTGGCTGAAAGTTTTTTTAAAGTTTTTCAGGATTAATTATAATTATCTGATCGTCCTCAGTTGTTGGCAGGCCCCGGCCGTCGCGATTACTGGTCAGCAGATATAAAAAACCGTCCGGGCCCAGTTCAACAGCCCGCAACCGGCCGAACTGCCGGCTGAACAAAATTTCCGGGCCGGCTGATTTTAACTTAAATCGATACAAGCTCTGGCCTCTCAAGCCGGTATAATACAAGATGTCTCCCGCGAAAACCGCCCCGCCCGGCGCCCAGGTGACTGCCCCGCTGTCAATCACCGGACTGACAAATCCCGGAGCGGTTTGATCGCCGGTGATGTTAGGCCAGCCGTAATTTTTTCCCGGCTCAATCAGATTAACTTCATCTCTGGCCTGGGAACCGTGTTCGGTCGCCCACAACCGGCCCTGGCTGTCCCAGGCCAGTCCCTGGGGATTGCGATGGCCGTAGGAATAGACCGGGGAATTTTGAAAAGGATTGTCAGCCGGAATTGATCCGTCATCATTCAGCCGCAATATTTTACCGGCGGTTGAATCAACCTCCTGGGCTAACCGGGAAATACCGGCGTCGCCGGTGGTGATGTAGAGCATGCCGTCCGGTCCAAACTTGATCCGGCCGCCGTCATGATTGCCGCCCCCGGGAATATTTTCAATAATCACAGTCGGGTTGACCAGAGCATCATTTATAAATTGAAAACGGACAACTTTATTATTCAGCTGGCCGTCATTTAGGTAAGTGTAATAGACATAAACAAACTGGTTTTGACTAAAGTTTGGATGAACAGTCAAACCTAATAAACCGCCTTCTCCCTGGTGGGCCACTTCAGCGATTGTTAAAATTGGTTCCGGGCTTAAGCCAGTCGGCGGATCAATCAGTCTGACCCGGCCGGGCCGTTCAGTAAACAAAATTTTTCCGTCAGGCAAAAAATCCAGGGCCCAGGGAATTTCCAGATTAGTCGCCAGGTTGGCGGCGATCGGGGCGTCGTCAAAATCATCGGCCACGGGAGGCGACTCCCCTAAAGAGGGGCCCTGATCTAAATCTCCTGGTCCCGGCGCCTGGGCAACCGGGATATTGGCGGTTGGCAAATTAATGATTCTTTCAGCCCGGAACGTCCGCCAGATGACAAAAGCGATTAAGGCCAGAATAATGGCAATGATCACCATTAAAAATTCTTTGGTAAATTTCATATTCTCAATAATTCCCGTCTCAAATTTTCTTCAACCCGCTCTACCTTCCATAGCAGCTTATTTCTTGCCTGCCTTCTGTCATTTGTCAAAGGCAACATTAAATTCCACATTTTTTTAATCTCGTCAATTTTTTTCAACTTGTCATCTATGGACATTTCTTTGCCTTCTTCAATTTTGTTTAATTCACTGGTAATTCTGTCAGTTAAGTCCGAGGCCTCTTCAAATTCCCGGACAGCCGTATCAATTTCTTCCGACAAAGCAGCCTGATTTTCTGGTTTAACGGCGTCTAACCGCCCGCGCTTTTCCTGCAAACGATCCCTGATTTTTGTCATCAAGTCACTGTCTCCAGCCTCAATTGCTTTTTTAACTTCGGCCGCGATACCCCCGGTTCGGGGCCCTGTCTCGGCTCCGAATCCCAGCTTATCGCGAAGTTGGTCTAAATCCTTTTGAGCTTTGATAGCCTTTTCAGTCCGTTCCAGCCGCTGCCTTGTCTCCTCCCAATTTTTACTTTGCTCAACACCTTGCGGGTCGGCCTCAACCCCTCTTTTTATAGTCTGATATTGCTTATCAGGATAGCCGTAATTATTCCTAAGATCATCAATCCATTTCTGGCATTGCTGAATCTGATCAGGCGCCTTAGCCGGCCTGACATCTTCCAATTTTTTCAGTTCAATGTCAATTCTTTTGGAAACGCTGTCCGGTCTGTTTTTTTTCAAAAATTTATCAGTTCCCTTTCGCGCCTCTTCAAATTTTTTTAGAGCCGATTCATAAGATTGCAAAAGCTGATCTTTTTCGCCTTTTTTGGTATGAACGGCCGGATCTAACATATTCCTATAGCTCTCCAAATAATGATCCGCGGTGTCGCCGGCTAGTTTGGCCTCATCGGGATACCCCTTATTTGACAGTTCTTCAGCGTCGGCTAGCCGACCATCAATGCCTTTTTTAAAAAATTGCTCTGTGCCTTGCTGAATTTCCAGTTCAAGCGCCTTAGCTTCAGCAGTTGGCTCTTTTGCCATTAGGGCGTTTGATAAGGCGGTGAATTTCGCGGATTCATAAACTGGATTAAATTTTTTTTCTTCTCCGGGCTTTCTGGGTTTTTCAAAAACATCGGCCAGTACTTGTTTAAGGCCCTTTCTAATATCCTCTATAGATTTTAATTCCCCGAATTCAGCCCCTGGAGGAGACATTGTTTCGCCTCTCATAAATTTATATTTAACCAATGCGCGATGCTAATCTGCGAATGGCGTACGAATTATACCAATGCTTAATGCTAATGTTCTCTACTGAACGACTAAAGTCCCTTTCATATCGGGATGGCCCGAGCCGCAAAAAACTGTGCAGAAATAAGTGAAAGCGCCTTTTTTGTCGGCCACGAATTCAACATTGATTGTTTTCCCCGGCTGGAGGGTGGCGTTAACGCCAAACTGGGGAATAGAAAAACCGTGAGTAACATCAATGCTCTGAATGGTTAATTTAACCGTGTCCCCCTGATTGACTGTAATGGTTGACGGGGTAAACTCCCATTGCCGGGCGGTCATATTAAATGATTTAACCTGGGGCTGAGGCTCTGGTTCGGGAGCCGGTTCAGGGGCTGGTTCAGGAGCCGGTTCAGGTGATAGATCTGGTGGTGGCGCTGGAACTGGAGCCTCTTCCGCCGGCTCTGTCTCGTCAGCCGACGGGGCAGGTTGATCGGCTGACCCGACTGATTCTTCCCCTTGACCGTCATCTACTACCCGCGTTTCAGGCACAGTTAAATCAGCCCCCGGGGCCGGAACCTGCTGGCTGACGCCATTTTGATCAGCTTGTCCCGCCGGCTCTGCCAGCGGGGCCGGCTCAACTGACCGCCTCAAACAGCCGTTCTGTCCGGTAGTCGCCAAAAATAAAATCAACAATCCGCCAAACAATAAAAATTTATTTTTCATAAAAATTTAAATTAATGATTACTATTTTCATTTTACCATAACCAGCTAGATCTCCAAATATCTATCCAGCTCCCACTGGGAAACATTTAATCTGAATTCATCCCACTCCTTTGTCTTGGCTTCAATGTAGCGTTCAAACAAATGCGGGCCCAGGGCTGACTGAATCACTTCGTCCTCTTTCAGCTCTTTCAAAGCCTGCCATAATGAATGGGGCAAAGTTTTAATGTTGTGTTCGGCCAGCTGGTTTTGATCAAAATGATAAACATCCCGCTCCACCGGCTTAGGCGGCATTAAATTCTTTTTAACTCCGTCCAGACCGGCCTTGAGCATCACGGCAAAAGCCAGATACAAATTACAGCTCGGGTCAGGACAGCGCAGCTCACAGCGGGTTGACTGATATTTTCCCTCTGACACCCGCGGAATTCTTATCAAAGCCGACCGGTTCATCCGGGCCCAGAGAATATAGACTGGCGCTTCATAGCCGGGCACTAATCTTTTGTAAGAATTAACGGTCGGGGCGATAATTGAAGACATCGCCTTAATATGTTCCAGCTGGCCGGCAATAAAATTATAAGCGATCCGGGACAGCTTATACTGATCGCTCTCGTCATAAAAAGCGTTATTGTTGCTGTCAGTCGTAAATAAGCTCTGATGGACGTGCATCCCTGAACCATTAATCCCGGCAATTGGCTTAGGCATAAATGTCACGCGCAAACCATGCTTTTGAGCGACGGCCTTTAAAACAAATTTCAAAGTAGTGGCGCTGTCAGCCGTCCGCAAAGCATTATCATACCGAAAATCAATTTCATGCTGGCCAACAGCCACTTCATGGTGGGACGCTTCAACATTAATTCCAAAGCGCTCCAGGGCGACTGTCATGTCCCGCCGGACTTCATAAGCTTCGTCGGTCGTCAGGTCAAAATAACCGCCGGTATCATGAGGCAAACTTTTGATTTTGCCAAATTCTTTTTTAAATAAGAAAAATTCAAGTTCAGGTCCGGTATTGTAATTAAACCCCATCTCCCGGGCTTCAGCCAGAACTTTTTTCAAAATATAACGGGGATCGCCTTCAAAAGGCGCGCCGTCAGGTTTATAAACATCGCAGATGAAGCGGGCGGTCTGACCGTCGGCTGATTCCAGCCAGGGGATAACGGCGTAAGTGGCGACATCCGGCTTTAAAAACATATCGCTTTCCTGAATCCGGGCAAACCCCTCAATTGACGAGCCGTCAAACCAGGTGCCGTACTTTAAAGAGTCTTCCAGATGTTTGGCAGGAATCGTCAGACTTTTGACCACCCCCAAAATGTCAGTGAACTGCAGCTGGATAAATTTAACATTATCCCGCTGGACCTGGTCTAAAATTTTTTGAGTATCCATATAAATATAAGTTAAAAATTAAAAAATCAAAATGATAGTTGTTTTTTCTCATTTTGATTTTGGTGTTTATTTTAATTTTTACACATCCGCCAGTAGTTTACTGTATCAGCATTTTCTTTCAAAGTAAACCACGTATAACGCGGTCATCAAACCGCGGTCCCGGTCAGCCGTTTCTAACAATTTAGCAATTTATATTTTCCCCCACTTTTTCAAAAGCAGATAAGGATAGCCTTTCAACTCCTCTTCTCCCAGGTCCAAATTTAATTCCCTTAAAATATCCATTAAATATTTTTTGCCTTCCTTAGGGTCGGTAAAATGTTTCAGCGCTTCAGCTTCCAGATAATCGCCCAGGCCTTCAACCTGATCCACGGTAATTTCCGCCTCTTTATAGTTCCAAATACTCCGTCTTTTTTCAACGACGGCAATTTCTTTGAAATCAAGGACTTGAAAAATTTTTTTCATGGTGTTTAGATCTTTAACTTCGGTTTCAAACTCGTCGCAATAATCAGTCACCAGAACATTTTCCGGATAAAAATGTTTATAGGTCAGGAAAAATTTATTGTCCGACTCCCGAAGTCTTAACCATTCATAAGGATATTGATGCGCCAAAAAATCCCGGTGGGCCGGCAGATAGTAGCTGGCTTTTTGAAAAATATTATCGGCTTTTAATTCCGCCTGCTGATTCAAAACCTCAATCGTCTTCTCCCGATTTTTTAACGGAAATTTCAGTTCAATTTCAATATAATTATTGGCCATATTTATTATATTGTAACGAATAACTTAAAAAGAGCCAAACTACATTTTTTGCTCTATGCACCAGAGGGGTCTGGGGTAGCCTTGAGCCCGCGACAAAAACTGATTATAAAAATAGCACACGGGCGAATCGGCTACCCCAGTGGTTTTTGGTACTTTTTGCCATCAAAAAGGACGAATAAATAAAACTCTTTAAATAAAAAAAGAGTCCCGCAAGGGAACTCTAATCGAACATCTTATAAAAATGTAAATCCTACTCCTCTTTTAACCTTCGGGCAACTTCATCCCAATTAACCACGTTCCACCAGGCCTCAATGTAATCCGGCCGGCGATTTTGATAATTCAAATAATAAGCGTGCTCCCAGACATCCAGTCCTAAAATTGGTGTTTGACCGCTGGACAAAGGTGAATCCTGATTGGCGGTGGAAACAACTGATAATTTCCCATCAGCCATTACCAGCCAGGCCCAGCCCGACCCAAATCTGGTTTTGGCGGCTGTTGAAAATTCTTCTTTAAATTTATCCAGACTACCAAAAGCTGAATTCAGCGCTTCCAGCAATTCCCCTTCCGGCTGACTGACTTCCGGCGACATAATCTGCCAGAAAAGAGAGTGGTTGGCATGGCCGCCGCCATTATTAATCACTGCCTGACGGATGTCTTCCGGAATTTGATTTAAATTTTTTAATAAATCTTCAACTGACTTAGCCTGAAGATCGGCCTGGCCCTCCAAAGCGGCGTTTAAATTATTAACATAGCCCTGATGATGTTTAGTATAATGGATCTCCATCGTCCGGGCGTCAAGGTGTGGTTCCAAAGCGGAATAGTCGTAAGGTAATTTTGGTAGTTCATGAGCCATAAATTTATAAATTAATGATTACCTTTTTTAGTTTAGCATCAGAAGCAAGAGAAAGCAAAAAAATCCGCAATCCTAATATCGAAATTAGAAAAAATTACGAAAGGTACCAATTAAAGATATTAATATTCGTATGAATTAGTATATTAGTATTACAATATTGGTTTCATTAGTACGCATTCGTATATTGGCATCGCGCATTGGTAGTAATAAAAAAACCCCAAAAACGAATTTGGGGCTGTGGACTAGGCCGTAAGGCGATGGAGTCTGACCTCCTGGTCAAAACCTTTCAGCTCCGCCTTAAAAGCTTTGGCCTGAAAAATCCCTTCCAGAATCAACCGCCGGACTTCCGGATCATTGAAAACCGGGTCAGAAATAATTATGTCCTGGCCGGTTGACTGACCTTCCAGCCGGGCGGCCAGGTTGACCGTGGTGCCGAAAAGATCAAGCCGACCGTCAATGGTCACCAGCAGACATGGACCGAAATGAAGACCAACTCTTAACTTCAGCGGTTTATCCCGCCACAATCCGGACAATTTATCCTGGGCGGTCAGCATGGCCTGAATGGCCTTAGCCGGTGAATGAAAAACCGCCATGACGGCGTCGCCAATTTTCTTGATGATTTGACCGCCGCCGTCTCTAACCGCTGTGTCAACTACCCGGAAATGGTGAATGATCTCATCAAAGGCCGGGGCGTCGCCAACCTCCCGATAAAACTTGGTTGACCCTTTCAGGTCAGTGAACAAGATCACCCGACTGCCCAAATGATAACTGGACCCCTTTTTGAGAATTTGCTTCGGGAAAAGCTCCCGAAATTCTTTCAGCAGAACCACATCAGCGCCGGTAACTGACTGATCGCGGTTCCAGCCAATTTTTTCAACAATGAAAATCTTTGCTTCCGGCCGGACATTTTTGAAAACCAGCCAAAAATTCTGGCTGACATCGGGATTGAGTAGTTCTAGCCGGCCGTTCAAAGCCAAAATCGCCCTGGCGGGACCAGTCGGCCCGACCAGAAGTTCTCTTTCCTCCGATTCGCCAATTATCCTAACCCGATAAGCGCCCGACGGCAGGACAAACTCTGCTTCCCGGACTTCGCCCGGCGCCAAAACCTGCTGAGCGACGATGTGGCTGGTCTTTCGCGGACTACCAACGCAATATTCGCTGATTTCCACCTGCCGGATAGCCGGATTGGGCCTGAAAACAATTTCCAGGTACTGGCTGAAATCAACTTCGGCCACAATCTGACAGCTCGGACAGCTGAAACTTTGTCCCAGCTCGTCCAAACCACTAACCGACACTTTGGCTCCCCGGCAATGGGGGCAGACCAGCTCCCAGCGAAAATCAAGCATCCCGGCTTTAGCCGCCAGCAGACAAGTTTTCAAAACTTCCTGCCGGCTAACCCGCCACTGGTCAGCCAGGGAATTGGGACGCATTCTGGCGACAGTCTGATCATCGCCGGTCACAATCAACTTAACCAGCTTGTCGGTTATCTTTAAATCAGCGCCGGCGGTCTGAACTTTGGTCATCAGGTCAATCGCCCGCTCTTCCGCTCCCGGCTGGAGCCGGACTTTTTTGGGCGTTGACAACACCGGAACTTTGGCCGACAAACGCCGGTCATATTCCCTATAAACCGCTTCAAACTTCTTCAGCCGGAACCAGCCAATCTCCAGCGGAATCAGCAGCCGGCCAAGAAAATTCCGGCGGCTGACCGACAGCTGGTATTTCAGCCTGGTTCCACCGGACGCCAGCGGCTCCAGCTCCAGCCGAAGATCAATTGTCTTCACCGGACCGGAAATAAACTGGCGGTGAATCTCAAAGTAGCGGTTAATCACCCACTGGAATGGTTTTTCAAGCCACTCCACTGTCAGCCAGTTCAGCAGTTTCATTCTAAAAACCGGCATGGCCAAGCGCTGATCCGGCTCGCTCTGACCAGTCGCCAGCCGCTCCACCGGCTGAAAACCGACATCCTGGTTGACCTGGTCAGTATTGGAGACCAGCGGCCAGAGTTCTTCCGGGCTGGACCGCAAATCAATTTCAAACTGATACTGAAAGACCCGCCTGAAGAGCCAGCGAAAAAAAGCAAACATCATCCCTCCCCGGGGTTTAATTGTCAGGAACAAAGATTAAGCCACGGCTCAATCATCAGAGCATAAAAGAAAATTGACAGATTGTCAACCTGTGTTATACTGTAAATGATTTCCACCCCTGACCCTGGCATTGCCAAGGCCGGGGGTATTTTATTTGAGGTGTTATCCTAATCAACGAATTCTATTCTAATTTACAAATAACTAATATGAAACTAAAAGACAAATTAATTCATCCGGAATTGTCGTATGCAATTGTTGGTGTTCTATATCAGGTTCATAATGAGCTGGGAAGATATTGTGGTGAAAAACAGTATGGGGATTTGATAGAAACAAAATTAAAAGAAAATTTAATTCAGTTTAAGCGGGAAAAAATTTTAGACAAAATGTTTTCAGAAGAAAAAGTCGGACGCCATCGCATAGATTTTCTGATAGAAGCTAGGGTGGTACTGGAAATTAAATGTAAACGACTTTTAGAAAAGCCAGATTATTATCAAGTTAAAAGATACCTTGAGGTTTTAAATTTTCAATTAGGGCTGCTCGTTAACTTTCGCGAGAGGATATTAAAACCGAGACGCATTTTGAATTGAAGGTCTGTTGTAAATATTTGTAAAAAATATATTAGTGATTAGTTGATTAGGATAAAATTTGTAAATTAGGATAACATTAATCTTATCATTTATGATCTCCAAACTCTACTCCGCCGCCCTGATCGGCCTGGATAGCGAGCTGATTGAAGTTGAAGCTGATTTGATTTCTTCTTACACGCCGGGAATTTTTATTGTCGGTCTGCCGGACAAAGCGGTTGAAGAATCCAAAGAAAGAATCCGGAGCGCCATTAAAAACAGCCGGTTGTCATTGCCCCGGAAAAGAATTGTCATTAATCTGGCGCCGGCTGATTTAAAAAAGCAGGGGCCGGCTTATGATCTGCCGATCGCCGTCAGTATTTTACTGGCCCAGGAAGAAATAAAATTTAATTTTGACTACCAAAAATGTTTGTTTGTCGGCGAACTGGCTCTGGACGGCCGATTAAGGAATGTTAACGGGATATTGTCAGTCGCTTCCATGGCCAAAGACCGCGGCATTAAAACTTTATTTCTGCCAAAAATTAACGCCGCTGAAGCCAGCCTGATTCCGGGATTATCAATTATCCCCTTAAATAATCTGGAAGAACTGATTCTGCATCTTAATCAGGATAAAAAAATAAAACCTTTGACCGGTAGAAAATCAAAACTTAAAATTGATTTTGATAATTATCACTACGACATGGCCTACATCAAAGGCCAGGAGCAGGCCAAGCGGGCTTTGGAAATCGCCGCCGCCGGCGGTCACAATCTGGTGATGTCCGGCCCGCCCGGCTCGGGAAAAACTTTGCTGGCCCGGACCATGCCGTCAATTCTGCCGACAATGAATCTGGACGAGGCCCTGGAAGTCACCAAAATTTACAGCGTCGCCGGATTATTGCCGCTAAGCCAGCCGCTATTGACCAGCCGGCCGTTTAGAAATCCTCATCACAGCGCTTCGGCGGTCTCACTGGTTGGCGGCGGATCGTGGCCCCGGCCGGGAGAGGTTTCCCTGAGCCACCGGGGAGTGTTATTCCTGGATGAATTTTGTGAATTTCCCCGGTCAGTCCTGGAAAATTTAAGACAGCCGCTGGAAGACGGGTTTGTGACAATTTCCCGGGCGGCCGGCACTTCCCGGTTTCCAGCCAGATTTATTTTGGTGGCGGCCATGAACCCCTGCCCCTGCGGCTACAGCACTGATCCCAGCCATGACTGCGGCTGCACGCCGTTTCAGATTATTAATTATCAGAGAAAAATTTCCGGTCCGCTGATGGACCGGATTGATCTGCATATTGATGTCCCTAAAATTAAATTTGACAAACTATCCGCCGAAAAACTAGCCGAACCATCCAAAACCATCAGGGGCCGGGTTGAACAAGCCTGCCAGCTTCAGAAAAAAAGATTTGCCGATCAAAAAATTTTTTTTAACTCTGAAATGCAATCCCAGCAGATTAAAAAATTCTGTCAGATTGATTCAGCCTGTCAAAAAATGCTGAAAGACGCCGTTGAAAAAATGCGTTTGTCCGCCCGGGCCTATTTCAGGATTTTGAAATTATCAAGAACCATTGCTGATCTGGCCGGCAATGGGCAAATTAAAGTTGAGCATTTAGCCGAAGCCCTGCAGTATCGGCCGAGGGTGGACTAGTTTGTAAAATTTATTTTTAAATGTTAATATTGTAATACAATGTATTACAATTAATTTAAATTTTATGCGTCAGGTTATAAATCTGTCATTACCCCCTGAAATGGACAAGCTGGTCAGGCAGGCAGTCAAAAAAGGCCACTATGCCAGCCTTAGTGAATTTTTCAGAGTTCTGTTAAGAAAATGGCTGAAAGACGAACTTTATCAGGATGTTCTGGAAAGTGAAAAGGAATTTGCCAGAGGCCAGGGGAAAAAATTGAAGTCGCTCAAAGAGCTGAGATAATGCCTTTCTATGGTTAAAATTTTTTATTCACCAAAATTTTTGAAGAAATATAAAAAATTACTGGGCCTTTTCTGTTGGACATGATCATAGAATTATATTTTCATTTGTTTCAGATAAAAAAATTCTTTTCCATACCATTGGAACGCATAATATTTATAAATAAGCACTTCCAATTAAAATAATAATTTGCTAGAATAAAATTCATTAACCATTAATCCCACATCAATGTCCATCCTCCACGATAAACTCGGCCAAAAACTGCCCGGCTTAAGGGAAGAAATTAAAACTCTGGTCAAAGGCAACGCTGATAAAGTTATTTCCCAGGTAACTGTCAGCCAGATCGCCGGCGGCCTCCGCGGCGTCAACGCTCTGATCTGCGACACCTCTTATGTTGATCCTGAAAAGGGTTTAATTATCAGAAAAGCGCCGATTGAAGAACTGGCCGATAAACTGCCTGAAGAAATTTTTTACTTATTGCTGTTGGGCGAACTGCCGGCTGAAGACGAACTGAAAACTTTGCAAACTGAATTAAAAGAAAAATCAAAAGTCCCTGGTTATGTCTGGGATGTGCTCCGGGCGATGCCGGCTGACTCCCATCCAATGGTTATGCTGGACACAGCCATTCTGGTCATGGAAAAAGAGTCAGAATTTAAAAAACAATACGACCAGGGCTTAGCCAAAGGCGACTACTGGCGGCCGATGATTGATGATTGCCTGACTTTGATCGCCCGGGTGCCGGAAATTGCCGCTGGAGTTTACCGGATAGGGTATGACAAAGGCGATTTAATTCCGTCCAATCCCGGCCTGGACCTGGGCGCCAATTACGCCGCCATGCTCGGCATTGATGACCCGACCGGCAACCTGAAAAAATTAATGCGGCTCTATCTGACTTTGCATTGCGATCATGAAAGCGGCAATGTCAGCGCTTTTACCACTCACGTTGTTGCTTCCGCTTTGTCTGATATTTACTACGCCGTTTCGGCCGGGCTGAACGGTCTGGCCGGCCCGCTCCACGGTCTGGCCAACCAGGAATGCCTCAACTGGATTTTACGAATCATGGAAAAATACAACGGCCTGCCGACCAAAGAACAAATCACGGAATTTACTCATGAAACTCTCAATGCCGGCCAGGTTATTCCCGGCTATGGTCACGCGGTTTTAAGAAAAACCGATCCCAGATTCACGGCTTTTGTGAACTTTGGCAAACAAGCCTGCCCGGACGACCAGATTTTTCAGACAGTGGTGGCGGTTTTTGAAACCATGCCGGAAGTCCTGGGAGCGATTGAAAAAATTAAAAACCCCTGGCCCAATGTTGACGCCGCCTCGGGGTCTTTGCTCTACCATTTTGGTCTGAAAGAATTTGCTTACTACACCGTGCCGTTTGCCGTTTCCCGGATCCTGGGAATTTCCGCCCAGACTATTTTAAGCCGGGCGCTAGGAGCGCCAATTGTCCGTCCCAAATCAATCTCTACTGAAATGCTGAAAACAATGGTTTAAACTTCAGCAATCTTGGATCCCGTCCCCGTCAGTCGCGACTGACGGGGGGGGGGATTTTTTTAAATCGTAACTTAGCCAGAGAATAATGCCGGTAACAATCATCAAGTCAGCCAAATTGAAAACCGGCCAGCTTACCGAAACGATTATTAAATCAATATAATCAATCACAAAACCATGCCAAATCCGGTCAATCAAATTGCTGACGGCGCCGTAAATAATTAAAAGAATAACGACCGTTTCAAATAAACGGCCGGCTAATAATTTTTTTACCAGTAAAGAAAAAAGGATAATGATTGCCGCCGTCATCAGGCTGATAATCAGCAACCGGGGCAAAGGGATGCCAAATGCCAAATTATAATTCTGGTTAAACCGGGCCGTTAATTTTAAAAAACCAGTCTCAATCAAAAAATCCCGGACTTCGGGATTTTTTAAAAAATAATTTTTTATAAATTGATCAACAATGACAGTCAGCAGGAATAAAATATCAAAACTAACCGCTTTTATTATCTGCCCGCGAATACCCCGCGGCTTGCCGCGGGGATGAAGCGGCGTGCAGATAATAAACCCCGCCGACGGCGGGGTGAATAACCGCCTGCCGTCCCGCCAAGGCGGGACGGCGCGGTTATTCATCAAAAAATTTTTTTTCATCTAAACAATCTTAGGCCGGCTTTGCAATTCAGCCTTGCAGGAAACGCAGGCGCCGGACTCCGGCCGGGCCAGCAGTCGCTTCTCGTCAATTTCTTGGCCACAATATTTGCAGACGCCGTATTGGCCTTTTTCAATTTTTTCCAGCGCGCTAACCACGTCCTGCAGTTTTTTCTCGAGGGTTCTTTCCAAAGTCAGCCGGTCGCCGTAGGCGGCCACTTCCAGAGCGTTTTCATCTTCCTTGTCGCCCATATCCGGGAAATCAGCGTCATAATCATGTTTAACTTTTTTACTTTCACTGGCAAACTGGCCAAGCTCTTTAGCCAGCCGGGCTTTTTCCTTGAGTAATTTCTCTTTAATTAAATTTAAAGTCTTTTTATTCATACTCTTTTATATAATAAAACCTTATTATAAAATACCCAAAAAATCAAGTTTTTTCAAAAAAAAGGAGGCGCCAGGTTTAGCGTCTTGACAATTGTTGCTATTACGCTTCTGGCGCCCTTTCTTCGAGCGCCACTTGTTTCCGCTTTCTTTTAGCGGATAGAAGTATAGCGCTCAAAGACAACAAAGAGCTCGCTCTCGACCATTCGTTGGCGAAGATTGCTTTGCGGCAACTTCGCCTTTTTTTTCTTTTGTTTTTGTTTTTGTGTCTCTCCTCGAGACTTAACCTGCGACCTAATCGGGTTAGTTGGTTAGGGTTAGTTGGCTACCCTAACCCATTAAAAAAACGAATAGTTGAGAGAATATTAGCTAAAAAACCTACTCTGGCTTTTAACCAACGGTTCTCCCGGCTATTCGCATGCTTCGTAACTTAATAATATCACCCTATTTGGCAAATGTCAAGCTTTAGCCTGATATTAAAGCTAAAGTTAGCAAAAAAATATTCATTATTTGTAAATTAAGATAAGATTTGTAAATTCGTATAACATTATAAATATCCACAAACTATCCACATATCAACAAAAATCCCCTAAATTATCTAATAAATAAGCTCTAAATTGGTTTGATAGTTATTTTGCTCAATTATTACGCACTGCAGACCCTGTGCATAAGGTAAAGTTTTCAAAATTGGCTGCCCCAATACCATTAGTTCCTCTAACAGCCGGGGTGGAGACTGAACGCAGGCCGGCTGATTTTTTTCTAAAATTTGAATAATATTATCAATTTTGTTAGTAATAAAAACTAATTTTGGACTATAGCCGAAAATTAACTGAAATTCACTTTCAGGCGGATTGATCTTATAAATATCAAGGGCTTCAGGTCGGTTTAGCTTAGACTGCTCTGTCAAAATAGTGGTTGGATCAGCGACCAGCTCAATGACTTCAGTGCCATCAGGCAGGAGCTTGGGCTGACTGACCGGGAAATTAACAGCCATAACGCTCCTGACAGTTTCTTCAATGTCAGAGAATCGCGGAAATTGGTTCGTCAAAATTAAAACAAAATTATTTTTATCCAGCAAGATCAGCTCGGCCGGGCCGTTAACGGCTGACAACAAACGCTCTGTCTGAAACTGAAAGTTTTTAGTTCTTTCAAAATCGTCTGTCAGCTGATCCAGATAATTCTTAAGCTCCGGATTTATAAAAGCCAGCTGTCTCTGCCAGCTATTAAAACTTTTTTGAAGATTAGCGCTGGCCAGCGTCGCGACTGAACCGGGCGGTAAATAATTAACCAGTAAGGGCCGGCGGTTGAGAGAATTAATAAAATCCTGATCAAGACCGGAAATTTCAATTAAAATCCTTTGAGAGGATTTGTTTAAACTAATATAAAGATCCTGCCGCTGGTTTTGAGTCAAAGCCGTCAAAAACATTTGAGCCGGCGGCTGATCATTTAAATGCTGGCTCAGCCGGCCGGCCTGCCGACCGTTAATATAAGCCTGGGCGATTGATCCAAAATAAAATCTTTTGACTTTGAAATCTCTGGCCTGTTTTAAATTAGGCAGTTTGTTTTGATATGTCAGTAAATTCAAAGCGTCGGCTGAATCAGAAATAGCCGCCAGGGCGGGAGTAATCATCCGGGCCTGCCAAAAATCAGATTTAAAATTCTTAAAAAAATCATTAAAATTGTCAACGTCAAAAACAACCACCGCCGCTAACTGCTCATTGACCGGGATAAATCCCAGAGAAACTTCCCGGTTAATATTTTTAAAAATTTCAGCCAGCCTAAACTGCTCCAGCTGACTTAACAGCCCCTGATTCTCTAAAAAATCTTTTTTGACTTGTTCATTTAAAGTCAGGTGAGCGTAAGCGGCCGTTGTCCGGGGGAAATATTTAATTAAATTATCTTTATAAAAATAAAAATGCTTATAAATATAAGTGCCGGCAAACAAAACCGTGAAAACAATCACCAGGGCGAATAAAACCATCAGGTACATTTTTTCGCTGAAATAATTCATAGTGGTTACATTTTACACCAATGAATAACCGCGTCGCAAGCAGCGCGATATCTATTACTGCTTGCGGCAGGCGGTTATTCATTATCTGCACGCCGCTTCATCCCCGCGGCAAGCCGCGGGGTATTCGCGGGCAGATAATAAAAAAACCCCGGCAACGCAGCCGGGGCTTTCAAACTTAAATTTATTTTGTAAGCTGGCCGTAAACTTCCCGGCCAATCAGTCGCCGGCGGGATAAATCAGCCTGGTAAACCTTCATGGTTTCCCGGGCAATTGTCTGCCAGTTGAAATTTTTACTGACATGTTCCCGGCCCAGACCGCTGGTCGCCTGGACAATATACGGATTGTCCAGCAAAAACCGCAGCTGGGCGGCTAAGTTTTCAGTGTCTTTATTCTTAAACAGAAAGCCGACATTTTTAACAATTTCCTGATTTTCAGGAATATCGCTGACCAGAACTGTTTTGCCGTAACCCAAAGCTTCCAAAATCGCAATTGACAAACCCTCGGCTTCAGACGGGTGGACATATAAGTAAGCGTTGCTGAACAGCTCCGCCAAATCGCCATTAACCCGCTCGCCGGTGAAAACAATCCGGTCATTCTGCCCGGCCAGTTCTTTCAGCTGATTGACATAATTGTCAGTGTAAGCTGATCCGCCGACAATCACCAGCTTCTTGTCAGTTTTAGTTTGCTGGTAAGCTTTAATTAAATGATGAATCCCTTTGTGTCTGACCAGCCGGTTAACTGTCAGAATATAGTTGTCCGGCGTCAAGCCCCACTTTTTTAATAAATCATTCTTTGCGTTGCCTAGCTGGGGAAGTTTCAAACCGTTGGGAATATAAACCGCTTCCAGATGATATTTTTGTAAAACGTAATCTTTTAACGTTTGAGAAACGGTAATAATCTTGTCAGCCGTCCGGCAGCCCATCAGCTCGCCCAGCTTTAAATAAGCTCTGGCGAACGCGCCCCATTTTTGATGTTTATAATCCTGGCAATGAAAGGTAAAAATCAGCCTGGCTTTTCTTTTGAAAAGTTTGGGGATAAAAGACAGTGACGCCGGGCCAATGCCGTGATAATGAATGACATCGGCTTCTTTTCTTAAAACATCCAGGGTAGCCAGAAAGGTATGGACGATGGCGTCCAGATGTTTGGTTTTAATCGTTGGCAGTTTAATCAAATTGACTCCCTGGTAATTTTTGTCAGCGGTTGAAGCGTAGTAAGGCCGGCAATAGACAAAAACCTCGTGGCCGCTTTGGGCTAAACGAGTTGACAGCTCTTCAACATGGCGTTCAATGCCGCCAGCCTGGGCTGGAATCCCTTTTTGTCCGATAAGATAAATTTTCATAGATACCGAACATTAACACATTTTTTTCAGTTTGTCAAGGGTGATTACTGCCGGCTTCCGCCCTCTCCTAATGTCAGGCTTGTCTTTTTGGCTCTTTAAAAATTATTAAAATGAAGAGCCGTCTCTTTCTCCGCCGTCGCTAAAATCTGTAGATAACTACCGGTTGACCAGACTGTTCAATTTGTTATCATGTAATTACATTTATCAGGCAGCTGCCTGTCAAAAAGCTTATGAATGTCACTCAACAACAATTTAATAGATTAGCGACTAAAGAAGACGTGGAAACTTTAAACGATAAAATTCGCGACATCCAAAAACAGTTGTTAAGTGACTGGAGATTTTCATCTGTGCGTAAAGACCTAAAAGAAATTAAACTTGATAATCAAATTTCAACTTTGGAACATAAATTGAACCGGCTCATTGAAATGCTGGACAAGAAGACCAATTAAGGAATAAATATATGTCAATCACTAAAAAAGACCTGCAAAAATTTGCCACCAAGCATGATCTAAAAAAATTAGAAAAGAAAATTGATGGACAAATCGATTTTTTGGCTCGGCAGATAAACACAAATACTGCCAGACTTGACAATATGTATACAAAAGAAAAACTGGACAAAAAATTTGAAAAGATAGATAATCAGTTTAAAATGATGGCTGATCAAATGGACAAGAGATTTGAAAAGGTAGATAATCAGTTTAAAATGATGGCTGATCAAATGGATAAGAGATTTGAAAAGGTTACCAGCGGCAACGATAAAATTATAAAAATGTTTGAAAAAAGAGAATTAGAAGACGCTTCCCAAAAATTTATTACAGATAATCTAGAAGCTCGGGTCTTCGACCTTGAAACAAAAATTTTAAAATAACTTAACTTAAAACTAAACAAATCATAAACATGCCAGCAAGCATGTTTTTTTTAATTTTTTCCGCCAGCCCGCCCCGCTTCGCGGAGCGAGGCCGGGGAGGCGGATCCACGGCATGCCGCCATGGCGCGCAGCCTTTGGCTGAAATTTTTAACCTGAAACATATGAAGAAAATTTTAATTTCTGCTTTATTGTTCCTGCCGATAATCACAGCCTCGGCCCAAACCGATCACATAATTATCACCGAGATTCAAATAGCCGGCCAGACCAGCCAGGACGAGTTCGTGGAAATTTATAATCCGACCAACGAGGAAATCAATCTGGCTGACTGGCGGCTGACCAAAAAAACCGCCAGCGGCAATGAATATAATTTACTAACTAAATTCCCTGAAATCATTTTACCTCCAAATCAGCATCTTTTAATCACTCACCCCACAGCCTATACTGGCCTTGTTGAGGCTGACCTGACTTACTCCACTTCCCAGTCAATTGCCGCTGACAATACAATCATTCTTTATTCAGACGCCGGCCAGACTGTTGCTGATCAGGTGACTTTAATTGTTAAGCCTGACAACCTGGAAAGCCTGGAGAGAAATAAAGATGATAATGACCAGTACCTTGACACTGATGACGACAGCCAGGATTTCTTTATTCAGACAACGCCCAATCCCCAAAACTTAGATCAACCGCCGGCTGAAGATCCAGCTGAAAAAACCCAGCCCGAAAACCAGCCAAATTCTGAAACTCCCGTCCGGCAGGCGGCCGGGTTTAGCGCCGGCGATATCTTAATTAACGAATTCGTAGCTGACCCCGGTGATAACGAAACCGAATGGGTTGAACTAAGGAACATGACCCACTCAATCATTAATCTGGAAAGCTGGACAGTGGCAGATGGCTCCGGGAAAATTACTGAACTGGCCGGCCTGATTGAACCGGAAAATTATTTTGTCATAGAAAAACCAAAAGGCGTTCTCAATAATACCGGCGATTTAATAATTTTAAAATTTAAAGAAACCGTTATTGACCGGGTGGCTTACGGCGACTGGGATGATGGCGACATAGCTGACAACGCTCCAAAAGCGGCTGATCCCAATTCAGTTGCCCGGACCGATTTTAACGATGCCGACCACGACTTCAATGACTTTCAGGTGACCACCACCCCTACTAAAGGAGGAACTAATATTATTAGTGCTCCAATAATTTCTGAAGAAAAAAATAATTCTTCAGAAACTCTCAAGACTCCGCCGCCGGTTGACCCGACAATCTACAAACATTTGATTATTAATGAATTCTTGCCTAATCCCGCCGGCCCGGACGCCACCGATGAATTTATTGAGCTTAAAAATAACGGTTCAGGCCCGGTTGACATTGAAAACCTGATTATTCAGGACAACAGTTCCAAAAAACATAAAATCAATCAAAAAGATTTTGATTCCACTTTAATTCAGCCCGGCGGTTTTTTTGTAATCAACCGGTCAGTCTCGGGGATTGCCCTCAATAACACCGGCGGTGACGCCGTCAAACTTTTCAGTCCTGATGAACTATTAATTGAACAAATTGATTACTTTGAAAAAGCCGAAGAAGGCCTGTCATACTCCCGAGATCAGGATGACGACTGGTTTTGGACAGCGGCCATTACCCCCGGGGCGGCCAACAGCCTGCCTGAATTAATAACAATTGAAGAACCAAATCCCGGATCAGCCGATGAATCAATCGCGACGGCTGAACCGGCCGAAAAACAAACGGACTACCCGCCAATTATGATCACCGAAGTTCTGCCCAACCCGGCCGGCTCTGATTCCGGGGAGTGGCTGGAACTATATAACCCCAATGACTTTGAGATTGATCTGACCGGCTGGCGAATAGATGATGAAGAAGGCGGCAGCCGGCCTCATAAAATTAAAGACACGGTTATCGGTCCGCGACAATATTTAGTCTTACCCCGACAGCAAACCAAACTGGCTTTAAATAATTCTGGCGATTCAGTCAGATTATTTGATCCTAATAATACCTTAATTGATTTAACGGACTATGAAGCCGCCCGGGAAAACAGTTCCTGGGCCTTGTCTGATGATTATGAATGGAGCTGGACAGCCAATCTGACTCCGCAGGACGCCAATATTTTTACCCAGCCGGCCACTGCCGCTGATAAAAAAAACAAAAACAAACAGATTATTCAGACCACTTTAAAACAAGCCCGGGAAAATGATCCGGGGGATTTAATTCAGGTTGAGGGCATAGTTTCAGTTGAACCGGGAATTTTAGGCTCGCAGATTTTTTACGTGGCTGGTTCAGGAATGCAAATTTTTATGTCAAAAAAAGATTTTCCCGACCTGAAAGTCGGCGACCGGGTTCAGCTAACCGGCGAATTAAGCCAGATTCAGGGAGAAACCCGGCTAAAAATCGCCGCCAAAGAAGATATTATCCTGATTGCCCAGGCTGAACCGCCCCAGCCGGAAGAAATTTTGACCGGCGATGTTAGTGAAGAGCTGGAAGGCTATTTAGTGACGGTTGAAGGCGAGCTGCTGGAAACTAAAAGCCGGATAATGTATCTGGATGACGGCTCGGAAGAAGTGACTGTTTATGTCAAATCATCTACCGGCCTGCCGGCTCCCAAATACGAGCCGGGAACAACCCTAAAAATTTCCGGAATAGTCAGCCAAACCAAAACCGGCTACCGGATTCTGCCCCGCTATGCTTCAGATATTAAGGTTGTGTCAGCGGCCATGGATAAGGCGATTAACGAAACTAAATTAGAAAATTCTGACATGAAAACCCGGGTTATGCGTTATTTAATAGCTTCAATCGCCGCCAGCATCATCATCCTGATCATAATAAAATTAAAAAGCAAAAATCAAAATGGAAAATGATTATTAATTTCAAATTTCAAAATCCAAATGTCAAATCAAATCCAAAATCCAAAGGACAAAAAATATAATCTTGGGGAAAGAACAGCTAATTTTGGCGAAGATATCATCAACTTTTGTAAGCGCTTAGAAAACAATGTCATAAATCGGGAACTGATAAGGCAATTGGTCAGATCGGCAACAAGTATTGGCGCCAATTATGCTGAAGCCGATGGCGCTGAATCTAAAAAAGATTTTAAACATAAAATAGCAATTTGCAAAAAAGAGTCAAAGGAAACCAAACACTGGATCAGAATGATCTCCGCAGCAAATCCTCTATTCAAAAATCAATGTAAAATTTTTTGGCAGGAAGCACAAGAATTCACTTTAATATTCTCTTCAATCTACAATTCGAATAAAAAATAATTTGACATTGAGCTTTTGACCTTCAATTGATATTTGACCTTTGAAATTTGGATTTTATGTTTAAATTTTAACTGTGGTTTTGCGTTTTGACATTTACATTTTGCGTTATTTCCAACTCTCTTGCAATCCCCAATGAATCATGTTATATTTATTTCAATTAAATAAATTGAATTTTTTATCACGTTTATGCCTGTCAAAAAATCAGCCCACAAAGAATTAAGAAAAGCCAAAAAAAGAACCGCCCACAATCTCATCTACAAGAGAAATCTTGAATATTTAACGAGGCAGTTTAAAAAAGCTTTTCAGGACAAATCAGCTGCCCAGCTTAAGGAGCTATCCAATAAAATAATCAAAGCCATTGATAAGATGGCGCAAAAGGGTATCCTCAAAAAAAATACGGCCGCCCGCCGCAAATCCAGATTGATGGCCAAAGTTAACTCTTTGACTAAAGAATAACTACAAGCCGACCACCAATAAATCAAGTAACAACTCCGGCTTAGCCCAGCCGGTTTTTATTTTAAAATCTATTTCCAGCAATTTTTGATAAATATTCTTCAGCTGGGTCAGACTAAAATTTTTGGAAGCGCCGGCCGCTTTTTGAGCGACAAACGGATGAATACGCAGCAATGACGCCAGGTGACCGTAGCCCGGTTTTTTATCCAGTATCTCCTTAACTTGCAGTAAAATTTTAAACTGCCGGACAATCATTGTCAGCAAATACATTTCATTCTGTCCGCTGTCCAGCTGGTCGCGCAGAAGGCGGCTGGCTCTTTTTTTGTTTTTCTGGCTCAAAGCGTCAATCAAATTAAAAATATTGTCATCATAGCGGGCCGGAACCAGCAGCTGGACATAGTCAGCCAAAATAGTTTTGGCGGTCACCGCCCGGGCGTAACTGATTAATTTTTTGACCTCCCGGTCAAGCTGCCAGAGATTACCGCCAACATAACTGATCAGGAGCTTAACGGCCTGATTGTCAATTTCCAGACCAGACTGTTTAACTTCATCGTTAACCCATTTGTGGAGCTGGGACTCATTCAAAGGCTGGAACCGGTAAACATATTTTTCTTTGAGCAGTTTTTTAATCAGGGGATTGGCCTGTTCTTTTGGCGACTTTTTCTTATAGCCGCTCTTTGAATCAGCCGGCTGGTCTTCCCAAAAAACCAAAATGTTATCTTTGACGGATTCTTTGTCAATTAAACCGGCGACAGCTTCGGCCATTTTTTTATCTTTACTTTTCAGTAAATTTTCAATAACCACCATCCGCCGCCTTGATAAAAACGACACCGACAAAACTGCCTGGTTAAACTGATCAATATTTATTTTTTCACCATCCAAGACAACCAGGTTAACTCCGGATGGATCAACCTCTTTAAGAAACTTATCTTTGAGCTGTTTTAGTTTTTGGCGGGAAGAAAAAGTATCTTCACCGTATAAATAAATTAGCACCGAAGTGTGGATTATTGAATTATAGAATTGCGGATTGCGACTAATTAGTTCAAAGTTATCAAGTCCAAAGTTCAAAGCTTTTCTACTTAGAACTTTGAACTTTGAACTAATTCGTAATGAGTAATCCGTAATTGATGAATTATATAATTATTAAAAGTAATTGACAAATTAGTAAATTTACATTACTATTTATTGTTGTTTCCGTTCATTCAACACCCACAAAGGGGGCCTCGTGAAAATAGCAGTTTTCAGGCACGGCCGTGACGCCAGCGGAGAAAAAAGATTTTTGCTGGCTGATGAGTTTGCCCGGCTGGCTGAACTCCGGCCCAAGCTCAAAGAAAAGCTGGGTGGTCAAATCACCGATGTTTTTTCATCGGAAGCCACCCGATGCTCTCAAACAGCCCTCGCCCTGTCCGGCCAACAGTCAAAACATCCGGACTGGCTTAGCGCCCTGGCGGAGTATCCGCCAGAGGTTTTTGAAAAAGCCCAAGCGGAAAAAATTGATCCGACCCTGGCCTACTTTCAAATGATGGGGGTAGACCACGGATTGAGTCAGCTCAACAACGGGCCGGCCGGTCAGCATGTTCCCCAGGTCAACTTGCTGGCCACCACCTTGCCGGCAAGCGCGATCGTTTTGCTGGTAGGCCATGGCGGCGGACTGGACGCTGTTGCCGCTCATCATGACCTGGACTGGACGCCGTTTAAACTTCTCGGCCGGGGAGAGGGTTTCATCCTGACCGTGGGAGATCAGGGAGGGATTTCTTTCGGCCAGTACCTGCGCTGGTAAACGCCTGGCATTCGGCCGCCTTCCACTCAAAAACCGCGACTATATAATAGTAGCGGTTTCTTTTTTTAAATTAATTTATTATTAAATTACGAATTGCGACTAAGCAGTTCAAAGTTATCAAGTCCAAAGTTCAAAGCTTTTCTACTTAGAACTTTGAACTTTGGACTAATTCGTAATGAGTAATCCGTAATTGACTAATTTCTTAATAATACCTTTCCAGCTCAACCCCGGTATAATAATATTTCAAAATTTCCTCATAGGTCTTGCCGTCTTCCAGGTCCATCAGCAAAGCGCCGCGGGCCGAAATCCCCACGCCATGACCCAATAACTTCCGGCCGGCGTTATGCGGATCAGGGACTGACTTGGCCCAGGGGACTTTGCCGCCCCAGACTTCCGACCAGTCGCGGGTCCGGCCGTCGCTTTGGGAGAAATACGGCGTGATGGCCAGCTCATTATTGTAAGTGACGACCACGCCTTTGGTTTCATCCACCGACTGAATTAATTTTGGATGTCTTTTTTCCAGGCCATAGCCCCGATAAACCTGATCGTAAGCGGCGTCCACATGAAAATATTCATTGCCATGCTTGGTCCCTTTCAAAAAATGATACATCGCGTAACTCCGGGCGGCGATCGTCATTGTTTTTAAATATTCCATCGGCGAATAACTGGTCGTTTCAGCGATTCCTTTCAAATAAGTTTCCATTGGCAGTTCATTGATCACCCAGACCCGATTCTTAGCGCTGTTATGCCTGATTTCCAAAACTCCCCTAAACTGGTTGTCATTCAAAGAAGAATTCCAGCCGGGCGGATGACTGTAATTGGTAATTTCAAAAATAACGGCTGGGTCAGCGCCGATAAATCTTAAATAACTACCGTAACTCTGATCCAGTCCGGCTGTTGTCAGATAATAAACCTGGCGCGCTGAATCGTATTTAACCGTGCTAATCTGATTAGGCGGCAATGATTGAATTAAATTATTATTGCTGTCTCTAATTTCATAAGAACCATTGGCGGTAATGATAACCGGGCCTTCCGGCCGGTATAGACCGACTCTAATAATCGGCTCTTCCATCACCGGCCTGAAATTTTGGTCAGGCGTTTCAGCCACCGGCGGATTTTGGGTGTCTTCGCCCAGAACCGTAATTGGAATTTCCAGATCACCGCCTTTAACCCAGCTCCACTCTTCGGCCGCTAATCTGAAAGTCTCCGTGTACTTGCCTGGCTTAGTCGGCGCTTTGAGATGAATGGTAAAGTAACCCAGTTCGCCCGGCTTAACGCTGGCCGTGTCCATTTTAATCTGGTATTTGGAATTCCAGGTGGAGGCAATGGCAAAATCGCTGAAACGGTAATTGGGCCTGGAGGTGTACAAAGAAACAAATCTGGAGCCGCTGTTAACCCAGGTTTTTTCTCCGGTATTTTTAAAGCCCACCATAAACTGGACTTCCTGCCCGGGTCTCAATTTCAGCTCTTTGGTTGACTGGATCAGCTTCAGAGCCTGATAAGCCAAGTCCTTATACGGCACGCCGTCTTCATAATTAGGGTCGGTTGCTTCAACTACGACCGGCGCCGGCCCCGCCGTCAATGCCGGCGGGACGGGCGTTTTTTCTTCAACAACATTTACTGTCAGCTTGAATTCGCCGTCAGTAAACCAGCTGTAATCTTCGACGGCCAGCCTTAAACTTTCAATATACTCCCCGGCCTGGCCGGGCGCTTTTAAATTAAAGTTAAAATAACCGATTTCGCCCGGCTTGACCGCGTCAGTAATCATTTTGATCTGGTGGCTGGAAGACCAGGAAGCGTCGGCCAGCCTGCTGGCGTGGTAATTGGGTCGGACAGTGTATAAAGAAACAAATCTGGAGCCGCTGTTTGACCAGACCTGGGTGCCGGTGTTTTTAACGCCAAGCTGAAAACTCAAAACCCCATTTTTTTCTGACTCAAAATTTTGATTGGAGTTAACAACTAACTGACCAGAATAGCCGCTGTCTCTGACTGGATAATCATCCTTAGAAATTTGGACGATCCCACTGGCGACTGAACTGGTTTGAGTAACAGTTGTTGTCGGCCGGGGCCTGGGAACATCTGAAGTAACATTAATCGGAATTTCCAAAACCGCGCTTTCAATCCAGGCCAGGTTTTTGGCGACTGCCTGAAATTGTTCAACATACCGGCCTTCTTTAGCCGGAATTTTTAAAATAAATTTAAACCGCCCGATTTCGCCGGGTTTGACTTGTGATTCAGTCAACCGGGCCGGCCGGTAAACTTCTTCCCAGGAACTATCAGCGAAAGAACTGTCTCTTTTTTCCGGACTGATCGTCGCCAGGGCCACAAAATTGGGACCGCTGTTGCTCCAGGTGGCTGTGCCAATATTTTTAAAATGGACTTCAAAAATGATTTCTTTGTTGGGCGCGATATTAATTTCATTATAAGTTTGAACGATTTTCTGGCCGGCATGGGAGGTTTTAGCCTCAACCGAGCTTATCCCCAAATTACTCACAGTTAATCCCGCGATGATCCCAAAAATAAAAAATCCTTTGCCAAAGCCCTGGCAAAGTTTCTTTAAAATGAAATTAAAATGTTTATTTTGTTTTAATTTTTTAAACATACAATATCACGCTCCAATAACTTCTCAATCCTACAATCATTATAGCAAAAAATGGAGTAAAAATCAATCAGGTGATATAATTTTATTAATGTCTCTAACACGACAAATCGCTCAAAACACGATCATCCAATACGGCGGCAAGGTTGTCGGGACTGTTTTGGCTTTGGTGACTATTGGCTTAATGACCCGGTATCTGGGCCAGGAAGGTTTTGGTCAGTACACGATCATTATGGCTTTTCTCCAGATGTTCGGCATTCTGGTGGATCTGGGGCTGACCCTGACCACGGTTCAGATGATTTCCGAGCCAGGCGTTGATATTGATAAAAGATTAAGCAACATTTTTACTTTAAGATTTTTTTCAGCGATTATCTTTCTGGGGCTGGCGCCCTTAACAGTTTTGCTCTTTCCCTATCCGACAATCGTTAAAGTCGGCGTGGCCATTACCACGCTATCGTTCTTTTTCAACGCCCTTAATCAAATTATGATTGGGGTCTTTCAAAAGAATTTAAAAATGGACCGGGTGGCCATCGCCGAAATTGTTAATAGGATAGTTCTTTTGGCCGGCGTCTGGCTGGTGGTTTATTTAAACTATGGGTTGCTGGCGATCATGGGCGCCATTATTTTAAGCAACGCCGTCCAGTTTGTTCTCCACTATATCTTCGCTCTTAAATTCGTCAAAATTTCTTTTCGGTTTGACTGGCCTGTCTGGAAAAAAATCTGGCAAACCACCTGGCCAATCGCCATATCCATTGTTTTCAATTTAATTTACCTCAAAGCGGACACGATCATTCTGTCAGTCTATCAAAGCCAGGCAGTTGTCGGCCTCTATGGAGCCAGTTATAAAGTAATTGATGTTTTAATTGTCCTGCCGATTATTTTTACCGGGCTGGTTCTGCCGTTTTTGACCAAAACCTGGGCTGAAAAAAATCTGGATAATTTTAAATCAATTTGCCAGAAAGCTTTTGACGGCGTCAGTCTGCTGGCCATCCCTCTGGTCGTTGGAACGCTCCTAACCGCCCGCCCGGTGATGACTTTGATTGCCGGCAGGGACTTTGTTTTGTCCGGTCTGATTTTGCAAATTTTAATTTTTGCCGCTTTTATAATTTATATCGGGGCTCTTTTTGGCCACGGGGTCATCGCCATTGGCCGGCAGAAAACCGTCATTCCGGCCTACGCTTTATCAGCCGGCCTGTCGCTAATCGGCTATTTTATTTTTATTCCAAAATATTCCTACATTGGCGCGGCCGGCGTCACAATTTTTTCCGAAGCTTTTGTGACAATTTATATAATGATTGTTTTTTACCAGGCCACAAAATTTTTCCCTTCCCTGGGAATCTGGCTTAAAGCAATTTTAGCTTCAATTTTAATGGGTCTGGTCCTTTACTTTTTGGCCGGCTTGAATATAATACTGCTAATAGCCCTGGCGGTGATAGTCTATTTCGCGGCTCTGTATTTATTCAGGGGCATTTCCAAAGAGACGGTGATGGAGATAATAAAACCAGGCAGTCAATAAATCCAAATTTCAAAGCCCAAATGTCAAATCAAATCCAAAGCCCAAATGTCAAAATTCTGGATTTTGGATTTTAGATTTCATTTGAAACAATTTGGATTTTGAAATTTGAAATTAAAAAGCATTAATAAAATAGCTGCCTAGAAATAAAACTTAAATGCCCTCAGAAAAAACAAACCTGAATATCTTGCTTTTCTCTTTCCCCTTTTCAAAAACCAGCCAAAAAAAGAAACCATATCTGACCACTTTGGTTCAAAAGCTGACTGAAAAAGGGTATAATTTTTATTTGTTTTCTTCTGACCGAAATTTAGTTTCCTCTTTCAGGGAAAATGGGTTAAACGCTTACCGGTCATTAGCCGTCGTTCTGCTGTTAAAGCCAATCCTTATCTATCACCGGCTATTCCGGCAAACTAAAATATTAATTTGTGCTTCTTTAGCCGAAAAAATCATCGCCACGCCGCTGGCCAAACTGTTCGGCTATAAAATTTTCTGGCTAGAAAATGAGTTTATCAACCGGCGTAAATTTCACGGCTGGTGGTCAGGCTGGGCAACGATTATTGCCAGCAGTCAGGCGATTAAAGAACAGCTCCTGCCGGTTGTTTCCCAAAAATCATACGTCAAAATTATCCATCCGGGAATTGATTTAGCCGAATATTCTTTGGAAAAAATTTTGCCCCAGTCAAAACAATATCAGCTCCAGTATGTCATTGGGACGGTCTGCCGCCTAAAGCCGGAATCGGGGTTAGGCTATCTTTTGAAATCTTTAAAAACCGCTTCAGAAATTATTCCCAATATCCATTTAATCATAATTGGCGAGGGCGGGGAAAAACAAAAACTTATCTGGCTGGCCAGACAGCTGGGGATTGAGCAAAAAGTCCGCTTTGTCGGCTGGCAGGACGATCTGGTCCGCTGGATCAATAATTTTGATCTGTATATTCTGCCGTCGCTGGTCAAAGACTCGGTCAGCACGGTTCTGCTGGAAGTGATGGCTTTGGGCAAGCCGATCATTGCCACCAAGACCGGGGCTAATCCCGAAATCGTTGAGCACGGCCAAACCGGCATAGTAATTGAGCCGGAAAATCCGGAAATGATGGCTCAGGTGATCATCAACCTTTACAACAATCCCGACTGGCTGGAGCAGTATGGGATAAATGGGAGGAAAAGGATTGAGGAGTATTTTGATTTAGAGAAAGTTGTAGAGGAATATAATCGGATATTAACCTGATAACAGGGAAGCAAAGGGAATCAAGGGGAGGCAAAGGGAAAAAAACCCCCTTTTTCCTTTTGCTTCAACTTGCTTCCTTATTCCCTCGCTAATCTTAGCCCCAAAAAACCATTTTTCCTTGACAAAAATTCCAAAATATGCTATTTTTATTTGATAACCTGTCCTTTGAAACACGTGATCTTTTGGAAAGGGGCTTAACATGCGTAACATCATCATCTCCCTTCTTCTTCTCGTCGCCACCGGCTGCCAGTCCCTTCTCGGGACTGCCTCCTCGACTTCCATCGAGGACGGCAAGCTGTCCTACGGGGATCTGGGCGGAGATCCTCAACGGGCGGCCGAGGCCCAGGCGCGGATAAACGAGAGCCAGGTGGACCGGGGGATCGCGGCCGTCTACGTGGCCGCCGCCTCCACCGCCCAGGAGCGCCAGGCGCTCCGCAAGCAGGTCGTCGAGGCCTACTTGGCCGAGTCCGACCCGGCCAAGCTGGAAAAGTTGCTCCAGCTTCTGCAAACGATGGAGGAGCTTGAGGCGGACAGCACGCCGGTTTTGCCTCCGACCAGCCCCGGCCTCGTTGGCAATTACCGTATGGTAATTGTCAACGACTCAAAGTTTGACCTATCGGTCACTTTGAGCGGGGTCGGCGGTGCCCAGACCATCCAGCTCCGCTCCGGCCAGCACCGGGTGGTTAAGGTGGCTGGCGGGGAGTTCGAGATTGTCGCTAGACGATCCGCCGATGGCCGGTTGTTTTGGCGAAACCGGGGTGTCATAAATGACACCCGGGGGGACGCGACAATCCCCTCCCTCCCTGGTCGGAGGTATGACGCCGCCATCAGACTCTCCGACCAATAAGCCGTTCGGCTCACCTCCGAACGGAAAAATCACAAAGCCGTTCGGCTCACCCACCGAACGGCTTTTTTCTTGCCCTCCGAGTCCCCGGCAAAGGAGGTTTTTTTATTTTTTTATCTATTGTTGTATTTGACCTGTCCCTGTTCCCGCGCCCACGCCCACGCCAGTCGCCTGGCCAATCTGGGTGATCACGAAATAGGTAATTGAATAAGCGGAAATGACAATGATCAGACCAATCACCGCGTTCCGCAACAATGTCTTGGCTTTGGTAACTTTTTCCTCATTGCCGCCGGCCGTCATCCACATAAATCCGCCGTATAAAACCAAAATCAAAGCAATCGTCCCCAAAAATCCCAAAAAAACCTGAATGATATCGCCGACTGTTTCAGCCAGCGGTTTTTGGCCGGTTCCAAAAGCCGGCTCACCGGCCTTTTTCAGTTCGGTCGTTAAATCAAGTCCCTGGGCTGAAGCTGGCATTATTAAACTAACACCAAACAACAGCATTGAGACAATCGTTAAGACAGCGACCGGCTTTGATAAAAATTTTATTTTCCACCAATTTTTTATTTTTTCCATATGTTTTATATATTATACCAATACTCGATTCTAATATACAAATTTGTACTAATTATACTAATAACCTCCTGATAAATTCGTGTCTTTAGTATCAATTAGTATATTGGCACCGATGATTGGTATTTGTTCTAAATTTGATAATCTAAACTCAACCGCCCAGGGCTGCTTGCTGCAGCCTCTCAACCACAAAAAAAGTAATGGCGTAAGAGGCGGCGATGATGATAAAACCAATGGCGGCGTTTCTCAACAATGTTTTGGCCTTAGTGACCTTTTCCTCATTGCCGCCGGCCGTCATCCACATAAAACCGCCGTATAGAACTATAATCACGGCCGTTATCCCTAAAAATCCTAAAATGGTCTTAATGATATTACCAACTGTCACGCTCAAACCGGCCTCCTTAGTAATGTCAAAACCAGCTCCCCAACCAGTAGAATCTAATGTCTCTAATCCTGTCTCACCAAACTGGGCTTCAATCTGCAAAGGTGCCGCCAGAATAAATAAAACTGTCAGGCTGACGATGCTTAAAAATTTTATTTTTTGAAAATTATTGATCATTTTTATTTTATGCTAGGCCAAAAATAATATTCGGATAAAAATAAACCGAACAATCGCGTAAGCCATAACTATGATAATTAAACCAATCACCGCGTTCCTCAATAATGTTTTGGCTTTGGTCACTTTTTCTTCATTGCCGCCGGCGGTCATCCACATAAAGCCGCCGTACAAAACTAAAACCAAAGCAACTACTCCCAAAAATCCCAGAAATATGCTAATAATTTGCCCGATTATAAATCCCAGCTCTCCCTCATATTTACCCCGCTCTATATCCCCTCCCACCAGGCCGCTTTCACCCAAAACTCTCTCCAGGCTTGAGGGCGTCGGCTCTTCTTCGCCGTCATCCTGGGCCAGGGCCGGCTGGATTAAGGCCAGCGGGGCGTTCAAGCTGGCCCGCCCGGGAGCTTGCAGTTTTGACATGATAAAAACGGTGATAAAACCAGATATTAAAATAATAATCAAACCGATCACCGCTGAAGTCATTAACTTCCTGGCTTTGGTCACTTTTTCCTCATTGCCGCCGGCGGTCATCCATAAAAACCCGGCGTAGAGCACTAAAACCAAAGCAATCACTCCCAGAAATCCCAAAAAAACTCCAATGATCCGGCCGGTGGTTGTTTCCAAAACAGCTTCGCCTCCAGTTTGAAACCCGGCCCTTGTGGCCGCGTCACCCAGCGGACTGGAAACTTCCTGTAATAAACCGCTGGGCTCCTCGTCATTTTGAGCCATAACCGGAGGGATAAAAAAAAGAACCAGCAAAAGCGAGGTAATCAGCAGACATAAACTTATTTTTGTTCTTTGGTTGAAAAACATTTTTGGTAATTTCTAATTTCTAATTAACCTAATTTCTAATCAATATCCAATTACTAATGTCTAATGATTTAAAATTGGATCCTGGGATTTTATTAGTAATTAGAAATTAAAAATTAGAAATTTTCTAAACCGCCGCCCCGACGATTCTCTGAATAACAAACGCCGTAATGGCGTAAGCTAAACTAATAATGATCAGCCCAATCACGGCGTTTCTCAATAATGTTTGGGCTTTTTTTACTTTTTCCTCGTTGCCGCCGGCCGTCATCCACATATAGCCGCCGTAAATTATTAAAATCAAAGCGACCACACCCAAAAATCCCAGAAAAGTCTGAATAATCGCGCCGACTATTTGTGATAAATCTGTCTGCGTGCCAAACTCAGCTTCATCGCCAGTTAATCTTAAGCGTTCCCTAATTTCACCTATTTTTGAACCGCCTAGATCTATAAATGGCTGATCGTTTTGTGCATTCAAAACATTTACCGACATTCCATTCACCAGTAACAGAAACAGAAAACTTAGAATAGCTGATCTTAAAATTTTTCTATTTTTTTTAATCATTTATTTTAAGCCCCAACCGCCCTCAAAGCCCGGTCAACGACAAAATCAGCGATGGCGTAAGACGAAAAAATAATTATTAAACCAATAATCGCCCATTTCAAAACATCTTTGCCTTTATTGATGTCCCCTTCTTTCCCTCCCTTTGAGCCGGTCATAATTAAAAACCCGCCGTAAATCACTAAAATCAAAGCAACCATCCCCAAAACTCCCAAAAATCCTTTGACTAAGCGGCCAACGACAATTTCCGGCTGATCTGTAATCGGCACTCCGCCCTTTGTGGCCGCGTTGGTTAATTCCCCAATAACATCAACTGGCCCACCTCCTCCGGCCTCAATTACTTCATTAGCCTCTCTTTCCGCTCGGTCAATTACTGACTCTGCCTGAGCATTAACATTTAAGGCTGGCAAAACCAAAAGGAGCAGCAGTACCAAAACCACCGCCCCTGTTATAATCTTTTTCAATTTAAAGCTTTTAGGTCTAGCCATGCTAATACTTAAATCTTATCCGCCAAAGGCGGATCCACCTCTGGTGGACAACTTTAACCTTACAACTTAAATCTGCCCTAGCCCGCGTTAGTGACCGAAATCAACTGCGTCAGCACGAAATTGGTAATGGCGTAAGCCGACAAGATAATCACCAGCCCGATCACTCCGGCCAGCAATAATTTTTTGGCTTCGCCGACTTTTTCCTCATTGCCGCCGGCAACCATCCATTTGAAACCGCCCAACAAAACAATGATCACGGCAATTGTTCCCAAAAAGCCCATGAAAACCCGGATAATCAGAGCGATTGTTTCCCGCGGGTCTTTTTTGCCCAGACCCAGAGCTTCACCGTACTCAACCCCGAAAATATCTTCCTGGGCAAAAACCAGCATTGGAACCACGGCGATGCTGAAAACAAAGCACAGGCTGACCAGGCCCAGCACTGCCTTTTTGGCCTTCGGCTTACTCAGGCCAACCCTGAGTTTATCGAATGGGTTGGAAAAAACTTTTGAAATAAGATTTTTCATGTTTACTCCCCTTATAAGGAAAGGCAAATTATTTGCGTCTTTCCTGTTAAATTATTTTAATAAAGTTGACTAATTATTAAATTATAATATCTTTCCCCTACAACCGTCAAGCAAGTTATCCACTTCGAATTTGCTCAGGCACAGCCTTCACAAATTCTCAGTGTAAACACTCACGAAACCCCCTCACTGTTAAAAACTCCCCACAGGGCAAATTCGAAGTGCCCTGAGGAAATTTTGAGAGCTTTGCTCGAAAAAATGACGAAGGGCAAGCTACGTACCGACCAAAGCCTGAATAATGTAGCGGACAATAACATAACTGGCCAAAGTGCCAACCAAACCGACCGCTCCCCAGAAAAAAGTGTCTTTCCCTTTTTTGACTCTTTCCGGATTGCCGGCCGAAGTTAACAGCCAGTAACCGCCAATAATGGCGATTAACAAAGTAACCATGCCAATTACCTGTAAAAAGGCCCGAATTATCCGGCCGTAAAGCTCGGCCGGCCCGCCCTCTTTAATCCCCAAAGGGTCTTCCAATGACACGACCGTCCCTTTAGTTGTCTCGCCAGTTTTAGCCAGAGCCGGCAAAACAACTATTATCATCAGCAAGCTTGATAACAGAATTAAAGAAAATATTTTTTTTAACATACACTTTTTTAAATTAATAAAGTTTTTTTAACTTACTTGCAAAGCCCCCCAACATTAAACCAATTAGCCGGTGAAATTACACTTGTTATATTGGATCCTCCGGTAGATTTCAATAAAACCCCCATAGCCGCCCCAACTAACTGCCAGGCCAGCAAAACTATCAAGATGCCGACAATCACGCCCCGGATCACTTTTTTATTGGCCTGAATGGCTTCCGTATTGCCCCGGGCCATCACCAGGCCAAAGGTTCCCCACATAAAAACAATCACGGCGATGCCGCCCAGGCTGGTCAGAATAATATTGGCCACGGCTACGAAAACAGTCATTATGTCGCACAACGAACAATCGCCTCTGACATAACAGACATCGCTGACATATTTAAACAAGCCGCCTTTTTCCCCGGCCCGTTTCTCTTCCTCGGAAGTGAATGGCGGCTTAACTTCCTCCTGAGTGCTGGCAGTCAAAACACCAAAACCAAATAATAAATTTAAGGCAAAAAGAGAGACAAAAGTGATTAAAAGTATTTTCTTTCCAGTCATAATAATTAACGCAAAACTAAAATGTCAAAACGCAATCTTTTTCTGAAATCCAAATTTCAAAGCTCAAATATCAATTAAAGCTCAAAGTCTAAATGTCAAATTATTTTTATCATTTGGATTTTGGATTTGATTTGTCATTTGGATTTTGAAATTTGAAATTAATGAACGTTTTGAGTTTTGAATTTTTAGCGCAGTGTCTGATTAATCTGTCCCGCCGCCAGATTAATCGCCCGATTGACTTCCAGGCCGCCGGCTAAGACAGTATCAATCATATCCATTAAAATTGTTTCGGCCGCCTGGGCGTCTTTTCCCCGGTACCAGCTGGTGGCGGTTAAAACCTGGGAAGCAAAAATTGACAAATCCAGATCTTCCAGCTGGCTGTTGATTAAGCCGCGCAAAGCAGTCGGTTTTTTGGCTCTGGCCAGATATTTAGAAACCTGCTCAGCCGAACTCATAAACTGAACAAAATCCCAGGCTTCGTTTAAATCAGCGGTTTTTCGGGAGACAACATTAACCCAGTAGTTGGCGTAATTCAGCTCGCGGTTGCCCTCAATCTGGGGCAGTTTGGCGATACTGTAATTAAGCTTGGGCGCCCGGGCGTCAATTGTTGGGATATGGTAAGCGTAGCCAAAAAAGAAAGCCGTCTGGCCGGCAATAAAAGCGTCCACGGAATTAGGCTGATCGGCGTTCCAGGTATAAGATTCTTTGGATGGATTGGCAAAATCAGTGTAAAAAATCAAAGCTTCCTCTCCCGGCGGCCGCGGCCTTTCCGGCTGATCCGGCGGAATCCGGTGGAAGGTGACAACATCGTTGGTAACCATATTGGCGCCGTTCTGCATCATTAAAACCGATAAAATATCGGTGCTTCGTTCTATATTCCGGCTGGCGCCAATCGCCCCGCCGGACAGCAAAATATTGCCCCGGGAATCAACTTTGGTAATTTTAATCACCTGCTCCTGAAAAGCGTTCCAGCTTCTTGGCGGTTGGGGAATGCCGGCGTTGTTCAGTAAATCCCTGTTATAAAATAAGGCCAGATTATCAACACTCAATGGCAGGCCGTAAATTTGATCATTGACAACGACGTCGTCATAAACAACATCAACATAGTTAGTCCTTAATTGGCGTAAAGTAATTGAGGGAATAGCCCGCAAATCAACAACTGTTTCTTTTTTTAAGGTGCCGACTATCCGGGGAAAGGTTAAAGTCAAAACGGCCGGGGCGGGCGTGGTCAAAGTCTGATATTCGCCAATCCAGGTATTATGAATGGCGAAAATATCCGGCCCGCGATCCTGGGCAAAAGCTTCCAGCAATTCCCTCTCGTATTCTTCAAATCTCAACCGACGATACCGAATATTGACATTGGGATGAATCACCTGATAGGCGGCGATGATTTCCTCAAAATACCCCGGCTCGTCAAAAACCCCCCAAAAATCCAGAGTGACCGGCCGGAATTGCGCCGGGGTTTCCGGCTTGCCGCCGGCGATCACCAGAAAAATAATCAGGCCAACGACCAATATCCCCAAAATTATCAAAGTTGCTAAAAATTTTTTGTTCATTTTTTATTTTATATTTTTAATGATTTTAAATATTTTTTAAAATCTGCTTTCAGCTCCCGGTGCTTTAACCCATAATTAATCGTTGCCTTTAAAAACCCCAGCTTATCGCCGCAGTCATAGCGATCACCTTCAAACTCATAAGCGTAAACCGGCCGGTGTTTAATCAGCTCGGCCAGGGCGCCGGCCAGCCTGATTTCGCCGGTCCGGTCTTTGCCCAGGCTGGCTAAAATATCAAAAACATCCGGCGTGATAATATATTTGCCAATAACCGCCAGATTGGAAGGCGCTTTGGCCACCGGCGGCTTTTCAACAATTTTTTCCACCTGATAAGTCCGATTTTCTATTTTGACGCCCTTAATAACTCCGTAACGGTCAACTTCTTTTTTAGGAACTTTTTCAACAGCTATGACCGGATCGCCGTATTTTTCAAAAACTTTCATTAATTGTTTGATGACCGGCACCCGGCTGTCCACCAAATCATCGCCAAACATAATGGCCACCGGCTCGTCGCCGACCAGCGGCCGGGCCATTAAAATCGCCTGGCCGTCGCCCAGCGGCTGGGGCTGGCGGACATAAGAAAAAGACGCCAAATCAGCGATCTTTTTTATTTTTTCCAGCAATTTATGATTTTTTTTCTTTTTCAACAAATGGGTCAGCTCAAAAGAATAATCAAAATGATCCTCAATCGCCCGCTTGCCGCGGCCGGTCACGAAAATAATATTGGTAATGCCGGCGGCCACGGCCTCCTCCACCAAAAATTGAATAATCGGCTTGTCAACAATCGGCAACATTTCTTTGGGCAAAGCTTTGGTAGCCGGCAGGAATCTGGTGCCTGATCCGGCGACCGGAATAATCGCCGTACGTATTTTAGCCATAATAAATGTGTGTAACTTTTTTAAAATTATAACATAAAGCTATAGACGATGCTAATATACTAATGGATACTAATTATACTTATATCCCGATTCTAATATACGAATTGATACGAATGAAACTAATGAATTAGTATATTAGTGTCACATAATTGGTTTCATTAGTACGCATTTGTATATTAGCATCAGTTAAACAGTATATTGGCATCGGTTAAACTATCCTTGACTTATGTAATTTTTAAAGTATAATCAAATTAAATTTCCACCCCCTATTTTGAGGGGCTTTTTTATTGGCTAATTTAAAAATATGAAGAATAAACCGACAAAACTTATTTATCCAGAATTGTCTTATCTTATCACCGGGCTCTGCTTTGAAGTTCACAATGAACTAGGCCGGTTTGCCAGAGAAAAACAATATGGCGACCTGCTTGAACTGAAATTAAAAGAAGGCAAAATAAACTATGCGAGAGAATACAACATTGCCAAAACAGGCAATCGAATTGATTTTATAATTGATAATAAAATTATCGCGGAAACAAAAACCGCGACATTTATAACAAAACAAGATTATTATCAAATACAACGCTATCTACAAATTTTAGACAAAAAACTCGGTCTTATCATAAACTTCAGAAGTAAATACCTTAAACCGCTAAGAATCGTAAAAATTGACACCGATGTCCGCTATAAATTCATAAAATAATTCGTATGCATTAGTATATTAGTATTACAAAATTAGTTTCATTAGTATCCATAAGTATATTAGCATCGGTATTAGTAGCATAAAAAAGCAGAAAACCTAAATTGATTTTCCGCTGTTAGCTCCACCACGGTCGCCTGACTGACAAACCGCAGTCCGGACAGTTAAAAAACTCGCTGGTCTGTCCGCAATTGCCGCACCCGGCCCAAATATGTTTTTCCTCCCGAAAGCCGCAGCCCAGGCAGGCACCGGCCCGGATCAAATCAACGGGCTGATCGCAATGGGGACAGTTGATTTCTGACTGGCGACTGATAATTTGCCCACCCAGGCCTTTGAACAGCCTGACAGGCCAGCTGACAAGAAACAAGCCGCCCCTTAGCCAGGTTTTGCCCTTGACTTTAAGGCCAATGAATTTCAGCGCCATAAGCAACAGTCCAATGGCCAGAATCAGTCCAATCAGTCGCTGGCTCAAAACCTACCCTCCTTTGTTAGCTGTCTCCAGATTGGGAAAAACCAACCGGCTTTCTATCTCCTTCAAAAACCGATCAAAACGATCAATAAATGGTTCTGACTTTTGGTGGACGCCAGCCAGGTATTCGTATTCACCTGTCTGACTATTGAAAACCTCAAAGCGAAGTTTGGCGCGCCCGTCTTCTTTTTCTTCCAGCAGATAACGGTGGCCAACGGACAGACCTGTCGGACAATTTTTTTTCAGAATATCACAGGCGGTTATTGCCAGAAACATCCTCAAATGTTTTTCCTGATACAAATGTTTTTCCCTTTCGGCCTCAAACTTGTTCGCCAGCGTCTCAATATCCGACAAGAATTTCACTTTTGTCTTGACCAAATGGTTGATCAGGCGCATCTGGCAAATTATTTCCAGGGGGGTCAGCCGACAGACAATTTGACCTTCTTTTTCCTGCCAATGCGGACTGTTTTCCAAAGCCAAGAGGTCAAGAATGGCCACGAACTGCCGATAACTCAAGCCAGCTTTGATCTTTTTGTCAATCCTGTTAAACTTCTTCTGATTGACCTTAAACCTCTGATCCAACAACTCTTTAATTTCTTTGGCCAGCCCGCTGGCTTCTGGTCCGGCAGTAATCTCGGCCCGATTGTCAAAAATCTTCTTCAGTCGGCTCCACCAGGCCTCCCTTTCTTCTTTCAAAATCTCGGGTTTTTGTCTAACCTGCCGGATCACCTCCTTCCGCACAGCTCTGGCCCGGCCGCTGGTTTGACACATCAAACCGGGGTGGAAAACCTCCTTATTGGTCGTTCCGCCATCCGGGGAAAATCCCTTTTTAGCCAATGTCCCCAGAATTTCTTTTTCGGAGACAACCTCTTCTTCCAGCTCTGTCAGCTTTGTGAGGAGGCTGGCAATTGGGGTTATAAATCCCTCTATTTCCATGGTCACCTCCTGACCAGTTAATGTTAAAAGAACTAGAACTTTTTATAGTAAAGGAAAAGAATCAATTTGTCAACCCGGAGTCGGTGTATTCTAACCGCAAGCGCATAAAACACCAAAAGACGCCCAGGGTTAGGTATAATAGAAATATTGTACTAACTATTAACCTAACACCTATGGCGTCTTATCAACATTTTACCCAAGAAGAGAG
>Ga0326597_10000733_pt1 | contig 56335 bp, 50 predicted proteins | sample RVTome_12_FD_203789 | JGI IMG/M metagenome (GOLD analysis project Ga0326597, IMG submission 203789) | Soil microbial communities from uranium-contaminated site in the Upper Colorado River Basin, Wyoming, United States - RVT100D185 | ecosystem: Environmental > Terrestrial > Soil > Contaminated >...
CAACTACCGCACCAGAATGCTCCTGAAGACCGCCGTGGTCTGGAACACTCCCGTCACCCCAAGACTCCGAGGCCGCACCGCCGCAATGACACCGACCGCCCCCTCACTCATCGCGTAGGGCCGGATTTGGTCGGGATCGTCACAGCGATCATCGAGGGGTACTGCCCTGACGGGTTGACCGAATGCGTCGACCCGTCGGAGTCCATCCCCGACCCCGAGGGTGAGCTCGATGGCATCATTGACTTCGTCTGCGAGGGGGAGCCGGTTGGCAGCTGCGTCCCTCCCATCCCGCTGCCTGGCGCACCTGGCGGGGTCTATGTCACCGATCCAACGAGCCCCGCTGGTCTGATGGACAACGTTGCCTTGCTCCTGGGAGCGGCACCCGGCCTGCGACGATTGACAACTACGCCGTGGCCGTGGTGGTGGCGGCGTGGCAGTTGGGGTTGGGTGACGCTGAGGAACTGAGCGACGACGAGGCAGATGCAGTGCGGTTCCTGGCCGACGAGATCCTCATCAATGGCGTTGAGGCATTGACCGAGGAGGCGTTCCGGGATGGCGCCGACTTGCTGTTCGACGGCTTGGAGCCGCTCTCCAATTCCGATCCGTACGATTCCTTGAACGAAGACGAAAAGCGGGTCTGCCGCAACCAGCGGTGGGACTGCTACCGCGTCCGCGATACGCCACCTGACGCGGGAACAGAGACCGCGGCACGGTTTGGAGCGAATGGCCACAACGACAGAGCCGATGCCTTCCGTCACTGCTACTGGAGCGCGCTGATGACCAAGCGCGCGAACGTGAAGTTCGCCAGGGACCTCGCGACCGCACACGAGACGGGCACCGATCGGCAACCGCAGGCCGAGTTCGACATGGACATGCACAACAACGCCGAAGGCAGGGAGGTCGGCCTGCTCGGCGAGAACCAAACCGACGACTGGCTCGCCGACGTGTGCATCAACAAGATCACTCGAGGAGAACTCGTATGGCTCGAGTGACGTTCGAATCCAGCGCAATCCGAGTGGCCGGCTTCGGGTTGGCGTCGCTCTTGCTGACCGAGGCGCTGTTGCGACTCACGGGGCGGCTGGAGGTTGGGATGCTGGGCGCCCTTGTGGCTGCTGCAGTGGGCTGGCGTGTGAGCGGCCCGAAGGCCGCGATTGCCGCGCTCCTGAGCGGAGGTGCGAACCTTGCCCTGGTCGTCTGGGTGGTTAGCCAGATGTCGCCGATGTGGGACTGACGGCTCGTCGGAAGTCCACGGGCCGACCCGGGTCGTAGTGGCGAGCTTGGACCAGTCGGGGCGTCCCGGCGATCGAGGGGACTGAAGCGTCCCAGGTTTCGTGCCGCTCCTATACGGGTTGCGGCTCTCGGTTGAGGGTCGCGTAGTGGGCGGTCTCGAACTCGATGGGACTGAGCATGCCCAGCGTTCCATGAAGTCGTCGTTCGTTGTACCAGTCGACCCAGCCCGAGGTCGCGTACTCGACATCGGCGATGGTCCGGTAGGGGTCGGCGTGGAAGACCGTGGTGCGGATGCACTCGGTCTTGTACAGCCCGATGATCGATTCCATCAGCGCGTTGTCGAACGCGTCCCCGACGCTGCCGATCGAGGGTGCGATGCCCTCGAGGCCGAGGTGCTCGGTGAACCTGATCGACGTGTACTGCGAGCCGGCGTCGGCGTGTCCGATGAGCTCGCCCGGCACGACCGGGTGGCCTTCGTGGTCGCGCTGCCAGATCGCCATGCGCAGCGGGGTCATCACCAGGTCGGTGTCTTTGGCGGTGGCGGCGTGCCAGCCCACGATCTTCTGGGCGAACACGTCCAGGATGAACGCGACGTAGGTGAACCCCGCCCACGTTCGCACGTAGGTGAAGTCCATCACCCAGGTCCGGTTCGGAGCGGCCGCGGTGAAGTCGCGGTTGAGCAGGTCCCCCGCCCGGCGGCCGTCCTTGGCAGGGATCGTGGTGCGCACACCCTTGGCACGGCGCACGCCGCGCAGGTCCAGGGCACGCATCGCCCGATCGACGGCCCCCCGCGAGGCGTCCGGGAGGGTGCGGCGCACCAGCGCGGTCATCTTCCGTCGCCCGTACAGGCCCTCGGGCGTGAGCCGCCGCCGGTCCTGCTCATCGACCGTCCAGGCAAGGTCACGGACCCGGTCGAGCACGATCGCATCGGTGACCGTTCGTGCGGCCACCAGCTGGTCGGGTTGGCGCCACGCCCGATAGGTCCGTGCGGCGATCTGACAGCCCTGCTCGCGCAGGACCCGGCAGACCGACTCGACCGCATGGCCCTGGGCGCGCATCTGGTCGATGAACGCCATGATCAGCAGCTGCGGGGGTCGAGTTCCCCCGCGAAGAAAGTCTTGATATGCGGGTGATGCTTCGCCTGCGACAGCCGTGGGGTGATGCTTCACTGGCGGGTGGTCGCGGCGAGGAGGCCGATGGTGGAGGGGGTGGCTGAGGGCTGAGGTGTTCGGACATGGACAAGGGCTCCGCGAGGATGCGGGTGTTGACACCTCACCTCAGCCTGAGGGGCGGGCCACGCAGACCTGTGGCTCGCCTCAGGGCTGGTTGCTCAGCCAGAGCGTCTGGTAGGGCGCAACCTCCATGGGTCCGACGCGGGCCGCCAGCTCGTCGCCGGTCAGCAGGTCGACCCAGCGTTGGTCGTGGACCAGGTTCACCTGGCTGAGCGGGAGCAGTTGGACCTGGTCGGTCACGTTGTTGATCGCGAAGATGTCCTGAAGGCCGTCAAGGCTCTGGCGACCGAGGGCGAAGAACTCTTCGCCCAGGTGCATCGGGAACTGGGTGGCGTTCGGGTGAAACGCTGGTTGCTGGCGCCGGACGGTGATGAGGTGGCGCAGTCGCGCCAGCACCCGGGCGTTCAACGACGCCGGGTCGGCCAGGCGGCTGTTCAGTTCATCGAGGTCCCACTGGTGGCGATTGATCGCGCGCGCTCGGCCCGTGGTCGCAACCCGTTCGTGGTCGTTGGTGGTTCCGAGCAGGCTGTGCAGGTAGAACGCAGGGATCCCCTCCAGCGCCAGCATGATGGCGTGGGCGCAGGCGAATCGGTCGAGTTGGTGGTTGTCGGGACCGTCGACCGTGCCCTGCAGCGCATCGATCAGCGCGATGTTGATCTCGTAGGGCGTCGCGCCCCCGTCGTCGAGGCTGCGCCACGACACGGTGCCGCCGAACGACTCCATCGTGGCGATCAGCGCCGTGAGCTCATCAGGGTCCAGGAGCCCCTCGGTGGGGCGCAGGCCGATGCCGTCGTGGGATGCGATGAGGTTCAGAAGGGCGGTCCCAACCTGCGCGTGTGGCATGCCCATCAGCCACGACGTGAGGTGGCGACTGGTCCCCGTGACCAGCGCCTGCACCAGCAGGGGCGGCAACGAGAAGTTGTAGACGACATGGGCCTCGTTCGCGTTGCCGAAATACGCGAGGTTCTCCTGGCTGGGGATGTTGGTCTCGGTGACGATGATCGCGTCGGGGCGGCGATGTTCGACCAGGGCGCGCAGCAGCCGGACCAGCTCGTGGGTCTGGGGCCGGTTGAGGCAGTCCGTGCCGGGCTCCTTCCACAGGAACGCAACAGCGTCCAGCCGGACAACGCTGACTCCCGCGTCCAGATAGGTCCGGATGGTCCGGACGAATTCGAGCAGGACCTCTGGGTTGGCGAAGTCCAGGTCGACCTGGTCATGGCTGAACGTGGCCCAGACGTGGCGCTGGCCGTGCGCCGTTGCGGTTGGTCGCAGCAACGGACTGGTCCGGGGGCGCACGACCGCCGACAGGTCCGTGGCCGGATCCACCTCGACGAACCAGCCCCGGCCGGGGTCACGATCTCCGCAGTGGTTGCGAAACCACGGGTGCGCGCTGGAGCAGTGGTTGATCACCACGTCGGCCATGACGCGAACGTCGCGGGAGAGCTCGGTGATGTCGTCCCAGTCGCCCAGCGTCGGATCGACCGCCAGGTAGTCGGTGACGGCGAACCCGTCATCCGACGAAGACGGGAAGAACGGCAGGACGTGCAGGCCCGACACCAGCCCAGCGAGGTGTTCGTGGAGGAAACGGCGCAACGTCCGCAGTGGCGGCTGGCCGGGAGTGACGATGCTGCCGGGGTAGCTGATCGCCCAGACGTCGGACTGGTCCCACAACTGCGGGGGCATCGCCGGTGCTGGCGTGCCTTGCGCCGGGTCCCCGATGGCGACCAGCAGTCGCTGTCCGAGTGCGACTGGATCCTCGTCGGGGTAGACCGCTGCCAAGTGGCGTTCCACGCGTGCGTGCAGTCGTTGGGCGGCGGCGCCGTCCAACGACCCAACGGCGTCTGCGTCGGCGCTGGCGTCGGCCCGGTCATGCACCGAAGTCAGCCCGGTCCTGCTCGACGGCCATTCGCAGGTCGTCGAGGACGGTTGGAAACGCCGACGTCACTCGGTTCCAACTGGGGGTGAACGGCTTCTCCATGGGTCGCTCCAGGAAGGCCTGTCCCGCGTCGACGATGTTGCGGGCAAACAGCTCGACGGCCTCCTCCTCGCCATGGGTGTCGACCTGCAGGCCGTTGTAGGCCGCGTCGGCGGCGTAGGACTCGATGAAGTCCAGCGCGACGCGGAAGTACGTCGCCTTGATGGATCGAAACGATTCATTGGTGAAGACCACGCCCTGCGTGGCCAGCTTGCGGAAGATCTGCTTGGCGACGTCGATCGACATCTTCGACAGCCCAGCCGTGGCGTCATCCGCAGACAGGTCCTGGTGTTTGTGGTCGTAGGTGTCCGCGATGTCGACCTGGCACACCCGACTGGTCGTGTAGTTGCGATGCATCTCCGACAGCACGCCGATCTCCAGCCCCCAGTCCGATGGGATCCGGAGGTCGTGGATGACGTCGGTCCGCATCGAGAACTCGCCGGCGAGGGCGTACCGGAAGCTGTCCATGAAATCCAGGTAGGGCAGGGGTCCGTAGATGTTCTTGAGCGTCCGCAGCAGGGGTGTGAGCAGGAGTCGACAGACGCGGCCGCGCAGGACGTCACCATCGGAGCGGGCGTAGTAGCCCTTGCAGAACTGGTAGTTGAAGGTGGGGTGGGCGACCGGATATAGCAGGCGTGCCAGCATCCTGCGGTCGTAGGTCAGGATGTCGCAGTCATGCAGGGCGAACGCGCCGGGACGGCCGGCCGCCAGCAGGTAGCCGTAGGAGAACCACACGTTGCGGCCCTTGCCCGGGGCATCGGGAGCAAGCCCGGAAGTGTGCAGGCGCGCCTCGATCTCGCGGACCCTCGGACCATCGTTCCAGACGATGCTGGTCGTCTGCGGCAGTTGGGCGAAGAAGGTGAGTGCCTGGCGGTACTGGTCGGCATCAGCCTGGTCGAGGCCGACGACGATCCGGTCCAGGTAAGGGACGTCGGCCAACTGCCCAACGATGTGTTCCAGTGCCTGTCCCTGCAGTTCCGAGTACAGCGACGGCAGGACCAGGCTCAGCGGGCGCGTCCGCGAGAACTCGACGAGTTCCCGTTCGAGGTCATCGGTGGGTCGCGTGCCAAGGTTGTGCAGGGTGGTGACCACCCCGTTCTGGAAGAAGTCCGCCATGAGCGCTGGCCCTTGCTGTTGCAGGTCGCGGATCGAGAGGTCGCCGATGGGCAGGTCGAGCGGGTCGTGGCTGGGCAGGTCGCAGCGGCGCAGGTCGTCATGGGCGATCCCGTGACGTTACGGTGGCGCGGCGGTTGTGGCGGCCACGGCCGGCCCCGGCTGCAGGGTCCGCAAGACCCCCGAAAGGACAGGCTGCGTGGGCGACGGACGGGACTTCGCCGGGTTTCAGGCGGAGCTCTACCTCGCCGGGATCGCTGGCCAGCACCCGGATCTGCCATTGCGCTTGCCTGAGCTTGTCGACCGTGCCCGTGACGTGCTGCCGCCCGCCGTGTTCGAGTACGTCGTCGGCGGTGCGGGCGCAGAGCGGACCGTCGCCGCCAACCGGCGGGCCCTGGACCGCTGGCAGTTCGTCGCACGGCAGTTGGTTGCCGACGTCACCCATCGCGACCTCGGCGTGTCGTTGTTCGGACGGCACCTGGCGTCACCGCTCCTGCTGGCCCCGATCGGTGTGTTGGGTGCCTTCGTCGACGGGGGCGAACTGGCAGTGGCGCGCGCGTGCGCAGAGCTCGGAGTGCCGTGGGTCGTGCCGACGTTGTCGTCCGTGGCGTTGGAGGACGTGGCGGCCGCGATGGGGGATTCCCCTCGGCTGTTCCAGCTCTACTGGCAGCGCGACCCGGCCGTGACTGCCAGCTTCGTGGCTCGGGCCGAGCAGGCTGGTTACGACGCCTTGGTGCTGACCATCGACACGCAACTCCCGTCGTGGCGACCGCGCGACCTCCAGGGCGGCTACCACCCGCTGCTCGGCGGCGACGGGATCGCCAACCACCTGGCCGACCCCGCGTTCCAGGCACAACGGTCGCCGGACGCGGATGACCAGTACGTCACCTACGAGGCTGCGGCGATGCTGGGGGACCCGAGTCAGACCTGGGCCGGCGTTGCGGCGCTGTGCGCCTCGACGTCGCTCCCGGTCGTGGTGAAGGGCATCCAACATCCCGACGACGTTGCGCCTGCGCTGTCGGCAGGCGTGGCGGGGATCGGCGTGTCCAACCACGGCGGGCGTCAGCTGGATGGTGCGCGTGGCTCGCTGGATGCCCTGCCCTCAGTTGCCGCGGCGGTCGCTGGGCGCGTGCCCGTCCTGTTCGACAGCGGGATCGAGTCGGGTGCCGACGTCGTCAAGGCGCTGGCGTTGGGGGCGGATGCGGTGCTGGTGGGGCGGCCGTACGTCTGGGGGCTGGCCGCGGGTGGCGAGGCCGGCGTCCGCCAGGTCGTCCGTTGCCTGCTTGCCGAGGTGAGCCTGACCATGGGACTGCTGGGCTGCACCGCCGTTGACCAGATTGGGCCATCCCTGCTTCATCGCGACCCCGCGGTCTGACTGGCGTCGCAAGCCGCGCAGATCGTCTGGCGCCCACATGGTCGCGGTCGACCTGTGTATCAGGACATGCCGTCCGTGGATGGCGGGCCGGCGGTCAGGTTCATCGTGCCGGTCACCGCGAGGCGGTTGCCGTCGCCGACGTCGACCATGTCGACCTGGACCACGACCGAGCGCTGTCCCTTGCGCAACACCCGTGCGGTCGCACGCCCCGGGCCGATCGCAACGGGACCCAGGTACTGCAACGTCATGACCGCCGTCGCAATCGCCATCGATCCGGTCGCACGTGCGGCCGCCGAGCCGCCAGCGGTGTCGATCACCGTCGCGACGACGCCACCGTTGAGGACACCAGCGGTGTTGCGGACCTCGTCGGTGAGTTCCACCTCACATATGGCCGTCGTGGGGTCGGCCGGATCGGGCCGCATGATGCGAATGCCCATGAAGGTGAGGATTGGCGACTTCGGCACGAAGCCGGAGTCGGGAATGCCGGCGGCCATCACGTCGACCTTTCTGCTCAAGGCGTCCTCCACGGCGGCGGGCGAGTGCAGCGAACCATCGGCGGGAGGAAGGAGCCGCCGCCGTGGATCACTGACACCCGCGTCAGGCTAACGGGCTAGCGTCGCGGCGACTCGCGGCAGCCGGCGCCTGATGGCTGCGACGCTGGATCAGGGAGTGCCCACGATGTTGCTGCAGAACCGTGTTGCGATCGTCACCGGAGCCGGTCGCGGGATCGGGCGAGAGATCGCCCTGTGCCTTGCAGGCGAGGGTGCGAAGGTCGTCGTCAACGACATCGGCGTGTCGTTGCAGGGCGACGCGACCGGCGAGGACCCGGCGACCGAGGTCGTCAAGCTGATCGAGGACGCCGGCGGCCAGGCCGTTCCCGTCCACGACTCGGTCAGCGACTTCGACGGCGCAGCGCGGATCGTGGCCGCGGCGGTCGACGCATTTGGCCAGGTCGACATCGTCGTGAACAACGCCGGGATCGTGCGTGACCGGACGCTGGTGAAGATGGACGAGGCCGACTACGACGCCGTGGTGGCCGTGCACCAGAAGGGCACGTTCAACATGGTGCGCCACGCAGCGCCCCTGATGAAGGACGCCGGGTACGGCCGCATCGTCAACCTCACGTCGTCAGCCGGCCTGCGCGGCAACTTCGGCCAGACCAACTACGGCGCGGCCAAGGCGGCCATCATGGGCATGACGTTCGTGTGGGCCCTGGAGTTGGGCAAGCACGGGATCACGGTCAACGCCGTGGCGCCGTCGGGCGTGACGCGCATGACGCAGTCGCTGTATGACCGCACGGGAAACGAGGCGCCGCCGGACGCCGACCCGAAGCACAACGCGCCGCTGATTGCGTTCCTCGCCTCGGAGCGTGCGGGCTACGTCAACGGCCAGATCCTGGGCCGCACGGGCTACAGCTACACGCTGTTCCAGACCCCGCGCCAGGTCGCCTCGATGTACAACGACGGCGGCTGGACGCCCCAAGAGGTCGCGGACAACTTCGAGATCACGTTGGGCCAGCACCTCCAGCCGGTGGGCATGCCTGCCCCCCTTGGCCAGAAGTTCGAGAAGTAGCCAGACGCTGGGTCGTCACACCGCTGGGTCGTTCACACGGCCCCGCTTGCGCGGGCGGCTGCAAGCTCCTGCTCGCTGAGACCGACCAGGCCGCACCAGACCTCGGTGTTGTGCTCGCCCAGCAGGGGAGCGCCCTTTGGTGCTGCCTGCATGGTCGTGCCGAGATGCACGGCCGGTCCCTGCTGGCGGACCGGTCCTGCGACCGGGTCGACGACCTCGACGATGTCGCCACGTTCACGGATGTGGTCGTCGGCGAGGAGGTCGTCAGCGGATCGTGCGATCCCCACCGGCACGCCCGCGTCGATGCACGCGTGCTCGACCTCAACCGCCCGACACGTCCGGGTCCATGCGGCGACCAGGTTGTTGAGCTCGTCGGCGTGCTCCGCGCGGTCGCGAGTGCTGGCCCAGGCCGGGTCGTCGGCCACCTCCTCGCGACCCATGGCGATGCACAGGCGTCGGAAGTTGGCGTTCGATCCGGCGACGATCTGCACCCAACGGCCGTCGGCCGTCGGGAATGCGTCCCCGGGTGCGGCGTTGTCCAGGCGATTGCCGGTCCGTTCGCGCACCATGCCCAGGTGGTCGGCAGCCGGGATCGTCCACTCCAGCACCCGCAGGACCGACGCGTGCAGGGCGGCGTCGATCACCTCGCCGCCACCTCGGCCGCCGTCGGCGATGTCGCGGCGGTAGAGCGCGGCCGTCGCCGCCTGCGCCGCGAAGGCACCCGTGAGGTAGTCGGAGATGTTCACACCGACCCGCACGGGCGGCCGGTCTGGCTCGCCGGTCAGGTGCAGCAGCCCTCCCGCCGCGATGCCGACGCGGTCCAGCCCGGGCCGATGGGAGTCGGGGCCGGTCTGCCCGAAGGCGCTGATCCTGACATAGACCAGCGATGCATCCAGGTCGGTCGGACCCAGGTGCCAGCGCTCCATCGTGCCGGGTCGGAAGTTCTCCACCACGACGTCCGCGGTCGCTGCCAGCCGGAGGAACAGCGCCTGCCCCTCGGCGGATCGCAGGTTGCACGTCACCGAGCGGCGCCCGCGGCCCTCGACGGCCCACCACAACGAGTATCCGTCGTCGGTGAAGGGGCCGATGCCGCGCATGAAGTCGCCGCCGTCGGGCACCTCGACCTTGATGACGTCGGCACCCATTTCGCCCAGCAGCCCGGCGCAGAACGGCGCGGCAATGCGCGTGCCGACGTCCAGCACCCGGACACCCGCCAACGGCAACGCCCGGTCGGCGGCGCACATCAGGTGGCGTCGCGCTCGGCGACGATGTCGCGCATGGACGACTTCTGCTGGCGTTGCGCCAGCTTGGCCAGGGCAGTCGGCGTCGCGGACATGAACTGGTGGATCATGAAGTGGTTGCGCCACGCCACCTGCATGCCCATGTTGTCCTCGGCGTCGTTGATCGACCGCTTCAGCAGCTGGGCCGTCAGCGGCGGAACCTTCGCCACGTCGTCGGCCAGCGCGCGGGTGAACGTCGCAAGGTCGTCGTCGGGGACGACGTGGTTCACCCAGCCCAGGCGCAGCGCTTCCTCGGCGGGCATGCGCCGCCCGGTGAGCATGAACTCCTTGGCCTGGCGAAAGCCCATCGCGTAGGGCTCGACCAGGACCTCCACGCCGACCGCGCTCATCCTGGCGACGGGGTTGGAGAACCACGCGGATTCCGCGGCGACGATCAGGTCACATGCAGAGGCCGTCATCACGCCCGCCGCGACGCAGGCGCCGCGCACCTCGGCAATGGTGGTCTTGGGGAAGTTGCGAATCCGGATCGTCTTGTCCCAGAACATGACGGTCTCGTGCTCGAGCTTCCCCTCGGGCGTGTCGCGCTTGGCTCGCCATGGGTCGGTGTCGTCAGGGTTGACCACGCCCGTCAGGTCGTGGCCGGAGCAGAAGTTGCGCCCCGCCGCGGCAAGGATGACCACACTCACGTCGCGGTCTGCCTCGGCCAGGTCGAAGGCGCGGTCGAGGTCCTCCAGCAGGGCGGTGTTCTGCGCGTTGGACTTCTCCGGACGGTTGAGCGTGATCGTCGCGACCGCGCCGTCGACGGCGTAGAGCACGGTGCCAAGGTCCTTCACGACGCAGCCTTCCGGTCAGCCTTCGATGGCTCGGCACGAGGTTCCCGAGGCAGGCCCAGGACGCGCTCGCCGATGATGTTGCGCTGCACCTCGTTGGTACCGGCGAAGATCGATGCCGACTGGTAGTACAGCCACGACCGTTGCCATGCACCGTCGGCAGGGTTGTCGGCAGCACCGCGCCACAGCGGTGCCGCGGCCCCCAGCACCCGCATCGCCGTGTCGTGCACCTGCTTGCTGCGCTCGCTCCAGTACAGCTTCAGCAGTGATCCCTCGGGGCCTGGTTGCTGGCCGCGTGCAAGGCGCGACAGCGTGCGGTAGTTGTGCAACTGGAAGATCCGGATGTCGGCGAACGCCTGTGCCAGCAGCGTCTGCAACCGCGGGTCGTCGAATGCGCCGGTCTGTTCCGCGATCGCCAGCAGGTCGTCGACCAGTTGGATGTGCTTGACCAACTGGCGCGGGTTGATGCCACGCTCGTGCGACAGCGTGGCACTGGTGACCTGCCAGCCGTGGTCGACGTCGCCGATGACCTGGTCGTTGGGGACGAACACGGAATCCAGGAAGACCTCGTTGAACTCGTCCTCACCGGTCAACTGCCGCAGCGGCCGGACCTGCACGCCAGCGGCGTGCATGTCGACGACGAAGTAGGTGATGCCCCTGTTCTTGGCGACGTCGTGGTTGGTGCGGGCCAGGCACAGGCCCCAGTCGGCGAACTGCGCGTACGACGTCCACACCTTCTGGCCGGTCATGCGCCAGCCACCGTCCACGCGCTCGGCGCTGGTCTTCAGCGCGGCGAGGTCGCTGCCGGCGTCGGGTTCGGAGAAGAGCTGGCAGAACATCTCCCTCGCCGACAGGATGTGGGGCAGCCACCGCGCCTTCTGTTCCTCGGTCCCGTGCGCCAGCAACGTCGGGCCAGCGAGGTTGACGCCAATGCGTCCTGCCAGTTCTGGTGCCCCGGCTCGGGCCAGTTCCTCCTGGACGATGAAGTGGTCGCCAGCCGTCGCTCCGCGGCCGCCGTAGGCCACCGGCCACGTGACGCCCACCCAGCCGCCGTCCGCCAACCGTGCCTGCCAGTCGCGCAGGAAGGCCACCTCGGCGGGGAGGTCGTGAAACGTCGGAGGGCCGGCATCGCGGTCCCATGTGCGGTTGGCATCCAGCCATGACCGCAGTTCCAGGCGGAAGGCCTGTTGCTCGGGAGTCCAGGACAGGTCCACGTGGCTGGCTCGAGACGTCGGTGAGGTCGAGGCGGCGCTGCTGCGGGCATCTTGCCACAACGGGCTCCAACCTTGACACGCGTGTCAGGGAACTGACTACGCTCGGCCACCGTCGCCGCGACTCGTTGCGGTGGCTGCCCGCTGACGCAGGACCACCGTGGACTTCGAGCTTTCCGCTGACCAGGTCGCCCTGCGCGACGCAGCTGCGGACCTCCTGGGCGGGGCAGGGTCCGTGTCGCGTGCACGCGCCGTGCTCGACGCGCCGCTGGGGTACGACGCCGAGTTGTTCAAGCAGGTCGTCGAGCAGGGATGGCTGGCGCTGGAAGTCCCACAGGCGCTCGGCGGGATCGGCCTGGGCTTCGTCGAGGTGGCCGTGCTGGCGGAACAACTGGGTCGTCACGTCGCCCCCGTGCCGTTCCTGTCGTCATCGCTGGCAATCGCGGCGCTGCTGGGCGCCGACGCCAGCCCGGCCGTTGCGGATCGCGCCGCCGCCGCCCTGGAGCGCGTCGTCAACGGTGAGGCGGTGGCGTCGGTGGGTCACGTCGGGGAGTTGTTCGTCGACGCACCGCACGCCCAGCTCGTCGTGGCGATCGACGTTGCGGCGGGCGCAGTGACACTCCACGAGCTGGCCGAACCCCAACGGGCGGAGCCGGCCATGGACCAGACCCGCCGCGTTGCCTGGTTCCGGCCGGCCGACGACCATGGCGGCCTGTCCCTGGGCGGGGCCGACCTGGCAACGGCCCTGTACGACCGGGCGGGCGTGGCCTACGCCGCCGAGTTGCTCGGCGCATCTCAACGGATGCTGGAGGTCGCGACGACTTACGCAAAGACGCGCGAGCAGTTCGGTCGCCCCATCGGATCGTTCCAGGCGATCAAGCACCGCTTGGCGGACATGCTGGTGGACGTGGAGGGCATGCGCTCGGCGGTCCATGCTGCCGCGTGGTCGGTCGCGACCGACGCCGATGATCGCTCCCTCGCGGCATCGACGGCCAAGGCGTGGTGCGGCGACGCCAGCCGCAGGGTCATGGAGTCGGCCCTGCAGGTCCACGGCGGGATCGGGTTCACATGGGAGCACGACCTGCACCTGTACTTCAAGCGCGCCCACCTCGACCGGACGCTGTTCGGCGACCCGACTCACCACCTGCGCCGCCTGGCGACGCTGTTGCGCGACCGCGTGCGCGCCGGCACCGACCTCTGGTGACGCCGCCCGGATTCGGCGCGCGGCGAACGCCGCATGGTCGCCCATTGGTCACAGGGACGTGCCCGTTGTGCCGTCCACGGGGGTCTCCTGCATGGCCAGGAAGATGCCCGTCGCTTCGCACAGCGTGACGCCGTCGGCGGTTGATCGCGCGTCGACCTGGATCCGTCGTCCCTCACGCTTGGCAACCCACGCCTCGTAGGTCACCGCGACGTGCAGCGGCGTCTTCCTGAGGTAGCGAACGGTCAGTTCGATCGTGTAGCCGACCGCACCCGACGCCATCTGGGCAACGCCCAGGAGCTCGTCGAATGACGCTGCGACGACGCCGCCATGCACGCCGCCCTCGGGGCCTTCCGACAGCTGGCTGTAGGTGACCGACGCGGTCGTCACGTCCGGTCGGTAGCGCAGCGTCAAGGGTGGGGCGGCAACGTTCATGCGCCCGCTGATCGGACTCCGTTCGCTCAGCATGCTGGCAGGCACGGGCGCGCCTGCCGCGGTGCCGTGGTTGCGATGGTGGGGCAGGACCGCGACCTGGCGCTCGAGTTGGTCGGCGGCTTCCTCGGCCAGGGCGAGATGGGCGTCCTGGGACGTCTCCGGGTCCAACAGCACGACCGCGTCACCGATGCGCCGAAGCCGTTCGACCAGCGCGTGCATCCGAGCTCGACGTGGGTCGGCCTGGTCGCCCAGCGTGAACCAGCGGTCGTAGACCTCGTGCGATGAGCTGGGCATGGCGTGCTCCATGGCGCGGGGTCCTTGGTGGCAAACGAGAACGTGTTATACCTTTTCTGACGGATCGTCAGAAACCGCAGCGCGGCCAGCGTGCCTGCGGCAAGGGGCGGCGCGACCGCGACACCACCAAGGCACCGGAGCCGTCGATGCACCTGGCCCTCACGCCGGAACAAGAGGCCTTTCGCGACGAGGTCCGCGCCTACATCACGAGCGTGATGACCCCGGAGTTGCGCCGCGCCTACATCCGCCACGAACTGTCGCCAGGCGACTACCGCGCGCTCGTGCGTCGGCTCGGTGACGACGGCTGGCTGTGCCCGTCGTGGCCCAAGGAGTACGGCGGCCGCGGCCTCAGTGCGATCGAGCAGTTCCTGTTCTACGACGAGACGCAGCGCCTCAAGCTCCCCGTGCCGTTCCTGTCGACCAACACCGTCGGCCCGACGATCATGCGCTATGGCACCCAGGAGCAGCGCGACGAGTTCCTGCCGAAGATCCTGCGCGGCGAGGTGCTGTTCTCCATCGGGTACTCGGAGCCCGCAGCAGGCACCGACCTGGCAAGCCTCACCACCCGCGCCGTCCTCGACGGCGACCAGTGGGTGATCACCGGTCAGAAGATCTGGACCTCGCTGGTGCACGTCGCCGACTACGTCTGGCTGGCGTGCCGCACCAACCCGGATGCGCCCAAGCACAAGGGCATCACCATCATCATGGTCCCCACTGATGCGCCGGGGTTCAGCTGGACGCGCATCGAGACGCTGGGCGGCGGGATCACGGCGGCGACGTACTACGAAGACGTCCGCGTCCCGGCCAGCTTCGCCGTCGGCGAGGTGGACGCGGGCTGGCGGCTGATGACCAACCAGCTGAACAACGAGCGCGTTGCGCTGTCAAGCTCTGGTGTCATCGACCGCTACCTGCACGAGGTCCGGGCCTGGGCCCAGCAGACCAAGCTGGCCGACGGCCGTCGCGTGATCGATCAGGAATGGGTGCAGCGCAATCTCGCGGTCGTGCGCGCCAAGGTCGAGGCGCTGCGGCTGCTGAATTGGAAGGTCGCCTGGGGCGCCACCCACGAAACCCTCGCCCCGGAGGACGCTTCCAGCCTGAAGGTCTACGGCTCGGAGTTCTACATCGAGGCCTACCGGCTGCTCATGGAGGTCGTCGGCCCTGCGTCGCTGGTGGCCACCGGATCGCCCGGCGAGGTGCTGGGCGGCGAGCTCGAGGACGAACTGCGCCGGGCACCCATCCTCACCTTCGGCGGCGGCACGAACGAGATCCAGCGCGACATCATCGCGCAGCTGGGCCTTGGCATGCCGCGGTCGCCGCGATGATCCACTGCCACCAGGAGTCGTGACCATGGACTTCACCTACTCCGAGGAGCACCAGGCCGTCGCTGACCTGGCCGCGCAGATCATCGCCGAGCACTGCGACCCCGCTCGCCTGTCGCGGTTGGAGCGCGAGGGTTGGTTCGACCGCGACCTGTGGTCCGCGCTGGCGGCGGCCGGGATGCTGGGCATCGCGCTGCCCGAGTCGGTCGGTGGGGCTGGCCTGGACACGTTGGCATTGCACCCGATCCTGCAGGCTGTGGGCGCCAACGCGGCCCATGTGCCGTTGGCAGAGACGTTGTTGGCGGCCTTGGTCGTGGATCGCCACGGCAGTGCGGCGCAGTGCCAGGCGTTGCTGCCTGGCGTGGTTTCCGGCCAGCTCGTGCTGACCGTCGCACTGGTCGATGACGAGCCGGCCGACCTGCACACCCCGTCGGCCCGACTCCAACCGGGCCCCGGCAACACCCACTCGCTGACCGGCGTCAAGACCCTTGTCCCGTGCGCGGCGCTCGCCGACCGCCACCTCGTCAGTGCCTCGACGCCGGATGGTGGCGTCGCCCTGGTCCTGGTGGATCCGTCGCGCCGGGACGTCGAGGTGGTGGCGCAGGAGACACCCAGCGACGTGCCGCACGCGAGGGTCACCTACGCCGACGTGCCCATCGACAGCCGTGACGTGGTCGGCGCTCTCGACGGCGCGGCCCTGGCCACGCTGATCAACCACGGCCGCTCCGCCTTGGCGTCACTGCAGGTCGGCGTCGTCATGGAGGCCGTGCGCCTGGCCGCCCAGCACACGGGACAGCGCGAACAGTTTGGACGCCAGATCGCCACGTTCCAGGCCGTCAGCCAGCGGGTGGCAGACGCCCGGATCGCCGCCGGCATGCTGGACCTGGTGGCGTTGCAGGCGGCTTGGCGGTTGGCGCAGGGCATGGCGTGTGCCGACGAACTGGCGATCGCTGGTTGGTGGACCGGTGAGGCCGGCCACGGTGTGCTCCACGCGGTCCACCACGTCCACGGCGGGATCGGTGTCGACCGCGACTACCCGCTGCACCGACTGTTCGGTCGCGCCAAGCAGTACGAGTTCGCCCTGGGAGGCAGCAGCCAACACCTGGTCGACCTTGGGCACTCGCTGGCGGCGCAGCCCGCTTGAGCGGCTTGCCGGACGCCTACGAGTGTGCGCGCGATACAACGGCGGCCCTGTGCGCTCAGCGTGGAGTCCAGCGCGCATCTGCGCCATCCGGTCGGCATCATGCCCACCCGACTGCGCCGATCGGCCACCTGTCACTCGCGCGGTGGGAGCATCCAGAGTGCATACAGCGCCCGGGCCGCCCACGGCGACGGGTCCGGCAGGTGCGGTGCGTGCCGTCCACTAACCATTGCATCCGCCCGGCCGAACGGACCGACAGGGCACGAAACTCGCGAATGGTCCGCTTGGCTGGGCAGGTCGGGGATGGGGCCAGCGTGACGGCGGTCGAGACGCAGATCCACGACGACAGGGTCGGTCACATCACCCAAGGTCAGCGGACGCCGACCGCCGGGGGCAGCCAGGTGGAGAGTTCATGAAGCGGGCAATTCTCGGTGGGCTCGGTGGCCTGTTCGTCCTGCTGTACATCGTGCAGTTGGTGCGCGGCGAAGTCAGTGTCAACGGCATCCTCACGTTCACCGTGGTCGGCCTCGTTACCGGCTCTGCCTACGCGATCGCCTCCTCGGGGCTGGTCATCACCTACGCAACCTCGAACGTGTTCAACATGGCCCATGGGTCTGTCGGCATGTTCATGGCGTTCATCTACTGGGAGTTGTCGACCAACCGCGGCTTGCCGATCCCGCTGGCCCTGTTCCTGACCGTCTTCGTCATCGCGCCACTCTTCGGCGCCCTGCTCGAACGCTTCATGATGCGTCGACTGACCAACGCAACCGTCGTCGCGTCGTTGACCGTCACGGTCGGCCTCATGGTCATGCTCATCGGCGTGGCCAAGGTCATCTGGCCCCCCAGCTCCTACCGGATCGAGCGGTTCTTCCCCGGCAGCAGCGTGCAGGTGTTCGGCGTCGGGGTCAGCTACCACGAGATCGTCACGTTCCTGACGGCGGCCATCGTCGCGGGAGCCCTCTACTACCTGCTGAACCGCACGCGGATCGGGATCGCCATGCGGGCGATCGTCGACAACCGCGAACTCCTCGCATTGCACGGTGCTCGGCCCCAACTGCTCGGCATGCTGTCGTGGGGCATCGGTTCCTCGCTGGCTGCGCTTGCCGGGATCCTGCTGGCCCCGGTTGTCCAACTCGACTACATCACGCTCACCCTGATCGTCATCAACGCCTATGCGGCCGCGATGGTGGGGCGCCTCAAGAGCCTGCCCAAGACCTTCGCTGGCGCGCTCATCCTGGGGATGCTCATCGAGCACTCGCAGTTGATGACGGGTTGGGTGCCCGAGTCACTGCTGGACAACGACAACTTCTCCAACTTCATCCTGGGCGTGCGTTCGGCGCTGCCCACGCTGTTCCTGTTCGCGACCATGCTGCTGCTGCCGCAGGAGCGGCTGCGCGTCGGTGTGGTCGAGGGCGCGTCGTTGGCGCGCCTGCCCAGCCGCAGGAAGGCCGTTGGCTGGGGTGTTGCCCTGGTCGCATCCACGGCCGTCGTCGTGAACCTCTTCGAACAGTCCAGCCAGGTCACCGCCATCGGCAAGGGGCTGGCCTTCGCCCTGATCATGCTGAGCCTGGTCGTGCTGACCGGCTACGGCGGCGACGTGTCGCTGGCCCAGATGTCGATGGCCGGCATCGGCGTGCTGGTCGTCGTGCGGACCGGCAGCGTCAACCCATTCACGATCGTCATGGCCGGTGTGATCGCCGGGCTGACCGGGGCCGTCCTGGCCTTCCCGGCGCTGCGCATGCGTGGGCTCTACATCGGCTTGGGAACGCTGGCCATGGCGGCCGCGATGGAGAAGTTGGTGTTCGAGTCCACGTTGGTCGGGTTCAACCTGGGCGGTGTGCGCGAGGTGGAGCGCCTGGCCGGGTTCACCAATGTGCGCTCGTTCGCCGTGTTGGTGTCCGCGGTCTTCGCGCTCATGGCGTACTTCGTGCTGAGCCTTCGGCGTGGACGATTCGGGCGGCTGTTGCTTGCGACCCGCGACAGCCCTGCCGCCTGCGGCACGCTCGGCCTGTCCATCACGCGGACGCGGGTGACCGTCTTCGCGATCTCCTCTGCCATGGCCGGTGTTGCGGGCGCGTTCTTCGCCGGCATGTTGATCGCCGTCGGTTCCACGGACTTCCTGATGTTGCAGAGCCTGCCGCTGCTGCTCATGGCGGTCGTGGGCGGGATCTCCTCGGTCACGGGTGCGCTGGTCGGTGGCATGTTCCTGGGCATGCAGAACATCCTGCCCAGCGTCCCCGCCGATGCTTCCTTCATCCTGCGGATGGTGCGCACGCCCGAGGTGTCGGTCGGGTTCCTCGCGTTGTTCGGCACCAATGCGAACGGGATGGTCGGGGTCGCGTTCGACAAGACGCGCCAACTGCTCAAGCTCCGGGACCCCGTGCCCGAGACGGCGCTTCCCAATGCCGTGGCCGACGAAGCCGAGATGGAGGTGAGCGCCGTTGCCGCTTCTTGAGAGCAGGAGCCTCGTCATGCAGTTCGGCGGCATCCGTGCCGTCGACGATGCGTCGATCACGGTCGAGGGCGGCCGCGTCCAGGGGCTCATCGGGCCCAACGGCGCCGGCAAGACCACGACCTTCAACATCATCACCGGGCTGCAGGAACCGACGTCCGGGCAGGTCTTCATCGATGGGGAGGACGTCACCAGGCTCCCCGTCCACGAACGTGCTCGCAAGGGCATGGCGCGGACCTTCCAGCGCCTCGAGGTGTTCGGTTCGCTCTCGGTCTTCGACAACGTCCGGGTCTCTGCAGAGATCCATGATCGCTGGGGACACCCGGAGGGCAAGCCCAGGGACATCGCCCAGGAGATGCTGGAACGGGTCGGCATCACCGAGTGGGCCAACGTCCAGGCGGATTCGGTCCCGACGGGCATCGCGCGCATGACCGAACTGGCCCGCGCCCTGGCGCAGCGCCCCCGGTTGGTCCTGCTCGACGAGCCGGGCTCGGGCCTCAACGAGGAGGAGGCCGAGGAGTTCGGCACCTTGCTGCTGAGCCTGGCGGACGAGGGCATGGGTGTGCTGATGGTCGAACACGACGTCGACCTGGTCATGCGCGTCTGTTCGTGGATCGATGTCCTGGACTTCGGCCGCAACATCGCGTCCGGCACGCCGGAACAGATCAAGAACGATCCGAAGGTGCAGGAGGCCTATCTCGGCGCCGACCTCGACGAGAACGACAACGGCGTCCTGGACTTCTTCGAGGACGACGAGGTGGTCGCCGGCGCCGCCCCGAGCGCTGCCCGCGCAGGGGAGCCGTCCGATCCCCAGCCCGGAGAAACCTTCATCGGCGAGGACGGCGTGGAGTACGAGTACGTCTATGACGACGAGGAGTCGTCATGAGCACCCCGATCCTCGAACTCGTTGACGTCCATGCCGCCTACGGCCGTATCGAGGTGTTGCGTGGCATCAGCTTCAAGGTCCCCAAGGGGTCGGTGGTTGCCCTGCTCGGGCCCAACGGCGCGGGCAAGACCACCACGCTGAAGGTCGCCAGTGGCCAGATGGGCGTGACTGCCGGACAGATCAAGGTCGGTGGGCAGGTCGTGAACGGTGCGCCCTCGGATGCCCTGGCGCGCGTGGGCATGTGCACGGTCCCCGAAGGACGTGGCGTCTTCCCGAACCTCACGGTCGAGGAGAACCTGCGACTGCACGCCTTCGCCGGCGTCTCCGAGGCCGACGTCAAGGAACGCGCTTTCGCGCGCTTCCCGCGCTTGTCCGAGCGGCGCAGCCAGCTCGCAGGCTCGATGTCGGGCGGTGAGCAACAAATGTTGGCGCTCGCGCGTGCCTTGGCGACCGATCCTGCGTTGGTCCTGTGTGACGAGCTCTCGATGGGGCTGGCACCGCTGATCGTCAAGGAGCTCTATGAGGTCGTCGCACAGCTCGCCCAAGAAGGGGTTTCGGTCCTCGTGATCGAACAATTCGCAAAGACGGCCCTTGCCGTGTCCGACTATGGCGTCGTCATGGTCAACGGCAAGGTCACCGCTGTCGGTCAGCCGCACGACCTCGATGAGGCAGTGGCGGCGGCCTACCACCTGGAGTCGTCATGAGAACCAACGGTCGCACCAACGGTCGCACCAAGGGGCGTCGCCTGGTGGCCGCCGGCCTGTCCCTGGGCCTGGCGTCGGGGGCGCTGCTGGCCACCGGCCTGTCCGCGAGCGCCCAGGATGATGCTGGCGAATCCGTGCGTGTCGACGAGAACGGGTTTCGCGTCGAGGAGCCCCTGCTCGGCGGCTTTCAGACCGACGGCAGCATGACGCCGGTCACGATTCGCATGTTCGAGCCGGTCCTGCCGGTCCCGACAGAAGCAGGTGTGCCGCAGGGCGAGCTCGCCCTGCAGTACACGCGCGCCCTTGTGGGAACGGGCCCGGCATCGCGCGGCCTTGCCAGCTCGTTCTGGATCGGCGCGACCGTGGGCGATGGCTTCGACACGATCTGCAATGGGTGTGGCCAGGACTACCCCTTCAAGGCCGACGCCAAGTACCCCGACGGTCCGTTCGAGTCGACCGATCGCTACGACCCCAATTCTGGTGCTGGCATGTACGGCGAGGCCCACGGGCTGGACGCCCTCGGCCGCGCACAGTCATCGGGAACCGTGATCCCCGAGATGCTCTCGGTGGGGTTCATGGATTCCCAGAGCACGTCGTCCGTGGTTGACGGCATCGCGTCGGTGGAATCGATGGCGCGCATCCAGGGCCTGTCCTTCATGGACGGGCTGGTCACGGTCGACGACTTCCAGAGCGTGCTGACCGCGGCGTCCAACGGTGAGGTCGGCACTTCCGAGGCAACGGTCACCGTTGTCGGCCTCAGCGTCATGGGCCAGAGCTTCTCGGTCACCTCTGATGGCATCGTGCAGGGCGACGACACCGGCGACGAGCTGATCGTCGACTTTGGCGGCGGCAAGTCGATCGACCTGCTGTCCTCCGCCGGCGTCGAGGTCTCCTTTGCCGGGTTCTCCGACGACGACGAGGGACCGGCCGCCTCGCGTACCTCCGGCGGCCTCGTGATCTCGCTGGACTTGACGCCCATCAAGAGCTTCGTGGACGATCTGGGCCTGCCGATCGCGGAGGCCATCGGTGCCATTCCGATCGATGGTGTGGTGCCCATCGACGCCCCGGACAACCCGGTGTTCTGCGCCAACATCGACCTGGGCAACTGCGTGAAGGCGTCGCTGTTCACGTTCGCCACGCTTTCCCCTCGGGTGGACCTGGTGTTGGGCTTCGGTGACGCGTCGGCAGTCGCGACCACGCCGTTCAACTTCGACTTTTCCGCGCCGGCCTCGCCCGTGCTGCCGTCTGCGCCCCAGACCGGAGCATCGACCGGCGGCTTCATCCCGTCGACGTCCGCGCCGACCTTCTCGACCGGTTCTGCGACGCCGCAGGTGGCAGCACCATCGCCGTCCGTCGCTGCCCCTGCCCCGGCCCCGGCAGCGGGGCTGCCGTCGGTCGCATTGTCGTCCGACATCCCCCTGTCCACGCCTGTCGGGGCTGCCGCCTTGCTGGCGGGCCTGTTTGGCGTCATGCTCCTTGCACGCGGGCTCATCGTGCTGAGCTCGAGCGTCGTCGGCCCGCTTGGCGCCGCATCCACATCCGCGTCCCAGGTGCCGGATCTCCGCTCGTTCTGAGCTGCCGCACTCACCCTTCAGGAGCCTCCGATGGCAAGCCGAGACATCGATCCGTCCAACCTGAAAGGTCGCGGCCCCAGCAAGGTCGACGTCCTGATGGAGCGCGCCGCGGTGATCATGATCCCCGCGGGCGTCGTGCTGATCGTGCTCGGCTGGCAAGGCGCCTCGCAGACGGCCTACGAGTTCGAGCAGCTGCCCTACCTGATCTCGGGGGGCCTGCTGGGCCTGGGGCTGATGATCACCGGTGGCCTGGTCTACCTCGGCACGTGGGTGGCCAGGCTGGCCGCCGGTCAGCCTGCTCACGACGCCGGGGTGGCGTCGCTGCAGGGGGCCATCCTCAACGCGCTCGCTGCCGACGGGGGTGGCAATGGCAACGGCGGCAAGTCGCACGGCGCCTACGTGGCGACGCCGAGCGGGACGATGTTCCACAGGCCGGACTGCACCATCGTGAGCAGCCGCGACGACCTGCGTTCGGTTGATCCAGAGCACGAGGCGGGGATTCGGCCCTGCGGCATGTGCGACCCACTGGCGGAGACCGTCAGCACCTGACGCAACGCTTGTCCGGGGCCGTGGGCCCACGGCAACCAAGATTCGCGGAGAAGTCCATGCGCACAGCGCGACGTTCAATGACCGGCCTGCTCGCTGTGCTCGCCCTGACGGCGACCGCTTGCGGGTCACGACTCACCGATGAGCAGTACCAGATCGCCATCACGGCCGGGAACGGTGGCGGGGGTGCCGTCACCACCGGCGACGCAGCGGCCGATGGGGGTGCTGTCGGCGGCGCACTCGATGCGGGCAGTGGTCAGGGTGGGGACACGACACCGTCGGGCGACACTGGTGCCTCCACAGGATCAGCCGAGGGATCGACCGAGGGTTCGTCGCCGGGATCGACCGGTGACGCCGGCAGTGGTGATGCGACGACATCCGGTGCTGGCACGGCGGGCGGCTCCAGCAGCCCGGGCGGGTCCACCGGCGGCGGTGGCGCCACGGCGGCGGACACCCGCTCTGCTCCCGCCGGCGGCAACGGTGGCGCGACCGACGTCGGCGTGACCGCGGACCAGATCACCCTGTTCAACGTCGCCGACATCTCCGGCGCCGTCCCGGGCATCTTCCAGGACGCCCAACTGGCCACCCAGGCCTACGTCGCCTACTTCAATGCGACGGAGGGCACGCTCTACGGACGGTCGCTGAACCTGGTCGTCCGTGACAGCCAGCTGAACGCCAGCCAGAACCGCAGCCACTACGAGGATGCGTGTCAGCAGGCGTTCGCAGCCATCGGTTCCATGAGCGCGTTCGACGAGGGTGTCTCCGGCCCGGTGGGGGAGTGCGGCCTCCCGGACATCCGCACGGCCTCGGTCAACCCGGTGACGATGGACACGCCGACGGTCTACTCGGCCGACGCCATGTCGTCGACGCTGTACCCGACCAACCACTACCTGTACTGGAAGGGGCAGTACCCAGGTGCCGAACTGAGGGCCGGGATGCTGTACATCAACAACGACACGACGACGCTGCAGACCCGTCAGATGATCGGGTCGTCGTCGAAGGTCGGTTACAACTGGGTGGTCGACGAGGCCATCGGCCTTGCGGAGACGAACTACTCGTCCTACGTCATCAAGCTCAAGAACGAGGGCGTCGAGTTCGTCGAGTTCCAGGGCGACGTGCCACAGGTCGTGCGCCTCGCCCAGGCCATGCGCCAGCAGAACTACTGGCCGCGCGTGTTCGCCCTGCAGCAGAACATCTACAGCCCCAAGCTCATGGCCCAGGGCCAGGAGGACATCGAGAGCGTCGAGGTCGCCGTCGGTTCTGCGTTGCTCGAGAACATCCAGCACTACCCGGAGTTGCAGACCTATCGGGAGTGGCTCAAGCGCGTCAGCCCCCAGGCCGAGCCGACCGGGCAGGGCATGTACGCGTGGTCCGCGTCCATGCTGTTCGTCCAGATGGCCAAGCAGGTGGGCCCGAACCTGACTCGCGAAGCGATCCTGGAAGCACTCAGCAAGGTGGCAGGATTCGATGGCAACGGCCTGCTGCCGCCCCAGGACGTGGGGGCGCGCGTGCCGTCGAACTGTCACGTCATCGTCAAGGTCGAGAACCAGCAGTTCGTTCCAGTCGATCCGCCCGACGGTCGTTCGTTCGTCTGTCGCGGTCGCGCGGAGCCACGCGACTGAGCACCATGCGGTCCCGTCCTCAGCCAACGCAACGTCAACAACGCTCCGGAACCGCAATGCCCTGGCGACGCTTGGCGATGCTGATCGCTGGTGCGGGAGCGGTGTACGGACTTGCGGCCGCGTCGGGCGTGGTCGACCTGGTTCGTGACACCGAGCGTTTCCAGCAGGTCGTGGCGGATGCGGGCCTGCTCGGCCCGGTCCTCTTCGTGGTGCTGATGACCGTGCTCGTGCCCGTGGGCGTGCCGGGACTGCCGTTCGTGCTGTCCTCCGGCGTGGTCTTCGCCGCCCCCGTGGCGATCACGGTGAGCCTGATCGGTGGTGTCGCCAGCAGTGCGATCGGCGTGATCGCTGCACGACGTATCGGGCGCGAGGCGTTGGAACGCAAGCTCCCTCGCTGGCTTGCCGGGTTCGATCGGCGCTTGACGGCGGCGGGGATCTGGGGCGTCATCGCGCTGCGGGTCGTGCTTGTCCTGATCGCACCGGCTGACTGGGTCCTGGGGCTGTCCCACCTGTCGCTGCGAGACATCCTGTTGGGGACCACGATTGGCCTGATCCCGCCGACGGTCGCGTACGTGCTCTGGGGGCCGGACTTCTTTGGCTGGCTGGCCTCCCCACCGGGCCTGGCGTCGCTCGCGGCAACCGGCGCGATCGTGTCCCTGGTGTTCCTGCAGCGCCGGAGGCTCCGTGCGGCCCAGGCTCCAGAGATCGCCTGACACGCCGGTCATGCGTCCAACGCGGCTGCCAGGACATGCGGCGAACTCGCCTCACCCGCTGTCAGCGGCCCTTGAACTGCGGGTCGCGCTTCTCGGCGAAGGCACGAGCGCCCTCCTTGGCATCTTCGGAGGCGAAGACGCCCATCCCGATCTTGAGCTCCAGGCCCAGGCCCTCCTGTTCGGACAGGTCCGCGGTCTCACGCATGGAACGCAGGATGCCCTGCACGGCGAGCGGCCCGTTGCGGGCGATTCGATCGGCGATCTGCTGCGCCACGGCGAGTGCTTCGCCCGTGGGCACGATGCGGCCGATCAGGCCGATCTCCAAGGCGGTCGCCGCGTCGACGCGGTCACCGGTCAGCAGGATCTCGGCGGCCCGGGTGTAGGGGATCTGGCGCTGCAGGCGCACCGTCGAGCCGCCGACGGGGAACAGGCTGCGCTGCACCTCGGCCAGTCCGAAGGTCGCGTCGCTGGCGGCCACCCGGATGTCGCAGGCCTGCAGGATTTCCGTGCCGCCCGCCAGGGCGTAGCCCTCGACGGCAGCGATGAGCGGCTTGGAGAGGCGTTCGGAGCGCAGCATCCCGCGAAACGCAGCGTTGGCCTTGCCGACCTTTGCGGCGAATCCGTCGTCCCCAGCTGACGACGACCGTGACGCGCTCATGGCCGTCAGGTCGGCGCCAGCGCAGAAGTTGCCCCCGGCACCAGTCAGGATGGCGACGCGCACGTCATCGTCGGCGTCGATCTGGTCCCAGACGTCGGCCAGTCCGTGGATCAGGTCCCCTGACCAGGCGTTGCGCTTGTCCGGGCGGTTCATCGTGACCGTGACGACGTGGCCATTGGTTGCCACCAGCAGGTGGTCAGTTGGTGACGTGATCACTCGATCCCCTTCGTGTGCCGCGCTCCCGCGGTTCATTGAACGGCGGGTGCCGCGTGCGTGGTGTGGCGGTTCATTGAACGGTGGGTGGTGGGTGGGTCAGATGCGCTGCAGGATCGTGCCGGTGGCCAGCGCCCCGCCGGCGCACATGGTCACCAGCGCGTGTTCCTGGTCCGAGCGCTCGAGCTCATGCAGGGCCGTCGCGAACAGGCGCGCGCCGGTGCTGCCGACCGGGTGGCCCAGGGCGATCGCGCCGCCGTTGACGTTGACCTTGTCCATGTCGGGTTCGTGCTCCTTGGCCCACGACAACACCACCGACGCGAAGGCCTCGTTGATCTCGAAAAGGTCGATGTCGGACATGGTCATCCCGGCCCTGGCCAGGACCTTGGCGGTCGCCTGTCGCGGGCCATCGAGGTGGTAGTAGGGGTCCGAGCCGACAAGGACCTGGCTGACGATCCTGGCCCGTGGCTTCAGGCCCAGCGCGTCGGCCTTCTCACGACTCATCCACAGCACGGCCGCGGCGCCGTCGGAGATCTGCGAGGAGTTGCCTGCGGTGTGCACGCCACCCGCGACGACGGGTCGCAGCGCGGCCAAGCCCTCCATGGTCGTCTCACGCGGGCCCTGGTCGCGGTCGACGTCCAGGAACTCGCCGGTTGGCTCAGCGGTCTTGCGATCCACCTGTGGCGCGCCCACCAGGGCGAACACCTCGCGCTTGAAGCGCCCCTCGTCCCAGGCACGGGCAGCGTTGGCCTGCGACCGCAACGCCAGCTCGTCGACGTCGTTGCGGGTGATGCCGCGGTCGGTCGCGATGCGCTCCGCCCCGCCGAACTGGTCGGGTAGGTCCAGGGACCAGTCGTTGGGTCGCGGCACCCCCGGTCCGCCGAACACGGCAGCACCGAGTCCCACGCGGCTCATCATCTCCACGCCGCACGCGATGCCGACGTCGATGGCGCCGGCGGCGATGAGCCCGGCGATGAAGTGGCTGGCCTGCTGGGCGGATCCACACTGGCAGTCAACGGTCGTGCACGCGGTGGCGGCCGGCAGCCCTTGGGCGAACCATGCGTAGCGCGTGATGTTCGCGGCCTGTTCTCCGCCCTGGGTCACGCATCCGCCGACGACCTGCTCGACCTCGGCCGGGTCGATGCCGGCGCGGTCGATGACCTCCTGCAGGGTCGCGCCAAGGACCTTGGCAGGGTGCAGGCCAGCCAGCCAGCCGTTGCGTCGGCCGATCGGGGTGCGGACGGCATCGACGATGACAGCTTCGGCCATGGTGGATCCTTGGGGTAGAACGTGTTCTCGTTCCCGCCACGGTAGAGCGCCGAGCAGGAACGCGGCAACTCCAGCGTGCGGCATCGGTCACGTGCCGCGCAATGGCGCCTCGACCGCGCTCGCGGGCCGGCATCGGGGGACGTCACCGGCTTGGCTGGCCGCGCCGCGGTGAGCGAGCCGGTTGGCACAATGGCGCCAATGCGAAGTAGAACACGTTCTTGATGGGCTCACTTGCCGCTGCGCTGGCTCAATCGGTGTGGTGGTTCCTCGCGCCCGAATGATCGGAGCACGCCGATGACCGACCCGCGCACCGACGCACCGCCCTCCGATGCCGACGCGCTGGCAGCTGTCCAAGCAGTGATCGAGGCCGGACCCGGTGCCCCGTTGGTCGCGCCCGATCCGGTCAACGTTCCCATGATCCGCCACTGGTGCCGAGCGTTTGGCGAGTCGAACCCCGTCTACCTTGACGCCGACGTGGCCATGGCCAGCGCGCACGGGGAGCAGGTCGCACCGCCGGGGATGCTGGGGGTGTGGACGATGGACACCAAGCGCAACGACGGGGGCCCACGTGACCAGGCGCTGCGGGCGCTCGAGCATGCGGGCTACACCGCCGTCGTCGCCACCGACTACGAGCACGAGTACCACCAGCCGCAGCGCCTGGGTGTTCGGCTGACCGAGCAGCGCTGCATCGAATGGATCGAGGGCCCCAAGGACACGGGTCTTGGCCGCGGCTTCTTCATCGGCACCCGCTACGACTATCGCGATGCGGACGGCGAACTGGTCGGGGTGGCCAGGATGAAGCTCCTCAAGTTCCGGCCACGGGCCAGCGCGAGCCAAGCAGCCACCGAAGCCCCGCAGGAGGCCTGACCATGGGCGAGCCCCGCTCCGCCGACGCCATGCGCCTGCGTCCGCGCCGCGTCGTCAACGGCGACAACCAGTTCTTCTGGGACGGCGTGGATGACGGCCAGCTGTTGATCCAACGCTGTGCGGACTGCCAACGCCTGCGCCACCCCGCTCGCCCCATGTGCCCACACTGCCAGTCCACGCGCTGGGACGCAGTCGCTGCCTCAGGTGACGGCACGGTCTTCAGCTACGTCGTCCACCACCATCCACCGCTGCCGGGCGTGACGGTCCCGCACGTCGTGGCGACGATCGACTTGTCAGAGGGCACGCGCTACGTCGCACAACTCGTCGACGTCGAGCCGGCCGATGTGTCGATCGGTATGCCGGTGGAGTTGACGTTCGTCGAGTTCGACCCCGACCTGACCTTGCCCGTCTTCCGACCGGCTGCCCGGGCATGAGTACGACGCAGATCGAGGAGCCGCTCGTGGTCACCCGTGACCTGACATTCGACGACGTGGTGGTCGGCGCCGAGCTTCCCGCTGTCACCGTGGACCTGACGCCGACGCTGGTGATCGCAACGGCCCTTGCCACGCGCGACTTCGAGGAGGTCCACCACGACGTCGACGTCGCGCGTGCCGCCGGGCTGGACAACATCTTCCTCAACATCCTGGCCACCAACGGCCTGTGCCAGCGGCTGGTCATCGACTGGGCGGGCCGGGACGCCATCGTGCGGCGGTCGTCGGTCCGCCTGGGCGTGCCCGCTCTAGCCGGCGACCAGCTGGCGTTGACCGCCGCGGTCACCCGTGCTGATCGCACCAAAGACGGCCCGACCGGGGAGGTCGAGGTCGAGGTCACCGGCATGGTCAGTACCGGCCGCCACGCCTTGGCCCGCATCACGATCACCCTCCCAACCACCTCGAACCCAGAGCCCGACGATGAGTGAGCGCACACTTTCGGGCAAGGCGGCGATCGCGGGCATCGGCGCGACGGAGTTCTCCAAGGCCTCGGGGCGCTCTGAGCTGCAACTGGCCTGTGAGGCCGTTGCGGCAGCCATCGCCGACGCCGGGCTCGAGCCCTCCGACGTGGACGGGTTGACGACCTTCACCCTGGACACCAACCCGGAGATCGACGTCGCCGCCGGCGTGGGGCTGAACGACCTCAGCTTCTGGTCGCGCATCCACTATGGCGGTGGCGCGTCCTGCGCGACGATCGCCCACGCCGCCATGGCCGTTGCCACCGGCCAGGCCGAGGTGGTCGTCGCCTACCGCGCCTTCAACGAACGTTCGGGCAACCGCTACGGCACCGGCCGATCCGAGTGGGCGCCGAGTGCCGAGGGGATCTCCTGGGGCTGGTACCTGCCGCACGGGTTCATGACCCCGGCGGCCTGGGTGGCGATGGTCGCCCAGCGGTATCTGCACGTGCACGGCCTGACGCCGGACGACCTGGGCCACGTGTCGGTGCTGGCGCGCGGGTACGCCGCCAGCAACCCCAAGGCGATGTTCCACGGCCGGCCCATCACGCTCGAAGAGCACCACGCCTCGAGGTGGATCACCGAACCCCTGCGCCTGTTCGACTGCTGCCTGGAGTCCGATGGCGGCCAGGCGATCGTCGTCACGACGCCGGAGCGTGCGCGCGATCTGCCCAATGCCGCGGTGATCATCACGGCGGCTGCGCAGGGCTCGCCACGCGCCCAGGAACAGATGACCAGCTTCTACAACAACGACATGACCGGGCTGCCCGAACAGGGTTTGGTCGCGCGCACGCTGTATGCCCAGGCTCGCATGGGTCCCGACGACGTCCAGGTCGCCAACCTCTACGACGCGTTCAGCCCACTCGTGCTCATGCAGCTCGAGGAGTACGGGTTCTGCGAACGTGGCGAGGCGGCTGCCTTCGTCGCCGACGGCCAACTTGGCCTGAAGGGCCGACTGCCCACCAACACCAACGGTGGCCAGATGGGTGAGGCGTACCTGCACGGCATGAATGGCATTGCCGAGGCAGTCCGCCAGGTCCGCGGCACCGCGGTCAACCAGGTCGACGACGTGACCAACGTGCTGGTCACCGGCGGCTTGGGCGTGCCCAGCTCGGGCCTGATCCTGTCCAAGGACCGGTGACAGTGCACCAGCCTTCACACCCCCGTTACCGTGCAGGAAGCGTGCGTTCCAAATCCAGGCTGCTCTCGAGGGCTACCTTCCGTGGGAGCCGCGCGGGTGGTACGGGTCTGCACCTCCACGCCATCACCTCGCCGGCGGTCATCTCAGGGGAGCAGCTGCATGTCCAATGCCGTCACGCCTGCCCATGAAGCGGCGACGTCAACTGTGACTGCGCCGCTGGCGGCTGCGCCACTGACGATCGACCAGCTGCGTGGCCTGGGCGGCCACCATCTCGGTCACTCCGACTGGCACCTCGTGACCCAGGAGCAGGTGAACGCGTTCGGGGCCGTCACCGAGGACGAACAGTGGATCCACGTGGACACCGATCGCGCCGCCCACGGCCCGTTCGGCACCACGATCGCCCACGGCTACCTCACCCTGGGGATGATGACCAAGCTGTTGACCCAAGTGCTGGTCGTTGACCCATCGGCCACCATCATCAACTATGGGTTGGGCAAGGTCCGGTTTCCAGCCCCGGTGCTGGTGGGCGCTCGCATTCGGGCGGACGTCACGTGTCGGGAGGTCACCGAGGTCAGGGGCGGCGTGCAGGTGCTGCTCGACGTGACCATCCAGGCCGAAGGCACGGACCGGCCATCCTGTGTCGCCGAAGTCCTGTTCCGCTACTACGCAGCCTGAACGCCGCACCCACGTCCGCACGCACTGTGCAGGAGTCTCCACATGACCATCTTGATCACCGGCGCACCGAAACGTGCTGCCTCGCTCGCCGACACCCTGCGCGCCGTTCACCTCGATGTCACCGTCGTGGAAGACCTCGAGGACCTCCCCAAGGTCGTTGACGCCCTGGCCCCGGGGTCGATCGACGCCTACGTCCAGCTGCCCATCAAGGTCCGTGCGACCGGCACGTCCGCCGTGGAGCTCGTCGGCGACTTCCTCGCCCAGGGCATCGTTGCCCGATTTGAGTCCGTGAGGATCGTCCTGCCCAAGCTGTCCGACGATGCGGGTGTGGTCCTGGTGTCCGGCAACAGCCCCGACGGCGTGCGCACTCTTGACGACCGTCAGGCACGGCTCGCGTTGCTCACGCTGCTCTCTCACGCGGTCAGGGCGGAGCGATCCACCGCCGGAGGCTGGGTCCGCGTGGTGGGCCGCGGTGGGCCCCGCACGGACAATGAGCTGGCACAGATGGTGACGTCCAATGGCGCACTGCCGGCGCCGTCGGTCGCCGTGGAGGCTGACGAGGAGCTGGACTACTCGCAGTGGAAGCTGGCCCTGATGACGATGGATCACGGGGTCGCCTGATGTCAGCATCGCTGCATGACCGCCTGAGCCAGCGCGTGGAAGACCTGACCGAACGGACCCTGGACCTGTTGCCGTCCATGCCCGGCAGCGACGGCGACATGGTCGGCTTCGCGCCCGTCCTGGCCAAGACGTTGCGGCGGGCCGCGCTGCGGCCCCTGGTGACCGGCCAAGCGATGCTGCGTTACGCCACCGGCGTGGCGCAGGCCACCACGGGCACGGCGTTGCGGGCGGTTGGACGCACGGCGGAGGACCCCGTCACGGTGGACCCCCGCGATCGTCGTTTTGCCGACGAGGCGTGGGAGGACAGCCCGGTCTTCCACCTGGTGCTCCAGCAGTACCTCCTGCTGCGTCGTCTGGTTGACGAGACGGTTGAGGCGGGAGCGCCGGACGGCATCGAGGGGGACAAGGCGCGGATGGGTGCCGCGTTCGTCCTGGACATGCTGGCACCCACGAACATGCTGTTCACCAACCCGGTGGCCTTGCAGACCGCGGTGGAGACCCACGGTCGCAGCCTGCTGACCGGCATGCAGCACTTCATGGATGACCTCGTCAACAACAGCGGGCGGCCGTCCCAGGTGGATCGGACACCGTTCACGGTGGGGGGCAACCTCGCCTGCACGCCGGGCAAGGTCGTGTTCCGCAACGCACTGATCGAGTTGATCCAGTACGAGGCCCAGACGGAGAAGGTGTTCTCGACGCCCCTGTTGCTGTCCCCGCCCTGGATCAACAAGTACTACGTGATGGACCTGGCACCCGGCCGATCGTTCGCCGAGTGGGCCGTGCAGCACGGGCACACGGTGTTTGCGATCAGCTACCGCAATCCAACGCCGGAGATGAGCGACACCGGCATGGAGGACTACCTGACCGACGGCCTGCTGACCGCGGTCGACGTCGTCCGTGAGATCACGGGGGTCAAGTCGGTCAACGTCGCAGCCCTCTGCCTTGGTGGGACGCTGACGACGATCATGCTCGGCCACCTCGCCAACATCGGCCAGTCCGACCACGTGAAGTCGGTCACGCTGCTCAACACGTTGACCGACTTCGCCGACTCCGGCCCGCTGACCTGCTTCACCGACGTGCGCACGGTCGAGCGCCTCGAGGAGAAGATGGCGGAAACCGGCCTGCTCGACGGCGCGGAAATGCGCTCGACGTTCGACATGCTCCGGGCCAACGACCTCATCTTCAACTACGTCGTGAGCAACTGGTTGCTGGGCAAGACCCCGCCAGCGTTCGACATCCTTGCCTGGAACGACGACACGACGAACATGCCCGCCAAGATGCACTCGTTCTACCTGCGCCAGTGCTACGTCGACAACCGCCTGGTCAAGGGCGAACTCGAGGTGCTGGGCGACCGGATCGACCTGGGCAAGATCCCCCAGGACGTGTTCATCGTCGGTGCCGTCAACGACCACATCGCCCCGTGGGAGACCACCTTCCGAGGCATCCAGCGCCTGACGAGCGCCGATGTGACCTACGTGCTGAGCTCCGCTGGCCACATCGCTGGCGTCGTCAACCCGCCGAGCCCCAAGGCCTCGTACCGGACTCGCGAGGGCGTGGAGGGCACGCCACAGGAGTGGCTGGATGGAACCGAGGAGGTCCAGGCATCCTGGTGGGAACCGTGGGCCGAGTGGATCGGCGCGCGTGCGGGGCGCCTGCGCGCCGCACGGGTGGTCGGCAGCGCCGCCAACCCGGCCATCTGTGACGCCCCGGGCACCTACGTCCTGGAGTGACGTCCACGCCGGGATGGGTGTGCGCTTGGCGACCATTCCGTGAGCGTGGTATCCCAAGCGCTTGAGATACTTAACGATGCGAGGTAGGGTATGCAGTGCGCACCGGCGAGTTCGTCGCCGAACCTCGCGCCACCGTGAGCCGGGTTGTCCGGCGCCTCATCCAGGAGCATCCCATGGCCACCACGTTCGCCAACACCATCGCTGACGCGCAGGACGGCGTCCTCGAGCTCGTCACCAAGTCGCAGAAGGCCGTCCTCGACCAGGTCAACGCCCTCGGCACCCAGATCACGAAGTCCTTCCCCGGCGTCGAGCTCCCCGAGTTCGATGGCCTGCCCCTCGCCGACGCCCTCGGCACCCCCGCCGAGCTGCTGGGCCAGGGTTTCGCCTTCGCCGGCAAGGTCCTTGAGGCACAGAAGGACTTCGCGCTGAAGCTCATCGCCTCCATCGACGGCATGGTCTCCACCACGACCGCTCCCAAGGCTGCAGCTGCCAAGACCACCACCAAGGCCTGAGTCCTTCCCCGACGTCCCCCCGACGTCGCTGTCACCTGCCCCCTCCGGCCGTGTGACACCTCGAACGGCACCTCTTGCAGGTGCCGTTCGTGCGTTTCGGACCGTTGTCGCAGCTACCGTGAGGTCGCGACATGACCGCGAGAGGCGGTGGGCACATGGGCAGGGCAACCGACGCCTGGGAGGTCCAGAAGGACACCCTTGGCTCCTTCATCAAGGGACAACGCCACCTCGCCAACCTTTCCCTGCGCCAGCTTTCGGAATTGACGACGGTCTCCAACGCCTACCTGAGCCAGATCGAACGTGGCCTGCACGCGCCGTCAGTGCGGGTGCTGAGCGCGATCGCGGACGCGCTGGGCGTGTCCGCGGAGACGTTGCTGCGCCAGGCAGGGTTGGCGGACGAGGACGGCGACGACCCCGATGCGCCTGGGTCGGAAGGCGCGGTGGAGACCGCCATCCTTGCCGATCCGCGCCTTGGCGACGAGCAGAAGACCGCACTGATCAGCGTCTACCGCAGCTACCTCGGCAAGGCCTGACCTGCGTGGCGAGGTAGAACGTGTTCTACTATTGTCCCGGGATCTGACGTTGCGTCAGGTCGGCGTCGTTGCACGTCGAGGACCCGGGAGGTCGTCATGACGGAGCAGGAACGCGTGTTCGGGTTGTGGCGGATCGCCGAGCAGCAACCCGATCGCCCGATGATGGTCGACCCCGACGGTGACACGCGCACAGCGGGGGAGTTGGCTGCCGCCAGCAACCAGGTCGTGCATGGCCTGCGCGCGCGCGGCCTGGGCCACGACGACGCCGTGGCGGTGCTGCTGCCCAATGGCTTCGCGTACTGGGAGGTCCTCCTGGCCGCGGAGCAGGCCGGGTGGCACCTCGTGCCGGTCAACTATCACCTGTCCGGACCCGAGATTGCCTACATCGTCAACGACTCCGGCGCGAAGGCGTTCATCGCCGACGCACGGTTCGCGGAACTGGCGACCAAGGCGGCCACCGAATTCGACCTCGGCTCGCAGGGTCGGTTCGCGGTCGGTGAGATCGACGGGTTCGTCTCCTTCGACGACCTGAAGGCCGGCCAACCGACGACGGCCCCGGCAGACCGCTCGACCGGCGGCATCATGACCTACACGTCGGGCACGACCGGCAAGCCCAAGGGCGTGAAGCGGCCCCTGCCGCTCGACGATCCTGATACCAATGCGATGAAGGCCACGTTCCTGAATGCCCTGTTCGGGCTGATGGACCCCGATCACGTTCACCTCGTCGTGGCGCCGCTCTACCACACGGCCGTGGTGCGCTACTCCGACGCGGCCCTGCACGCCGGCCACCGCGTGGTGCTGATGGACAGGTGGACACCTGAGGGGACGCTGGAGCGCATCGAGCGCTATCGCGTCACGTCCAGCCACATGGTCCCGACGATGTTCAACCGTCTGCTGAAGCTGCCGGCGGACGTCCGTGAAGCGGCGGACGTGTCCAGCCTGCGCTGCATGATCCATTCGGCTGCACCGTGTCCCATCCCGACCAAGCAGGCGATGCTGGACTGGTGGGGCGACGTCATCTTCGAGTACTACGCCGCGACCGAGGGGGGCGGCACGATGGCCACGCCGCAGCAGTGGCGCGCCAGGCCGGGAACGGTCGGCACCGCGTGGCCGATATCGGAGATCAGGATCATCGACGACGAGGGCAACGACCTGGGCACCAACCAGGTCGGGACCATCTGGATGAAGATGGGTGACCACACCTTCGAGTACAAGGACGATGCCGAGAAGACCAAGCGCTCCTGGAACGACCAGGGGTTCTTCACCGTCGGCGACGTCGGCGAGCTCGACGACGACGGGTTTCTCTTCCTGCGTGACCGCAAGATCGACATGATCATCTCCGGCGGGGTGAACATCTACCCGGCAGAGATCGAGTCGGTGATCCTGCAGCATCCCGACGTCCTGGACTGTGGTGTCTTCGGGGTGCCGCACGATGACCTGGGCGAGCAGGTCAAGGCCGCCGTGCAACTGGTCGAGGGAGTCGCTCGCGAGGGCGTCGAGGGACGCATCCTCGACCTGTGCCGCGAGCAGCTGGGTGCCTACAAGGTCCCGCGCTCCATCGACGTGCTTGACGAGCTGCCCCGCGACCCCAACGGGAAGCTGTACAAGCGCAAGCTGCGTGACCCCTACTGGCAGGGCCGCGACTCCGCCCTGGTCTGACGCCGCGCCGGATGGCGGCCGCAGGGGTCAGGTCCCAGCGCCGGTCGCGGCGTGAACCGAGGCCAGGCCGACGGACGTGCCGGCCGGGAACGACGATGCCAACACGCCAACACCCTTGGCGGCGTAGGCCGGTCCAGGCTTGTAGGTGTCCAGCCATGCGATGAACTCGTCGAGTTCCATTGGCAGTCCCAGGTGGAAGCCCTGGCCGACGTCGCAGCCGACTTCGGCCAGCTTCTTGCGTGTCGGCTCGTCCTCGATGCCCTCTGCCACCGCCGACATCCCGAGCTCGTGGGCGAGCGCAATCGTTGACCGGACAATGGCCAGCTTCGAGGGATCGTCAACCATGCCATCCACGAAGGAACGGTCGATCTTGAGCTCGTCAGCGGGCAGGCGACGCAGGTAGGACAGCGACGAGTAGCCGGTCCCGAAGTCGTCGATCGACAGGCTGACGCCAAGGTCCTCGTAGGCCAGCAGCACCTCGTTGAGGCGCTGACTGTCGCTGACGAACACCGATTCCGTCACTTCGATCAACAGGGCTTCCGGTGGCAGACCGCACGATCGCAGCGTGTCCCGAACCGTGGCAACGACCTCCAGGTCGAGCAGCGCGGGTCCCGACAGGTTCACGGCAGCGCGGACGTCATGGCCGGCTGCGCGCCACTGCGCAACCGCGGGGAGAGCCTTGGAGAGCACGGCCAGGGTGAGCGGTCGCACCATGCCGGACTGTTCGGCGACGGGGACGAACTCGGCCGGCGACACCGAGCCGAGCTCGGGGTCGGTCCACCGCGCCAGTACCTCCGCACCCGCGACCTCGCCGGTCAGCAGGTTGATCTGTGGCTGGTACGCGATCTCGATCACCTCGTCCATCACCGAGGCGCGCAGTCGGCCGGCCACCTGCAACCGGCGCAGCCACGATTCTTCGGTCTCTGCCTCGTAGAACACGAACGGGAGCTCGTCACGCTTGGCGGCGTACATGGCGATGTCGGCCTGGCGCAGCAGGCTGTCCGGGTCGTCGGCGTGGCGCGGGCAGAGGCTGACTCCCACGGATCCGCCGACTGCGATGGTCATGTCGGCGATGTTGACCGGCTCTTCGAGGAGCTTCGAGATCCGCTCGGCGAGCGACGCCGCCACTGGGCCGATGTCGGGCGCGTGGACCAGGATGCCGAACTCGTCACCGCCAAGGCGCGCGAGGAACTCGGTGGCTCGCAGGTGATGGCGCATGCGACCGCCGACCTCGCGCAGGAGCATGTCGCCGTACTGGTGTCCCAGCGAGTCGTTGACCTCCTTGAATCGGTCGAGGTCGATCATCAGGACCGCGACTTCCTGGCCGACGGCACGTGCGTCGACCAGCCCACCGAGCCGTTGCATGAAGTAGGCGCGGTTCGGCAGCCCCGTGAGGCTGTCATGCAGCGCGCGGTGTTCGCGTTCGTCGACCTCAGCGCGGAGGCGATCGACCAGCTCGGAGCGCCCCATCGCGCTGGCCGCCTGCTGCGCGACACTGGCAATCAGGTTGCGTTGCTGGGCAGCAGAACGAGTGCTCGTCGGCAGATCGAAGGTCAGCCAACCAATGGCGTCATGTCCGCGGACCGGGGCCAGGGCCACCTCGCTGTAGCCCAGGGCGCGCAGCGCTTCGGGGGCTGGTCCCTGGCCGAGTCGTGCGTCGAGCAGGACTGGGCCGTCCGCGGCCAGGGTCGCGATGGCGGCCCGGTCCTTGCGGGACGCATCGACGGCCTGGACGTGTCCGTCGTGGACGCGCCAATGGACCTGGTCGCCGGCCCACGGGACATACAGGTCGCCGCGCGAGGCACCGAGCAGGGAAGCCCCTTCGAGCAGGCTGATGCGGGCGCCGCCCGTGACCGAGGCTTCCGCGGCCAGGTCACCGGAGAACTCATAAAGCCGCTGCAAGGTCTCGTACTGGTCGCCCAGCTCGGCATAGACCCGAAGGAGTTGGTAGATGCCCAAGAAGGCGGCAATGTCGACCAGAAGCAGCGTCGGAGCGTGCCAGGTCGCCACTCCCAGGAAGATGCCGACCACGCTGAGGGTGGCCGTCACACCGATGCCGAACAGGGAGACCCTGACCGTCTGCATCACGCGCAACTGGGGGGAGGTCAGCAGGACCGCGAACGCGACCATGACCGACGTGACCGCGTGCGAGATCGCAAGCGAGGCGGCCAACGCCAGCCAGCCCCGGCCGCCGGCGGGGTCCGCGGCGCCCAACAGCACACGATGCAACGCGACAGCGAGCGCGCTGGTCAGGCTGAGCAGCGCGATGTTGAACAGGTACTTCAGCGGGCTCTTGCGGAGCCCGGGCAGCAGCGCCACGGCACTGCCAAGGGCGCGGCCCCCGACCGCAGCGACGGGGGAGACGAACAGCAGCGCCAGTGCCATCGGCAGCTCGGCGAGTGACGTCGTCGCCCCGTCCTCGCGCAGGCGCAACTCGACGACGAGCAGCTCCGCGCCGAGGAACGCGACTGCGGTTGCCAGGAAGGGCACCCAGGACTGTTCATACATCCCGGCCCATGTCGCTCGACTGGGGCCGACCTCCTGGAACAAGGCCTGGTCGCCGGCGAAGACGAACACGACGAGGACCGCGGCCACGAGTGCCATCGCGAAGGCGAGCGCCCAGACCAAGCGCTGCGACGTGGCCGCCGACATGCTCTCTCACTCCCGGTGACACGCGGGTTCACCGTCTGGGTTGGGGGGCGCCTCGCCGGTCCGTCATGTGGGGCTCGTTGGCGTCCGCGCACGATAAGGGCTGGGTGCTCCGGAACCGTGATTCTGGCGCAGTCGGTGGACGCAGCGTGACCCCGCGACAACAGTGCGATGCCAACCTGTTCGCTGTGTGCGCTTCTGGTGTTCAAGTGCGATCAGACCCCTTCTGAGGCGTCTGTGGCTACCGAGCACAGGTGAACCATGCTGAACGGACGGACTGGTCCGAATGAACTAGTCCGGCCCCCACCCACCCACACGCATCGGCATGACTCATCAGGAGAACATCCGTGGCAACGTCACTTCTCACCACCAACGCCAACCGCAACCTCGCCGCCGGATCCGCGCTTGCCGGGACCCGCTGGTCCGCGCAGTCAGCGCTGGCAGGCACGCGCTGGTCGGCGCAGTCGGCCCTGGCAGGCACGCGCTGGTCCGCACAGGCCGCTGGCACCCGCTGGTACGCGCAGACCCCCGGGACGCGCTGGTACTCCAAGGCCGCCGGCACCCGTTGGTCCGCCGTGGCCAGCCCTGCGGCGTCGGCTGCGAGCAACCGCTGGTCGAGCAACCGCTGGTCCGCCGTGGCCACCCCTGCGGCGTCGGCTGCGAGCAACCGCTGGTCGAGCAACCGCTGGTCAGCTGTTGCCGCAATCCTGGTTCCCAGCAACCGTTGGTCCGCACTCGGGATGGCCTGACCGACCCGCGACGACCCGGCGGCCGCGGCGGCCGTGGTTCGACCCGCTGCCTCCGGGGTCCTGGGCCATCGTCAAGTTGGTCGAAACGAGAACGTGTTCTAGTGTCGCCCTGACGATGTGTCAGGGAGGCCGATCGTGTCCGAGGTGCTCACCGCGCCACACGTGCTCACGTTTGCGTACACCCGATCCACCGGTCCCGTCATTGGTGCCTTCCTGACCGGGCTCCGTGACCGGACCGTGTTCGGGATCCGGGTGGGCGACGGCCGCGTGGTCGTTCCGCCCCAGGAATACGACCCGGTGACCTCCCAGCCGTTGACGGTCGACGACCTCGTCGAGGTGGCGGCGGTCGGCGAGGTCGTGACCTGGGCGTGGGTGCCCGAGCCACGGCCCGGGCAGCCGTTTGATCGGCCCTTTGCCTACGTCCTGGTGCGGCTGGACGGGGCCGACACGCCCATCCTGCACGCGCTGGACGTGCCGGCGCCCAAGGATGTGTCCACCGGGATGCGCGTGCGCATCCGATGGGCCGCCGAGCCGACCGGGCACATCGGCGACATCGCCTGCTTCGAGCCGGTGGCCGGCGATGCCCCGGCAGCGTCGGACGAGCCAGGCGCGCCAGGCGCCGTGCAGGACGCGCCGCCAGCTGATCCCGTCACCGTGGTGACCACGCCCGTCGAGGTGGCATTGACCTACCACCCGGGCCCGGTGGAGGAAGCCTTCCTGCGCGGGACCCAGGAGCGGCGGTTGCTCGCGCGCCAGTGCTCGAAGTGCGCCAAGGTCTACCTGCCGCCGCGCGGCGTCTGCTCGATGTGCGGGACGGCATTCACCGATGAGATCATCGAGATCGGTGAACCGGGCAACCAGGTCGGGACGATCGCGACGTTCGCCGTCGTCAACGTGCCCTTCGCTGGGCGCGAGGTCGACCTGCCCTACGCGGCCGTCGAGGTTCTCTGGGACGGTGCGCACATCACGTCGCAGTTCCTGTTCAGGGGCGCGCCGCTGGAGGACGTGCGCATGGGCGGGCGCGTCCGTGCGGTCTGGAAGGACGGCGACCTCGAACCGACGTTGTCCAACGTCACCCACGTCGTACCGATCGATGAGCCCGACGCGCCGTTTGACACCTACGCGGAGTACGTCTGATGACGCCGACCCGACGCCCCGCCATGGAGCACGACGTTGCAATCGTGTCCTTCGCGCAGTCGACGTCGGTCGACGACCATCGCTCGGAGCCGGAGCTTCTGCTCCCGGTCATCCGTGACGCCTGTGACGCCGTTGGCCTGCTGACCCAGGACATGGGGTTCGTCGTGTCCGGCTCGTCGGACTACCTCGCCGGACGGCCCTTCAGCTTTGTCTCCGCGCTGGACGCGATCGGCGCCTGGCCGCCCTTGACCGAGTCGCACGTGGAGATGGACGGCGCCTTCGCCCTGTACGAGGCCGTGCTCCGACTGCAACACGGCGACATCGACACGGCGCTGGTCTACAGCTTCGGTGTCTCGTCGATGTCCGACGTGGCCCGCACCGTTGCGCTGCAGCTGGACCCTTATCACGTGGCGCCGCTCATGCCCGACGCCCATGCGCTGGCCGGGCTGCAGGCCCGAGCCCTGCTGGATTCGGGGCGCGTCACGGAGCGCGACGTCGCGGAGGTCCTGGCGCGCTGCCTGCGTGATGCTGGGCACAACGACCACGCCATCCGGTTCATGGACATCGCGGTCGAGGACGTGCTGGCACAACCGCGGCCGATGGATCCCCTGCGTGACCTCGACGTGCCACCGGTCACGGACGGCTGTGCGGTCATGATCCTGGCCACGGCCGAGAAGGCCTTGGAGCTGACGGACACGCCCGTGTTCATCACCGGGATCGACCACCGAATCGAGGCCCACGGGCTGGGGGTTCGCGACCTGACGACGTCGGTGTCGACCCGCCAGGCGGCGCAGGCAGCCGGTGCGCTCGGTCGCAGGGTCGACCTCGCCGAACTGCACGCGGTGACTCCGCATCAGGAACTGATCCTGCGCGCGGCGCTCGAGCTCGACGCGGCGACGGTGGTCAACCCGTCGGGCGGCGCGCTGGTTGCCAACCCATTCATGTCGGCCGGGCTGATCCGGATCGGCGAGGCGGCCAGCCGGATCATGTCGGGGGAGGGCCGCAGCGCAATCGCCCACGCCAGCAGCGGGCCGCTGCTGCAGCAGAACCTCGTGACGGTGCTGGAGGCAGCCTGATGGGTGCAACACGGGTCGCAGTCGCCGGGACCGGACAGACCAAGTACGCGGCCAACCGCGTCGACGTGTCGATGGCCGGGCTGTGTCGTGAGGCCGCACAGCGCGCCCTGGACGACGCGGGCATGGACTGGTCCGACATCGACGCCGTGGTGATCGGCAAGGCCCCCGACATGTTCGAGGGAGTCATGATGCCGGAGCTCTACCTCGCTGACGCCCTTGGGGCCGTCGGCAAGCCGATGCTTCGCGTGCACACCGCCGGATCCGTTGGCGGTTCCACGGCGGTTGTCGCCACGCACCACGTGAGCTCGGGGCGGTTCAGGCGCGTGCTGACCGTGGCGTGGGAGAAGCAGTCGGAATCCAACGCGATGTGGGCGCTGAGCGTCAGGCTGCCGTTCGGCCAGCAGGCCGTCGCCGGTGCTGGCGGCTACTTCTCGCCGATCATCCGCGGCTACATCCGCAAGTCCGGGGCGCCCATGGACACCGGCTACAAGGTCGCGTTCAAGGACCGGCGCAACGCGCTCAAGAACCCCTACGCGCACCTGCAGGACCCGGACATCACCTACGACAAGGTCGCCCAGTCGCCGATGTTGTGGGACCCGGTCCGCTACAACGAGACCTGCCCGTCCTCCGATGGCGCGGCCGCCATGGTGCTGGTCAGCGAGGACGTCGCTGCCGGGATGGACCAGCCGTTGGCCTGGGTCCACGGCACGGCGATCAAGTCCGAGCCGACCATCGGGGCCGGCCGGGACCGCGTGAACCCCTGGGCGGGTCGGGCGTGCGCCGAGTCGGTCTACAAGGAGGCGGGGATCCAGAACCCGCGCGCGGAGTTGGACTGCGCCGAGCTGTACGTGCCCTTCTCCTGGTTCGAGCCGATGTGGCTGGAGACGAACTTCATCGCCCCGGAAGGCGAGGGCTGGAAGATGGTGCAGGAGGGCATGACCGAGATCGGTGGCGAGTTCCCGGTCAACATGTCCGGTGGCGTGTTGTCCTCCAACCCGATCGGTGCGTCCGGCATGATCAGGTTCGTCGAGGCTGCCGATCAGGTTCGTGGACGCTGCGGTGAGCACCAGGTCGACGGGGCCCGCAAGGCGCTCGGCCACGCCTACGGCGGCGGCTCACAGTTCTTCGCGATGGCCATCTTCGGTGCTGACAAGTCCGGGAGCTGACCGAGGCGTCGTGACACCGGACGTGGCGCGTTCGATCAGTCGGGCCGCCAGGCGACCTCGAACCGTTCGAAGGCGACCGGCAGGTCGAGGTCGACGGTGATGCCGAACCGGGCCGGCAGGGTGCGGTGCCAGTAGCGCAGGTGTCCGGCCAGCCAGGTGGCCAGCGTGCGGTCCATCTCACCCTCGTCGCGGGCGAAGTCGGCGTCGACGGAACCCAGCGGGCCCACGCGCACTTCCGTCGTGCGGATGACGCAGCGCGGTCGGCCGGAGCCGTCGATGATGATGTTCAGGTCGCCGGGCTGGGGCAGCGGCTCCCCCTCGGCCTCGTATTCGATCAGGGCCCCGGCGGTCGCGCGTTTGGTGCCCTGCACGACCAGCGTGGCCAGCTCGTCGGCCATGGCGGAGCCGTCGCCGAACGCCCAGGCGGGCGGCACCTCGGAGTCCGCCTGTCGACCCAGTCGCAGCGCTGCTGAAGCCCACATCTGCCGGACGGCGTCGTCGTCGGGCACGACCTCGCCGCGGCGTTGGACGTCGTCGAGGAACTCCTGCAGCAGAGCCGCGAAGACGTCGGGCTGTTCGAGGTTGGAAAGGTGGGCGGCATTGTCGACGAACGCGAGGCGCGCGTGGGGCACGGAACCCGCGATGAGGCCGGCCGTGGCCACCAGTTGCGGGGCGTCGTGTTCGCCGACGACGGCCATCGTCGGTACGAGCAGTTCGTTCAGCCGATCCCTGACCAGTGGTTCGACCAGTTCGGAGCCGTACTGCTGGGCCGCCTGTCGGGGGAGCAGGTCGGTGAGCCAGGCGCGAACGCGATCGCGCACCTGCGCGTCGACGGCGTCGGCGCCGCGCCCATGGCCGGTCACCCACGTCGAGAGGTTCGCCTCGACGGCGCCCTCGAAGTCCCCGGCCTCCAGCGCGGCGTTCTCGGCGTCTGCTCCGGCGCGGAAGAACCGGTCGCCGGGCACGCGCGGCACGTAGGCGCCAGCGAGGAACAGTCCGGCCACCCGGTCGCGCGCCTGCAGGGCGGTGTCCAGCACGATCCGTCCGCCGTTGGACGCCCCCACCAGGATCGCCGTCCTCACGTCGCAGTGATCCAGCACCGCGACCAGGTCGTCGTGGTCGTAGTAGTCCTCGGAGGGCTCGGGCGACCGTCCGAACCCGCGGACGTCGTAGGTGATGACGCGGTGGCCGCGTGCAGCCAGCCACGCGACCTCGCGGTCCCACATCGTGTGGTCGGCGATGGCTGCATGGACCAGCACCACGGGTGGCCCGTCGCCCTCCTCCACCTCGACGTGGAGACCTTGCACTTCGAGCCTCGTCGTCATGTGTCCTCGCCCGTTCGGCCGTTGTCCGGCCACGCTACGTCCGGGACAGCGCGTGGCGTGGGTCTCGACCAGCGACTGCGGTGTGCGCAGGCGTGGGCGTGCCAGCATTGCGGGATCGCAGAGGAGCCGTGATGCCGAGCGTGCCGCCGACCGCGTCGGACCATCCAGCGACCTGGAAGTTCGACTACCCGATCTACCACCCGCTGACGCGGGCACAGTGGCGCGCGTGGCTGGCGGCCAACCACACCGTGGACCGCGGCGTGTGGGTGTGCTCCTGGAGGCAGGCCACGGGGCGCCCGCGCGTGGCCTACGAGGACCTCGTCGAGGAGGCGCTGTGCTTCGGTTGGATCGACTCGACCGTCAACACGCTCGATGACGAGCGCGGACTGAACCTCATGACGCACCGGAAGCCGAAGAGCACGTGGACGCGGCTGAACCGTCGCCGCATCGCGAGCCTCGACCGCGCCGGCCTGGTGACCCCGGCTGGGTGGCGGGCCGTCGAGGTCGCAAAGGCCAACGGGTGGTGGACGATCACGGATCCCGTTGAGGACCTGCTCGAACCCGACGACCTCGCAGCTGCTTTGGATGACGATCCGGACGCAAGGCGCCAGTGGGACCGGTTCCCGCCCTCGGCCCGCAAGGCGATGCTGTGGTGGGTGATCTCTGCCGTGAAGGACGACACGCGTGCACGCCGCGTGGCGGCGATCGTCGAGCAAGCCAGAGACGGGCGTCGCGCGCAGGGTTGACCCGGCGCGTGCCGTCAGCCCGAGCCCCGGACCACGAGGTGGCGCCGGACTAGAACACGTTCTAGTCTCGACCTGACGGATCGTCAGGGGTGCGCCCTGGCTCCGTGGGGAGGTCGACGTGCGAGGTCTGGACGGCAAGGTCGCGATCGTCACGGGCGGCGCGAGGGGCATGGGTGAGAGCGCCGTGCGGCGGCTCGTCGCCGAGGGTGCCAAGGTCGTGATCGCCGACATCCTCGAGGTCCAAGGCAAGCAAGTGGCCGAGGAGCTGGGCGACGCCGCCCGGTTCACCCGACTGGACGTCAGCGACGAGGACAGCTGGCGCGACGCGGTCGCCTTCACCCTGCGCGAGTTCGGCACGCTCGACATCCTGATCAACAACGCCGGAATCCTGTCCTTCAGCCTGCTGCGCGACATGGAGCTGGCCGACTACATGAAGCTGGTCAACGTCAACCAGGTTGGCGTGATGTTGGGCATGAAGCACACGATCCCTGCGCTGACCAAGGCGGGCGGCGGCGCGATCGTCAACGTGTCCAGCGTCGAAGGCCTGGGCGGTGGCGCGGGCCTGAGCGCCTACACGGCGACCAAGTTCGCGGTGCGCGGCATGACCAAGGCTGCGGCCTGGGAAGTGGGCCGCAAGGGCATCCGGGTGAACTCGGTCCACCCCGGCGCGATTGCCACGCCCATGGTCCTGGGCCAGGACGGGATGCAGGGCGAAAACGCCCAGCAGGCCCAGGAGTTCATCGGGTCAAAGACGGCGCTGAAGCGCATGGGCCAGCCCGACGAGGTCGCTGCCGTGATGGTGTTCCTGGCCAGCGACGACGCGTCCTACATGACGGGTGCCGAGGTGTCCGTCGACGGTGGCGTCGCGGCCAGCAGCGGCTTCAACGTCTGACGCCATCCCCGACACGGCCGCCGCACGGCGCTTCGACCCCGAGGAGCAGCGATGCACCTGGCACTGACCCCGGAGCAGCAGGAACTGCGCGACACGCTCCGCGCCTACTTCACCAAGTTGGTCGACAGCGACGACCTGGCCCTGGAGTTGGCGACCAGCGAGGGCGGCGGACCGCTGGCCAAGCAGGTCGTCAAGCGGATGGCCGATGACGGCTGGCTGGGCATCGGCTGGCCCAAGGAGTACGGCGGCCAGGGGCGCACCCGGCTGGACCAGTACCTCTTCTACGACGAGGCCCAACGCGCCGGCGCACCCGTGCCGTTTCTCACCATCAACACGGTCGGCCCGGCGATCCAACAGTTCGGGACACAGGCCCAGAAGGACTTCTTCCTGCCCAGGATCCTGGCTGGCGAGCTGTTCTTCTCAATCGGCTACACCGAGCCGAACGCGGGCACCGACCTTGGCGCGCTGACCACACGTGCCGAGGTCGACGGCGACCACCTGGTAATCAACGGCCAGAAGATCTTCACCTCGCTGGTCGACCACGCCGACTACATCTGGCTGGCCACGCGGACCAACCCCGATGCCGGCAAGCACGGCGGCATCTCGATGGTGATCGTCCCGACCGACAGTGACGGTTTCTCGTACACCCCCATCGAGACGATGGGGGATGCCAGGACTTACTCGACCTACTACGAGGACGTGCGTGTCCCGATCGACAACATCGTCGGGGGCGCCGAGGGGATGGACAAGGGCTGGACGATGATCGTCACCCAGCTCAACTACGAGCGGGTGTCGCTGTGTTCGGCCGGACTGCTGGAGCGCAAGTACGTCGATGTGCGGCGCTGGGCTCAGCAGACCAAGCTGCCCGACGGTCGCCGGGTCGTGGACCAGGAGTGGGTACGCATCCACCTCGGCCGAGTGCACGCCAAGCTCGAAGCCCTGCGGATGATGAACTACAAGGTCGCCTCCGACGCGGACAAGGACATCCTGCGCGTCCAGGATTCCAGTGCCACCAAGGTCTACGGCACGGAGCTCTACTGTGAGGCGTACGGGCTGCTGCTGGAGGTCATGGGCACGGCCGGCCTGCTGCGTCGCACCAGCGCGGGAGCCCAGCTCCGCGGCTCGCTGGAGCGTGCGTACCGCGGGACGTTGATCCTGACGTTCGGTGGTGGCACCAACGAGATCCAGCGCGACCTGATCGCGATCTTCGGCCTGAAGATGCCCCGCCCGCTGCGTTAGCCGCCTGCCAGGAGTGCAAGCCATGGATTTCACCTGGAACGACGAACAGCGTGAGCTGCGCGACCTGGCGCGGACGATCCTCGCGGAGCGGTCGACCCACGACCGCCTGAAGGAACTGGAGGCCGCCTCGGCAACGGTGTTCGATCGCCAACTCTGGAAGACGCTGGCCGAGTCGGGCCTGCTGGGCATCAACGTGCCCGAGGGCAACGGCGGAGCTGGTCTGGGTCTGCTGGGCCTGTTGCCGCTCCTGGAGGAGATCGGTCGTCACACGGCCGCGGTCCCGTTCGTTGCCACGGCGGTCGGTGCGGTGGCGCCGCTCGTCGAGTTCGGCGACGAGCAGCTCCGCGCCTCCTGGCTGCCGGGCCTGATGGATGGCTCGATCATCGGAACCGCCGCCGGCGTCGGCGGAGCCGGTCCGGAGGCCGCCGCGCGTCCACGCGTGACCGCCTCGGGGACCGGATTGGCACTGTCGGGTGAGGCCGCATTCGTGGCCTACGGCATGGAGTCCGACGTGCTCGTCGTCGCGTGCGAGGCGCCCGACGGCCCCGCCCTCGTGATCGTGGCGGGTGACGCACCAGGCCTGTCGCGCACCGCGCTGGTCACCACCAACCGCCAGCCGTCGGCCAACCTCGAGTTCGATTCCACGCCTGCCACGCTGCTGGCCGAGGGCGAGGAGGCCGTGGAGTGGCTGGCCCAGCGGCTGCGTGCCGCGTGGTGTGCGGTGCAGGCCGGCAACTGCGACGGCGCGGTCCGTCTGATGGCCACCTACACCTCGACGAGGGAGCAGTTCGGCAAACGCATCGCGGAGTTCCAGGCCGTTGCCCAACGCGCCGCCGACGCCTTCATCGACACGCAGATGGTTCGCCTCACGGCATGGAACGCGCTGTTCCGGTTGTCGCAGGGCTGGGAAGCGACCAAGGAAGTGCACAGCGCGACGTTCTGGGCCGGCGACGGTGCCATGCGCGCGGTTCACGCCGCGCAGCACCTCCACGGCGGGATCGGCGTGGACACCGACTACCCCGTGCACCGCCACTTCCTGTGGGCCAAGCAGATCGAGCACACCGTTGGCACGCCCACGCGCGAGCTGATCCTGCTGGGCAACATCCTCGCCGACGAGCCGGTCTGATGGTCTGGTCGACCTGACCGTGGCATTGGCACCACCGAAACGAAGCAACGAACGCCCGTAGGACCAAGGTTGCGGCCGCCGGCCGTGCAAGCAAGGGGAGAAGCGCCGTGGAGTACAACCTCGCCGACCTGTTCGAGGCGTGTGTCGACGCCATCCCTGATCGGCCCGCGCTGGTCATGGACATCGATGACGTTCGCCTGACCTACGCGGAGCTGGACGCCCAGGCCAATGCGGTGGCCCACTACCTGCAGTCCATCGGAATCGGCGCCGGCGATCACGTTGGTTGCCACATGATCAACGGGCTGCCCTACGTCGCGACGATGCTGGGGTGCTTCAAGATCCGCGCAGTGCCGATCAACATCAACTACCGCTACGTGCGCGAAGAGCTGACCTACCTCTACAACGACAGTGGGCTCAAGGCCGTCGTGTTCGACGACGAGTTCGCCGGCCGCGTCAAGGAGGTCGCCGGCGACGTCGCCGCGCTGCGCCACTTCGTGCTGGTCGGGGACGCGACCGAGGATGACCTCCCCAAGGGAACCGTTGCCTGGAGTGACGTGATCCCGCAGCAGCCGACGACCCGCGACGGGATGCCCCAGCGCAGCGCCGACGACCTCTACATCCTCTACACCGGTGGGACGACCGGGATGCCCAAGGGCGTCATGTGGCGCCACGAGGACATCTTCTTTGCCGGCATGGGTGGCGGCAACCCGATGGGCGAACCCGTGCAACGTCCGGAACAACTGGCTGAGATGGTCGCCGAGTCGCACCCGATGGTCATGCTGTCCGCTCCTCCGCTGATGCACGGGGCCGCGTTCCTTGGCGCCTTCATCTCCTGGTTCGGGGGCCGCACCGTCGTGATCCCGGCGCGGTTCTCTGGCGACGCGGTGTGCCGGCTGATCCAGGACGAGAAGGCCATGACGCTGTCCATCGTGGGTGACGCGATGGCCGTGCCGATCGTGGAGGCCCTCGAGGCCCGCGACTACGACTGCTCGGGGCTGTTCATCATCTCATCCGCGGGCGCGATCCTGTCCCAGTCCACTGCCGACCGCCTGAAGGCCGCGTTGCCGCAGGTGTTCATCATGGACAACTACGGCTCCTCGGAGACCGGGTTCAACGGAACGGCCGCGGACGACTCGTCGTCGGACACGGGCCTGCGTTTCAAGGTCAACCAGCGCACGAACGTGATCTCCGACGACCTCGCCATCGTGGAGCCCGGCAGCAGCACCCAGGGCCGGGTCGCCCAGTCCGGCCACATCCCGCTTGGCTACTACAACGCCCCGGACAAGACCGCGGAGACGTTCCCGACGGTCGCGGGCAAGCGCTGGGTCCTGACGGGCGACCGTGCGACCGTCGACGCGGACGGGACGATCAACTTCATCGGGCGCGGGTCGGTCTGCATCAACTCCGGCGGAGAGAAGATCTTTCCCGAGGAGGTGGAGTCAGCACTGAAGGCCCACCCCGCCATCCGCGACACGATCGTTGCCGGCATCCCCGACGAGCGGTTCGGCCAGCGCGTCGGTGCCGTCATCGAGGTGGTCCCCGGCGCGACGCCGCCGACCCAGGCCGACATCGAGGCCCACCTCGCCGACCGGATCGCCCGCTACAAGGTCCCGCGCTTCACGATGATCGTCGAGGACGTTGTGCGCTCCCCGGTCGGCAAGCCCGACTATGGCTGGGCCGCCCGCACCCTCACCGAAGCCTTCATAACCGCCGACGCCTGACGGCCGGCCGCCGCGACCGGATCAGTCGCGACCGGGTCCGTCGCGACCGGGTCCGTCGCGACCGGGTCAGTCGCGCAGGATGAGGCGGGCAGCCACTTCGATGCGCTCGGTCATCTGGGAGGCGGACAGTCGGCCTGACAGCCAGCCCAGAAGGTTTGACCACCACACCTCGCCGATGATCCGGGCGATGACGTCGGCGTCGTAGTCCAGGTCGGCGCCGTCGCCCGACTCGATGGCGTGGCGGATCGCGATCGCGGTGTACTCGGTCACACGGTCGACGTCGGCAGCTGCTGAGTTGTCCGCGAACATCAGGGCACGCGTCATGGCCTCGGTCAGGCCAGGGTTGCGCTGCATCGCCGCGGTCGAGCCGCGCAGGATCTCGATGACGCGGTCCGCGGGGGTGGCGCCAGCGATCTCACGGCGTTCGACGGCGCGCGCCATCTGGGCGGTCGACTCCTGCAGGACGGTGATGAGCAGGTGGACCTTGGACGGGAAGTAGCGATAGAGAGTGCCGAGTGCGACCTCGGCCTTCTCGGCCACGTCGCGCATCTGCACGGCGTCGTAGCCGCCCTTGGTGGCCAAGGCCTTGGTGGCTTCGATGATCCGCTCGCGCCGCTCGCGTCGTGCGCGCGGCAGCGTGTCGTCGACGGTCGCCGCTTCGGCCATGCGTGCCTGCTCCTGCCCGGGTCCCGCGCGCACCCTAGGGGGTGGAACACGTTCTTGTTCGGACCTGATCGCGGGTCGGAAACGCCAGAGGCCAGCGAACACGTGTGGAGCGTGCGTGGAGGGGGTGGGCAGGGTACGGCCCGTCCTGGGGTTACCTCGAAACGAGAACGTGTTCTATGCTCCAACGCGTGACCGTCGACACCAGGGGGCGCCATGGCGCTGGGCGTGACCGAGGAACACCGGCAGCTGGCTGAGTCCGTCGGACGGTGGGCAGCCGACATCGCCCCACCCAACGAGGCAGCGCGCGCGACACTCGATGGCGAGGCGCCCGACCTGTGGGGTGATCTGGCCAACCAGGGCTTGCTGGGCCTGCACCTGCCCGAGGAGATGGGCGGGGCCGGCTACGGGCTGCTGGAAGCCGCGGTCGTCGCAGAGCGGTTGGGCAATGCCTGCGTCCCCGCGCCGTTCGTGTCGGCCGTGCTGGCCAGCGAGTTGGTGCACCGTCATGGCGCGGACGCGCTGGCCAAGGCCGTCGTGCCTGCGCTGGCCGATGGTTCCAGGCGGGCCGCGTCGGCACTCGACGTTGGCGGGCTGGACGCCGTCCGTGACGGCGACCGCCTGATCGTGCGCGGCGAGGTCCGACCGGTCCAGGACGCCGCGGGTGCGGACCTGGTGATCGTTGGCGCACGCGACGGCGACGGTGAGGTCTGGGTGTGCCTTGACGCCTCCGCGCTGGAGGTCAGCCCGCTGAAGGCGTTGGACTCGACGCGGTCGCTGGCCAAGGTGGTTGCCGTCGACGTCGAGGTCCCGGTTGATCGCGTGCTGGACGGCCTGTCCAGCGAGGGAGTCCGCGACCTGGCGCTGGTCCTCTACGGCGCAGAGGCAGCTGGCGTCGCGGCCTGGTGCACGGACACGGCAGCCGAGTACGCCAAGGTCCGTGAGCAGTTCGGTCGACCCATCGGCCAGTTCCAGGGCGTGAAGCACCTGTGCGCCCAGATGCTGGTCCGCACGGAGCTGGCACAGGCGTCCGCCTGGGACGCGGCGCAGGCCGCCGCCGACGGTGACGAGTTGGCGCTGGCCGCCGCCGTCGCTGGCTCCATCGCGATCGACGCTGCCCACACCGTGGCCCTGGACTGCGTGCAGGTCCTGGGGGGCATCGGGTTCACGTGGGAGCACGACGCCCACATCTTCCTGCGCCGCGGGACCAGCCTGCGCCAGCTGCTGGGCGGCCCCTCGACGCATCGCCGTCGCGTGGCGGAGCTGGCGCTGTCCGGCCACCGCCGCACGCTGCACCTCGACCTGGGTGGCGACGAGGTCGACCGGGCTCGCGCCCAGACCCGGGACTTCATCACGTCGCTGGACGGGCTGGATGATCGCGCGAAGGCGGAGCGGTTGGCTGACGAGGGCTACGTCAACCCGCACTGGCCCCGACCGTTCGGTCGCGAGGCATCCCCGGTCGAGCAGCTGGTCATCGACGACGAGTTCGACCGCGCCGGCGTCCACCCGCCGAAGATCCTGATCGGGGGCTGGATCCTGCCCACGATCATCGGGTACGGCACCGAGGACCAGAAGCAACGCTTTGTCCGTTCGACGCTGGTCGGGGACATCGTCTGGTGCCAGCTCTTCTCCGAACCGGGTGCGGGCAGTGACCTGGCCGCGGTGCAGATGAAGGCCGTGAAGGTCGACGGCGGCTGGGAACTGACCGGCCAGAAGATCTGGACGTCGCTTGCCCACCGCGCCCAGTGGGGCCTGTGCATCGCCCGGACCGACCCGACCGCGGCCAAGCACGACGGCATCACGGCGTTCCTGATCGACATGCAGGACTCACCCGGCCTGGACATCCGCCCGCTCAAGGAACTGACCGGCAACGAACTCTTCAACGAGGTGTTCTTCGACCAGGTCTTCGTCCCTGACGAGCTTGTCGTCGGCCCCGTCAACGGCGGTTGGAAGGCAGCCCGGACCACGCTGGCCAACGAGCGCGTGGCGATGTCGAAGGGCTCCTCCATGGGTGCGTCGGTGGAGAGCGTGTTGGCCGCGTTCCCCAGGTCCGCCCTCGCCGACGACCCTGTCGAACGCGACCGCCTGGGCAAGATGGTGGCCGAGGGACTGGTGCTCTCGCTTGTCGGCCACCGCATCACGCTGGCACAGCTTGGCGGCGTGGAACCGGGCTCCGGTTCCAGCGTGCGCAAGTTCGTCGGCGGGCACCACAGCCGCGAGTGCTCCGAGTACACGCTGGAGCTCCTGGGTCCCGAGGGAGCGACCACCGAGGACGAGGCCGCGATGGCGACCTACATGTACCTGCAGACGCAGTGCCTGACGATCGCGGGCGGGACCACCAACGTGCAACTGAACGTCATCGCGGAGCGCCTGCTCGGGCTCCCGCGCGACGAGTCCGCCTGATGGCCCTCGACCGGTCCGACGCCTCCCGATCGGACCGGTTCAGAGCAACGAGCTGCAGGAGCGAGCAACATGGCAACCGGTGACCTGAAGCTCGGCGTGATGCTGGGGTACTGGGCCGCCCAACCGCGCCATCACGAGGACGTCCCGATCGCCCAGGAGGCCGAACGCCTGGGCTACGACAGCGTGTGGACAGCGGAGGCGTACGGGTCAGACGCAGCCACGCCGCTGGCGTGGCTGGGTGCGCACACCAAGCGCATCCGCCTGGGCACGGGCCTCATCCAGATGTCAGCGCGCACGCCCGCGATGACGGCCATGACGGCCGCAACGCTGGACCACCTGACCGAGGGACGCCTGATCCTCGGCCTGGGCGTGTCCGGACCCCAGGTCGTCGAGGGCTGGTACGGCCAGCCCTTCGCGAAGCCGCTCGCGCGCACCCGCGAGTACGTGGGGATCGTCCGCGACATCCTGCGCCGCGAAGGCCCCGTCACCAGTGACGGTCCGCACTACCCGCTCCCGCTGCCGGCCGACGCCCCCGGGTTCGCCGCGGATGGCAACGGCGCGTTGGGGATCGGCAAGCCGTTGAAGATCACCACCCATCCGCGGCGCGCCGACGTGCCGATCTACCTGGGTGCCGAGGGACCGCGCAACGTCGCACTGGCCGCCGAGATCGCGGACGGCTGGTTGCCGATCTTCCTGTCACCGGAACGCCTGGACGCCATGTACGGCCAGTCGCTGGCGGGCGCGAAGCCCGACTTCGACATCGCCGCGCCAGTCATGGTCAGCCAGGGGGAGACGGTCGAGCAGGCCATCCAGATCGTCAAGTGGATGCTCGGCTTCTACATCGGCGGCATGGGGGCCGAGAAGGCCAACTTCCACAGGGACGTGATCGGCCGCGCCGGGTTCGCCGAGGAAGCGCAGCAGGTCCAGAAGCTCTTCCTCGAAGGCGACAAGATGGCCGCCGTCAACGCCGTGCCCGACGCGCTGTGCGACGAGATCGCGTTGGTTGGCCCGCCCGGCCGCATCAAGGAACGCCTGCAGCGCTGGGTCGACTCGCCGATCTCGTCGCTGTTGGTCATGTCGAGGGATCCTGCGAACCTGCGCCTGATCGCCGAGTCCCTCGGCTGACCTCACCGACCACTGCCGCGTCGACTGCCGCGATGATTGCAGCGCCCATCCGCACCGCCTGACCTGGGAGCCACAGCATGACCGACGAGCGTCCGCTCGAAGAACTCGTCCGCTACGAAGTGGCTGACGGGATCGCCCGCATCACCATCGACCGCGAGGACGCACGCAACGCGCTGACGTGGGACATGCGCGACCGCCTGGGTGACCTGTTCGAGGAGGCGTCGGTCGACCTGAACGTCCGCGCCGTCGTCCTGAGCGGCACCGGCAAGGCCTTCTGTGCCGGCGCTGACCTGCGCAAGCGGCAGGCCACGGCCCCACGTCCCGACGACGCGCCGAAGTACACCGCCGGCGACATCACGCGGATGCTGCAGGAGGGCTGGCAGCGCCTGGTGTCCACCGTGCTGGACTGCGCCAAGCCCGTCATCGTCGTGGTCAACGGCATCGCCGCCGGGGGTGGCTGTCAGTTGGCGTTGGCCGGGGACCTGGTCGTTGCCTCGCACGACGCCGCCTTCACCGAGGTGTTCGTCAAGCGTGGCATCGTCCCCGACGCCGGGGCCGCCTACCTCGTCACCCGCCTGGTCGGACCGCAGAAGGCCAAGGAGCTGTTCTTCTTCGGCGACAAGGTGTCGGCCGCCGACGCGCACGCCATGGGCCTGGTCAACAAGGTCGTTCCGGCGGACCAGTTGGACGCGGCCGTCGACGAGTGGGCCAAGCGCCTGGCCGTCGCGCCGACCAAGGCGATCGCGATGACGAAGAGCCTGGTCAACAAGGCGTTCGAGTCCGACCGTGCCACGGCCCTGCACGACGAGGCCGTCGGCCAGGAGATCGTGCAGAAGACCACCGACGCCGGCGAGGGTGTCCAGGCCTTCGTCGAGCGCCGCGACCCCGCCTTCAAGGGCTGGTAGCCGACCGGGGATCGCGCGGCGGCGGGCGATCGGGCAGGCGCCGTGCGAGACTGGGCCGACCGTCGTCAACCGGAGTCCTGGCCATGTCCAAGCCCACCCAGCACGGCAAGGGGATCGACAACCCACGCGACCTGCTGAACATCTCGAGCCTCCTCTCCGACGAGGAACTGCTGGTTCGTGACACGGTCCGTCGCTACGTCAACGACCGCATCCTGCCCAACGTCGCCGACTGGTTCGAGACCGGCGTCATCCCCGGCGCCGAGCTGGCGCGGGAGATGGGTGAACTCGGCCTGCTGGGCATGCACCTCGAGGGCTATGGCTGTGCTGGCAGTTCCGCGGTCGCCTACGGGATCGCCAGCCTCGAGCTGGAGGCGGGCGACTCCGGGATCCGATCGCTGGTCAGCGTGACCGGATCACTGGCGATGTTCCCGATCTGGGCCTACGGATCCGAGGAGCACAAGCAGCAGTGGCTGCCGCGGATGGCCGCTGGCGAGGTGCTCGGTTGCTTCGGTCTCACCGAGCCGGACAGCGGCTCCGACCCAAGCTCCATGCGCACCAACGCCAAGCGTGATGCCGGCGGGGACTGGGTCCTCAACGGCACCAAGATGTGGATCACGAACGGCTCGATCGCCGGCGTGGCGGTCATCTGGGCCACCACCGACGAGGGGGTCCGCGGCTTCATCGTTCCGACGGACACCCCCGGGTTCAAGGCCAATGACATCCACAAGAAGTTGTCGCTGCGCGCGTCGGTCACTTCCGAACTGGTGCTGACCGACGTGCGACTGCCAGCCGATGCCGTCCTGCCCGGCGTGCAGGGCATGAAGGGCCCTCTGTCGTGCCTGTCGGAGGCGCGCTACGGCATCGTGTGGGGCGCGATCGGGGCGGGTCGGGCGTGCCTGGAAGCCGCGGTCGACTACGCCACGTCGAGGGAGCAGTTCGGCAAGCCCATCGGCGCGTTCCAGCTGACGCAGCGCAAGCTGGTGGAGATGGCGCTCAAGGTCCAGAAGGGCGAACTGCTGGCCCTGCACCTGGGCCGCCTGAAGGACCAGGGCAAGATCACCTCCACCCAGGTGAGCTTTGGCAAGCTCAACAACGTGCGCGATGCGTTGGAGGTGGCCCGCGAGGCCCGCAGCATCCTGGGCGCCAACGGGATCACGCTGGAGTACCCCGTGATCCGCCACATGAACAACCTCGAGTCCGTGTTCACCTACGAGGGCACCAACGAGATCCACACGCTCGTGCTCGGCCAGGCACTCACCGGGTTTGCGGCCTTCACGTGATCGATCGAACCCCGGGTTCGACGCGGCCCCTGCTCGGGCGTTGTGCCTGATCCCCGCCGGTAGGCGTTCTGGTCTTGAGGGGGTCCCGATGAGTGGTCGACTGGCCATGCGGGTTGGGGTTGGTGCATGGCCAGGCCGACCGTGGGCTCATCTCAATATTCAGTTGTCAAGGAGCGTGGTGGTCAGCCTGCGTGGGCATGCGGGGGTCGTGGATTGGCGTCCATCTGGGGCGGCGGTCGACGTGGCGGCATCGGTGTGGACTGGAACAGTCGCGTCATCGGTGTGGTCTGGAACAGGGGTGGGGGTTCGAATCCGGGTGGGTGGCTGGTCAGCCTGATCGTCCCGGTGGGGTTGTGGACGGTGACCACTGCCGTGGCCGGGTCCATGTCGAGGGTCCAACGGTCGTCATGGACGAGGTGGTGGTGATAGCCGCACAGCAGCACCCCGTTTGTGACGTTGGTGGGGCCGCCGTTGTCCCACCAGTGGACGTGGTGGACGTCACACCATGCGGCCGGACGGTCACAGCTTGGGAAGCGGCAGCCGCGGTCGCGGGCGGCGATGGCCTTGCGGGTCGGTACGGGCCAGACGCGGGTTTCACGACCAACGTCGAGGATCTGGGATGCCCCGGCGGTGACGATGCGGG